>PYIL01216882.1_pt1 | contig 10354 bp, 11 predicted proteins | sample 3578041 | NCBI WGS metagenome assembly PYIL01 (sample SAMN08408023, study PRJNA431606) | Marine metagenome isolate SA_KN192-05_S13_150m, whole genome shotgun... | biome: marine; feature: oceanic pelagic zone; material: water; isolation source: 150 m water sample, 0.2-0.8 um fraction ... | reverse complement strand
AATTGAGAACTTTACTTTCATCATGGGTTACTTTTTCCATATCTTCTACAGTTAACTTCCAACATCTGAATTTAGCCATTATCAGCAATTTACTCCACCATTATAAAATCAATTCTATGATGATATTGCTCATAAAGCACGTTATTAGCAAATGTATTGGGAATTTAACTAATTTGTTTCTGTTTATTTAATCGAATGAAATTTTTCAAGTTTTTTTAACTTTAAATTATTACCTATTCTGAATTTATTGATGGTAGAATATGTTGTAAATGTCATAATTGAAAATAAACCTGGAATAAGTGATCCTGAGGGAGACACGATATTGAATGATCTTGTTATGAAAGATAATAATTCTAATATTACAAAAATTCGTTCTGCAAAAATGCTTAAATTTTTTATAAACGATAAGAATCCAAAATCAGCAGAAAAACAAATTTTAAAAATCTGTGATGATTTGAGAATTTATAATCCGTTAGTAAGTAAGGTTACAGTGCAGATAAAAAAATCATAGCCTTCTAACTTTCAATACTTTTGATTGTTCCATCTACTAGTAATCTTTCTCTAAGAAATTCAATTAAATCTGTCTGCGTTATGACACCAACAAGTTTGTTATTTTCAAGAACAAGCAGTCTTCGAATATTGTTATTTAGCATTTTTTGTACTGCATCTTCAATCTGCGTTGTAGGCTCAACCCATCTGAATTTGTAAGACATTATTTCTTCAATTTGCACCTCTGAAGATTTTTTATTTGTAGTGTTTAATTTCCGTACAAAGTCACTTTCACTTAGAACCCCAATTGGTAGTCCTTCTTTCATAATTACTAAAAAACTGATATTTTTTTCAGATATGATTTCAGCTGCATCTATCGCACTTTTATTATACTCAATAGTAACAACATTTTTTTCCATTATATCTCTAATTTGACCCATATTATGACATATTTTTCGCAAAATAAAAACATGGCTCATGTGAATCAATTTTATACCTGATAAAACAATACAATTTGTGAAAGTCGGGGTTATAGTTTTTCCTGGCAGTAATTGTGATCGAGATATGTATCACGTTCTTAAAGACGTCTTTAAAATTAATGCAGAGTATTTTTGGCACGAAAAGAGTTTACCAAAAAACATAGATGCTGTGGTTTTACCAGGAGGTTTTTCATATGGTGATAGATTAAGGGCAGGTGTCATTGCCGCACATAGTCCAATAATCAAAGATGTCAAAAAACTTGCAAATTCTGGAATACCAATTTTAGGTGTTTGTAATGGTTTTCAAATACTTGTAGAATCAGGACTTTTACCTGGAACATTATTGAAAAACGAATCATTGAATTTTATGTGTGATTGGACAACTCTTGTAGTAAAAAACAATAGAACACCTTTTACAAATAAACTAAAACTTGATCAGAAGATCCCAATTCCAATTGCAAATGGTGAAGGACGTTTTTTTGCTGATAAAGCACTGATGAATGATCTAAGAAAAAATAATCAGATTGTTTTTTCTTATGACGATAATGTTAATGGTTCAATTGAACACATAGCAGGTATATGTAATAAAGAAGGAAATGTTGTTGGAATGATGCCACATCCTGAACGTGCTACAGAATCAGCAATCAATCCAATAGACAATAAACCATCATCATTAATTTTTGAATCACTAGTTAATACAATTGGTGGAAAAAATTGAGTTTTCAAAAACATGAGTCTGAGCACATTAAAAAAAATTTTAAACGAAAGTTATCAAGAACAGAATTAGAAATTCTTGCCGCTGAATGGTCTGAACATTGTTCATACAAATCCTCAAAGATTCATCTTAAAATGCTACCTACATCTGGTCCAGGAGTTATTTCTGAGAAAGGATACGATTCTGGTGTATTAGATGTTGGAGATGGATATGTTGTTACTGTCCACATTGAAAGTCATAATCATCCTTCAGCAGTAGAACCATTTGGTGGTGCCGCAACAGGTGTTGGTGGTGTAATAAGAGACATTTTATCTGCTGGAACCAGACCAATTGCAGTTTTAGATGGTCTTCGTTTTGGAAATATTGAAAAAGATTCTCATGCAAGATGGTTGTTTAAGAATGCAATATCAGGAATTGCTGACTACGGAAATTGTTTAGGGATTCCTACGATAGGTGGGGAAGTTGAGTTTGATGATTGTTATAAAAATTATGCAATGGTAGATGTTGCAGCAATTGGTTTAGGCAAAAAAGAAAATCTGATCAAAAATCATGCAAACATAGGAGATTTAGTAGTTTTACTTGGAGGTCCAACAGGTCGTGATGGAGTAGGAGGTTCTCAATTTGCTTCAGATTCATTAGAATCTGAAGATAGGTCTGCAGTTCAAATCCCTGATCCATTTATGGAGAAATTAATTATTGAGGCTGTACTAGAAGCACGTAATAAAAAATGCATTAACGCTATGAAAGATCTTGGTGGAGGTGGATTATCATGTGCTATTTCAGAAACCGCTGATAGTTTAGGAATTGGAATCGAATTAGATGTAAAAAATGTTCATACTCGTGAATCTGGACTTAATCCTAATGAAATAATGATTTCTGAATCACAAGAACGAATGTTAATTATTACAAATAAACAAAAATTAAAAAAATTAGAACAAATTTGCGGTAAATTTAGAATTAAATGTTCTGTAATTGGCCATGTGACAAACGATAAAATGATGCATGTGAAAAATGGTGAAAAAACTATAGGATTACTACCTGCAGAATTTGTAGCAAATGCTCCATTACTTAATCGAAAAAAAATAAAACCAAAATATATTGAAAATTTAGAATTTGAAAAAGAATTTAAAAAACTATCAAACTATTCAGAAATTTTATTAAAATTACTATCATCTCCTAATATTGCAAGCAAACATTGGGTTTATCGTCAATATGACCATGAGGTTGGAATTAGAACCGTTGTTAAACCTGGTATGGATGCATCGGTATTACGTTTAGACAATGGAAAGTCACTTGCCATAAAAATAGATGGAAATCCTAAACAATGTTACATAAATCCACGTCAAGGTGCAATTGGTTGTTTTGAAGAAGCCTGTAGGAATGTAATTTGTACTGGTTGTAATCCAATTGGAATGGTAGACCATTTACAATTTGGTAATCCTGAAGATCCTGAGATTTTCTGGACGTTTATGGAAACCTTAGAAGGAATTACCGATTTTGCTAAATTTCTACAGATTCCATGTGTTGGTGGAAAAGTTAGTTTCTACAATGAGACTCCTTCTGGACCAATAAAACCTACACCGATTATAGGTGTATTAGGTTTAACAGACAAATTTGTGTTTCCAAATGTGTCATCATCAGGAGATTCAATTTTATTAATTGGAGAAACAAAAAATGAACTTGGTGGATCCGAATATTTTGAATATATTCATGAATTTATTGGTGGGAAATGTCCTGCTGTAGATTTTAAGGAATCAAAAAATAATATGAATGCAGTTTTATCATTAATTAAAAATAATCAAGTTAAATCGGTTCATGATTGTTCTAAGGGAGGACTTGGAATTGCAATCTCTGAAATCTGTATTAGAGATAATATAGGTTGTACAATTGAACTTAGCAAAGTTTCTATTGATAAAGAGTTATCAGTAGAATGTCTATTGTTTTCAGAGAGTCATTCTAGATATCTGTTAACAGTTAAAAAAGAAAATTTACGTAAATTAAAACAATTTCTTGGTAGTAAAAACATTAACTTTGGTATATTAGGAAAATTTACAGACGATCAAATAATTATCAATTATATTTCTAAACCAATTATTGGGCTAAGAGTTGATAAGGCACACAAAAAATGGTATAGTAGGTTGGGTGAATTAATTACACAGGCTTAAAGATTTAGATCTATCGAGTGATCGACCAAAAGAGAACTGTGGTGTAGTTGGAATATTTTCTAACACTGATGTCAATGTAGTTCCGATGATAATTGATTCGCTTCGTGCATTACAACATCGTGGACAAGAAGCATGGGGAATAGCAATACCAAACAGAGCCCCATTAAAAAAATTAGGTTTGGTGTCTGCATCTTCTAATGAATTTAAAAAAATTACAGATGAGTATTATTCTCATTCTGCCATAGGTCATGTTCGATATTCTACTGTTGGTAAAAGTGAACTTGAAAATGCGCAACCCTTGAAAGTAAAGGATCTGTGTGTAGCACATAATGGGACAATTGCTAATGTTGAAGAATTATCTAATCTGGTAGGCGGATGTACTTTTACTCCACAAAATGCAAGTGATACATTGGTTGCAGCACAAAGACTTGTTTCATTAATAAGTGAAAACGGTAAACTTGGCAGTGCTTTATCAATTTTGAAAAATGAGATGGTGGGATCTTATTGTTTCACATTTTTATCTGATGACGATGCAGTTTTTGCTGCACGTGACCCCAAAGGATTTAGACCAATGGTTTTAGGTCATAAAGAAAACCAATCTCTTCATATAGTGGCATCTGAATCTTCTGCATTATCTGCAATTGGTGCAAAATTAGTTAGAGATGTACGTCCAGGTGAACTAATCAAACTAAGTGCCGCTGGTTTAGAAACAGAAATGTTTTCAGAAGAAAAGAAACGTGCTCATTGTTCATTCGAATTTACCTATTTTGCACAACCATCAAGTAAAATGGAAGGAACCAATATTTATTTGGCTAGAAAAAGAATTGGGCAATTTCTTGCAAGAAAATATCCATTAAAAGATGCAGATGTTGTCATTCCAGTTCCAGATTCTGCAAGACCAGCTGCATTAGGTTATGCACAAGAACTTAACATACAATTTGATGAAGGATTGCTTAAGGATCGTTATAGCAAGAAAGGTCCGTTGAGAAGTTTTATAGAACCGCATCAAAGTGATCGTATTGAAATAAATCGATGGATTATTCCAATACCAGAAGTTATTGAAGGAAAACATGTTGTTGTAATTGATGATAGTCTTGTACGTGGTACAAGTTCTAAAGCAATTATCAAAGCATTACGTCGTTCAGGTGCTAAAAAAATTAGCATGATGGTGACATACCCTCCTATCAAATATCCATGTTATGCAGGAATAGATTTTCCATCACAAGAAGAACTAGCTACATTTTCTGAAAACAAAGAATCTTCAGATGAGGAGATTATTGAAAAAGTTAGAAATGATATAGGAGCTGATTTTCTTGGCTATAATGATGCAGAAAATCTTGCTAATGCAGTTGGCATACCATATGATTCTATGTGCTTTACATGTGCAAGTGGAAACTATGAACCATTAGGAATTAAACCAACTTTTAAAACTCGAAAAGACATGAAAGGTGAGTAGATGGAAATTGCGTATGTTTTAGTTCAATGTACAATGGCACATGAAATGGAAGTATTGAAGAAATTATTGGATGTTAAGTTTGTAAAAGAAGCAAAGGGCACATTTGGTTATTATGATATATTAGTAAAAATTGTAGCCGAAGACACTAAAATTATTGAACAGACAATTACAAAAGAGATTAGGATTATTCCTAATGTTACTACTACTACTACTATCTCAATTATACCAGAACAGGATACAAAATAATTGCCAAAAGAAACTCGTCGTATAGATAAGAAAGGATTTTCAAATAAATTTTTTGAAGAATTAGATAAAGAGCATGACAATGCAAAATCATTCGCTAAACGTCAAAAAGAATTAAAACAAAAACATATTGAAAAAGATTCTGATTAATTATTACCAGCCGCAGTAACAAATGCCTTAAATGCGTGTTCTGGAAATCCAGGTCTACTATTAAACTCTGGATGAAATTGAACCCCAAAGAAAAATTTATGAGATGGTATTTCAAGAATTTCCATTCTACGTCCACCGTCGCTTTCTCCTGAAAATAACATACCATTTTTATTAAATTCTTCCATGTATTTTTTATTAAATTCGTATCTATGTCTGTGTCTTTTTGAAATTGTACTTGAGCTGTAAATTTTATGTGCAATTGAATTTTCTTGGACATTTATTGTATTTGCACCTAGTCTCAACGAACCACCTAAATCTGAAACACCATCTTGGTCTGGAAGTAAATCTATAATTGGATCTTTTGTTTCATTTTCTATTTCTGTTGAATTTGCATTTGGTATATTACAGACATTTCTTGCAAATGATATTGCAGCCAATTGAAATCCAAAACATATTCCCAAATATGGGACGTTATTTATTCTTGCAAAATTTGCTGTTTCAATAATACCATCTGATCCACGTGTTCCAAATCCTCCAGGTACTAGTATTCCATGGTATTTTTGTAATTTTTCTATATTTCCATTAAGCGTTTCAGAATCAATCCAATCTATTTTTACAGGTCTATCTATTGATGCACCTGCATGTTTCAATGCATGATTTACACTCACGTAACTATCTGCAAGTGTTACATATTTTCCTACCATTGCAATATTGATTGGTTCTCCATCTAATTCCATAGTTTTTACTATTGTATTCCATCGATCCCAATTCTCTGATGCATTGACATATCCAACCTTTCCAAATTTTTTAAAGACTAAATCTACTAGCCCTTGTTCAAAAAGAACCTGCGGTACCATTAAAATTGATTTCACATCATGACATGAAAAAACATCTTTTTCTGTAACATTAGTAAACATTGATATTTTTTTCCGTGTTTTTTCTTGTAATTGATTTGTACATCTAACACATAAAACATCTGGCTGAATTCCAATTCTTCGTAATTCTTGTACACTATGCTGTGTTGGTTTTGTTTTTTGCTCACCAACTACATCAAGAGATGGTGCTAATGTAACATGAACAAAAATTACATTTTCAGAACCTTCTTCAACTCTTATCTGTCTTAATGCTTCTAGGAATGGCAAGCTCTCTATATCACCTACAGTTCCACCACATTCTACTATTAGGATATCAAGATTTTCTTCTTCTGCAATATTTCTAATTCTATTTTTTATTTCATCTGTCACATGAGGAATTATTTGAACACACGCACCCAAATACTCACCTTTTCTTTCTGCTTCAATTACACTAGAATAAATTTGGGCTGTAGTAATATTATGAGATTTTGGTATATTTTGATTAAGAAATCTTTCATAGTTTCCCATATCCATATCACATTCTCCTCCATCTTCAGTAACAAAGACTTCCCCATGAGCAATTGGATTCATGGTTCCAGCGTCATAGTTTAGATATGGATCAATTTTTACACATGATACTTTCTGATTTGAAAGTTGAAGTAATTTGGATATTGAAGATGAAACTACTCCTTTCCCAAGACCGGACATAACTCCGCCTGTAACAAAAATAAACTTTGTCTGCACATAAATGAAATAACTATCCTATTTTTATTCTATTCGATCATAGCGTTTTATTTTTAAGTTTTCTAGTAAATGTCTTAATTCTGCTTTGAATCCTATTTGAGGGTGTATTTTCCATGATCTTTATGTTCGCACTCCCAACAATTACTGCATCAGCACCTGATGACACATATTTTTGAACATCTTTCTCATTTGAGATACCAAATCCTACTCCTACAGGAATCAATCCTTTAGCAATTTTACGTGTATTTTTTAATGCCTCGATTGTATATTTGTGAATTTTTGTTTGAACTCCAGTAGTTCCAAAAACTGCCACCATGTACAAAAATCCTGATGTATTTTTTATTATTTCCTCTAATCGTTTTTTTTCTGTATTTGGAGATACAAGAAATATTGTATCCATGTCATTTTTTCTAGCAACCATAACATACTTTCTTGATTCCTCTATTGCCATATCAGGTAGAATTAATCCATCAATTCCTGCATCTTTTGCACGTTTAATGAATTTTTGATATGTTTGATTATACAAAATATTTGTATATGTCATTAAAACCAATGGGATTTCAGATTCTTTTCTTATCTTTTTTACAATTGAAAAAAAATCATTGATTTGTGTACCATTATTTAATGAATGAGTACTTGCCATTTGAATTGTGGGTCCATCTGCAATTGGATCCGAAAATGGAAATCCTAATTCAATAATATCCGCTCCTCCTTCAACCAGTCCTCTAACCGCTTTCAGTGTTGCATTTTCTGATGGATATCCCACCATTATGTAAGAAATTAAGGCAGATTCTTTTTGTGATTTTAACTGTTGAAATTTTTCTTGTATTCGTGTCATTTTTTTTCTAAATATTCCTGCACTATATCGATGTCTTTATCTCCTCTTCCTGATAATGTCACTACAATTGATTCTGTTTTTTTCATTTTCTTTGAAACTTTTATTGCGTATGCTATTGCATGTGCAGATTCTAAAGCTGGAATAATTCCTTCAGTTCTTGTAAGAGTTAGGAATGCATCTATAACCTCATTATCTGTTACTGCTTTGTATTCAACTCTTTTTTGATCTTTTAGATATGCATGTTCTGGTCCTACACCAGGATAATCTAATCCTGCAGAAATACTATGTGTTTCACTAATCTGTCCATCTTTATCTTGCATCAAATATGTCATCATTCCATGTAAAACTCCTTTTTTACCTGCAGTAAGTGGGGCAGAGTGTAATTTTGTATTAATTCCCTTACCTCCTGCTTCAATACCTATGATTTTTGTGCGTGTATCAATTAATGGATAAAATGTACCTATCGCATTGGATCCTCCACCAACACATGCAATTACGGCATTTGGAATAATTTTCATCTGCTTTTTAATTTCTATACCAATCACAGATTGAAAATCTCTAACCATTAATGGATATGGATGTGGACCTACTGCTGAACCTAGTAAGTAATAAGTCGATTCAACATTTGTAATCCAATCTCTCATAGCTTCATTAATTGCGTCTTTCAATGTTTTAGATCCTGATTTCACTGAATGCACTTTAGCACCAAGTAATTTCATTCTGTATACGTTTTGTTTTTGACGTATAGTATCTACATATCCCATGTAAATTTCTGCTTTTAGACCAAGACTTGCACATGCCATTGCGGTTGCCACTCCATGTTGACCTGCACCTGTTTCTGCTATGATTCTTTTTTTACCCATTCTTTTAGCTAACAATGCTTGTCCCAGTGTATTATTGATCTTATGAGCTCCTCCGTGTAACAAATCCTCTCTTTTTAAATAAATTTTACAACCACCAATTGTTTTGGTTAAATTTTTAGCAAAATACATGGGTGTTGGCCTACCTGCATAATCTATTAGTAATTTTCCAAGCTCTTTTTTGAAAGTTTTGTCATTTCTTATTTTTAGATATTTTTTTTCTAATTCTTCAATTGCTGGTGCCAATGTCTCAGGAATATATTTACCGCCAAACTCCCCAAATCTTCCATCTTTCGGAATTCCTATTTTCATATTGCATTCTCCAATTTTTGCACAGTTTGTTGTATGTTATCTGTTTTCATGATACTACTACCTACTAAATATGCGTCAGCATCACATTTATGAAGAAATCTAATGTCTTCTTCCGTTTCTATCCCACTTTCAGATATTACAATTTTTGAATGATTGTATTTTTCTAGGATGTTTCTAGTTGTATTTAGATCTATTTTCAGTGTATCTAAATTCCTATTATTAATCCCAATAATATCTGCGTTAGTATTACATGCATTTTCAAATTCTTTTACTGTATGTGCCTCTACGAGTACTTTTAATCCATTTTTATGCCCAAATTCAATTAATTCTTCCATATCTGGAACCAATTTTTTATCAAAAAGAGACTGTATGAGTAAGAAATAGTCTGCTCCCATTCTTTGTGCAGCTTCGATTTGTATTTTATGAATTGTTATGTCTTTCATTAACATTGGAACCTTTACAGTTTTTCTAACTTGCATAAAAAGTTCAGGTGAACCATCAAACAAAAATGGCTGTGTTAATACTGATAATGCACATGCTCCACCATCCATCATTTTCCTAGCAATGTCTACTGGGTCAGATATCTTTCTAATATTTCCTAATGCAGGAGACGAAAATTTTATTTCTGTGATTAATGCAGCATGTTTTGATTTGATTATACTTTCTTTCAAATCTATTCCAGAATTTGGTAAAGAATTATTAATTTCATAGACATCATCATCTATTGCTTTTCTAGAATTGGCAACAAGTTTTTCTAATATATTCCCCAACTAGTTCACTCCTTCAAGTTTATTCAATGTTCCATATTCCTTTGCAAATTGTTTTAGTTTTTCAAATGCTTTTCCACTATTAATTGTGTTTAATGACATTTCCACACCTTCCTCAAAACTTTCACACATTCCTCCGGCAACCATTCCTCCAGCGGCATTTAAAATTGTAATTTCTTTCATTGTTCTATTCGATGAATTATTAAGTACGTTTACAAATGAATTAATTGCTTCTTGTTTTGTTTTAATTTGTATATCACTTAATTGTCCTTTTTGCAGATT
>PYIL01224495.1_pt1 | contig 10367 bp, 7 predicted proteins | sample 3578041 | NCBI WGS metagenome assembly PYIL01 (sample SAMN08408023, study PRJNA431606) | Marine metagenome isolate SA_KN192-05_S13_150m, whole genome shotgun... | biome: marine; feature: oceanic pelagic zone; material: water; isolation source: 150 m water sample, 0.2-0.8 um fraction ... | reverse complement strand
TGTGGGTTTTGAAGCGCAGCGTCTGAAAGATTCGGATGACGTTCCTGAACCATCTGAACGGTCGAAGCAGGAGTATTTGAAACTCCGCGGACAAATGTTGTTAGCAATTGTGTTTAGCGTACCACTTGTTTTGCTGGCGATGGGACCTATGTTGGCTATCACCGTGTCGATAATGCTGATTGTGGCGTTAACGGTTTTACCAGCGGCTATCGTTTTAATGTCTAGGGTGGCTTTCTGGCCGAATAGAATTATCTCCAATCAACAAGATGTAGTTACTAAACCGATCTGGCAGAAAATCGGTAAGTTCGTAGTTAATCGACCTAGAACCGTATTCTTGGTCACTACGGCAGTATTGTTAATAGCGATAACTCCAAGCATTCGTATGATTCCGAGTTTTAATTTTATCGATGGATTTCCTGATGATGTGGAGTCTAAGGCTGGGTATGAGTTGTTAAAAAAGGGATTTGCTCCTGGCGATTTGTCCCCAACAACTGTGTTCATACATACTCCTGATAATGACGTGATTGACCAATCCGACTTTATAGAACTTCTGGCGCAGAAGATAGAAAATAGTCCGGGTGTAAATCATGTCAAAGGAATTACTAGACCATATGGTTCGTACATCGGAGATCAACCTGACGCGGCATCTTCAAGAATGTTCAATTCTCCTGATGGAACTACTAGTCGGTTGGATGTTTCTTTGGAAGGAGACCCTTATTCAGAAAAAGCCTTGGCTGTTATAGATGACATCAGGTCAATTATCACGTCAGCCGTTATATACCAGTCTATGACTGAAGTAGAAGTGTTAGTAGGTGGTGATACCGCTGTACAATTTGATACTAAAACTGTTATCGACGAAGATACCAAACTTCTAGCGCCATTGATATTACTTGCGATTTTGTGCGTGTTGATTGTAATTCAGAGATCACTTGTTGCCCCGTTGTATTTGCTTTTTAGCGTAATTATTTCTTACGCAGCCACTTTTGGTATCTCTATTTTCATATTCCAAGATATTCTTAATCACACTGGCGTCGCGTATTCAAATGGCATATGGATTTTCGTGTTCTTGGTCGCCCTAGGAGCGGACTACAATATATTCGTTATCGCACGTATCAAAGAGGAAACAGAAAAACGAGGGTATGACGAAGGTATTGCTGTCGCTGTAGGTCAAACAGGAGGTGTTGTAACTTCAGCCGGCATAATACTTGCAAGTACATTTGCCGTTTTAACTACTTTGCCACTGAGGGATGTGTTTCAACTGGGAATGGCAGTTATGTTAGGAGTGTTGATTGACACTTTTATTGTTCGTACTTTACTGGTACCAAGTATGGCAGCCATATTAAAGAATTATAGTTGGTGGCCGTCGATTAGATTAAGGAGATTAGACACGTCTCAACCCTAAATCGTTGCCATGAAATGGACTGCAAGTTATCCCATTGACCAGGTATTAGGTGCGTACGATTTATTTTTAAGCCTGTTTATGAATGATTCGAAGCGTGAAATGGGGAGTTTAATCTAATATTTTTAGAGTCATGTTTAAGTATCCATGTGGTGCTTAAAAAGAATTGCAGGAATTTGAAGTACTTCCATAATTCGTTCTTAATGACAATTAGGCATGAGAATAATTGTAGGAGTTAATTAGATAACTTCCGTTGCGGTTGCAAACCATTTTATATCCACAAGATCTAAGTACTGCTTAGGAGCGCATAAAATGAAATACGTATTGACATGGTGGGAACGTCCTGGAGGGTCTTTTGCCGAAGTTGAAGCTGCTCAAGAACGTATCTTGAGTATTTTCCAACAATACGAAATTCCCGCAAGCATGAACGTTACAGAGTTCGTGGTTCGTGTGGGCGAGTTTGGTGGATACATGGTAGTTGAAACGGAAACACCTGCGGATATCCATAGATTGACTACCATATTCGCAGCATTCCAGGCCAAGCTTGAACCCGTGCTTGATGTAACAGACGCAGTTGTCGCTGAATCAGAAGCGATAGCTTGGCGTAACTCGTTGGGATGACTGGACTGCTCTACATCGGTTTTCCTGGATTGCATTGGAAGGTTTAAATCAAATTGCACCGTCGGTTCAGGGTTATGTTCGATAGCGTGGCCCGTCAATAGAGGCAAAGAGAAGCCCCCAGCCTACACTGGGGGCTTCTCTTTGCCTCTATTCATAGTGTGATTCTTTTATCACTATTTGCACGAGAGCCAGACAATTCCGCATCGGGGGTTTAATGAAATTATACTTTCAGTCCTTGCCAGTATCGTCTGCCTTCTTGCGATACTACCCTGCCAAACCCCGTACTATGACAGATGGCCATGATCGCGTTTTCTGCCTCTGCCCGATCCAACATTCTTTTCCTAGACCGGATGGCTTCATTAGGGTCTGAATCGAAGCTGAAAACCCAATCTGGTTCGCTCACTTGGGCCGGACCATGAAAAACATCACCCATCACAAGAGCTTTCTCACCTGCTGAATCGATCGCTAGGCTCATAGAGCCAGGTGTATGCCCTGGGGTTAGAACGGCCTTTATTTCAGATGTAATCGAGTGTTCTCCGGACAAAGGCTCTATTACGCCTGCACTTTCTAATGGTTTTAGTGTTTCTTCCCAGAATGTCAATCCGAATATTTCGCTATCTCTTGGCGGTCGAAATGCTTCCCAATCATCTTTATGAAAAACGTACCGAGCTTTCGGAAAAGCGGGCACTGGTGATGGCCCATCGTTATTTATATTCCAACCTACGTGGTCAGGATGTAGATGGGTTAAAAAAACAGTGTCTATATCTTCTCTCTGGACTCCTGCTGATTCTAGATCAATCAGAAGCCTGCCATCGACCCCTCCGGCAAAGGCTGTGACGGTACCTGGATTCGTCGTCATGCTTCCTGCGCCCGTATCCACTAGGATCACATGACCTTCAGAGCGAATTAGATAGCAATCAAAATGAGCTGCGAAATTTTCTTTATCATCTCCGCTGAAGCACTCAGGATATCTTTGTTGGTAAGGAGCCCAGAGTTCTGGTTCAACCTCAGGGAATACCATACTTAGAGGTAGAGCTCCTTCATTGTCATGAATTGGTGTAATTTCGACATTACCGACCGTGATGGTTGTACCAGGCATGCGACTCCCTCCAGGTGAGTGTACGTAATTACTCAGAAGTAAGAAATTTCAGATGACTATACGCCAGGACAGACAATTCGTCTAATTCAAAACGAAAAGAACCTGAAGCGCGTGTACGGCAAATTAAGTCAGATTCACCCTCTACCTCTCAGTATGATTGCCACAAGTCCGATTGCAGAGACTAATGCCACAACCGTGATGCCTTGATTAACTGCGTGCACTGCTTCGACAGAGGTAGTGATAGCCTCGGACACTTTGCCAGGTCCCAGAGTGCTTGCATATATCGCTGCGGCTAACGCCATCCCAATAGAACTGCCCATTGATCTGCTAGTCGCCAAAAAACCAGAGGCGATACTTAAGGAATCACGTGGTACAAACCCCATGATAGCGCTATTGTTGGCAGGTAAGAAAATTGATAGGCCAGACCCTCCAACTGTGATTATCACGATGTATATCCAAATTGGAGCATCACTCCTAAGCTGTGTAAGTATTATGAGGCCCATCAGCAATGTGAGGTGACCTATAAGAGAAGCTGATCTTGTTCCAAATTTGTCAGATAACATACCGCTAATCGGCGATAACACCAACCGTATCGTGTGAAATGGTAGGACGATCAATCCTGCCATGGATGCGGAATACCCCATACCTGTGATCAATAAAAATGGGGCTAGGAAATTCCACCCGCCATGGGCTATCTGAGCGAAGAATTGTGCGGTCACTCCAGAGGAGAACACGCGGCTCTTGAAAAGTCTCAATTGAATTACGGGGAAAGCAGATTTCGTCTCGACTATTATGAGGAGGGGCAACGTCAATGCTACGGTTCCTATTGCGAGTATTACAAACGGAGAAGATAGGCCAAGTCTTCCGGATTGGTTGATAGCTAGTAAGCTGCCCATCATCACAACCGCGAGTAGCATGACTCCGGCAAAGTCTACGGTGTACTTCGATGTGTCTCTCTCGGGGTCATTTGAGTCACTGTTAACCAACCACCAAATCGAGAAAGCCAGCAATAAGTGGGCGGGTATCCGAGCCCAGAAAAGCGATCTCCAGTCAAAAATATCAATCAGAATGCCACCAAGAAAGAAACTGAGTCCAATCCCAAGGCCAAATGCCATGTTCAGCATGCCCTGGGCTTTTCCTCGTTCCGAGGCTGGAAACGTTTGGGTTAACAGCGCATTGTCATTAGCTAGGATCATTGCATTTCCGAAGCCAGTTATCACCCTACCAGCGACCAACTGGTAGAGGTCTTGTGAGATCGCACATAATGTAAGGCCTATTGGGACAAGAATGGCTCCCGCAAGGTACATGCGCTTTCTGCCGAATACGTCTGATATACGTGACAACGGTAGTAGAGGGACCGTTACACCCATAACGAAAGCAAGGTTTACCCAGACTATGAGACTGGCATTGGTTTGGAAATCATCAATCATGTCAGGGGCCCCAATATTGACGATATTGAGGTTCATAATCGATAAAAACCCACTGCTAGCGACAACTAGAAACAGGACCCATTTATATTGGAATCTGCCAGAAATGGTTTGAGATTCGGCAGCGGAGTCTGGTTTATAGCTCACGGTTTACCTAAGGCGCCATATTGATATTCTGATCATTGATGGGATGTTAATAGGTTCTTCGGAAAACTAATCTTGGAATTACAATTGAGTATTATCAATGCGTTTGACGAGCCAACAAATCAGATGTTTAGACAAAAGAGAAGCCCTCACTGAAGAGGGCCTCTCTTTCTATAGTACTAAAGTGGAACGCCTTCATCACCTTTAGAAAACGCTCGCCGACGATAGCATCTCTAATTCTATTTTATCAACATTTTTTGGCTTTCCTGAAACGATACGTCATTAACATATCGTCCAATAAATTTCGCTGTAATGATGGGTTATAAACATCTAGCATCAGCACATTTAGCGATGTTTTTAACCATCACTTCAGGATGCGATTCAGGGATATAGTTGCACTTCCAAATTCGTGGGCTATTTGAAGTACGCCCAAGTCATCTCGGTGAAGTCCGATAACGTGTAACCCGAGTGGTAATCCTCAACGAGTAAAACCACCTGGCAAAGATGCTGCAGGATGGCCAAGCGCACTATTGCAATAGAACGACTCTATCCAGTCTACGTAGGCTCCATTTGTACGTCGTCTATTTCAGCCGAGGTTTACACGTCCTGTTTCTAAAAGGATATATAAACATGTATTAACGATACGCGGAAATATCGTTAAAGGCAGGCAAAAACTGAAATGTGTCCAATCTCACAAGTCTTTGATCTGCATTCAGTAGACTTGTTGTCGGGTGAAATGGAACCGGTATAAGGGCTTGGTAGATATGTTGGTAGCGGTTGTGCGAGCTTAGCCAGTTGGGTCGTATTTGTCGCCCTCCTCGCGGGTGATTCGACCTGAAGCCATCAGCCACATGCGAGAGATTTCTGGCCCCATGAATTTGAAAGTGGCTCGCAGTTCTTTTTGCAAAGAGGGATAATCGGTGCCGGGTAACACTTTGTAGAACCAATCGCAGAAGCTGCCGTATTCCTCTTGGATTCCCTGTATAACTCCAGCGTTGGTAATCACCGCATTGATCTTCTGGCGGTTGCGTATGATGCCGGGATCCTTTCTCAGGTGCTCCACATCCGATGGCTCCATTGCTGCCACATCACTGATTCTCCAGTCAGCAAAGGCGGCCCGGAAACGGTCTCGACGGGATAGGACCATACGCCAAGTGAGCCCGGCCTGGAACACCTGCAGACTCATCACCTCGAACAGGGCGTCATCATCCGTGGCTCGTTGGCCCCAGATCTCCTTGGAGTACCACTCACGGAGTGGGTCACCTGAAACCTTCTCATCAGCTTCCCATTCCTCTGAAGTCTGTTCTGGCATTATTAGATCCCCTAAATCAACTACCTGGGTACTCGAGACAGGCTGATGTATGAAGCCTGATGTTCATCGTGGAATACCGTCTGCAATGCCGGCTTAAGTTCCGTGTCCTCGGCAATGATATTGCCGGTATTGGTGTTGCGGTCAAACCTTGGGAAGTTGCTGCTGGAAATCTCCAATCGGATTCGGTGACCGGCTTTGAACACGTTGCTGGTTGCCCACAGGTCTATGTCATAGCGGTAGGCCCTTCCAGGTTCGACCAATGTCGGGTTGGACATTGAATCGCGGTAACGGGCGCGGATTATCCCATCGGTCAGATTCCTGGCACAGCCTTCTTCGCACACATCAACCAACTTGGCGGTGAAGTCTGTGTCCTTGGCTGAGGTGGAAGCCCATAGAGAGACCGTTACGGGGCCGGTGATTTCAATATCCTGATCCAGAGGCGGTGTGGAGTAGACCAGCACATCCTGGCGGTTTTCCACCCGGTTCTGGTCGTAGGCTCCATTGGCGGCGAAGTTGGGGTTGCAGCAGAGGGCACCGCCTGTGGTGGGAACCGGGTCAGCCGGATTGTAAAGAAATACGTCGGCGGCTTCTCCCTGCGGCCTATCCGTACTGAGGGTGCCATCTCCGTTCTTTGAATTGGCCTTGCCAGCGCTATGTAGGTAGTACTTGGTCTCAACGGCCCTGGCCAACGGCCATTCTTGCTCCTCTCGCCACACATCGTCGCCCATGACAAAGATGCGCACCGGAGCTTCCTCGGTGATGCCATTCTTGTTGTTATTGAGCCAGTGGTCGAACCAGCGGAGGTGTATGCCGTCAACATCTATGGCCATCGGGTCAGCCATGATTCCGGCGTAGTAAGTACCGGCCATCATGGAACCGCGAGCTCCGTGGGCCCAGGGGCCGATCACTAACTTTTGTCCGGACTTGGCAGTCTCATTCGCTCCGGATTCTTTCATCCCAAGATAATTGCGGATGGTGCCGCCCAGAAATATGTCGTACCACCCGCCAAAATGCAGGGCGGGGACATCAATCTCAGCATGGTGGTCTTCGATGCACAATTCCTGCCAGTAATCATCAAAGTCAGGGTGGGCCAGCCAGTCGTAGTAGTACTTGGCCAGGCCGGAGTCCAAGCCAGGGAAGTCCTTGGTGGGAAGGAACTCAAATCCCTCGGTCATGTGGTCCACGTCATGGATCAGTTGTCGCCGCCGTTCTAGGGGTATGTTCTCGACTCCGGAGACGTTTCTAAAATTAGCCAAGGTCAATTGGAGCAATGTCCAGGACATATTGAAGCCCAGTTCAAATGCGCCGCCCTGGTAGGTCCAGCCGTCGTGGTAATTGGACGCGGTGACGGTTGGGGCGATGGTTACCAGATGGGGCGGTCTGGAGATCGCTGCCAGCCATTGGGTGGCCCCAACGTATGAGGCACCGAACATGCCAACCTTGCCTGTGGACCAGGGTTGCGCGGCGGCCCACTCGACGGTGTCATAACCGTCATTGATGTCGTCACGAAAAGCGTAGAATGCGCCCTCGGAAGAGTGCCGTCCGCGGGTGTCTTGGATCACCACTGCGAACCCGGCTTTCGCCGCCCTGATTGGGTCCAGCATGGTGTTGGTCAGGCTGGTGGTCTTATCGTAGGGCGTCCGCTGCAAGATGGTCGCGAATTGTCGATCTCCCTCCGGTCTGTAGATGTCTGAGTACAAAGTAACTCCGTCTCTCATGGTCACAGCAACGTTACTTTCAATCCTCAAAGAAATGGATTCAGGCATGATCCCTCACGTGTTCGGCGTTGGTTGACGGCGCTAGTTTTGGAATTGGGGCATGACGTGGGCGGCGAACATCTCCATCTGCCGGTAGAAATCGTCTGGCTCTGAAGCCAGGAAACCAAGGTTGATGTGTTCTACGCCGGCATCGATACGGTCTTGAACGGCCTTGATGCAGTCCTCTGGAGTACCGGCGATGCACAGTGCGTGAGCGATGCTCTCTGCGCTGCGGTCTGGAGTTACGTAGCGTTCGCCGACGTTGGAGACAGCCAGCGCCATGGCCTGGGAGCCATCAGCAGAGATGGCCGTTGGTTGGTTTAGACCCCAGTTAAAGTTAGTCAGGTCTCGCCTTGCTTCAGCAGCATACTGGCGTACCATCTCGTTACTGGCCTTGATGCGGCGCACAGTGAACAGATAGGGGTACCAACCGTCGCCCATCACCCCAGCCCGACGCATAGCGGCTTCGCTGCGTCCCGACACCCAAATAGGCGGGTACGGCTTCTGGGCCGGGAATGGCAGTAACGTGACATCGTCAAAATCGAAGAACTCACCGTGGTGGGAGACATGTTCCTCAGTCCACAGTCGCTTCATCACATTGAGCATCTCGTTGGTGCGTTTGCCCCTGGTGTGGACATCAACACCGACTGCGTCGAATTCGATTTTGGTTCCCCGCTGCCCGCTGATGCCGATACCGAAGTCGAGTCGGCCTCCGGAGACCTGGTCGACGCTGGCGACCATCTTGGCCAGTGTCACCGGATGGTAGAGAGGTGCGACGACTATGCCGGTCATTACCCGTAGGTCTCTGGTGGCTCCGGCCGCTGCTGCCATGGCGGGTAGGTTCAGCACCGTCGGTCTAGGTGGGTTGCCGTCCATGATGTGCTCTCCCATGGTGACTCGGCCATAACCCATATCCTCGGCCCGACGGGCGAATTCAGGCACGTCCCAATAGTTGTCTACTGAGAGGTTCACGCCAAATGTGATGTTGGCAGCCATTTGTTTCTCCTGAGCCTGTGGTCTATTCTTCGTTGGGGTCGACGCCTAGGGTTACCTTGCCGATGAGTTCAATGGCCTGGTTCGAAGCCCATGGTTGCATGAATTGGCCGGCCCGAACATCGCGGTACAACCTGGCCAATGTGTTGCTGCCCACGTACGCTCCGCCACCGTAGAGCGTCAAGGACCGGTCAACGATCTTGGCTGCTGTTTCCATGACGAATTTCTTGGTCGCAGCTGAGTTCTTGAGTAGTTTGAACGACGCTTCAGGTGAGGTATCTATGGCACCCTGAGGTTGCTTCCTATCGGTCTGGTAATAATCATCCAGAAAGAGTGCGCTCCGGGCCAAGATGGCACGGGAGGCGGCCAGGTCAACCTCGCTCTCCGCGGCGGATACCTGGTTCATGGGATAATGTGGTCCTCCGTCCCGCTCTTTAATGGCCTCCACTGCAATCTGATGGGCTGTCTCCGCTATCCCCAAGAAAATGGATGACAGGCCCAGGCTTGAACCTGAGGCGACCGCCAGCGTTGGGGCGTTGAACTTGCCGTACTCGCCTATATCGTCGAATTCTTCATCCGATACGAAGTAGTCGGTGAAGACCACATCATGGCTGCCGGACCCGCGCATACCCAGGCCTTCCCAGTTGTACATTATCTCCACCCCTGGCCTGTCTACGGGTACCGTGGCTGCCCCCATCCGTTGCTCTCCTGCCTCGTTTTGATAGCGTGCCCGCACTGCGAGGACATCGGCGGCGGGAGATCCTGTGGCAAAGGTCTTGGAGCCGTTGAATAGCCAACCGCCGTCGACCTTGGTGGCTAATGTGCGGGAGGTTCTGATGTTGGCGCCCCGCTCAGAGTTAGCAACTGAGATTATAAGTTCTCCTGCACCTACCTTTCTGAGTAAGTCCTCTGAACGCGCTTGTCGCGCAGTGTTCCCGGATGCAACTGCACTGTGGAGGGTTCGGGTGGCGGTGAATGTCCTGAACAGGTGCATGTTGAAGGCCAGGGCCGTGCAACCCTCGCCTCGTCCCAGTCGGTTCATGGCCACGACGCAATCGTGGATAGATGTCACGCCCAGGCCGCCGAATTCTTCTGGTACGGCGCCGGCTGCAAACCCGCTTTTTTTAAATGCTTCGATATTTTCGACCGGGAAAGTTGCGTTCCGGTCGTACTTGGCAGCTGTGAGAGCAAAACCAGCAGCGTGTTTTTCAGCCAACTCGACCATCTTATTTCCGGGTTCGGTCAAGGCTTTTAACTCGAAATCCATTCTCTTCTCCGGTCAGCCGTGTCTTTCGGCGAAGCCGAATATTGGTTGCGTCCGACTCCACCGAGCAACAGATTACTCCTTGGGCCTGAGGGAATCAATTTCGGTATGCGATTTAACGTTCAACCACGGTCTGCAGACCGGCATAAAGCACCGCGTGGCGATTACCGTGACTAATGGGTCGAATGGCGGGATCATTGGTCAGGCTGTGTCACTGGATCTGGCCAATAAGCACTCGGTCTGTTCCTCAACACGCAGCTACGACGAAAACCTACAGGCGGCGCTCTGGGAAGTGAGTTCCAAGCTGACTGGCGTCGAGTTTGAAGCGCTAGCTGCAACCGCTCCTGAGCA
>PYIL01183775.1_pt1 | contig 10401 bp, 9 predicted proteins | sample 3578041 | NCBI WGS metagenome assembly PYIL01 (sample SAMN08408023, study PRJNA431606) | Marine metagenome isolate SA_KN192-05_S13_150m, whole genome shotgun... | biome: marine; feature: oceanic pelagic zone; material: water; isolation source: 150 m water sample, 0.2-0.8 um fraction ... | reverse complement strand
TGAAGGGTAACTTTACTTGGTCTCAATTAAACAAGATTTTTATATTCGGTTTGAGTGAGCAAATAAATCCATGACAGCCTTTCACCATAATAAACCAAACATTAATTGGGGCTATCTTGTGGAAATATTAAAAACATTCACATGGATTTGAAAATAATCCAGCTAGTATATATTTATTGATTTTAATCTCATTAGTATTATCTTCCCGCCCAATACTAAAGTATTTACTGATAGTGATTTACATCATCGAAATATAACAGAGGAGAAAAGTGAATGACAAGATTTTAAATTTTCTGAACTTTTTTTCTTGACAAGTTTTACAAGATGCTGTCCACTCTCTATTACGTAAATTTACGTATAGTACATTTACGTATGCACAGTTAATTGTATGTGTTATTAAAAGTTAATCTAACAAGTCATGAAGGAGGTTATATGAAAGTAATAAAAGTTACACTGTCTATTTTGTTGTCGTTCGGCTTATTTTCGATAGTAATGGCGGCAGGTTTGGATGAACTTCCACAAAATATCAGGGATAGTGTGTACAACCCGAAACTCATGGATCCAGCTCAACCACTTGGTGAAAGTGCTTTTCGAGATTGGAAAAGTGAACGTAAGCCACCATGGACGGTGGGTTATGCAAGTACCTATGCTGGTAATACATGGCGTAAGGGTGCGATGGGTCGTTTAATGGACGTGATCAAACCTAAATGGCAAAAGCTTGGTTTGCTTAATGACATCATTGTTACGCAGTCAAATCTGAAAGATTCATTACAGATTCAACAGATTAGACAATTAGTTGATCAGGGGGTAGATGCAATTATTATTTGTTGTTCAAATCCTACCGCGTTGAATCAGGCAATTAAGTATGCATTTGATAGAGGTGTACCAGTCTTTTCGTTTACTGGATATACAACTTCGCCACTTTCAATAAACTCATCTGTGAACTATCATCAAGCTGGCTTTGAGGTAGGTACCTGGATGGCTAAAGAGATTAAAGGCAAGGGAAATGTACTGGTAATTGAAGGTATTCCCGGATTTTCTGCATCTGATTCACAAAATCGTGGTGTCTTGGATGGTTTATCTAGATTCCCTGGTATTAAGGTCGTCGGGCAAATTGCTCATATGTGGACCTCTCAGGTTGGACAGGTTGAAACGCAGAAGTGGTTAGCGACACATCCTGGGCAACTTGACGGTGTAGCTGTACAGTCTTCAGGTGAAACTGGTGTACTACAGGCCTTCTTGCAATCAGGACGTGGTGTGCCGCCAATGTCAGTAGGTGGCGAAATTGGTGCATTGTGTTATTGGCGCAACAATCCTGATTATATCAGTGGTGCAATTCAAACATGGCCTCCAGGTGATGACGTTGAAATGGGATGGAACATTATGATGCGTACTTTGCAAGGGCAAGGGCCAAAAATTCAGTCAATTTTAGTACCTTCACAGGTAATCGATGTTAACGATGTTAAATCTATGATGGGAACAGACTGTGATCGTAACTCTACTGAATGGTTTAATGTAGGAATTGAAACTTGGGGTGGTAAAAGCTATCTCGATAACTTCTTCTTAAGACCTGCGGATCCAGAAAAATATGATCCGGGTTCTTGATTAGACAAAATAATTCTTAGGAGTTTGATTGATTAAGACACATTTTGATTCAATGATTAATAATATTTATTATTGGATTAATTGCCTTCATTCAAACTCCTGATTAAGTAGTGGTAAATCACATTCTTTGTAGAGTAATTATTGTTACTATTAACGTTGAATCTCGTCTAAAGTTAATATTTTTTAATAAGTGAGTTCCAATTTAAATGGGAAAAAAGATGACGTGAATGGGTAGTACTGTTAGCGCTTTGCTGTAATTCGTTTAGATCCTTTCAATAAATTTATTTATGCCGAATATTTTGTGGTATCAGGATTCTCCCATTTCTTAGAAGACTGAGTATTTTCACCACAAAGAATAATTAAGTTATTCTATTATTAAGAACGAATTTCCTCCAGAATTGTCATCAAAAATAGAAGGGCTTACTTTGAGTCTATGAGCCTTGATGTAATGAGATGATTCCCGTTTTACTAATTTCATCTTTATCTGCATGTTTATTGACGTCTAATAAAACGACTCTTTGAACAAAGGCAATTGTTCCATTTTGAGTTAGCTAAAATGGCCGCGTTCCTTTGCAATATGGACAATAACAACGGACCTGAATAAAAATAACGTAGGAATCAAAGGTATATCATGAATAGCACATTGCTACCCACAGATATTGTAGGTGGTACATTTTGGCTTTTATCTATGGCTATGTTTGGAGCCTCTATTTTCTTTCTTATAGAAAGAAACAAGGCAGATAGCAGATGGCACACAACCATGACATTATTGGGTGTCGCTATGTTAATTTCAGCTATTTTTTACCATTACATAAAAACAATGTGGGTTGATACAGGTTCAGCCCCAATAATTCTTCGTTATTTAGATTGGGTCCTTTCGCATACGATCCAAATAGTATTGTTTTATGTTATTTTGACTGCTGTAACAAAAGTTTCGTCAGCTTTATTTTGGCGACTCTTAATCGGAACACAAGTAATGGTAATAGGTGAATTTCTTGGTGCGGCAGGTTATATGAGTGTAACATTGGGCTTTATTATCGGAATTGTGGGCTGGTTATATATTCTCGGTGAGGTTTATGCGGGTGAAGCGGCCCGTGCAAATATATCTAGTGACAATGAGGCCACACATGCAGCATTTAATGGGTTGAGACTAATTATATCGATTGGGTGGGCAATATACCCTTTGGGATATTTCATCAATAACCTCGGTGGTGGTATAGATATAAATAGTCTAAATATTATATACAATTTGAGTGATTTATTGAATAAGTTAATTTTTGGCTTTGTAATTTATGTTGCAGTTATGAATGACACCAAAACACGAACTAGTAATTAAAAAATAAAGTAACAAACTAGAAAATATACAAGGAGAAAAATTATGACAGTTGCGGATATTACAGGTGCGGATATTATTGCAATTATTATCTTGGCAGCATTGTCAATAGCTATTGTAGTTTATTTGCTGCATTGGTTATATCGCAGATCGTCTAAAGAGGTTTCCTTTGTAAGAACTGGACTTAGTGGTGAAAAGGTTGTTCTAAGTGGTGGTGCGTTCGTGCTGCCTATCGTTCATAATATCACCACCGTTGGTATGCGAACTTTGCGAATTGAAGTAAAGCGTGGCGGCGACAAATCATTTATTACTAAAAATCGAATGCGTGTGGAAATAGTTGCAGAATTTTATGTACGTGTTACGCCAACAAAGGAAGCAGTTTCAATTGCAGCTGGTACATTAGGTAAAAGAACAATGGAACCGGACAGTCTGAGAGATTTAGTGCAGGGTCGTTTTGTAGATGCATTAGGTGTTGTTGCGGCACAAATGTCTATGGAAGAGATCCAAGAAAAACGTGGTGAATATATTAATGCTGTTAAAGGAATAGCTAAAGAATCGCTGAGTTCAACGGGCCTTGAACTTGAAGCTGTTTCCCTAACTGGTTTAGATCAGGCTGGTTTAGAAGTATTTGACCCATCTAATGCATTTGACGCCGAAGGTCTTACACAGTTAACAGAGCTAATTGAGGCTGGCAAGAAAAGGCGTAATGATATTGAGCAAGACACAGCTATAAGCATTCGAACCAAAAACTTGGAAAGTGAACAAAGTGCACTTGAAATTGACAAAGAGAAAGAATTCTCAAGGTTATTACAGGAGCGAGAAATTGCCAAACAACGTGATAAAGAGCACACCGACATGGCAGTTGAGACTGCAAAACAGCAGCGTTTAGCTGAACAGGCAAGAATTCAGGCTGCAGAGGAAGTTGAAAAATCCCGTATCCAACAACAAGACACAATTGAAGTTGAGCGTTCATTACGAGAACATGAGTTAACACTTCAGATTGAAGAGCGGAAAAAACTTCGAAATGATATTGAAAGACAAACTGAGATAGATATCAAGGAAAAGAATCTTGAAGCCGAAATCAAGAAGTTGGATATCGAAAAAGAAAACGAATTTGCTCGATTACAACAGCAAGAAGAAATCGCTGTGCGGTCAGCGAAGCAAAAGGCAAATGTAGTGAAGGAAGAATCAGAGCGTTACTACGAATCGGAGCAAGCGCAATTAATATCTGACGAGAATGTAAAAAAGTTAAAAATAGAACAGCAGCGTAGTATCGAAACAACGCGTATTGAAAATGAAGAAAAAACCATGGTACGCGAAATCGAAAAACGTAAGCAATTAGAGATTGAAGAGCGTGAGCGTAAGCTTGCTGTTACAGAAAAAGATAAATTAGTTTTAAATGCAGATGTGGAAGTAGAATTAGCTCGTGCAAAAGCTGCCGAAGCAGAGGAAAAAGTCATTTCGGCTCGCAATGTGGAAATTGCTGAACGCAAGAAGACAGTTGAATTAATAAGTGCAGCACAGCAAGCAGAGCGAGAAGCAATTCAACTTACTGTTCTGGCAAACGCCGAAAAGGAAGCATCTCAGGACCGGGAGCAGGCAGAGCAATACGCTTCTTTGGCTTCAAAGTTACGTTACGAAGTTGATGCTGCTGGTAAGCAACTGCTTAACGAGGCTGAAAACATGCGTAGTGATGCCAGCCGTAGAAGTGCTCTGCGTATGCAGCTAGCAAGTAATCTTGATTCAATTATACGTGAATCAGTCAAACCGATGCAAAATATCGACGCAATCAAGATTCTCGATGTCAATGGACTGCCAGGTTTCAGTGACGGACATTCACGGGGTAATGGCAGGGATAGTGGCGGAAGCGGTGAGTCTGGATCACCAACAAGTAGTGATAGTGCCTCTGTTTCAGGAAGAAACCTCGCTGATAATGTGGTAAATTCAGCTCTGCGTTACCGGGCTCATGTGCCTTTTGTTGATAGTCTTTTACAAGAAATCGGAATGTCGCCCGGTGAAATAAGCAATATCAGCAATATTCTTAAAGAGGATGACAAGGAGGATCCTGTCGAAAATGGTTCCAGGGGTGTAAAAAGTAAAGCCGCCACAGGCTTGAAGAAAAAGTGATGATTCTCTGAGTCGATATTGATTATTCAAGAATACACGGAAGCACAATGAAATTTTTGCTGTCTCGAATCAGTAGACAATTGCAGAAGATAAAAAAAAGGCAATATGACAGTGAAAATATATGCAATGACCTGTGGTTGGTTGACATCTGATTTGAGTATGATGCTGGCAGGTACAGTTGGAAAAATTAGTTTCCCAGTACCAGCTTATTTGATTGATCACCCACGTGGGCGAGTTTTATTTGATAGTGGACTACACTTACAGTGCCAGCATGATGCTCCAGGAAGAATCGGATCCCTGTCGGATCTTTTCAGCGTCCACTTTCGTCCAGGAGAAGACATACGTTCTCGGCTCAAACAACTGGATGTTGATGCTAACAAGATTGACTTTCTGGTTAATTCACATTTACATTTTGATCATACGGGTGGGAATGAGCTGTTACCGAATGCCAAAATCATCATTCAGAAACGTGAGTGGGAAGCAGGACAAATCCCGGAGTTAATTCAAGCCAACGGGTACTTGCCTGCGGATTACGATCAGGGCCATCTGATACAGAAAGTTGACGGAGTGCATGATATGTTTGGTGATGGACGAATCATGACAATTCCAACATTCGGTCACACACCCGGTCATCAGTCGCTAAAAGTGCGGCTGGATTCCGGCGATGTAATACTCACTGCTGATGCATGTTACCTGAAAGAGACGTTGACTAATTTGCACTTGCCTCATCTGGTTCATGATCGTGCGGAAATGCTGAACTCTTTGCTAATGTTGCGTAAGCTCCAAAAATCTGGTACACGGATATTTTACGGCCACGATCCGGAATTCTGGTCACAAGTACCGCAGGCACCGAAGCAAATCGTTTAGTAGTGTTTGTTACGGTACTTACTCTATTTACAGTGTGCTTTCAATCGGGAAAGACACGCATTATGTTGGAAAGTATAAGTTGATTATTAATATTCCAGTCTTTACCAGAGGTAAAGCATCTTCAGGGGTGTCCGCGCTTCGAAAGATGGAATTGAAAAAGCTATTCGATTTTCATATTTGTAAAGTTATAATTTCTATAAATATTTGAGGAATAACATGTTAAGAATTACAGGTTATAGCGACAAATACTCTGTTTGTCCAGGGGATGATATTAAATTTTATGTTAATTCAGAAGAAAACGAAGTCTATGATGCACAGATAGTGCGTTTGATTCACGGAGACACAAATCCTGAAGGTCCTGGATATAAAGAAGAAGAAATCGGGGGGACTTGTAACAAAGCCTACCCTGGCCGTAATCAACGTATTCACGGTGGTTCTTATATCATCGTTCCGCAGGATGAACGCCTGAATGTTGAGAGCTTCACATTGCAATGCTATATCTTCCCTACTACTCCTGAGAAAGGTCGACAGGGTATTCTCACCAAGTGGTTAGAAGAAAACAAAAGCGGCTTTGGATTATTTATTGATGAAAGCGGATGCCTTTCTGCTGAGATAGGAGACGGTCGTGGTTTGGTGACGAAAGTGTCCAGTGACAAGAAGCTTCTGCGTAAAGTCTGGTATCTGGCTGCAGTCAGTTACGATGCCCGTACCGGCAGGGTGACCTTGTATCAGGAACCGGTTGTCACATCAACAAATGGTGGCCTTGGTGTAGGACTTTTGAATCCAGCCGAAGATACGACTGCTGTTGTAGAGTCCGTAAATAGTATGCGACCTTGTATTAACGATGCCCCATTCCTAATGGGTGCAAGTTCATGGAAAGAAAGATCTGGTCGTAGCGTTTTTGGTGCCCACTTCAAAGAAGCCCCGGAACCAGTTGAATTGCCAGTGCAAAATCGAAGTACTTATAATGGCAAAATTGACCGCCCTAGATTATCGCGTCGTGCATTATCAAAAGCTGAAATTGAGGCCTTGGCTCGCGGTTATCAAGGCTGTCCTGCTGAGTTGCGTAATGATGTCGTAGGAGCGTGGGATTTTCATGCCAATATCACCAATAATATTGCATCAACCTTGATTGTAGACACATCAACCTCTAGGATCAATGGCTATATTATTAATATGCCCGTTCGTGGAATGACAGGCTTTAACTGGACTGGAGATGAAATTATTTATCATCATAAGCCAGAAGAGTATGGGGCAATTCATTTTCACGATGATGATATTGACGATGCGCGATGGGAGGTAGATTTTGAATACACTATCCCAGAAAACTTAAAGAGTGGAATTTATGCGGCAAGGTTGCGTATTGGTGGATTAGATTCACCAGATACAGAGGATTATATTCCCTTCGTTGTTCGTCCACCAAGAGGCAAAACAACTTCAAAGCTTGCCTTTATTTTGCCAACTAACAGTTATTTAGCCTATTCCAACGATAACCTTGCGACAAACTGTGTGGTTGCTGAGTTGTTGGCTGGAAAGGTGCCAGTGATGACTGCTTCAGATTTGTATCTAAACGAGCATAGAGAGTACGGTCTATCAACTTATTCTTTACACTCTGATGACAGTGGTGTTTGCTACTCATCGCGTTTACGACCGATTTTGAACATGCGACCTAAGTATCGCCACTGGTTGTCCCCATCTCTTTGGCAGCTTAACGGTGATCTGCACCTTGTCGATTGGTTGGAAGAAAAGAACTTCGAATTCGATATCCATACCGACGAAGATTTGGACCGTGAAGGTGTGGGATTACTGAATAAATACCAAACTGTACTAACGGGCAGTCATCCTGAATATACTTCCGAAAAAATGTTTTCAGCGTATGAGCAGTACCAACAAGACGGCGGTCGTTGGATCTATCTGGGTGCTAACGGATTCTATTGGTGCAGTCAGTATCATCCTGATAATTCAAATATTATTGAAGTACGAAAAGGCGAAGCAGGCACTCGTGCTTGGACCGCAAATCCAGGTGAATACAATAATGCTTTTGATGGCAAGTATGGTGGCATGTGGCGCGCAAGAGGCCGCATTCCTAGTAAGCTTTGTGGGCTAACTTTCACAGCGTATGGTTTTGATGTGTCTTCTTATTATGTACGCGACAAAGACAGTGAGCGGCCAGAAACAGCTTGGATCATGGACGGGATAGGCAACGGTGAAAGAATCGGCGACTTCGGATTAGTTGGTGGTGGTGCTGCCGGTCTTGAGTTGGATCGCTATGACATAGAATTCGGCACCCCACATGAAGCCTATTTGTTGGCTCATTCTGAAGGGCATACGAATTTAATGTTGCAAGTGAACGAAGAAATTCACTTTTCCGTTCGGGGCTACCATGGTGGTGGAACGGAAAATCCAATGGTGCGTGCTGACATGATTTATTATAAAACACCAAATGATGGTGCACTGTTTGCGCCGGGTTCACTTTCATGGTGTGGCAGTCTGTCTCATAATAATTACAACAACAATGTATCACGCATTACAGAAAATGCAATTAGGGGCTTTCTGAAAGAGGGACCTTTGCCTTAATCATTTTCTCAATAGAGATAACTAAAATGGCAAATAATCAACACCCTGAAATGATGGACCCGCCAACTGGGAAATCTGTTGTTGGGACAAGCACTAAGCCCCTTAATGAGTTAGAAAGGTCGGTAATTAGTTCGCTTGATGAGGATAAAGTAAATGATTTAGCGAAGTGTTTATTTACACTAAATAACAGACACTACGGTCCTATTGATGGAGCATATGTTGTAGTTTGCACAGTGCCAGATAAAGAGTGGTGTGTAGGTCAGTTAAATGCTGACCGGGCGAAACCTATCATTTTGTTTGAAGACAAACTTTTTAAAACACCTGAAAAAGCACAAATTGCAGCCATGAAATTAAAAGAGGAACGTGGAGAATCAATTCCATGTCGTAATAATTGATTTAAAAACGGAGAATGAATGATGTTAGACTCAGGTAAACTTAAGGGTGTAAAGGCGAATACAGCTCATAGTGAAACAGATAACTTTATGACGAGAACCTATGTCATGCCGCTATTGTTCGATGATGAATCACGTCGTCGTCTAATCGCTGAACATAGGAATAGCCCAGTGGGGACACCCCCAAAAAATGGTAGACCTGCTGTAGAGCATAGTCATGAACTTAGGACCGTACTTGACAAAATGCGTCGACATCCAATGGCTGGAAAGTATGTAAGTGTGTGTTTACGTATGTTTGAAGAATACAAGATTGGAATATCCTCTGGTGTGCGTGGTGAACCAGTAAAAACTTTTGAGGAGGTTTACTCTTCAGAAGAGGCATGTGAGCATGCTATTTTCTTGAAGCGCATCTCAGATTTGATGGAGCACTATGGATAAAATTCTTTCATCATGAAAATCATTTTGTTCAATAATTCTTTTGGGCGAACACTTTTTGGATAAGAACATGTTTCTTTAAATCCAAAATTCTTATAAAGAGATATTTCTGAAGACATGAAATGTGCAGTATCCAGATAAAGTTTTGAGTACCCATTTTCTTTTGAAACTCTAATCATTTCTTCAATCATAGGATTCCCTAATTTTTCCCCTCTGAATTTAGGTCGGAAATACATTCTCTTTATTTCACCGGAATCATTTCTAATTTTTCTCAAACTGATAGTTCCAGCAATTTTACCATTAACTTCGAGTTATGATTGTTGGATGAGGTTTAAGTTTATAATCTATTCCTTCCACATCAACCTTGACCATCTTGCTCGCAATCGAATCGTCATTGCAACTTGATGCTATATATATACTTATTATGTGTTATTATTACAATTTATTCGTATAATATACATATTTTGTGTAAATTTATATTATTTTCATGGATCAATACTTTTCAGTTAACTAAAATGATAAGATGTCCTGAATCAATCTTTTGATGTAGCGGGGATTGTTTGTATAGCGATTGCTGGATTGGAAAGCTCTTTTGCTGCCGACTGGCAGGCTTTAATTAATATAGAGTATATTATTTTATCGTTTGTCTCTTCAGCTAAATCCAAATATAGCTGCTCTATCATATGTTCCCTGAAAATCTCGAAAACATCTGAACGTCTACCTGATAATAGTTCCTCCAGTTTTTTGATTGGTACTAGATTGCCGTCAATTTCGTCAATCTGTTTTCTTAATTTGTAGGTTTGCAGTTTCAGCTTTTCGATTTCAAGAAGTTCTCTCTCGTTATATGGAACAAAGATTCTACTTCCTCTTCTCTGAAGAGCCCGCCTTGCTCTTGTAACGTCAAGTAGTCCGTTTTCGTCCGGTCTCAAATGACCTTTCTGGACTCTGTACCAGATAGCAGACCGTGAAACACCGCATACCCTCGATAAACCTGCCTGTGTCGTTTTCATTGTCTAATTTTGTTATGATGGTTTCATGGTCCTCTAGCTTGCACTGTGCAGGGTT
>PYIL01270347.1_pt1 | contig 10407 bp, 10 predicted proteins | sample 3578041 | NCBI WGS metagenome assembly PYIL01 (sample SAMN08408023, study PRJNA431606) | Marine metagenome isolate SA_KN192-05_S13_150m, whole genome shotgun... | biome: marine; feature: oceanic pelagic zone; material: water; isolation source: 150 m water sample, 0.2-0.8 um fraction ... | reverse complement strand
CGTGGGCCGCGTAGGCAAGCAGTGTGCGCACTGCGTACTCCTCACTGCCCCCAACGTCACCGGGTGCCAACCACAGGAGGTCGACCCCGATCAGAGATGGGCCGACTCGCGCCGGACTTGCACCGCCACCCATCATCCGGCGACCTCGCGGTAGACCGCCATCAGGCCGTCGGCGGTGTCCGACCACCGACGGGAGGCGGCTCCGGTCCGACCCGCATGGGCCAATCGGGCGGCGAGTGTCTCATCGTCCAGAACGGCGCAGGGCCTCAGCAATCGCCCCGGTGTCGGTCGGGTCGACCGTCAGTCCAGCGTCCCCGGCCAACTCCTCGGTGGCCGTGCCCGCCGAAGTCACCACCGGGACGCCGTGGGCCATGGCCTCTAGGACGGGAAGACCGAAGCCCTCGTGCAAGCTCGGAAGGCAGAAAACGTCTGCCGCCTCGTACCAGGCCCGCTTTTCGACCTCCGACACCGACCCGACGACCACCGCCCGCTCTCCTAGGGGCGCCACGGTCCGGGCCACGTCGGTTCGCCATCCAGTTGGGCCAACGAGCACCAATGGCACATCGCTCAGTGGTGCAGCCGCCGACATAGCGGCCACCAAACGGTCAAGGTTCTTGCGCGGCTCGAGCGTGCCGACCCACAGGACGAACGGGCCCTCCAACCCGTGGCGGGCCCGGAGTAGGGCCGGGAGGCGGGGTTCGACGTCGGTGCGCCCCACACCGAGCGGGACGATCCGGATGCGGGCGCCGTCAAAGCCAGCCTCCACGAGGTCGCCGCGGGTGGCCTCTGACGGACAGACGATCCGGTCGGCCCGCCGAGCATCGCGCAACCAGCCTTCGAAAAGACGGCGGCCTCGTCGCGTAGCCGCCTCGGGATGGTGACGCCAAGCCAAGTCGTGAACGGTCGCCACCAGTGGGGACCGGGTGGCCGGCACGGCACCACCGGTGGCGTGGACCACGTCAGGAGCCGCACCGGATCGCCCAACCAGTCGGTCGACGCGCGGTCGATCCAACCGACGCCAAGCCTCGTACAGGACGAAACGAGGCAACGCCGAGGACACGATCGGCAGATGATCCGGGCCATGGGAGCCGAACAGCAACGGCGGCAGATCGGTGGAACGGTGTCGAGCCGTCACACCCAAGAGGTCCACGTCGTCGCGTTCAACCAATGCACGGGCTGACTGGACTGCGGCCACCGCGGTCCCGCCGGGCACCCGGTGCCACGCCTGTTCCAACAGGAACGCCACCCGCAAGCTGGTCACGGCCGACCACCGACCACCGAGACCCTGATCAGGAACACGCCGACCCATCAGGTCGACGACCATCGACCGTGGTCCGGAGCTCCGTCGTCAGCCAGTTCCCGGCCCTGACCGGTAAGGCATCCATCACCATCTCCGCGAGGCCCGTCCGGGGTTCGGACGCCGACTGTCCGGTGCCTATGCCTTCGCGCGCAGGCAGGGCGGCGCGGGCCAACGCATCGACCTCATGGAGTGCCCGGGGCACCAACAGGAACGAGGCGAAGTCCTCACCAAGGGTCAACTCCACCTGGTCCCCAAGGATTGGGGCGTCCACGAAGTCGAACCGGGGAGTCGGCGTAACCATCTGTGCCACCAGGACTGCGGCCGCGAACCGTTCCCGGACGGCTCGGACCGTCGTGAACGGGGTCGGCTCCCCCGGTCCAACCTCGACGGGAAATCCCTTCAGTACCAGTTGGGCGTGAGCAGGTACTGACTCGTCAACCGGGCCACTGCCGTCGACCACCACCACCGGCACATCCTCGGGGCGCAGGGTGATCCCCCGAAACACGTCGAACACCCGTCGGGCCTCGGGTCGGAGCCTGAGTACCGATGCAGTTCCCACCTTGTCGTCGTAGACCGGGAGTACGTGCCGACCGAGGTCGGAAGGGTCGAACCCCGCGAACGCGCTACCGAGGCTCAGTAGGGTCCGCAGGGTGAGGCGGTCGTCCAACACCACCGACCGGGCTGCCGCCTCGATGAGGTCGTCGCGGACAATGACCGAACGGGCGGCGGTGTCGACCACCTGCTCAAGGGCCAAGGTCAGAAAGTCCTGCTGGCGCTGGTTCCGTTCCAGATCGTTCCATGCACCGACCCGTTGCCAACGGCCGTCGACGAACAGCTCCATTTTGCGACTCCGCACGAATGCCAACGCCTCCCGGCCCTCCAGCGTCGCACACCCAGCCTCGGACACGTAGAGGCCAGATGCCACGTCACGGGCAGGATGGGAGAACCAGACCGGTACCCCACCGATCTCGTCCACTACGGCTTCGAACCCAAGAAAGTCGATGACCACGAAGTTGTGGATCGGCACGCCGAAGTTCCTCGTCACCGTCTCGACAAGCGTCGGCGCCCCCAACTCCATACCCCCCACCAACAACGCTGAGGCCAGCTTCTCCTCCCGGACCGGCACACCCTGACGGTGGATCATCACGTAGAGGTCACGCGGCAACGAAACCAGCGATGCCGTCCCCAGGTGGGAATCGAGACGCAGAAGCATGATGGCGTCAGCCAGCGCGACCCCCGGCGTCCGGTCCCGACGGCCGGCAGGGTCGTCCGCGTCGAGCCCCACCGCACTGTCGGTACCGATCAGCAGAATGTTGCGTGGAGGCGAGGGGCGGTCGTCTTCGGATGCGTTGGCCCCCGCGTCGGAGACGGATCCACCCTCCTCCTCGGTGCCGTCCGCTCCGATCTGTACGTCAAGGTCGGCCAACACTCCGGCAGGGACGTCAATCCGAATGATGCTGCCCACCGCTTCCTCGAAGGAGGCCAAGCGGGACGCTCCGGCGAACAGGCCGAGGGCGAGCAGGATGTTGGCACCGATCAACAACCGCTGGGGCCAGGTGCGGCGAAAGGCGGGATCGCCCCCCGGAACGTCCCCTGGCAAGGGATGGGACGGCACCTCGACGGAATCAGGCCCATCGGCAGGTCCGTCGGCAGGGGCGTCCGACACGTCCTGCAGGCTACCAGTGGCCTCCTAGTCGATCCGGGCGCCCCCTGTACCTCACAGTGACGACCTAGCCTGCGCCGATGGCCGAAAGAACCCCCCTCCCAGGCGGCCATCGACCTGGACCGTTGGGCGTGAGTTGGGTCGACGGACGCCTGTTGGCTCTCGGTGAAGCAGCGGTGCGGGCCGACGACCACGCCGTGTTGGTCGGCGACGGTGTGTTCGAGACCACCAAGGTCGTCGACGGCGTCCCGTTCGCCCTTAGCCGGCACCTCCGACGCCTCGGTCGCTCTGCTCGGGGGCTCGGCCTGGACGAGGCGAGCGAGGGAAGGATCCGATCGGCGGTCGGCGAGGTCCTAGCCGCCGACCCCGCAGCCGGCCTGATCAGGATCACCTGGTCGAGCGGTGCCGGACCCCTTGGATCGGGCCGGGGCGACGGCCCGGGAACGCTGGTCGTCGCCACCTCAGGGGGCAACGTCTGGCCCGACGCCGAACGAGTCCACCTGGTTCCTTGGGCTAGGAACGAACACGGTGCCCTGACGGGCCTGAAGACAACCTCGTATGCCGAGAACGCCATGGCACTGGCTGTTGCCAGGCGGGTCGACTGTACTGAGGCACTGTTCTGCAACACCGCCGGGATGCTGTGCGAGGGGACGGGGACCAACGTGTTCCTAGTCATCGGCGGACAGATGGTGACCCCGTCGTTGTCCTCAGGCTGCCTGGCCGGAATTACCCGTGAGTTGATCATCGAGTTAGCCGAACGGGAGGGTTCCGGAGCACCCGACGGTGGCGTGGAGGTCCGGGAGGTCGAACCCAGCGAACTCCTGACCGCCGAAGAGGCCTTCCTCACCTCGGCGACCCGCAACGTGAGCGCCATCTCGGAGATCACCGGCGAGTTCGAGACGACCTTCGGAACGGCACCAGGCCCAGTGACAGCACGGATTGCCACGGCGTTCGACGAACTCGAGGCAAGCACCCCCGACCCCTGACCGGCTAGCGAACGCCAACAGACCGGACCCACGGGTTCAGTCGACTCGTAGGTGCACCACGTCACCCGCCAGCACCTCTACGGTCGAACCGTCGGCCATCTCGACCACCAGCGCCCCGTCAAGGCCGACGTCCAACGCCGTGCCCGCCACGTCTCCCTCATGGCCCTCGACGCGTACCGTCCGCCCCACGGTGGCCGATCTCGCCAGATGAGCCTTACGGAGTCTCACCGGCCCATCTGGGCCGTCCATGTACGACATATGCCATTCGAAGGTCTCCAGGACGCGAACCAGCAAGTCCGATGGATCAATCGTTAGGCCGACGCCAGCCAGGGACACGGCACCCGGTGGGGCCTCGTCGCCGGGCCCGGGCCAACCTACGTTGACTCCCATCCCCACCACCACGGCCGGACCACTCCGCGCTGGCCCCCCCACTAACTCGGCGAGGATGCCCGCCACTTTGCCGGTCGGACGACCAGTCTCACGGTCGACCAGCAGAACGTCATTGGGCCACTTGACCGCCGGGACCTGACCGGACCCGACGAGGGGGTCCAGCACCTCGACCAGCGAAACGGCCAGACACAGGGTGACCAACGGGAGACGTTCAGCGGACCAATCTGGATGAAGTAGCACCGAAAAGAGCAGGTTGGCGCCTGGTGGGGCGTCCCAGCGGCGGTCCAGTCTCCCCCGCCCAGCGGTCTGGTGGTCGGCCCGCAGTACCAGACCATCCAGCACTCCAAGGTCGCCGGTCGCTATCCGATCCACCAGGTCGGCGTTGGTCGAACCGGTCTCGGTGACCGTTTCGATCCGGAACCTGGAACGGGCCCCGGGGTCTCCAAAACGGCCGTGTGACCGATGTTCTCCCTCGTGGGGGTGCGCTGAGCCTCCCATTCGGGCGATGATAGGGAAGTGTTCACCAAGGTCCTGATCGCAAACCGGGGTGAGATCGCTGTCCGGGTCATCCGGGCGTGCCGGGAGATGGGGGTGGCCACGGTCGCCGTCTACTCCGATCTTGACCGTAATGCCCTCCACACCCGTCTGGCCGACGAGGCCTACGCCCTCGGGGGTCAGACGGCTGCCGAGAGCTACCTCGACACCGAGGCCATCCTCTCGGCCATCGAGCGGAGCAGCGCCGACGCCGTCCACCCGGGCTATGGCTTCTTCTCGGAGAACGCCAACTTCGCCCGGGCGGTGACCGACCGGGGGGTGACCTTCGTCGGCCCGTCGCCGGAGGCCATCGAGATCATGGGTGACAAAATCAGCGCCCGACTGGCCGCCAAGCAGGTGGGCGTCCATGGCGTACCCGGGACCACCGACTTCATTAGTGACCCCGAGCAGGTCCGAGCCTTCGGTGCAGAGCACGGGTACCCGATCGCCATCAAAGCCGCCTACGGCGGTGGAGGCCGCGGTATGAAGGTTGTGAGCGACGAAGCGGCCATTGAGGATGCCATCGAGTCGGCCCAGCGAGAGGCCATGGCTTACTTCGCCCGCGACGAGATCTACCTGGAGAGGTACCTCACCGCCCCCCGTCACGTCGAGATCCAGGTGCTCGCCGATGCCCACGGCAACGCCGTGTATCTGGGCGAGCGTGACTGCTCAGCCCAGCGACGCCACCAGAAGCTCATAGAAGAAGCGCCGGCTCCCGACCTACCCGACGAGGTCCGCACCGCCATGGGCGAGGCAGCCGTGGCTGTGGCTCTGGGCTGTGGCTACACCAACGCCGGCACCGTGGAGTTCCTCTACGAGAACGGCGAGTTCCATTACCTCGAGATGAACACCCGCCTGCAGGTCGAGCATCCGGTGACTGAACTGGTGACAGGCCTTGACCTCGTCGAGCAGCAACTGCGGATCGCCTCGGGCGAGCCGCTGGACTTCACCCAGGATGACGTGACGATCTCCGGTCACGCCATCGAGGTACGGATCAACGCCGAGGACCCCGCCCGAGGGGCCTTCCTCCCAAGCCCTGGACGTATCGACTCTCTACGGGTGCCTGACGGCTTCGGCATCAGATTCGACGGCGGCTACGAAGCCGGTGACGAGATCAGCCAGTACTACGACAACCTGGTCGGCAAACTGGTGGTCTGGGGCCGGGACCGTGACGTGGCCATCCGTCGTGCCTTGAGAGCCCTGGACGACTTCGAGATCCGTGGGCTGGCCACCACCATCCCAGCCGACATCGCCATTCTGGAACACCCCGACTTCGCGACGGTCACCCACTCCACCAAGTGGGTGGAGGAGACCCTGGACCTGTCCGAGGTAACCGCCGATGTCGAACCGTCGACTGCCGGAGACGACAAGGTGCCGACGACCCGGCGCAATATCTCTGTAGAGGTTGACGGTCGCCGATTCGCCGTCAGCATGTGGATCCCGGAAGCCTCCCCGTCTGCCAGTCCAGCCACTAGGACTCGAGCCAAGCGGTCCCGCAGTGGCGGTGGCGGTTTAGGGGGCGGTCGAGTGGCGGTCCCCATGCAGGGCACCATCGTGAAGGTGCTAGTGGCCCTGGGCGACAAGGTGGAAGCCGGCGACACGGTCTGCATCCTGGAAGCCATGAAGATGGAGAACAACGTGGCCGCCGACAAGGCCGGCACGGTGTCCGAGGTGCTCGTCAGCCCCGGCGACTCGGTAGGCGCCGGCGACGTAGTGATGGTGATCGGGTAGGACCCTCCATGGAAGCGATCCGGCCGGTCGACGACCAGGCTATTCGGCGGCGTCGGCCAGTGCCTCAGCAAGCGTGGGATGCACGAACAGGCTCTCTTGGATGTCGTGCACGGTCAGCCCGGCAGTAACCGTCAGGGTCACGATGGCGATCAGTTAGCGGCGTGCCGTCCGACTATGGAGCCACCAAGGACCACCCCGGTGGCCGGATCGGACACGATCTTGATGAAACCACGCGGGTCGTCGTTGATGACCGCCTTGGCCGAGGGTCGCAAGATCCGGGTCGCCAAGGTGCCGTTTCCCGCATCGGCCGGTCGATGCATCAGGAAGATAGGGGCGCCGAGACAACTTGGCGCAGAGCGTTAGCGACCCGATTAGCTAGGTCGTCCGGAGTACGGTTGTACAGATCGCAGAACTGCTCGCGAGCCGACCTGACCGGCGTACTCGTCCACCAACTGTCAACATCATTCCAGACCTCAGAAAGTTTTCGGGCTGCATCGGTCGGGCTTCGAAACAAGATTCCAGCCGCCACCAATGACTCGAAAGCTGGTCTAGCCTCAGACCGCAATTCCCAATGTTCGGGATTCCAAAACATTATTGTTGGAATGTTCATGGCGAACGCCTCCATAAATGGCGTGGCTCCGTAAGAGCAGAGAAGAACCCGAGTTCGGCGATAAAGGTCACGGATTGGCCCGTAACCAAGATCAAGTTCAACGTCTGGACACCGATCATTCCACCGTTCTGTCTGCCCCCAGCCGTAGTCAGTCTTGAAGAGACGAACAAGGAGACAAGAGCGGAGATCCTCATTGAGTGTCTCCACAAACGTGAACTGATCCTCAATATTTTCTAGCCACTGTCCAGCATGGGGCTGACTGAGCATGTGATAGCCGTTCGGTGGCCCCAATGCAGTAATAAGAAGGGCCGTTGACTGTTCAGAGTGACTCACTCCTAACGGCCGCTGACCAAAAAGCTGCCCTACCGGCACAGCCCTATCGTCCTTTAGGTCGGACCAGCCCCACGTCAGGTATGCATCAGCGATCGAACGCTCGTGAGCCTCGCCGAAGTAGTACTCGGCCACACCGAAGTTACCTCCGTGCTGGCCGGTCACCAGATGGGCACCCTGATCGACGCTTCTAGCCGCCCAAGCCTTGAACATGTCATTGTTGTTGTGGGCGTTACTCGTGAATATCAGTTTCGGCCTAGTCGGCCACGGTCCCTCGTCAAGGGCCGTCTCGATAGCCTCGAATCCCTCAACATAGGCGGACGGAATCTGGCGTGGAATCAAATCACGCACGAATTGCTCAAAGCTGTTGGCCGGTTTGCCGGTCATCTGCCAGTTCCGCTCTCCAACCGGTGTCCTTACTGCAGTCACAGGCACGAGCGACCACACAATCGGGACTTGCCGGAACCGCAGGTATATCGAAAGTTCGTCTGGCCAAGACATATACGGCGACACAAGTACAACGCCACCGTCCCGAACGAGAGGTGCAACCAGGCGGGACCACGCTGTCAATGCAGCGGCGCGAGGCTCACGTAGGAAACTCAACGACGGCGATGCTGGCGTTGGATCAAACCGATGAGTCACCGTGTGAGAAATCCGCTCTAGTTCTACACCCCCTACTCGTTCAAGAATCTCTGCATAGATGAAGTGGTTCCATTCTTCTCCTTCGAACAATCTATGGAACCCAAGCATGCTCTCAGGCACCAAATCCTGCCCGATCCCCTCCAAAACAACTGTCCCGGAGAGGTCACCCGAGACCACGGCCGACTCGATTGATCTCCAGCGTGAGTAAAGCATTTGCACGAAATAGCCAAGCCAGGGACCAAGTAGAATCTGCCACGACCTTACGGAGCGATCTACCCCGTGCCGGGTGTTCAGATCATGGGTCAGATCTAGGAGAAGACGCTCGTAAACTGACCACAAATACTCGTAATCAGCAGCCGCCTGACGACGGTCGTCCCAGCAATAAGGCGCAACCACCGCATCCATTGAGGCCCAGCGCTCCCGACGGGAATACAGACGACACCATTCGCCGAGGAAGAGAACGGGGCCTTCGTCAGGCCAAGTCTCCTCAAGTGCGGTGGTGACCAGAAATCTCTTCAAGTCAGATCTCTCTCACGCCGTCCCGCCTCTACCATTTGACGGAATGAGGGACTCAACTCGACGAGTTCCGAGAATGTCCCCACCGCTGCTACGCGGCCGTCAACGAACTCGACGATCTGATCACACAACTCCACCGTGCTCATCCGGTGTGCTATCTGAATGACCGTGGTATCCGTCCCAGCCTCGCCGATTCCTGCAATGACCTTGGTTTCCGTAGTCGTGTCCAGGGCACTTGTCGCCTCATCCAGAACCAGAACGTCAGACCGACGATAAAAGGCCCGGGCCAAACCGATTCGCTGGCGCTGACTACCCGAGAGGCGCACCCCACGCTCACCGATCAACTCGTCGAACCCAGACGGGCGACCCTCGATGAAGCCGTCAATCCTCGCCCTTCTCGCCGCTGTCCGGACTCGGGCGTCATCAATCCCAAGCGAGTCCACACGGGATTTTGGTTGATGACGCTTCTCACCGGCTGGTCGATGTCTGGGGAGTCCTGGGTGACCAGCCACCGCCGGAGGTCTCCATCGGTCAGGATCCCGATCAGCAGGCCGGCGGTGTCTACGCAGACCACGACACCCTCGTCGTTCTGGTCGATCTTCTGCAGGGCGACCCGAATGGACTCTTCGTCGAGTACCGGATAGCGCGACATTTCGCGATCGAGATTCATCGGGGTCCTTTACTATGCCCGGCTCTTGAGAGTTCCACCGGTGACAGGGTACCGAGGGCGGTTGAGTCGTTGGGGCGCGCTACCGGTCGCTGGGCCTCATCCGAAGAGTTGGTCAAAGACCTCTGGATACCGACTGACGTGGTACTCAAGTCGATCAAGGTCATCGATCGTGTCAACTTCAGGCGCCTGCGACGTGACATACGGAATCACGTGGTCACCGTGGAGGAGCTTCATGGACCGAATAAGCCGGGTGTCGAGAACATCAACGTAACCATTGGCCAGATAAGTAACAGGAAAACCCTGTCTTGGACCGTTCGCCGCGTCGAGATCGGTCCCCAAACTTCCAATCTGTTGGAGGAGACCCTCGTCATTGATCTCCATCGATTTGTACGCAGTCGTCGACATCTGATGTACGGACCTGAGAGCCGTGGCCAACTGGTCGTGTTGAAAGAAACTAATCGCCTCGTCCACTAGTTGCGGAGAGCGGAACGGGGTCGTCGGCCGGAGATGGACGATCCGTTCCGGTTCTTCACCATGTTCGGAGAGCCAGTCAAGGGCATGCAGGACAAACTCGCGGTCCAGCGACTCGTCTCCGGCCAGTTCTACCGGACGAAGAAACGGCACCTCGGCTCCTGCATCCAACGCTAATTCCGCATACGTCTGCGAATCGGTCGAAACGATCACCCGGTCAATCCTCGTGGATCGCTTAGCTGCGGCGACAGACCAGTGGATCAACGGTCGACCCCCGAGCAGACGTATGTTCTTGTTAGGAACACCCTTAGAACCGGACCGTGCCGGAATCAGCGCCACAACATCGCTGCCCATTAGTAGCCGGCCATCTTCTCGTAGATGGCCATATTCTCGATCTGTTCATCGAGCGAACAGGACAGTGGATCGCCTCCATCCAGAAATGCCCTGGTCTCGCAATACACACCGGGCTTGAAGGACCTGTCCAATCGGTCATCAAGTTCCACCACAGCCTGCTCATCCGTCCCAAGCGCCCCAACCCGAAGTTCCTCAAGCGGTCGAAAGACG
>PYIL01107592.1_pt1 | contig 10415 bp, 10 predicted proteins | sample 3578041 | NCBI WGS metagenome assembly PYIL01 (sample SAMN08408023, study PRJNA431606) | Marine metagenome isolate SA_KN192-05_S13_150m, whole genome shotgun... | biome: marine; feature: oceanic pelagic zone; material: water; isolation source: 150 m water sample, 0.2-0.8 um fraction ... | reverse complement strand
CTTCGAATCCATCTTGAGACAACTCGTGTTCCATCCGATAGATTTTTGCCGAGTCGATCAGGCGACGCATATGGGCATCCAGTCGCAGACAAGCCGGACCAAGTGGCGTGTTATAACAACGGGCACCCTCGAACACGCCGCTACCGTAGTGAATGACATGCGAAGCAATATGGATGTTTGCGTCATTCCAGTCTATGAGACTGCCATTCATCCAAATTTTTCCGGTACCTGAAAATCCCATCGAAGGCTCCTTGCGGCCAGTTGGTAGAGCGGCGAATATGACAGAATCCAAGGTGCTTGACGATGTTAATGCGCACCAGTATATTCGACCGCCGAATTACTCAATGGTAACACCTACTGCATTTCCCGACAAAACGGACACCTGTCGGTTTTGGCATGAAGTGGCTTTCGGCAGTGCCAGCAGAATCGTTGTTGAGGTGTGTCACTTGTGTGACTGCTAGCTGATAATGGTCTTTCGTTGTTTGACTTTTGATTAGAGTGAGTTTTGCGAACTGATTTTTCAGGTCGTCCATCAAGCAAGTCGGTCAGGACATCATTCGCCTGTTTATATCGTTCGGAGATCTTAGGTGCCATCGCACACATAATGATCTCGCTCACTCGTGTCGGAATGTTCGGGTTCTTAAGGCGAGGAGCGCTTACTAGTTCACCGCTCATTAACTTGTCTAATTCTTTTGGTGCGGGTGGTGTATACGGTGCCGAGCCAGTCAGAATCTGGTACATTGTGCAGCCTAAAGAATAGATGTCTGAGGCAAAAACCGCCTTACCATCAAATACTTCCGGTGCCATGTAGGCTGGACTACCAATGACTGTTGAGCCGTGAGCTGCGATTTCCAGAAATCGTGCGGTTCCAAAGTCTGCGACCTTAAGTAAGCCAGTTTTAGACACAAGCACGTTACCAGGTCGAAGGTCTCGGTGAAGCACCCCTTGAGCATGTGCATGACCAATTGCATTACAAATCTGGCAGATATAATCGAGTCCCCGAGAAAGTTCCAGTGCACCCTCGGTCTCGATGATTTGCTCCAACGTTGCGCCAGGGACATATTCCATAACGATAAAGAATATGTCGTTTTGTTTTTCCGCTGTTGTGATTGAGACTATATTGGGATGATTAAGGCTCGCGAGTAGACGCGGTTCCTTTAACAGTTCACCAAAATCAAGGTTCTGGCGGTGCGGTACCTTGATCGCAACCTTTTTGTCGATCCAGGTGTCAAGTGCTAGGTACACAGAACCGAAGCCGCCACTACCGAGCGGTTCCAGAACCTTGTATTTGCCGAGCAGCTGATCTCGGAGCAGTAGCAAGGTGGTATGAGTATAACGCGAAATCGTCGTTCAGATAGAGAACATAGATCCCGCTGAGATCCTGACAGGGTGATGTGACGGAACACATTAGTCACACTATAATTCTTTGATGCCTCCACGATTCTTTGCGCCGAACCTGTCAGCTCTAGATATTGTTATCACGCTGCCGTTAGACGAAGCGCAGCATTTACGTCAAGTTCTTCGCTTAGATGTTGGAGAAATTATTCATGTCTTTGATGGTAAAGGGCAAGAGTGCGAGGCTAAAGTTGAGTACGTTGGTCGTCGGGACGTGCGAGTTCGACCCGTCGCTTCAGTACAGCCTTTACGAGAGTCTTCGCTGCAGATGACGCTTGCACCAGCACTGTTAAAGGGTCGACAGCTTGATTTAGTCATTCGGGATGCAACGATGCTGGGCGTGGTCGCAATTCAGCCCTTGATCTCAACGAATATGGTTGTTCCAACCGCAGTCGCAAAACGAGGTTCCTTGCTCGACAGGTGGCGTCGAATCGCTGTGTCATCAGCTAAACAATGCGGTAGGGCAGTTGTTCCAGAGGTGAGGTTTCCAGTTGATGTTGGCAGTTTGAGTTGCAACGATACTTCAGCTAGTCGAGTTATGTTGGTTGAACCAGCCTTGCGAGTCAACGGTGCTGTTGATCTTGCGACGTTGGTAAATCAAGGTCGTCCAGACTCGTTAACTCTCGCTGTTGGTCCTGAAGGTGGATGGACATCCGTTGAGATCGATAAACTTGGCAATGCACAATTTATTCCTTTGACACTTGGAGTCCGAACACTACGGGCTGCAGCGGCGCCGGCTGTCCTGATTGCGGCACTGCTTTCGCGCTGGGGCGAGCTCTAAAGTACTTGGCTACATATTAGCCAATCGAGAACTAGATTGATTGACTGTATATAAGAGGGTTTAGCTTACTGTTGCAGATTGCTCCGACCTCTATACCCGGGCAATAGTTATTGCGATCTCTTAATTGGTTTGAATTCTCAGGCGCTTTTAAGGTCGTATCTTTATCCATATAGATGATCGTAAAGATGCCGCGCATTTGTCCTGAACTATTAGCAGGGGCTCTATGGTACATCCAGCCGCTGTGAAAACTGATTTCTCCAAGATCAAAAGGTGTGCAGTTCACCTCGTACTTACTCATTGCTGTTTGAATTACCTGTTCTGAATCATCACTTATTTCCAGATCGCGAAAACGTTTATCAGCGTGTGAGCCAGCAGCAAAGCTTAGTGGTGCCATTTCTAGTGTTACCGTCTGAAGAGGGATCCAGGCGGTAGTGGTTTTGTTAGTTGCTAGGGGCCAGTACTGCTGATCGGCGTGCCATGGGGTGAACCCACCTGTTTGCTCTTTAAACAATGCTTGGTCGTGGTATAGGCGGACGCCACCAACCTCCATCAGTTCTGTAGCAATTGCTGCGAGTCTTTTTCCCATGACAAATTCTGTAACTTTTCTAGAGTGCCTCCAAAGGTTTATGACTTGAATAAAGGCTCTTGAATAAGTATCTCTTTCGTTCATGGGAAGAGTGTTCGTGTTGAGTTCAAGCGTTTTCCTCCAAATCTCCTCTTTGTAGTGGGCAAGTGTTTCAGGCGAGAGAACATTTTTTAGCTTGATAAACTCATTGGTCCGATAAAAATCAAGTTGTTGATTTGTCAGTTCGAAATGACTATCAATATCTATCAATTCACTCGTATTCATCTTTCGATCCTCAAAACATTCTTAAGTGTTTAGCAATATTTCTTGACGTTCTGGTCACCGAGTGATGTTAGGAGTGGCGGCCCTCTCAGTGTCTGGATCACGTCGCCAAATTAGTCCAACCCATTCATCTTCTATCTGTTCGTGGACGAGATTCAGGTGCGGTTCCAATGCTACGAGGACATCAGAACTTTCCGTTAAGGTTATGCCACTACAAATTAGGTATCCACCAGGAACCACGAAACTACTGATTCTTGCGGAGTGACTGGAGAAAAAATCCCCAGTTAGGTTTGCCACGACCACATCGGCCGATGATTCCGAGAAGGTCTGGATAGCACAGACGTCAAAGCTGATATTCCTTGCCGTTTCATTCAAAGTAAGGTTGCGTGTTGCTGCTGCTATAGCCATAGCATCTTGATCGAGACCTCGGACGTTTGTGGCCCCAAGCGTACTGGCAACTATGGCAAGAATGCCAGACCCCGTACCTAAGTCCAACACCGTCCGCGCGGTAAGGTCGAGTCGTTGAAGACCATGTATACATAGACGTGTGGACGCGTGATGACCAGTCCCAAAACCAATTGATGGTTCAATAATAACCGGCAGTAAATGGTTTGTGGTGGAATCATCTTTAGAAATCGAGGCTGGGATATCCCATGGTGGCGCGATGACGATCTGTCCGATGCGGACCGCGCGTAGTTCTGCCTGTGAGCGTTCCGCCCATTTTTCATCCTGGACATTAATTGGTAAGGATCTAACGGTAGAAGTTGCTTGGCTGCGATTCAAAGCAGTGTTGGCTTCATTCCGATCGGCAGAAGTTGAAAAAAAGACTCGCCAGTAAATAGAGGAATCCTCTACGAGACCGGTTGGCTTAAAATCATCCAGTAAAAGCAGTACTAACTCTTGCAGTCGTGTAGCTTGCTCAATGTGTGCAGGGAAGTGGAGAGCCAGAGCCGGCCAATGATCAGCCAAAAATGTCTTTCACACGATCAAAGAAGGGACGGTCTGAGCCTAGGTTTTCCTTGGCGATTGGTTCCACCTTTTGCTTGACCATAGTCTTGCTAAGTTTCTCGATGAGTGACCGCTGTTCCTTAGTGAGTTTATCCGGCGTGCCGATCTGAACAGCCAAGAATAAGTCTCCAGATCTTTCGCTATTAACCTCCGGCATTCCTTTACCTCGGAGTCGGAATCGAGTGCCGGATTTTGTTGCACTTGGGATGGTTATTTCCGCGTCACCATTTAAGGTCGGTACTTCAATAGTACCGCCCAAGACCATGGTGGGATAATCCACGGGTACCTCGCAGTACAAGTTGTCACCTTCTCGGATAAAAAATGGATGCTCATTAACGTGCACGACAACGTACAGGTCACCTGGATGTGCACCTTGACCTCCGAACTCACCTTCACCACTTATCCGAAGACGCTGACCTGTGTCGATACCAGCTGGAATCTTGACTGTGAGTTTGCGCTCGCGTGAGGTTTGCCCCCGGCCTTGACAGACTTGGCACGGCTTTGTGATTACCCGTCCTGCGCCCCGACAATGACCACACGTGCGGGCAACGGTCAAAAAACCTTGTTGATAGTGAATTTGTCCTCGTCCTTTGCACTTAGGACAAGTTTCAGGCTGAGTGCCAGACGCGGCGCCTGAACCGCTGCACTGCTCGCAGCTTTCATCTCTCGGAATTTGTAACGTCGTTTCCGCACCAGTAACTGCATCGTCAAATGAAATTTCGAGATCATAACGTAAGTCAGCACCACGCTGTGGTCCTCGACGTCGACCACCACCAAATACATCTCCGAACCCAAAAATATCACCGAGTCCACCAAGGATGTCATCGAAGCCTGAGAAAACGGTTGGATCGATGTTTGACGAGCTCGGGGAGGCGTCGAGACCTTTATGTCCGAATCGATCATAGATGCCACGTTTTTGGGGATCAGCAAGAACCGAGTAGGCTTCAGCCGCCTCCTTAAATTTTTCCTCAGCAACGTGATCGCCAGGATTGCGGTCAGGATGGTACTTTAGTGCCAGTTTACGATAGGCGCTCTTAATGTCTTGCTCCTCAGCGCCTTGAGCTACTTGGAGCACCTCGTAATAGTCTCGTTTACCCACGTTTAGCCACTTTCACCATCGCTGGACGGAGTAAGCGATCGCCAAGCAAATAACCTCGGCGTACTTCCTCAATGATCTCACCATCTCGATGGTCAGCACTTGTCTCGTGGGCGACCGCTTCATGAAAATGTGGGTCGAAATCTACGCCTGCGGTCTCAATCGGTGTCACTTGATGTTTCTGTAATAATTCCATTAATTGACGATGGATGAGTTCAATGCCGTCTCGGTAAGTTTCTACTTTACCTAGTTTTGTATCGACCTGTAGTGCTCGTTCCAAGTCATCAATGCTTGGTAAGAGTTGTTCTAGTAGATCGATTGCTACATAGTTAGCTAGGTCGCGGCGCTCGCGATCAACACGCTTTCGATAATTATCAAATTCTGCACTCTTACGAAGTAGCTGCTCACGGTATTCATCACGCTGACGTTCAGTTTCAGCTAGAGGGTCCACCGGTAGGTCAGTCGTTCTAGTAGTCTGCTCCTCATTTTGGTCTCCTTCTCCTGTTGGTTCAGATTCCAAATTGGCCGGGTCTTGGTTCTCGACCATTGAGGTATCGCCGTCCTGCGTGTCTTCCGATAGTTTAGACTTCAAATCGTCGGTCATGGAGCCTCGTTCAGTTAGCGGCCGTACCTGTTTGTGTTGGGATCAAAAGTCTGCTTACTGAGCGTGAGACACTGTCGACGGCAGCGATGTTCTGTGAATAGTGCATTCGACGCGGTCCTAATACTCCGACGCAGCCGGTTTGATTGCCGTCGAAATAAGTCGACGCAATTAAGCTAAAGTTTTGAAAGTCTGGTATTGAATGCTCGGCACCAATAATTATCGTTAATCCTTGTCCATCCACATATCTTTTTAACAGTTTTACAAGTTGTTTCTTTTCCTCAATAAGATCGAATAACACTTGTAATGTTGGCATCGAGATACGGTCGTCACCCTCAACAACATTGTTAAGCAGTAATGAAACTCCTTGGACGAACAGTACGTTACTTGGCGTCATGTTAGTGAAGGCCACTCGCGCTAATCGCAGCGCTAGGGTAGTGGCACTGTTAGGTTGAGTCTGCTCTTCCTCGAAATGATTCGCAATGCCCTTGCGTACCTTTGCAAGTGATAAACCAGCAAATTCTACATTAAGATAATTTGCTGCCTGTTCTAAATCTTCTATCCCGACATTTTCATTCAGGTTAACTATTCGGTGCGAGATATAACCAGTAGCTGAGACCAGCACGACAAGAATACGTGTGCTTTCAAGTCGAACAAAATCGATGTGTCTAAACGCCGAATTTTCATTTGGTGCTGCTAGCGCAAAACCCAAGACATGTGACACGCGAGACAGTTCATATGAAACGCTCGTCAGAACATCTTCAGTAGTTCCATGTCGTAGCCGTGTTTGGACCTGCTGTGGCCGACGTATTTTCCGTCGATCCCGAAGCAATAAGTCCACATAACATCGATAACCAAGATCCGTAGGTACACGTCCGGATGATGTATGAGGCCTCGTGATATAACCGTACTGTTCAAGCTCAGCCAAAGCGCTTCGGACGGTTGCCGACGAAACACCGAAGCCACCGTGTCGTGCTAACCACAGTGATGATATCGGCTCGCCACATTCAATGTATGCACGCACAAGCGAAACTAGTATCGCTTGTGACCTGGCGGAGACTTCTTTGTTTTGGCGCGTGGCGCGCGATCGACTGGGCGTCACGATTAAGTTCCGTTAGTTGATTGATCTACTTTCCAATTTAGCACACTAGGGCGTCTTTAGATTCTTCGGTATCCAGCGCATTGATTGCACGGTTGAGTCGTCACCGGATTTACCAATGTTAACCTTTCCGTGCTTTACGGCGATCAATTCAGCAAGAATACTTACTGCAATTTCCTGTGGTGTTACGGCACCGATATCGAGTCCAATCGGAGCATGAACGCGCTGTAGACACTCGCTTGGCATCGACTCAGTTGCTAGCTCTTCAAAAATCTTTACAACTTTAGCCTTGCTACCAATTAAACCAAGGTACCGTAGGTCGCGTGCGGCGAGAGCGCGAAGTGCATCTAAATCGTGTCGGTGTCCACGAGTGACAATAACCACGTAAGAGTATGCCGGCAATTCAGTCTGATGGAGCCAGTCGGGGACCGAATCGACAATTATTTCCGTAGCATCTGGAAACCGTTCAGCGTTAGCAAATTTCTGGCGGTCGTCAATTACGTGAATCTGGAAGCCCACTGAGGCTGCAACGCGAGACAATTGGTATCCTACATGTCCAGCACCGATTATGTACAGCGGTGGCACAGGTTCGATTGGATCGATATACACTTCCATTTCTCCACCACAGACGAGACCAGATTCCTCTGCAAAATCGTCCGTTAGTTCATATCGCGCTAATACAGGTTTCCGGGTTTCTAACACGTTGCGTGCTTTCCAGAACGCATCATGTTCGTAGCAACCACCCCCAATAGTTCCTACTGTTCGACCGTCCGAGAACACAAGCATCTTTGCACCGATACGCTGGGGTGTTGAGCCTTGCGCCTTAACAATTGTAACTAGGGCTGCCGGCTCGCCGTTTTTCAGTGCTTTCGCAATTGCTTCGAAGACGTCTTGGCTCATATCACAATTAAGTCTGATAGCTTGGGCTGAATAAAATTCCCTCCCAGGCGGTGTTCTAATTATATCAGCCAGAGGACCTTCTTTGCGTAGCACGTACCCTGGCGTGGAATGCTAAGGCCTGAGGACTGAGTGTTGGTTGGGTGCTAGTGAGAGTTTGTTTATCAGTAAATCTATGAATGTAGGTCCGTACAAATTGAGAAAATAAACGAATCCGACAGCTCGTTCTTGAGGGTCACCATGCGGAAATAGTTGCGCCTGTGCGCGCAAGAATTGCCGTCTTAGGGTTTCATCCTTTCGTTTTGTTGCATTCAGAATTTTATTGTGAAGATTGTCGAGATCACGCTCCATTCGCTTGAGCGTTGACTGTGTCGCAGCAGTTAGAGTGGGGTCAACAGTCGGGACTGCTGCGATTAAATCTTTCATACTTTTTTGGACAGAGTTTCCAACAGATTTCATAGATTGTTCCACTGCAGAAGGTAACTGTGCCTCAAGAAGGTGGTTCAGGGCAGCTTCATCTCGAGGCTGTAGTGTTTCCATTGGAAGATTGGTGCGTGACAGGAAACGTGCAGTTGCGGAATCAATAATCGTGGCTGATGCACGTGGATAGATCAATGGCATCGGTATGCCAAAGTACTTGTACACTTCGCGAAGTTGCCCGAAGTAGCTGAGCTCATTTGGTCCAGACACATAACAAACAGTCGGAAACAAAGTGTCTTGCACGAGAGGACGTAACAATACGTTAGGGCTGAACCGTTCAGGGTGTGCCAATATTTCGCTGACGAGTTCGTCGGTGCTATATGAATGTTTCCCAACGATAAACCCGTCATCACTTCGTCGAATTGCTTGCCGAGTTGAGTCGATTCGAAACAGGTTAACGCTGTCAGGTTGAGGTTTGACTTGGGCGTGGTATCCAGAAGCTGCAAGCTGAGAACCTGCCGTCGCTGCCAAGGTCGTTGTATGGCCTTTGGCGCGCACTTCTTTTTCAAATACTCCAGCCACTAGATGTTTCGCCGAGGAATCTGAGCCATCGAAGACAACGAGTCCTCGTTCTCCCAAGAAAGACTCCAACCAGCGCCCGAATGCATCGGCTACACCACGTCCTTCAATATAGGTGTCTTGTAGTTGACTGATTAATTCGTCAGTGAATTCGGTCGGAGCCAGCGAGCTCTTAAGTTTATGAATTGTTTCCTTAACATCGGGCCCGATTCGAAGTGAAGCCACTGGGTTTGCACCAGCACCAGGAGGCGGGGCGAGTTTAATGGATGCATGTTCCAATTCAGTATTTAGTACATTGCAAGACCCAATTTCTTCCCAGTCATGATCTTCGGAGTCAATCCAAAATATTGGGACTGTCGGCACGTTATGTGCCTTAGCCATCTGTTCAGCAAGTTGGAGAGCCGTGATGGCTTTTAACACTGTGAAAAGGGGACCACCAAAGAGTCCTGCTTGCTGGCCCGTGACGATCGCGACACTGTTGGGTTTACGGAGTCGTTGGGTTGCAGCTAAGGCTGCAGGAGGTGCATCCCGTTGATGCTGTTGCGTTTCTAGGATGTCAGCTATCGTTTCGGCGTCTCGCCGATGTTTGCCCTGTTCCGTAATCCTTGTATGCCAAGCCTTGTCGGACATTGGATTACCAGTAAAGTAGGCCGACAGTTTTGAGAAATCGTAGGAGTAGTCCAGCGCGAATCGTCGGATCCACGAAAATTGACGACAGTCTACTAAATTACGCTTAGAGGACGACACAGCAGTTTCCAGTTTAGAGTACGCAAAATCTAACTGTTTCAGACGGTCATTAGGGTGTCAAGGATCCTTAGATACACCTCTACGTCAATGAGGCTAATGATTTCACGATCATTGCACGTCGTTCCGTGTTAGCATTTTCATTACTTCGTGGAGGAGTACCTGCACTGACGCCAGAAGATACGAGTTTATACTCCCAACCTAGCGTGTTTGGCCCATATTGGGTGCCGCACCCAATTGGCGCAGGTATTCTTTTTTCCGTATTTCGAGCCTACGATTCCAATCAGGGGCGGCGAGTAGCTGTCGAAGGGATGCGTTGATGACTAAGGCCATCTTAGCGCTTGAGAATGGTGCATGCTATGAAGGAGTTTCGCTCGGTAAACAAGGGAAAGCTTTTGGTGAAGTTGTATTTAATACGAGTATGACCGGATACCAAGAGGTATTGACCGACCCTTCATACTCTGGCCAGATTGTTGCAATGACTTGTCCCCAGATTGGAAATTATGGTGTTGCAGACAGTGACCATGAATCGCGTGGCCCACAAGTTGCGGGCTTCATCATGCGTGATGCTTCACCAATTGCCAGTAACTGGCGTGCTTCGGACACATTACACAATTATCTTGAGGAACATGACATTGTTGCAATTACTGACATTGATACGAGGTCTTTAACCCGGTTGTTGCGCTCCAGTGGAGTCATGCGAGGCATCGTTACAACCGACGCCTTGCGTATTGAGCAGGCCATAGAAGAGGCAAAGACGATTGCTCCAATGGAAGGTTTAGATTTGGTGCAACATGTTACATGTCCCGACCCATTCATCTGGCGAGAGGATATGGACCTAGGGAACAGTTCTGAAGCGGGTGATTTTACATTAACAAAAGAGCGTTCAAACAAGCAGCGTTTGCGGATAGCTGCATATGATTTTGGAATGAAGTGGAATATTTTGCG
>PYIL01178909.1_pt1 | contig 10490 bp, 9 predicted proteins | sample 3578041 | NCBI WGS metagenome assembly PYIL01 (sample SAMN08408023, study PRJNA431606) | Marine metagenome isolate SA_KN192-05_S13_150m, whole genome shotgun... | biome: marine; feature: oceanic pelagic zone; material: water; isolation source: 150 m water sample, 0.2-0.8 um fraction ... | reverse complement strand
GTTCAAGACGATGCCGTGCACACCCCCCCGCCAACCGACTTCCATGGCAGCCCGCAGCCCCTGATGGGCGGCGTCTATGAGGCCGCACGGCTGGGTCTCGCCGGTTACCTTCATGAAGCGGGGAACGACTCAGCCCGGTAGTGGCTCCGGGCAGTATTTGCTTCGCTTGGCTTGGCAGTCAACCTTGATATTGGCGCTCGTAGCGGTTTGCGGTGTTCTAACACCGGAGTCCTTTGGTCCATTTGTGGTGATCGTGTCTGTAACGATGTTCGCTTTGGGTCTGTTTTTGCTTTTGTTTGGGTTGCTGTATGGATTAAAACGAAGTCGCGCTGAAATCGTCACTGTTGCCGGGTTGTTTTTGCTTCAAAACAGTGCCCCGCGGTCAATTCAACGACTCTTTGCTCTGTCGATGGTTCTTCAATTGGCAGTGGCGTTCACGGCCGCTGCGCTTAAGCCCTATACCGATATTGCATTCGTTTTATTGGCCCCGATGTTGCCAGTTGGTTCAGCGGCTTTATGGTCGGCGCAGCATGGAATTTTTCCGGAGCGTGATTGCGACCCCGCCTAGCCTCCGAGGCATGGCAGAATACAAGGGTCGTTGGATAGGAAAAGCTGATGATCGACAAATTGAAAGTTTCTCGTGTCGTCAATGCAGATACTGAACAGTGCCATGCCTTGGTGGCTGACGTCGAAAGTTATGGCTCCTGGGTCAGTGATCTGCGTGAAGTGTCGGTAGGAGCTCGTGACGACCAAGGCAGAGTGACCGAGGCAACTTTTCGAGTTGCTGCTATGGGCAGAAGTGCAACTTATTCACTCATTTACGACTACTCGGAGTCGCCGTCGCTCATTAAATGGGAATTAGCGAGCGGCGACATCATCAAGAGGCTCGATGGAAGTTATCGATTCGACAGTTTGATCGATGACGCGCTTCAGACCGAAGTCACATATGAGCTTGCTATCGAGTTGGCGGTTCCGCTCCCGGGGTTTGTGAAGAGAAGAGCTGAGGGAAGGATCGCTCACGCGGCTCTCGATGACTTCCAATCCAAGGTTGAAGGTTAGAAGCATCTAGCACCAAGAGAGTTCTTGGATAGTTGTTTCGAATAAGGCCCAATGCCTCTGTACTCTGAAGTTGTGTGGAGTTCCGACGCATCAGTAATTTGCCGCCCTATGTCTTTACCATTATCGATTCACTGAAAATCGAACGTCGGCGAGATGGAGCCGATGTCATCGACTTGGGGTTCGGTAACCCGGACATTCCCTCGCCGGCTACCGCGGTAACCAAGCTCAGTGAAGCGGCCGAAAACGATCGAAACCACAGGTATTCGGCAAGTAGAGGCATACCTAAGCTTCGAGAAGCGGTGGCGGATCTGTATCAGCGTCAATGGGGGGTTTCGCTGGATCCGGAAAGTGAAATAATCAACACGATTGGAGCGAAAGAAGGGTTCTCGCATTTGATGTGGACCTTGCTAGCGCCTGGTGATGCGTGTTTAGTTCCCGCCCCTTCGTATCCGATTCATATATTTGGGCCACTGTTTACTGGTGCAAACGTTCGTGAAGTTCCTCTAACAACGGGCGAAGATTTCTTTGAATCTCTGGTCGAGAGATTTGAATATTCGTGGCCGCGACCTCGGGCTATCGTCTTGTCCTTCCCGCACAATCCAACTACTACGTGTGTCGACTTATCTTTCATGCAGCGGCTGGTTGATTTCGCGAGAGAACGCGAAGTGGTGTTGGTGCATGACTTCGCGTATGCGGATCTTGGTTTCGACGGATACCAACCCCCGTCAATTATGCAGGCCGAAGGTGCGAAAGAAGTCGCAGTTGAGTTTTACAGCCTCACTAAATCATTTTCTATGGCGGGCTGGAGGGTTGCGTTTTGTGTCGGGAATAGTGAAGGAGTAGGTGCGCTAGCAAAACTTAAGAGCTATCTAGATTACGGGACCTTTCAACCGATCCAGATAGCGGCAACAGTGGTGATGAATGAAGAAAGTGACTATCCGCGAGAGGTAAATGAGATCTACCAATCTCGTCGCGACAGTTTGATTCGCGGGCTTGCACGTATTGGATGGGAGATTGAGCCACCCAAGGGCACCATGTTTGTTTGGGCGCCAATTCCTGAGCCTTACCGTGAAATGGGTTCCGTGGGCTTCTGTAAGCACCTTGTTGAAGAAACGAATGTTGCTTTGTCGCCTGGAGTTGGGTTCGGGCCAGGTGGTGAGGGGTACGTCCGATTTGCTTTAGTGGAAAATGAACATCGGATTCGTCAGGCCATAACCCAGTTGGGTAGCGGTTTGGAACGACTCTGCTGAGGTAATGGTCAATCCACAGCCCAGTTCAGCGATTTTTCGACCGCTCTGAGCCAGTTCGCATGTGATGCATCACATTCACTGCGATTGTCACGAGGATCGAATGCCCTGTCTAATTGCCAAGCAGCACTAATCTCCTCAGGCCGATCCCATAGTCCCTCTGCAAGCCCGGCAAGCATTGCTGCGCCTTGGGCTGTCGTTTCGGTGATGACAGGCCGCGATACGCGAACACCTAGTTGATCTGCTTGGATCTGAAGCAACAAATCCATAACGGCAGCGCCGCCATCGACACGCATTTCGCGCACAGGCATGCCCCCTGCTTGAGACATTGCCTCTACTACGTCCCGGGTCTGAAAAGCGATGGCTTCCACGACTGCTAGCGCAAGGTGTCCGCGCCCGGTGCCTCCTGTTATGCCGGTAATAGTCCCGCGAGCGCGTGAGTCCCACCAAGGACTCCCCAAGCCTGCGAAAGCCGGTACGAAATAAACGCCACCGGTATCTGCGACAGATGCTGCTAAATCACCTATTTCTGCGGCTTCGCTGATTATTCCCAAGCCGTCTCGAAGCCACTGGATGGCCGCACCAGCGACGAAGACCGATCCTTCCAGCGCGTAGGTTGGTCCATCGCCTAGATCCCAGGCCACCGTAGTCAGTAATCCGTCAACTGGGTCAGGGCAGTGTCGGCCCGCATTCATTAAAACGAAAGATCCGGTCCCGTAAGTATTTTTGGTCATCCCAGGCTCGAGACATGCTTGCCCAAACAATGCAGATTGTTGGTCTCCCGCAACGCCGCTAATCGGGATGCCCGAACCCAGCGCCGTTGTGTCAGCGGTCAATCCGAAACGCCCAGAGGACGGATATACATCGGGTAAACTTGATTCTGGAACTTCAAATAGTTCGCAGAGTTCCGACGACCAGCGCCCCTCTTGAATGTCGTAAAGAAGTGTTCTGGAAGCGTTGCTCGCGTCGGTCGCGTAGGTTGACCCTCCCGTCAGTTTCCAAATGAGCCAACTGTCGATTGTTCCAAACGCTAGGTCGGCGCTCAGTTCGACGACTTTGTTCTTGAGTAGCCAACCAATCTTCGTTCCGGTGAAGTAAGGGTCGATCACTAATCCTGTCGTCCGACGAACCTGATCGAGGAACCCGCTTTCCAAAAGCTGATCACAACGGGCAGATGTGCGTAGGTCCTGCCACACGATTGCGTTACAGAGAGGCTCTCCTGATTTGCGACTCCACGCTAGAACGGTTTCACGTTGGTTGGTTATGCCGATCGCAGCGATGGGTTCAGCAACTGAAGCACTTAGCTCTGAAAGGGTTATCTGAACCGATTCCCATATTTCATTCGGATCGTGTTCAACCCAGCCAGGACGAGGGAAGTACTGAGTGAACTCCTTATAGGCAAGAGCAACTTGTTCACCCTTTTCGCTAAGAGCGAAAGACCTGACGCCTGTTGTTCCTGCGTCGATCGAAACTATTACCGCCATGGAGACAACATACCGCCTGTGCGCCGTTTGTAATTAGCTGGGCCTCCCAGGTTCTAACTCTGCGACTTGGGCGGTACCGTTGATTATGTGAGAATCCTCGTGGTCGGCGCCGGAGAGGTCGGAAGTTACGTAGCAGCACGGCTGTCACGTGAAGGTAACGACGTAGTCGTAGTCGACCTGTTACGAGAACCGTTGACGCGGATCGAACGAGACAACGACATTTTGACTGTCGCTGGGGATGCAACGAATCCAAGCACGCTCTCGGAAGCTCAAGTTGACAAGGCCGAAGTATTGGTTGCCGTCACTCAGAGCTATACAACTAATTTGCTCGTCTGCCTGCAAGCACGACAAGCACGAGGTGAAGAAAAACTCTCCACCATCGCCAGAATTGATGACCCCGAACTACGAGGTCCCGCGGGTCGAAAAATTCGAGAAGCAATGGGAGTCGACCTGGTCCTTGACCCCGACGAACAAACTGCCGCAGCGATTCAGGAACTGCTGCTATATCGAGGCGCCAGGAACCTCTTTGAAATGGCTGGAGGCGAGGTGCTGTTGGTAGGTGCCCGGCTTTCTGACGAAGCACCTGTTGTGGGTCGTTCAGTGAGAGAAATCGGTGCCACTTACGAGCCAGAGTGGGATTTCATCTTTGGAGAGATAGTTCGCGACGGAGAAAGCCATGTAGTGCGAGAGGATATGGTCCTCCAAGCACACGACTTACTTCGGGTTATCTGTCGCCGTAAAGGGCGTCGCGAATTAATGACTTTGCTCGGTCTTCATAGGACAGAAGTTAAACGGGTCATGCTTTTGGGCGGCGGTCGAACCGCTGCACTCTTGGCGAAACGTCTTCTCGATAGAGGTGTCGAAGTTGCCATTGTTGAAGTAAACAAACCGCGCTGCGAGTCCTTGGCAGAAAAATTACCCGGGTGCCTAGTATTTGAGGGAGACATTACTGATACCGATCTTCTTTCTTCGGAACGCGTAGGAGATTTCGATGCAGTGGTCGCGTCTACGGGCCAAGACGACGCCAACGTTCTTGCATGCCTCTATGCGAAGTCGATGGGAGCTCCTGAAACTATTGCCGTTGTTCACCGCCTCAGCTTGCTGCCCCTCTTGGAGCAAGTAGGCATTGATGCAGCCTTATCTCCGCGCACCGCTAGCGCCAACAGCGTTTTGCGGTACGTCCGTGGGGATGTGGCTGCCGTGGCCACGTTCTTGGAAGGGGATGTCGAAGTTGTCGAATTCGAAGTTGCACCCGAAGCTCCTGCTGATGGGGCAGCAGTAAAGGACCTTGGATTATCAGGAAGTGTTCTGCTTGCTGCCATTGTCCGCGATGGGAACGCTCACATAGCGCGTGGCCGAAGTGTTCTAAGGGCCCGCGACCATGTAATCGTATTTGCGAAGCCTCATCTGGTGGATGAGGTGAAGCAGGCCTTCGGGTGACCCCAAAGCCTCCCAAACGGGCCGCTGTCCCCGGATATGCTCAGCGCCTAACTGGCTGGATGCTTAGACGATCCGCGTTGCTGCTTCGCCGACTCTCCAAAGGTCGGATCGAGTCAGCAACGGGGGTAACGGTCGGAGCGGTGTGGGTGTTGATCGCCCCCCTCTTTTTTGTCTGTGGGATTATCGATTGGTTGGATGGAGGCCCAGATGTAGTTGCATTGCTCGTTTCGGGCCTTGTCATCCAGCTAGTCGGTTTTTTCATTCTTCGGTTTTCGAAATTTCCGTCTACTTTGCCGGTAGCTCGACTGTTCACCGCTTTTGTTAGTGGTGCTTTAGCAGCGTTGATCGCTGCAACGATCGCACACTTTGTAACAGGCGTAGCTCCAACAATTGATGTTGCTTTAGTCGAAGCTTCTGCAACAGTTACTGGAACCAACGCGACTACCGTTGAACCAGAAACAGTGTCTCTTGGCATGATGCTGTTTCGATCTCTTGGTCAATGGTTGGCCGCTGCCGCATTGATCGTAGTTCTGGTGCGTATTTTGCCTCACCTAGGCGTAGGCGGTTTAGACGCAGATGGGGGAGTTGCGACTCGATCGGCTAGGCGTTTAGCCCCCAGAAGTGGCTCAACTATGGTTCGATTGCTGACTCTTTATATGGGTCTGACCCTTTTACTTGCAATCGCATATTTTTCAGCGGGCATGCCATTAGTTGACAGTGTGATCCATTCGCTGACGACCATTTCCTCCGGTGGATTTTCCAGCCATTCAGGATCAATCGGTGCCTTTGATTCGCCAGCTATCGAATGGGTGGCCATCGTGGGCATGATCATCGCCGGCACAAGCTTGCCGCTTATGTTTAGGGCTTTACGTCGAGGAGACCTACATCGTTTCGTTCGGAGTATTGAGTTTCGCACGTACATCGCTTTGATCATCACTGCGGTCGTTGCTGTGCTGGCTTGGTCCGATAAATGGCCGACAGCGGACAATCTTCGAGAGGCCTTCTTTTGGGTGACTTCAGCAATTTCTACGACTGGGTACGTCGCAGGCAATCTGAGCTTGGTGTCGTACGGCTCAGAAGCATTGCTTCTTGTTTTGATGGTGATAGGCGGCATGTCTGCTTCAGTTGCTGGTGGATTCAAAGTCATGAGATTCATGGTGCTGGGGCGGTATATAGGCCGCGAACTGCGCCGAAGTATCCATCCGTCTGCGGTGGAAAAGATTCACTTAGGAAAATCCTCCATCGGCGAAATTGCCCTCGCGAGAATAATTGGCGAACTATTTCTGTCGGCCATGGTCATCCTCGCCATGGTGCTGTTATTTACCGCTGACGGGCTAAATTTCGAAGCAGCCTTTTCATTCGCTGTCTCCGCCCTTTCAAACGTCGGATTTGCGTTCGGTCTCGGGGGACCAAACGAACACCTCCAGGCATTGGGCGCTGTTGGGCACCTTTCGGGAGCTCTTTTGATGTTGATTGGAAGGGTGTCGATAACACCCATATTGGTTTCTTTAGGCGGAATTGGAGAGCCGGTACAGCGAGACGTTCGCCGGTGGCGTCTGACTCGGCACGAAAAGGCAGTTCGTTGAGACGGCTAGCTATCACACCGGTGCGCGTTGCCGGGGCAGGACTTTTGGCTGTCGCCTTCGCAATGATTGTGTCAGCTGTTGTTGCCGTCATTGATGGCGGAGGTGCTGCCGCTGGGCTAACAGCAGCGGCTCTCATAACAGCGTCTGTTGGGTGCGCTCTGTTCTTCGGCTCGCAGGTTTCCCCAACTGCAGATTCGGCTCTTGCCTTTGCCTCGGTTGCGTGGAGTTGGCTAGCGGTCTCGTTAGCCGGAGCGTTACCATTTTTGCTCACTGGCGTTGTTTCTTGGGCCCATTTCGACGACGCAATATTTGAGTCAATTTCTGGCTTTACATGCACCGGCTCCACGATCTTGTCCGACTTTGACTCGGTGCCCCAAGGTCTTCTTTTCTACCGCAGCATGACCCAGTGGCTGGGCGGAATGGGTTTAGTGGTATTGGCCGTCGCGGTGCTTCCAGCGTTGGGGATCGGCGGCTTGGACCTGATCGCCAGCGAAGCTCCAGGTCCTACAGCTGACCGCCTATCTTTGCGCGTGCGAGACACGGCAAGACGTCTGTGGTTGCTGTATGGAGCTGTCACCTGCATCGTTGCGGTGCTTTTGTTGTTGGTCGGAATGTCACTTTTCGATGCGGTTACCCATGCCTTTACGACCATAGCCACCGGCGGCTATTCACCTCGCGCTGAATCAATTGCACACTTTGACTCGGTTGCGATTGAGTTAGTGATCATCGCTGGGATGCTTTATGCAGGAGCCAACTTTTCGATTCATTGGCACGCACTCAGCCAAGGCATAGGTGCATATCGGCGCGTTTCAGAGTTTCGTTGGTACCTCTCCCTGATCGCCGGCGCCTTCGTATTACTCCTATGGGTCAATAATGGCGAACTCGAATTGTTTCGAAACCTCAGGGAATCCCTCTTCTATGCCGTCTCGCTCGGTTCCAGTACGGGTTTTGGTAGCTCTAACTATGTTCTGTGGATGCCAGCGGCTCATCTAACGCTTTTGATTTTGATGTTGGTTGGAGGCATGAGTGGCTCCACCGCAGGTGGGATGAAAGTACTGCGTTTACAAGTGATCTTTCGGTACTCATTCAGGGAGCTGATGCGAGCTCGTCACCCGAACGCGGTTATCCCCATACGATTGGGTCGAACCACAATTGAAGAGCAGATTGCATCGAAAGTAGTTGGTTTCGTGCTGCTTTATTTGGGTCTGATTGTCGCTGGCGGTGTCGTCCTTTCAGGTCTGGGTGTTGACCCGGTTACGGCGTTTAGCGGGTCAGTGTCTGCGTTGGGAAATGTGGGTCCCGCGCTCGGTGAAGCCGGCCCGACGAGCAACTTTCTCGTGTTTCCAAGGGCTGGACGACTGGTTCTCATGGCCATGATGGCGCTAGGTCGGCTGGAACTATTCCCGGCGATGCTTATGCTCGTCGCAAGCCTTCGAGGCCTCAACCAACTTCGTCGCAGCCGAGAACAGTTGAGCTAAAGCGGGCTCGACTATTCGGAGGCAGGAATAAGGGCCGCATAGTCAGCCACTGTGAGGGGAGAAGGCAGTCTTCCTTCTCCAACTTCCTCAATGAGTCCTTCCCCATCAGGTAGCTGTACCGGCTTGCCTTCAAGAAAGAAGACAACCCCTTGGGTGTCACTAACAAGGTCTGATGCTGTGAGCACCAATTGTGCCGAGGCTCTAATTCGCTGCTCACCTTCAATTTCGAAGAAAGTTTGATTCAGGTGAATTGAAATAGTGTTGTTACGCAGCAAAGCAACGTCCACTATCGCGGTTCCAGCTGGGATCGCAGAAGCGTAACCACTCTCAGCCTCTATTTCCGTAGGTCCTTCTAAAAGGTTGTTCAAAGGGGCGTCGAGGAATACTGGCGCAGGAAGTGGCCGTTGAATCTGGACTAAGAGATCTTCTTTAAAGAAGTAAACGGGATGCACAGTCGCATCTGCTGACGGTCGGATCTCGTTGGTTCCCGGGGCCTCAGAAGGGAAAACATCTTCAGGAACTGAAAGTGATGTCGGTTGGCTATCGGAGCCCAGACCACAACCGCTAATTGTAATTACAGCGGTGGCGACGAGAAGCCCACATAGCAGTCGACTAAGTCTCATCGGTGGCCTGCTTTGGGGAGGGAAACAATGAACCTGGCACCGGTCCGGCCCTTCCTGCCTTCAACTCTGGCGTTACCCCCGTGGCGCCTTGCGTGCTCGTCCACAAGAGCCAACCCGAGCCCGGCCCCATCGCCAGCACCGCGTTTACGGGCCGCTGCACCGCGAGTAAACCGTTCGAAAATCAGTTCCCGCTCTGATGGCGCTACTCCAGGTCCGTCATCTTCAACCGCAATTTCGACGACCCTCCCTGTCGCGACGATGGATACTTGGGTGGCTCCATTGCCGTATTTTTCTGCATTTCTCAACAAGTTGTCGAGCACCTGAGCTAAACGTCTTTTATCTCCCATAACTAAGACACCCTCGGCAGCGGTCGCGACTTCAAGCGCGATGTCGCCTTCCGAAGACTCCAAAGTGGCCTTTACCAGTTCTTCGATATTCACCAAATCGTTCGCCATGGGCCCTGAATCAGAACGAGAAAGGTCGAGTAAGTCCTGCACTAAATTCTCGAACCTAATTACTTCGTCGTTCAGTAAATCCAATGCCTGCTGGGTGCGCTCTGAAAGCTCTTCACGGCGGTGTTGCATGACCTCTATAGAGGCGCGGAGAGTCATCAGAGGGGACCTGAGTTCATGACTCACATCGGAGGAAAAGCGCGCATCTCGAGTTATGCGGCTTTCCATAGCAGCTGCCATCTCGTTAAACGAGCTAACAAGGGCGTCAAGGTCGGGGTCGCTTATCTCTTCAAGCCGGGTGTCAAAGCGACCATGGGCTATCGATCTGGCGGCATCCGATATGTCTGTCAATGGCCTGAGAAGGCCACCGCTAGCCCACAGGCCAATACCGACACCAACAAGGACGGTCAAGGCGCCACCGACTAACAGAATCAGAGCCAGACTTTCTAAGGTGCTTTCCACTTCAGCGAGGGGAACTACTTCGAAATAAGCGACCTCACTGAAGGTTGATGCTGCGCTCGGTCGAAGTTGGAGACCAAAGGCCAAAACAGGTTCGTTGTCTAACCGGTATCTCATTGTTTTAGCTTCAGAAAATTCAAGTACCGATGTAACTAATGGAATTGGTAGATCGTTGGGGGTGAGAGAAAGGGAGGTCCATATTTCATCGCCGGTGCGGACAATAGAGCGACTCCCGCTAAGGCTTGGCAACGACTCCAGTAATTGGGTTAGGTCAGGGTCTTCTGCGCGAAGAGAACTTTGCACTTGGCGAGCGTTGGCGAAGAATTGACGTTGAGAGGACTCTTCACGTTGTTGGAGCATGCTTTGGCGGGATAATCCGTATGTAATTACGACTAGAACCAATGCAGCAACAGCGGCTCCCAAAGTAAACGCGCCGATTACTCGTGTTCGCAGCGGGAGGCGGCGCCAAGGAAGGCCGCGTTTCTTCATAGCTACGCTTGAAGTTTGTAGCCCATGCCTCGCACCGTTACGACGTGGCGAGGATGAGCGGGATCGGGTTCAACTTTGGTTCTTAAACGGCGAACATGAACGTCGACCAGTCGGCCATCTCCGAAATAGTCGTATCCCCACACTTCTTCGAGTAAGTGTTCGCGGCTAAGTAC
>PYIL01311372.1_pt1 | contig 10501 bp, 10 predicted proteins | sample 3578041 | NCBI WGS metagenome assembly PYIL01 (sample SAMN08408023, study PRJNA431606) | Marine metagenome isolate SA_KN192-05_S13_150m, whole genome shotgun... | biome: marine; feature: oceanic pelagic zone; material: water; isolation source: 150 m water sample, 0.2-0.8 um fraction ... | reverse complement strand
TCCTTAGTCCAACGGCGCCTACTACGGCCTTTCCAATCGGCGAGAAGACGGCTGATCCCATGACCATGTACCTCAACGACGTGTGCACCATCCCGTCGAACCTGGCCGGACATCCCTCGATGTCGGTGCCCTTCGGCGTCGGCGACGACGGCATGCCGATAGGCGTGCAGGTGCTGGCACCGGCAACCGGCGAGCCGACCATGTTCCGGGCCGCAGCGGTCCTTGAGGCCTCCGCCCCTCCGGGGCACCCGGACGTGGGTGGAGCCGTGACCGGGCCGACCGGTGGAGCGACCGCATGAGCGACGACGCAGCCACCGAGATCGTCCCCGGGTGGGAGACGGTGATCGGCCTGGAGGTCCACGCTGAACTGGCAACGGCCACCAAACTGTTCTGCGATGCCCCAAACCAGTTCGGCGGCGAGCCCAACACCAACATCGATCCGGTGTCGCTGGGCCTGCCGGGCTCGCTACCCGTGCTCAACGAGCAGGCGGTGGAACTGGCCATTCGGGTCGGCCTGGCTTTGCACTGTCGTGTGCAGCGTTCGGTGTTTGCCCGAAAGAACTACTTCTACCCGGACATGCCGAAGGATTTCCAGATTTCCCAGTTCGATCTGCCCATCAACGAGGAGGGCTGGCTGGAGTTGGCCGATGGCCGCCAGGTGGGCATCGAGCGGGCACACCTAGAGGAGGACACTGGCAAGAGCACGCACGTGGGTGGTGGCGGTCGGATCCACGAGGCCGGTTACTCGCTGGTCGACTACAACCGGGCTGGCGTTCCACTCATTGAGATCGTGGGAGCTCCCGACCTGCGGTCAGCTGAAGACGCACGGGCCTACGTCAGCGAGCTGCGGTCGATTCTGGTGGCCATCGGCGCGTCGGACGGAAAGATGGAGGAGGGATCGATGCGGGTGGACTGCAACGTGTCGGTTCGACCCATGGGCGACCCCGATTTGGGAACCCGCTGCGAGGTGAAGAACATCAACTCGCTGCGCTCGCTGGGACGGGCAATCGTCTACGAGTCTCGCCGTCAGGTCGACCTCATCACCTCCGGTGACAGAGTCGAGCAGCAGACCCGCAACTGGAACGAAGACGAGGGTCGCACCCACAAACTCCGCTCCAAGGAGGAGGCATACGACTACCGGTACTTCCCGGAGCCCGATCTGGTGCCCCTGGACCCGTCCGCCGAGTGGATCGAATCGGTGCGTTCCGCTTTGCCCCTTCTGCCCCGGGAGCGTCGCCACCGCCTAGCTGACGCGGCCGGCGTGGACACGGCCACTGCATCGTTGACCGTCGAGCGGGGAATGGACGACCTGGCCGTGGAGGCCCTTGCCGCTGGGGCCGACCCGAGCAGGGTGCTGGTCCACGTCGAGAACAACCTGGCTGACGGGTCGGGGTTGTTGACCGCGGCGTCGTTCGTTTCGCTGGTGGCCATGGAGGTCGGCGGCGACCTGACGGCCACCCAAGCCAAGACCGTCCTGGCGGTTCTGGTGGCCAACGGCGGGGAGCCGGCCGAGGTGGCTGCGGGCATGGGATTCGAAGCCATGGACGACAGTGCCCTGGAGGCCATCGTGGACGGCTTGATAGCCGAGTACGACGAAGACTGGGCTGCCTTCACCTCGGGCGACGACAAGGAACGCAAGAAGAAGTCAGGCTTTTTCGTCGGCCAGATCATGAAGGCCACCAACGGTCAGGCCGATGGTCGGGTCGTCAACGAACTGCTGTCCCGCCGGGCCAACGGGTAGATATCCGGGCGCCAACTGGCCCCCAATCAGTGGCTAGCGCTCGGCGCCCACCACCTGCCAGCGGTCGCCGACGAAGCGGAGACCCAGCAGGATCGACCTGGCGGCCATGAAGAGCCAGATGGCCCCCCAGAGCCAACCAATCCCCAGATCGGCCTGCCGCCCGAGCACCATGACCGTGGCGGCAGCGACCGCCGAGCCCGCCATGGCCCGAGCCATGAACCGTTGGTCTCCTGCTCCGATAAGGACACCGTCCAGGGCGAAGGCCACGCCTCCGAGCGGAGCCATGAAGGCCACGTGGACCAGCAGGAATCCGGCTAAGGCCACCACAGCAGGATCCTCGGAGAAGATGCCCGCCACCGGTGTCCGGACGGCCAGCAGGACAACACCGAGGACTATGCCCATGCCCACCGACCAGGCAATCACCCGGCGTCCGATTGAGATGGCACGGGCCACGTCCCCCGCGCCGAGGCGTTCGCCGACCATGGCCTGGGCGGCAATGGCCACAGCGTCCATCGTCAGCGCGGTGACCATCCACACCTGGAAAGCCACCTGGTGGGCGGCCACGTCGACCCGACCGATCCGGGTGGCCACCGAGGTGCCGATCAGGAACGTCCCGGTGAGCGAGAGGTTTCGCACCAGCAACTGTGCACTGACGGTGAGGAGTCGGCCGATAGATCCCAACCGGGGTGCCAGCGACGCGTGGCGTCTACGGACGTCCCGTCCGATCCAGGTTAGGTAGCAGGCGGCCCCCACCCACTGGGCGACCACGGTGGCGGCTGCCGAGGCGCCGATGCCCCGATCCAGGCCGAAGATGAGGACCAGCTCGAGGATCAGGTTGAGTAGGGCGGTACCCACGGCCACCTGCAGGGGGCGCACGGTGTCCTTGAGGCCACGGAGGTAGCCCACCCCGGCCATCATCAGGAGCATCGCCGGGGCACCCAGCAGACTGGTACTCAGGTAGATGGAGGCCTGTTCGGCCACGTCGCCCGAGGCGCCCAGCCCGGACACGATGGCGTCGGTCGACAGGGTTCCCACAATGGCCAGCACCACACCGAGGACCAGGGCCAGCCACAGACCCTGGATGGCCTGATCGGCTGCCCGCCGACTCTCTCCGGCGCCGGTCAGACGGGCCACCGCCGCCGTGGTCCCGTAGGCGAGGAAGACACACAGTCCGTAGCCGAACAGTAGGGCGCCGGACGCCACGCCGAGGCCGGCCAGAGGAGCGGTTCCCAGACGGCCCACCACGGCCGTATCGGCCAGCACGTAAAGGGGTTCGGCGATCAGTGCCCCGAGGGCCGGAACGGCCAGGGCGAGGAGTTCCCGGCCGTCGGCCGAGAGTCGTGTGGAGAACATCAGCGGAGACTACGACCGTGGCAGGTGGCGCCTAGCCTGCATACCCATGACGGATGCCACCCACGGGGGGATGAAGCCCCGAAGCCATGAGGTCACTGACGGTCCGAACCGGGCGCCCGCGCGGGCCATGCTCCGGGCGGTCGGGATGAACGAGGACGACTTCTCCAAGGCCCAAGTAGGCGTGGCCTCGTCGTGGAACGAGGTGACTCCCTGCAACATTCCGCTGGACGCACTGGCCAAGCGGTGCAAGGAGGGGGTCTCCGAAGCCGGGGGCTTCCCGCTGGAGTTCAACACCATCGCCGTGTCCGACGGCATCTCAATGGGCCACGAGGGCATGCGGGCCAGCCTGGTGAGTCGTGAGATCATCGCCGACTCGGTAGAGGCCGTGATGCACGCCGAGCGCCTCGACGCCTTTGTGAGCTTCGCCGGCTGTGACAAGTCGCTCCCGGGGATGCTCATGGCAGCAGCCCGGATCAACCTGCCGTCGGTGTTCGTGTACGGCGGTTCGATCATGCCCGGCGAACACACCGACGGTTCCAAGCTGGACATCGTGAGCGTGTTCGAGGCCGTGGGGGCCCACGCAGTGGGGAGCATCGACGATGCTGAACTGCTGGCCATCGAGCGCGAGGCGTGTCCGACCATTGGCAGCTGCGCGGGGATGTTCACTGCCAACACCATGGCCTCGGTCGGTGAGGCCATCGGCATGTCGCTGCCCGGATCGGCCTCGGCCGCCGCGGTTGACAAGCGTCGGGCCGACGTGGCGTTCGCCAGCGGCCACGCTGTGATGAACCTGCTGCGAGAGGGCATTCGACCCCGCCAGATCATGACCCGGGCTGCCTTTGAGAACGCCATCGCCGTGGTGATGGCTCTCGGCGGCTCGACGAACGCCGTACTCCACCTCATGGCCATCGCCTTTGAGGCCGGTGTCGAGCTCGAACTAGAGGACTTCAACCGGGTGGCCGCCAAGGTTCCCCACCTGGCAGATACGAAGCCCCACGGGAAGTACCACATGGTCGATATTGATCGGATCGGTGGGGTTCCGGTGGTCATGCAGATGCTTCACGACGAGGGTCTGCTTCACGCCGACGAGATCACTGTCACCGGGAAGACGGTGGCCGAGAACCTGGCCATGCTTGACGTCCCGGCCCCCGATGGTGACGTGATCCACGCTTTCGGCGATCCGATCAATGCACTGGGTGGCCTGGCCATCCTTCGTGGGTCGTTGGCTCCGAAGGGGTCGGTGGTCAAGGTGGCCGGACTCGACTTCGACCGCTTCGACGGTCGGGCCCGGGTGTTCGACGGTGAGGATGCGGCCATGGCCGCCGTTCTGGACGACCGCATCGAGGGCGGTGACGTGGTGGTCATCCGCTACGAGGGTCCCAAGGGTGGTCCGGGAATGCGCGAGATGCTGGCCATCACCGGGGCCATGAAGGGTGCCGGACGGGGCGGCGACGCGGCGCTCATCACGGACGGCCGGTTCTCCGGCGGCACCCACGGATTCTGTGTGGGTCACGTTGCACCGGAAGCCGTTGACGGTGGTCCAATCGCCCTCGTGGCCGAGGGTGATCGAATCGTCATTGACGTGGTGGCCCACACCATGGACCTGATGGTCGATGACGCCACGCTGGCGAAGCGTCGGGCCAACCTGAAGCCGTTCGAACCCCGCTACACGTCGGGGTTCCTGGCCAAGTACGCCGCACTTGCCCAGGGGGCCGAGAAGGGCGCCGTCACCCAGGCGTGATTCCCGGCTGCCGGACCGCCGGTTACCGGATCTCCAACCACAGCCCGGAGTGTCGGGCGGCCGACAGGGCCATCCACGGGGCGCCGGCCACCGCATCGCTAGATGACTGGCGAGCCACCCAGCGGGGGACCGAAAGCGTCACCTCCGGTGGGACCGTCAATCCGTCCCGCGGGGCCACCGCGCAGGTCGGGAGGCGTTCGAGGGCGCGATCCATCGCCGCCGCCGACTCAGTTCCTGGTTCGCCATAGAAGGTGGGGTCATGGAGCTGGTGCCACTTGTCGGCACCCATGATGACCACGTCGTAGCCGTCGGCGATGTCGGCCACCAGGCGGGCGTCGGTCGCCTCGGCGGCTAGCCACCGATGGTCGGCGATTGCTGAATGAAGCACGGTCAGGCGATCGTCCACGTCGGTCCGCCCGTCGTCCTTGCCGAGCGGGTGTCGTGACACCGTCCAAATGACCCGGTCGAGCCGATGGTGGCGCAACGCGGCATGAGCGATGGCTAGATGGGCCAGGGTCGGAGGATCGAAGGACCCCGGCTGAACCCCGGTTCGCATGAGTCAAGTCTCCCACGCCTGAGGTTGTGGTCCGAGGTGCCACTAGCGCATAATTGCTAATCATGCAGATCGACTCCACTTCCTTTGCCCGCATCCGGGTAGTCGTACTGCCGTAGGCACGCGCCCCGCCCGCACACGGTGGGTCCCAAACGGTTGCGTGCCTCGACCTCCCACAGCGGGAGGTCGTTTCCACTTTTCAGCCCAGTTCATAAACCAGTTGAGATACCAGACCAGGCAGCCTTCCCCCCAGATCCGAGTTCGACATGGCCACAGAAGAAATGGACGGCGGTAGAGCCCTCATCCGTGCCCTCGAGGAAGAGGGCGTGGATGTCATGTTCGGCCTGCCGGGAGGGGCGATTCTCCCGGTCTACGACCCGATCATCGACTCGTCTATCCGCCACGTTCTAGTCCGACACGAGCAGGGCGCCGGCCACATGGCCGAGGGCTATGCCCATGCCACGGGGCGCCCGGGTGTGGCCATGGTGACCAGCGGCCCCGCGGCCACCAACATCGTCACGCCGCTGTGTGACGCCTACCTTGATTCGGTGCCCATGGTCGTGGTCACCGGCCAGGTCCCGTACGCGGCGATGGGCACCGATGCTTTCCAGGAGTGCGACACGACGGGCATCACGCAATCGATCACCAAGCACAACTTCTTGGTCACCGAGGCTCAGGACATCCCGCGGACCATCAAGGAGGCGTTCCACATCGCCACCACGGGTCGGCCGGGTCCGGTGCTGGTCGACATTCCCAAGGACATCGTCGACCCCGTCAACCCCCGATCGGCTATGACGTGGCATGACGACGTCGAGATGGACCTGCCTGGCTACCAACCGCAGACCGCGGTCGACGTCGACCTCATTGCGGCGGCCGCGGGCCTGATCCGGGTTGCCGAGCGCCCGGTGCTCTACGTGGGTGGTGGAATCCTCAAGGCGCGAGCCGCCGATGCGTTGCGCGCCCTGGCTGAGTTGACTGGCATCAGCGTGGTCACCACGCTCATGGCTCGAGGTGCATTCCCGGACAGCCATGAACTGTGTCTAGGTATGCCGGGCATGCACGGGAACTACACGGCGGTCACCGCCATGCAGGAGTCCGACCTGCTCATTGCCCTCGGCGCCCGGTTCGACGACCGGGTGACCGGAAAGCTCGACGGGTTTGCCCCCGAGGCGAAGATCATCCACGTCGACATCGATCCCGCTGAGCTGGGCAAGGTGCGCCGACCCGACGTGGCCATCCAGGGCGATGTCCGGGTGGCCATCGAGGCACTGGTCGACGAGTTGTCGGGCAACGGTGCCGGCGACGCCGATCGGTCGGCCTGGAGGTCGCGGATCAGCGGCTGGCAGGAGCGCTACCCGCTGGCCTACGAGCCGTGGGCTCCCGGTGAGCCGCTGAAGCCCCAGTACGTCATCGAGCGTCTCCGTGACGCCACCCCGGACGACACCATCGTGACCTCCGGCGTGGGTCAGCACCAGATGTGGGCCAGCCAGTACTGGACCTTTGACCATCCCTACACTTGGATCAACTCGGGTGGACTCGGGACGATGGGCTTCTCCATCCCGGCGGCCATCGGGGCCAAGGTGGCTTTCCCGGACCGGGAGGTGTGGGCAATCGACGGTGACGGCTGCTTCCAGATGACGGCTCAGGAACTGGTCACGGCCACCGTCGAGAACATTCCCATCAAGGTGGCACTGCTGAACAACTCCTACCTCGGGATGGTTCGCCAGTGGCAGGAGATGTTCTACGACGAGCGCTACTCCGAGGTTTCTCTCTCGTCCGACGTTCCCGACTTCAAGATGTGGGCCGAGTCGATGGGGTGCGTGGGCATCCGGGTCGACGACCCCGACGAGGTCGACGTGGCCATCGCCAAGGCCAACGAGGTCGACGATCGGCCGGTGGTCATCGACTTCCGGGTGGCTGCATCTGAGAAGGTCTTCCCGATGGTGCCGTCGGGTGCCGCCAACTCTGAACTTATGGTGCCCGGGTTCCAGGAGGGGCAGCCCCGATGAACGTCCATGAGGCGGAGCACCGCTACCACACGCTGGTCGTGACCGTTGAGAACAAGTCAGGCGTGCTGGCCCGGGTGGCATCGTTGTTCGCCCGTCGGGCCTTCAACATCGAGTCGCTCGCCGTGGCGCCCACCGACGACGAGGACATGAGTCGGATCACCGTAGTGGTCGACCTCGAGTCGGCCCCGCTTGACCAGATTGTCAAGCAGCTGGACAAGTTGGTGAACGTCGTCGAGATCCGCGAGCTAGGCCCAGGTCAGGCCGTAGAGCGCGAGCTGATGCTGGTCACGGTGACCGCCGAGCCGGACCGTCGCGATGAGATCGTGGAGCACCTGGATCGGGCCGGCGGCAAGGTCTTGAGCCTGAGTACCGATCGTATGATGTTGTCGCTCGTCGGTCCGCCTCGCCGGGTCGACGAATTCGAGGACCTGCTCCGCGAGTACGGCATCATCGAGTTGCAGCGAACGGGTCGGGTGGCCTTGCCCGTTCTCGATGACGCGCTGGACTGAAGCTTCTTCCGAACGCCCCCTTTGAAATCCCATTTTCCCGATAGCCAGACCGATACGGCCGTGAGGCCGACCGACCACAAGCCAGGAGAATCCAGTGGCGAACATCTACTATGAGAAGGACGTTGACCGTTCAGCGATCGCGGAGCGCAAGGTGGCCATCCTCGGCTACGGCTCCCAGGGCCACGCACATGCCCTGAACCTGAAGGAGTCGGGCATCGACGTATGCGTTGGCCTGCGTGACGGCTCCTCGTCGGCCGCCAAGGCATCGGAGGCCGGGCTCGCCGTGAAGTCCCTGTCAGACGCCTCGGCATGGGCCGACGTGATCATGATCCTGTTGCCCGACACCGATCAGGCGGCGGTCTACGAGGAGCACATCGCTCCCAACCTGTCAGCCGGTGACGCCCTGGCGTTCGCCCACGGTTTCAACATCCGCTTCGACCTGATCGCCCCGCCGGCCGACGTCGACGTGATCATGGTCGCTCCCAAGGGTCCTGGCCACCTGGTGCGTCGGACCTACGAGGAGGGCGGCGGCGTGCCGTGCCTCATTGCGGTGGAGCAGGACCCGACTGGTGGCGCCAAGGCCCTAGCCCTGGCGTACGCCGACGGTGTGGGTGGTGCTCGCGCCGGAGTCATCGAGACCACGTTCACCGAGGAGTGCGAGACCGACCTGTTCGGCGAGCAGGTCGTGCTGTGTGGCGGAATGACCGAACTGGTTCGGAGCGCCTTCGACACGCTCGTCGACGCCGGCTACCAGCCGGAGATTGCCTACTTCGAATGCCTCCACGAGCTCAAGCTGATCGTGGACCTCATGTACGAACAGGGCATCGGCGGCATGCGCTACTCGGTGTCGGACACCGCCGAATACGGCGACCTATCCCGTGGGCCGCGGGTCGTCAACGACGACGTCCGGGCCACCATGAAGCAGATCCTCACAGAGATCCAGACCGGCGTCTTCGCCGATGAGTGGGTCGCTGAGGCCCACGGTGGTCGTGAGAACTTCTACCGCCTCGAGGAAGAGGGCCGCGAGCACCGCATCGAGAAGGTCGGTTCGGAGCTGCGGGCCATGATGCCGTGGATCAGCGCCGGCAAGGTCTCGGTCCAGGACGCCTCCGGCGGCCAGGGGTAGCGTCGACCGTCCCTTAGGTTGAACGGACCAGACGGCCAACGGCGTCGCCCAGCGGGGTGTCGGGTTCGCCCAGGTCCAGGATCACGTCGAAGTGGTTTCGGCCGGCGACCTCCAGCATGGTGACGGTCGTGCCTGCCGCCTTGAGGTGATGGCTAAACGCGGCGGACTGCGCCTTGAACTCTGACGTCTCGTCGGAGCCGTGGGCGACGAGGGTGGACGGGGAGCCGGTGACATCTATTAGCAGGGGACTGTTTCGCCGGGCCGTGTCCGAGTCGAGGCCGAGTCGGTTGTTGACCTCGGTCCCGATCAGTGGCTCCAATTCGTAGATCCCCGACACCAGGACCAGCCCGGCGACGTCGGTCCCCTCCGGGTCGGCGGCCACCATGGCCGCTAGGTGGGCTCCGGCCGAATGGCCGGCCAACACGATCCGGTTAGCGTCCAGGCTCAGGGCCTCAGCCCGGACCGCGAGGGTGCTAACGGCCCGACGACACTCGTCGACAATCCGGTCGAGTGGAGCGTCGGGGGCCAGGGTGTGGTCGATGGCCGCGTAGTTCCAGCCTCGAGCAATACAGGCGGCCGTCGGAAAGCGCGACTCGACGCGTGACAGCTCCTGCCAGTAACCGCCGTGGATGAACGCCAGGAGTGGCGCCGGACGGTCACCTGCGAGTGCCATGACGTCGATGACATGGCACTCGTCGTCGCCGTACCGGACGGTGGTGGTCGATGCCGTCGGATGGTCGCCGGCCCGGGCCCATGCGGCCTCGCTGGCCTCTCGGTATTCAAGGATGTGGGTCTGGTAATCACCGTTGGGGAGGCATGAACTAGGGGAGTATTCCCGCTGCCGGTCGACATCGGCCATGGACGCCCAGCGAAGGGTCATGTCGATCTCTCGATGGTTGGGGACGTAGATTGCCTATCCATTCGTATGAATCTATTCTGCATTCGATGCCTGACTGCTCGACCGCTTTGACGCCGGACTTCCTGGACCGGTACCTCCCGTACCTTCTCCGTAAGGCCGACCAGACCCTCTCGGCGCCGTTCTACGCGGTGCTCGCCCGGACCGGCGTGGCCCGGTCCGAGTGGCGCCTGCTCTCGGTACTGCAGGATCTCGGGGACTTGCGCGTCGCCGATCTGGCCGTCGCGGCACTCAGTCCCCAACCCACGGTGACCCATGCCCTTCGCAGGCTGGAGGATCGGGGCCTGGTCACTAAGACCGTCGACGGAGAGGATCGGCGACAACGGGTAGTGGCTCTCACGCCCGCCGGTTCCACTTTGACCAGAGCGCTCATCGCCGATGCCACACTGTTGGAGGTCGAGGCGCTGGCCGGTGCGGACGAGCTCGAGGAGCTGGCCCAACGGCTGCGGGGCCTCACCAGATTCTTGGAGTCCCGGGCCGCCACGGCGGTGGACGACGAGGTGTGGGTCGGATGAGGCGATCACCACGACAGGGGACGAACACGGGAAGGCTG
>PYIL01014136.1_pt1 | contig 10529 bp, 10 predicted proteins | sample 3578041 | NCBI WGS metagenome assembly PYIL01 (sample SAMN08408023, study PRJNA431606) | Marine metagenome isolate SA_KN192-05_S13_150m, whole genome shotgun... | biome: marine; feature: oceanic pelagic zone; material: water; isolation source: 150 m water sample, 0.2-0.8 um fraction ... | reverse complement strand
TACAAAAATTGCTAGTGGAATAAATCACTACAATCCTGAAAGTAAATATATTCATATTGCAGAGATAGAGCAGAATTGGCCTATTATACCATTACCGAAGGAAACACCATATGATCAGACATATGAAATAAAGAAAATTTCTCCAGACAAATATTCTACATTAGAAGATTATATTCAAAGTTCAGAGGATAAAGGATTAACACACTTGGTAATCAAAAAAGAAGGAAACCATGTTAAATTTCTGGAAGATATTTTTCATAATGAAGAAAAATATCCATATTTAATTAAACAATATGATTCATCAGAATACGGATTTGATTTTAAAATTAAAATGTATGAAATTGATTATATTCAATTCAAAAAAATTTATAAATAATAATTTAGAATTATAAAAGCTTGTTTTTTTAGAGAGTCTAATATGAAATTGTTCAAATATTATTTTTTACAAATTTGAACATACTCAATTTATTTACAAAACATTGATTTTTTAATTTTTGATTGGATTTCAGAACCCATCAAGTTGTATTAGCCTCAAGTTTAAACATAATGATATACGCCGAAAAAATCAGTCTTTAAGATTATTTTGATTATTATTTGATTTTTTATTATAAATAATTTTTAGGGATATGAAGCCTATACCAATTGGTATCCATTCTACGATAACTCGAATGATTATGATTAACGTTAGTGCTACAGCCAGATCTACTCCCCCATAAGTCATAAATCCTGCAAAACTTCCTTCTACTACCCCTATTCCAAGAGGTAAAAATGATACAAAACCTAACATTATCGAATTGGTATACATTGTCCAAATACCAAATATTTCAAAAATCTCAATACCAAATGCAACAATAATGAAATAAACTGCAGAAGATATGAAAATCCAAAACATGGTTGAAAGAGTAATAATTTTAATTACAAATTTTCCAGTTATCAAATTGTTAGTAATCTGTTGTGATTCAGCTATATTTTCTGTAAATTTACTAAGAAATTTTATTTTGGAGAAAATTTTTGAAAATTTTTCCAATAATCTTTTTGAAGATAAAATGAGAACTACTAATACTACTAGTACTGAAAAGCCAATAGTCACATATAGACCAAGATTGAAATAGTATAATCCAAAAAGTGATGTAATTGTTAATCCAATTCCATTATAAACTTGTTCAACAAGTATAATTGAAATTGATTTTGATCTTGGAACATCAAATTTAATTTTTAATAATTCTGATTTTATTAATTCACCAGCTTTACCAGGAATTATAGATAAAGAAACTCCTCCCATGAAAATCAAAATACTACTTTTGGTAGGGATGTGAATGTCTGATTTTTTTAATAACAAATTCCATCTTAAAATTAATGAGACGTAACCCAATACGATGAAGGTAATTATAATTGGCATGTATTCAAATTTAAAATTTGAAAATTCATCTAAAATAGAATTAACGTCTGAAATCACTAAGAACGACACATAAATCAAAATTGTTATAATTACGATTACTATTGCTTTTGATAAAATTTTCATATTATTGACTTTCAATTTCTATTCAAAATAGTCACAGATCTAGTGTTTAAAATGCTCTCTATGGTAATATTAGTATTCATAACTTTATTTAACATAATATGAAAATTGCACAAAAAAGGATTACAAAAACAAACCATGTTATAAAATTGACAATATAGAGAATTATCTGTTAAATGAACATCTAACAACTAACCAATATTCATTTGAGTTTTATTATAATGAGAATTGTTTAAAAAATACCAAAATAATTTCTCATGTTATTTTGTATACGTAAAATGTTTTAATTTTTTTAATTCAATTGATTTTTCTGTCACAACCCCGGTTACAGTCATTGTCAATTTTGGTTCAATTCCAGAATTACAAGTTGTATGATGCATATTTGGAAGAAGTTGAATAATATCACCTTGGGTCCATTGATGAAGAACATTATTTCCTGCTAGAAAGTAATGACCCCATTTCCAATTCTCTAATACTAAAGAATACCTTACAATGTTAATGTCATTAGAAAGTCCATACTCATTTCTAATTCCTACTAGTGTATCTATGTGCCATGGAAGACATTGTCCAGGATACTGTTTTAATGCAACCACATTACAAAAATCTAATCCAGAAAATTCTTTGAATGGTTTAAAAACTTCTGGAAAATCTTTGTCTGTCATCTGAAGAGATTTTGTGTTATGTTCAGTAAATCCCCATTTTCTAAACTCCTCAATTCTGGAATTTAATTTTTCATGCCCTTTCATTTCCTCCACCATTCTAAATTCTTTAAAATTTTTATCGTCCTTCATTAATTCTAACAAAGGATTAAAATCTACATCTAATCTACCAAGATATTCATAATCATTAGATTCTATAGAAGGATCAAAGTGCCAATTACTCTTATTTTCTTTACGGAATGATTCAAAATTAGATGTACTTTGAGAATAATCTTTTCCAGACATACTATTTTTGGAAAAATCTAAAGATAAAAACGTTACATCGATTTTCATTGCATATAATAAAATATTTAAAAATTTATGTAAAATAACAATTTATTATTTTTTATAATACTTAGGGAAAACATTCAATATTAACAAAAATATCAAAAAATCAAAATGGAATTAAAAAATAAAAATATACTTGTTACAGGTGGAAATGGTTCCCAAAAAGTAAGGGAATATTATAAAAATGAAAACTCAAAAAATAAAAAACTACTTCTTGGTGAAGGTACAAAAATAACTTTTTGATATCATGAACATTCTCATAACATTATTTTATAGACGTATTTTCTTTCTTTTATTAATAATTATTAGTTCTACCGTAATTTTTTCAAATACTAATGCTTATGGTGAAACTGATTATGAAATACCTGAATGGGTAAAAATTAATGCAAATTGGTGGATGGATGATCAACTTACTGATGATGAATTTGTATTATCAATTAAATTTTTAATCAATGAAAAAATTATTGTTATTCCCCAAAATTCTATAATTCAAAATTCTGATTTACCTGATTGGATTGTTCATAATGCTGGATGGTGGCATGCACGAATTTTTACTAATTCTGACATATCAAATTTTGATTCATCATACATTAATGAAAAAATTTTATTATATTCTGGAGGGTTATGGGAAAATGTTCCTGAAGATGTTGATACCCCTGCAGATTATGATAAACATGGATTTCGTACAAACATTCCTTCAGAAATATGGAATACTGAATCTAATTTAGATATCTATGAAAAAAAACCTGTAAAAACTTATAGAATTTTTGCAGTTGGAGGTTCAACTACTTTTGGTGTAGATATGAGCAATCATCAAACTTGGCCTGCTCAATTAGAAAATAAATTTCGAGAACTTGATCTAGATTTTAATATTGAAGTAATTAATGCTGGAAAAAATGGTTCTGATACACGTGATGAAACAAAAATAATTGAAACATATCTAATTGATTTTGAACCTGATATGATCATTGTGTACGGTGGATGGAATGATAGTATGCAGGCAAACGGGATAAAACCAGTAATTTATCCATTTGATACAATACGTAATTGGAATAAGATTTGTGAATTAGGTATTGAAAAAAAATTTGATACTGTTGTCATATTGCAACCAGTTACCGGTAGTGGAAATCGAATACTTACAACTCAAGAATCAATGGCTTTTGTTGACACACGACCTGAAAATTTCTATTTTGAACCAAGAGTATTAGAACATCTTCCAATTATTGGAAAAAATTTGAATAATCTAAATAATACTTGTACCCAAGTTCTAGACTTCACACATATCTTTGATTATGTTCAATCTCCAATTTATTATGATGCTGGTCATACTGATTCATTTGGAAATAAATTGATTTCTGAGAATATTTTTTCACATATTTTGTCTATTGTATCTGCTAATAATGAAAATATAAAAATTAAAAATTATTCTGAAACTTCTAAAAATTTACATCCTGTCGTTTTTGCACATAGTTCTGATCTTTCAGGAAAAACTTTTGACAATCTGAATTTATCTAATGCAGTTTTTTATAAAACCAATTTAAGTTATTCAAGTTTTAAAAATACAATACTTGATGGTGCAATATTCAAGGGTGCTAATTTAACAGGTGTTGATTTATCTAAAATTGATCTTTCAGGAAAAGATTTGACTGGAACCATATTGACCGGTGCTGATCTTTCAGGAAAAGATTTGACTGGAACTATATTGGCTCATGCTGATCTTACTGATGCAATATTGACCGGTGCTGATCTTACTGATGCAATATTGACCGGTGCTGATCTTACAAATACAACTATGACAGAATAGACATGATTAAATTCCTAGAATTTGAAAAAAAAATATGTCAAGATTAGGAGTAATTAGACAAATATTCGAATTATATTTTCATAAAAGAAAATTCTATATGTTTCCAATTGTATTCTTGTTAATTGCATTGATTGGTGTTACCGCTTTAGCTCAATCTGGATTAGTAGCGTTCATTTATCCGATTTAGAATGAATTTTTCTTCACCTAGAATTAAGGCATTAGCTGTAACTGCTGGATTCACCTTTTGGTTTTTTATAATATCCTCATCATTAGGATTATTTTCTATTGAATTATTGGGTATCTTTCTTGTAATTGTTGTTGGGATCACACAAATTTTTGCAATAAAACTTTCCTCAGGACTTGATATTTTTGCAAAAATTAACACAAAAATTTTTTTAGGTCTTATGTTTATTTTTGTAATATCGATATATGGTATGGTTTTCAAACTTCTAAAAATTGATCCACTACGCTTGAAAAAACAATCTTCAACTTATTGGTTAGATACAGATAAAATTAAACAGTCCACTATTTTCAAGGAATACTAATGTATAACCTTGGAATTTCATGTTATTACCATGATTCGGCAGCTGCCTTATTGAAAGATGGCAAAGTAATTGCGGCAGTTGAAGAAGAACGTTTTTCAAGAAAAAAATTTGATGATGATTTTCCTAAAAATGCGATTCAATGGTGTTTAAAAGAAGCTGGAATAAAATCTGAAGAGATTGACTCTGTTGCATTTTATGATAAGCCTATTTTAAAATTTGAGAGATTATTGGATAATTATCTCGCGGTTGCACCTAGAGGACTCTATAGTTTTTTGGATGTAATTCCAAAATGGCTTCACAAACGGCTTTGGATAAAAAATGAAATTCATAATAACTTAAAAAATTTTCATGGAAAAATAATATTTCCTGAACATCATATTTCTCATGCAGCATATGCATATTTCACATCTTCATTTGATGAGGCTGCTGTTCTTACTGTTGATGGCGTAGGAGAATGGTCAACAACAACTTTTGGAACCGCACAAAATTCTACTATTGAATTAACAAATGATATAAGATGGCCTCATTCGCTTGGCTTATTTTATTCTGCATTTACATATTTTCTTGGATTCCGAGTAAATGAAGGTGAATACAAATTGATGGGTTTATCTTCATATGGAAAACCTACGTATTATGACAGAATTTTAGATGAATTAATAGATGTAAAAAATGATGGTAGTATCCATCTTAATATGAAATATTTTGCTTTTACATATGATAAAGTTATGACAAATCAAAATTTTTCTGAATTATTTGGAATTTCTCCCAGAAGTCATGATTCTCCTGTAGAGCAAATTCATTATGATATAGGCGCCAGTGCTCAATTAGTTCTAGAAGAAATTTTGTTAAAAATGATAAATCATATTTATAAAAAAACCAATATGAAAAATCTTTGTTTTGGTGGTGGTGTAGCACTTAACGGAGTGGCAAATTATAGAATCTTGAAAGAAAGTTCGTTTGAAAATTTACATATTCCTCCATCCCCAGGTGATGCAGGAAGTGCTGTTGGATGTGCACAATACTTGTACCATTGTTTTCATCAAAATAAAAAAATTGAACAATCACAATCTGAAAGAGTGAAAAATAATATCTATGTTGGACCTGAGTATTCAAACAATGATATTAAATTATTCTTAGACCAGAAAAACATCAATTATGATTATCTAGAACGTGATGTATTAATTAAAAAAACAGCTAATTTAATTTCTGAAGGTAATATTGTTGGTTGGTATCAGGGAAAAATGGAATGGGGACCACGTGCACTTGGTAATAGAAGTATTTTAGCTGATCCACGTAAAAGTGAAATGAAAGATATCCTCAATAGAAAAATCAAACATAGAGAATCGTTCCGTCCATTCGCGCCCAGTATTTTAGAAGAATTTGTTCCAGAATATTTTGAACTTGACATAACCAGTCCATACATGTTACTTGTAGCAAAAATAAAAAAACCTGAAATAATACCTGCTGTCACTCACGTTGATGGAACTGGTAGATTACAATCAGTTTCAAGAGATGTAAACCCATTATACTATGATTTGATTAATGAATTTTATAAAATCACTGGTGTTCCATTAATAATTAATACATCCATGAATGTTATGGGAGAACCTATTGTCAATACTCCTGAACATGCATTTAATATGATTGTCAAAACAGACATGGATTATACTGTTCTTGGTAATTTCATAATATCTAAAAACCAAAACGAACATCAAAAATCTGAGTAAAAATGTCCGTTCAAGTATCTTATAAAAAACAGTCTGTAATGGGAATATTTGGTATAGTTATTATTTTATTAATCATTGAGCTTGTTGCAAATGTTTGGTGGATATCTCAGATTAGTTGTGAATTTGAAGACAGCGAAATATTTCGTGATATGAGTCAAGACCAAAAAAATCAGCTTTGCATGGACTTGTATCAAATACGTACATCTGGTAATGAAATTATACCAAATCAAAGTTCGAATACCATAAATATTAACAGTGAAGGATTTCGTGGATCTGAATTTTCTACAATAAAAGAGCAAAATGATTTTAGAATTATAATGCTTGGTGGTTCCACAATGTTTGGTACTGGCGCAACATCTGATGATACAACCATACCTGGATACCTACAAAGTTTTTTTGATGAAAGTCAATTAGATAATAAAATTGAAGTTATTAATGCAGGTATTCAGGGAGCAGACTCTAACACCGAATTAAAATTAATAGAGAATAAATTATTACAATTTTCCCCTGACTTAGTAATAATTTATGATGGATGGAATGATTTACGTTCAAACCACACGCCTACCAAACTATTAAAAAATTGGGATAATATTTGTGAACTTGGAAAAAAATACAATTTTGATACCGTAATTTCGTTACAACCATTAGCTGGTTTTGGAAATAAATCTTTGACAAAACAAGAAAATGAATTTTCTAAAACTGGTTTAGATTATAACGATAAATTATTAATCAATTTATTACCTATTTACGATAAATATCAAGAAAATTTATCTCAACTTGTAGATTGTTCTGCTACTATTAATTTAAGAAATGCTTTTGATAAAGAACTTGAAACAATCTATTGGGATCAAGGTCATGTTTCTGATACTGGAAACAAAATCATAGCTAGTTTAGTTTATAAAAATATCTTTGATATAATTTCAGAAAAACTTAACTCTGAAAAAAGTTTTTCAACTACAACAGTTAATCTACAAAATAATAATTTATCAAAAAATATGGATGTATTTCGTGATATTCTTTCTAATTATAAAACCCCTATTATGATTTCAGATTTATTTTCATTCAAATCTTATAATGAAATTTCTATAGAAACTCCTCCTCAAGAAATTTCATTAATAGAAACTAATTCTATGTTATATGATGGAAGAGAAATTAGTATTTTTGTTGAACTTTTACCATCTAACTTTCTTGAATCTGATAATAAAATTATTAAAATATTTGCATATGACAATACAAATGAAATAGAACTAGAAAATGTAACTTACTTTTTATCAATATTCAAAAATGATGAAAATTTACTTAGGGAATATTTCTATGTTCAAAATAAATTTTTAACAATTGAAATTAATTCTGTGGATTCGGAATCAATAAAAGTTTTAGGAGATAGACAATATGATCATAATGCATACATTGTGAAAGATGATCCATTAATTATTACTGGTCCAATTTTTCTTTCTTCAGGAAATTATGAATTTAAATTTGATCTGAGAACTATCGATGAATCTTCAAACTGGATTTTTAATCTAGATGAGTTTGAAACTACAATTAGTATCAAAGATTAGATTACTTTATTTACTGAATACTTGGTCAAAAACTGTTAAACATGAGAATTTTTGTAACTGGAATGACTGGTTTTCTTGGTCATCAACTAGGCTTAAAATTACTTGAAAAAGGTCACAAAGTTGGCACACTAGCAAGAAATGTTGCAACTTCTGATCGTCCAATTGCATCTAATACTGAATCCATGATTAGAGGCGAAACAGTTAGTGGAATATCGTATTATTATGGTGATTTAACCGATTATCTAAATTTGTATGATACATTAAGTAATTTTAAACCTGATGTAATTATTCATTTAGCTGCTCAAACATCTGTTGCATACAGCTTTACACACACAACTGAAGTATTCAATGTAAATTTTCTTGGTGCAGTTAATGTTGCTGAAGCAGCACGACGTGCAGTTCCTAATCTTAAACGCTTCATTTTTTCAGGTTCAGTTGAAGAATATGGAATACAAAAAAAATTCCCAACTAAAGAAACTGCTGAATTACATGCTGCTAGTCCATATGCTGTTGCAAAAATTGCAACAGAAAAACATTTGAAATATCTTTACAAAGCATACAAATTTCCTTCTATTGTTTTTAGAAATTCAAATTCTTATGGTCGTAAATACAATCATCAATTTGTAATTGAAAGCATAATTTATCAAATGTATAATGGTAAATCTCCTATAAAATTAGGTGATCCTACTCCATATCGTGATTTTGTTTTTGAACCAGATCTACTTTCTGCATATGTTTTAGCTGCAGAAAGTAATAATAAAAAACTTCTAGGTGAATCCATCAATATTGGAACCGGTAATTCTTTAACCATTAAACAATTGGCTGGAAAAATTAGAAAAATCACTGGTTACAAAGGAAAAATAAAATGGAATAGTTTCCCAAAACGTGCCTTAGAAATTCCAAAAATAGAAGTTGATAACTCTAAAGCAAAAAAATTGTTAAAATGGAAACCAAAATACACATTAGATGAAGGTTTAGAGATAACTGCATCATACTACGATCCAAAATCAAAGTAAAATAATGAAATCATTACTTGTGATTCCTACTTTAAATGAAATTGATGGAATGAAACAAGTTATTTCAAAAATTAATCATGATTGGGTTGATGAAATTCTTATTGTAGATGGTGGTTCAATTGATGGAACAATAGAAGAAGCAAAGAAACAAAACATCAATGTATTGATGCAAACAACAAAAGGATCTCACGGTGCAGCAATTTTAGATGCTTTTAATTCATCAGATGCTGATTATCTTCTAATGTTTGGAGCAGATGGAAACAATGAACCTGAAGAAATCCCAAAAATGTTATCTAAAATTAAAGAAGGATATGATCAAGTAATTAATTCAAGATTTAGTAAAACTTCTAAAAATGATGATGCTGGATTAATTGATGGATTTGGAAATAGAATGTTTACCTTCTTTGCAAATCTTTTCTTTGGTGGAAATCTTCCTGATACCTTATCTTCTAGTCGTGCTATTACTAGAAAAGCATGGGACGAGATAAAAATGGATGAACTTGGTTTAAGTAATGTTTACCAAATAAGCATTCGAGGAATGATAAAAAAACAAAAAATTTTTTCATTAGCTGCAAATGAACCTGCTAGAATTGGTGGAGAACGTAAAATGCATCGAATTCCAACTGGAATTCAATTGAGTTTGAGACTGTTAAAAGAACTTTCTTGGAAAGGATAAAAATGAAAAAATTTTCTTATAATGCAAATCATCCCAAACTACTAAAAAATGCATTACCGATAAAAAATCCAGAGGTCTTGTCATTTATACAAAAAATAGATTCAAATAATTTCTTTTTTAAATCCACTCAGGATTTAAAAATTAAAGATAAATTCTTAAATCAATATTTCAAATGGATACAAACCTCAAAACTAAATAAAATTACAGGTTTATCAAAATTCAATAAACTATCTTACGTTCATGGTACTTCTCAATCCTTTGATTTTTTTACTGCTGAACATCCAACACGTAGATTTAGATGCTTTAAGGGTGATTTTTTTTACCACATTTTAAGTTGGAGAAATTATTATAAATTCTCCTTTTTAGATAAAGGAAAAATCCAAAAAAATGATGCAGTAATAATTTCTGTACCATTTTCTGATAATGGATACATACATCCTGGAACAATTGATGTTCTTGAACAATGTGACAAATTAGATGTTCCTGTTATGTTGGATTTTGCTTACTATAATCTGGTTAGAGACTTAAAATTTTCATTAAATCATTCTTCAATCAAATCTGTAACATTTAGTCTTAGTAAAGGATATTTTCCATTAGATAGATTCCGTATTGGTTTAAGATGCAAAAAAGAATTTACTGATGATCCTGTAGATTTTTTTAATTCGTTAGATATGGTCAATAAACCTGGTGTTGC
>PYIL01281653.1_pt1 | contig 10536 bp, 7 predicted proteins | sample 3578041 | NCBI WGS metagenome assembly PYIL01 (sample SAMN08408023, study PRJNA431606) | Marine metagenome isolate SA_KN192-05_S13_150m, whole genome shotgun... | biome: marine; feature: oceanic pelagic zone; material: water; isolation source: 150 m water sample, 0.2-0.8 um fraction ... | reverse complement strand
GCGATGGCTGCGTGTAAGGCCGACATGTAATCCGGAGGGGCAATAGTTGCGATGCCTGCTGGTGGGTCATCAGCATGGCCTGTGAAGTCATCCATCCCGACCAGGGGAGCCTGATTGGGCCCCCAAGCAACGAATGGGTAATAGGGCATGGTCTCGTCGCTTCCGAACCCGGGAAGCTGCACATAGACAATGTCGGGCTTTACGGCTGCGACGGAGGCGTAGTCGAGCCCTAATTCTGTTAATGCTCGTGCTCCGAAATTAGCGAGAAAAACGTCACATTCCGCCAGCAGTTGCAAAGCGGCCGCCTTGCCCTCTTCGGTCTTCAGCTCTAAGCCGATGCTTCGTTTGGAGGCATTCATCTCCGAGACGTAAGGGCTCGTGTCAGACGAGATTGGAGCTAGGTCCTCGCGGTCTTTAAGCCAGGCAGAGCCAAGTATCCGGACGACATCGGGACTCATCTGAGATTCGATCTTTAGGACGTCTGCTCCGAAATGGGCCATCAACTTGCCGCAAAAGGGTGAAGCTATCGCTATCCCTAGTTCGAAAACACGCACGCCTTTGAGAGGAAGGTCGTCGTCGGTATTTGTCACTTAGCTCCCCCCGAGCTTATGTGGACACGTACCCTAACCTCTGATCACGCAGGCGGGCTTCCTGTTCACGATCTTGAGGGTCACCAAGCCCGCCCCCGCCGGGAAACTCGATGATTAGGTGTCGACCCGGTGGCACGACTGTGGTGCCTTTTGCGCGTACAGGTGATCCATCGTCAAGGGTTAAATTGCCCGTGAGGCCGTTGCCTCCACCATGTCGTCCTCTCGCTGGGTATGTCACTCGTTCAAACGTCGCGCTGAAAACGAATTCTCCATCACCTCTGTGACCGAGCTCGACTACCTGACCTAACCCGCCACGGAACTCTCCGTCGCCCCCTGAGTCTGGCCGAAATTCCTTTTGCCAAAAGACCAGCGGTGACACGACTTCGTTGATTTCGACAGGCATATTCTTTACACCGCTCGGAAAAGCGGTTGCTGAAAGGCCGTCTTGGCCGGGTCTTGCTCCAGCGCCTCCGGAGTTGAAACTCATCATCATGAATTGTCGTCCGGTGTTGTCATCCCAGTTCCCACTGGCCAATAGGTTCCATAGTGAACTGGTACCTTCCGCGGGGACTTTGTCTGGCAGCACCTGACTTAGGCACCCATAGACGGCATCGGGAAGCATTTGGCCCATGACGTGGCGGATGTTCACCGCTGCAGGGCGAGGAGCGTTGAGAATGCAGCCAACTGGGGCGGATACCTTAATGACTTGCAGCGAGCCTGCGTTATTAGGGATGTTTGGGCCGATAATGCAGCGAACACCAAAGGATGTATAAGCATCGGTGTAGGACATCGGGACGTTTATCCCATGAGGTTGAACGGGGCTTGTCCCATCAAATTTTACGGTGACTCCATCGGCGTCGATGTTGAGTTCTGTGACAATGTCGAGTGGCGCGTCGACACCATCGACTCGCATCTTTGAATTCCATGTTCCGGAAGGGAGGCGGCCTATTTCTGTCAACATTGCGTGCCTGGATGTTTCGATTATGTATTCCCCAAGGTCGTCAAGATCATCGAGCTGGTATTCAGCCATCATTTCGATCAGCCGTAAGGCACCGACCCTGTTGCAGGCGGCTAATGAGTAGATGTCACCCATGACTTGGACGCTGTCTCGAACGTTTGATTCGATTATCCGGACCACATTTGGATCGAATACTTCCTCGGTCGCGAATCGCATGATTGGGAGTTGTAGCCCTTCATGGAAAATCTCGCGCGATGTGGAGCTAAAGCCGACGCCGCCAATATCGACGACATGGCTAGTACACGCAAATAATGCGACCGGTTGATCCTTGTAGAAAACAGGCGTGACAACTACGACGTCGAACAGGTGGCCTGTGCCTTTCCATGGGTCATTCGTTAGGTAAATATCACCTGGGCGCATTATGTGAATTGGGAATTCGTCAAGGAAATGTCCCACTGAGGCAGCCATCGAATTCACGTGGCCTGGTGTTCCTGTGACTGATTGCGCCAGCATCCTGCCTTGTGGGTCGAAGACCCCGGCGGATAGGTCACCAGCCTCGCGGGTGGATGTTGAGAACGCGGATCTCACCAACGTGGTTGCCTGTTCTTGGACAACTGCGATGAGTCGGTTCCACATGATGTCTTTTTGAAGCGTGCGCAGACTGTTGGAGGTCTTGTCGGCGTCAGGTCCTGCTGTTATTTCACGATGCCGAATTCGGAGGTGGCCGTTTTCGGTCAACGAGGCGCTGTACGCCTCGGGGAGGAACGTCGTTGTTTGTTCTTCGGTGATCAGTGCTGGGCCATCAATGCGATAGCCCTTGAGGTTTTCCCGAGCCACGACTGCTGTCTCCACGTTTGCCCCAGTTTCAGGATCAGTGGTCTTAGTTGTGGGTAGATCTGTGAGTGCGTTTTTGGGGAGTTTCCATCTCTCTAACTTCGGTGTCGCTGGTGTGGAGCTGACTGTTGCAACCCAGCTAAGTGTCTCGACTCCGAGGCCTGTGATTTCGCGACCATAGAGCCGTCGGTATTCCTCTACGAAGGCCTCTTCTAGAACCTTTCGTAAATGCGCTGCATCTGGAGGAGGGGATGCAAAAATTTCGGCGAGGTCTAGGTCGACAGTAATTTCGTGACCTTGGCCTTCGTATCTCATGAAAGCTTTAGCACTTTTAATCAAGTCATCATCGCTTGTTGCACGACGTACGATTTGTTCGGCTTCGTCGAGCATTTCTTCCAACATGGCGGACAGGTCGCCTACGGCGAGTTCTTCCAATCGGATGTAACGGGTACGAACGTTCTCATGTGAGGCTGGGGCATGTAGAAACCCGATCGCAGAACCCACGCCAGCGCCACTAGGGATCAACACTTCACTCATCCCAAGTTTTTCTGCGACTCGGACAGCATGTAATGGGGCTGCTCCTCCAAATGCGATAAGTGTGCCGTCAGTGATGTCACAGCCTTGTTCGATGGCATGGACCCGACCAGCGCTGGCCATATTCTCATCGACCGTTTCGCAGATGCCGAAAGCCGCCGTATCGGAATCGAATCCACCTGCGGCAACAATGGTGTCGTTAATCGCTGCGACCGCTGCTTCTTTCGAAAAGTTCAAATCCCCGGTCGAAAAACCTTCAGAGAGAATACGACCAAGGGCAACGTCTGCGTCTGTGACCGTCGCTTCAGATCCACCACGCCCATAGCAAGCTGGACCAGGTTCGCTCCCCGCGCTTTGGGGCCCAACGGCGATCCGGCCCAAGTCATCTAGTTTCGCGACAGAGGAACCACCAGCGCCGATCTCCACCATTTCGATCACAGGCAGGCGAAGGGGTAAACCACTACCCGCTAAGAAACGGTATTCGCGTCCAACTTCAAACTCACGAGAAGTTCTCGGCTGTGCGTCGTTGATGATGCACAGTTTGGCTGTCGTCCCTCCCATGTCGAAACTCAAGGCTTTGTCTATTTCGAAGCTTTTCGCCAGTTCGGCTGACAGTAGAGCCCCTCCGGCCGGCCCACTTTCAACTAAACGGACCGGGAACTGGAGTGCATCTTCTAGCGTGCCAAGGCCTCCTCCTGATTGCATCAACAGCATTGGGCAATTCATACCCAAGGAACGTCGCCGAGCTTCGAGGTCTGTCAGGTATCGCGTAAGCAGCGGCTGGATGTACGCATTCGCACACGTAGTTGAAAATCGTTCGTACTCGCGGATTTCTGGGCACACTTCACTTGAGAGCGACACGGTAACTTCTGGCCAATGTGACCGCACGAGCTCTGCGGCCTGAATCTCGTGGTTTGAGTTGAGATAACTGTGGAGGAAGCCGATGGCGATGCTCTCCACCTCAAGAGCTTGCAATTGATCCACTGACCGGAGGACGGCTTCAGTGTCAAGGTCCTGGAGGACAGCGCCAGTTGAAGCGAGCCGACCCGGTATTCCTATCCGTAAGTCTCGCGGTACGAGGGGATCTGGTCGAACCATCGCGAGGTCATATTGTTCGAACCTGTTTTCATGCGCCATCTCAATTGAATCACGCATCCCTGATGTAGTTAACAGAGCAGTCCGAGCCCCTCTGCGTTCTATGAGGGCATTAGTTGCGAGAGTCGTTCCATGTACAAAGACATCGACGTCTTGGGGGGTTAGAGCCGCGTCCGACAAGACTCGCTGAACCCCCTCAAGAACAGCGGTTGCAGGTTCTAGGGAGGTGGTTAGAACCTTTGTTGTGTAAAGACCTCCTGGTGCTTCGAGGGCAATGTCGGTGAATGTTCCACCGATATCTGCTGCGAGCCGAATGGAAGTCATGAGATGAGCCTAGGGGACAGTCTGGGGTTCACATTTCGAGGGCGTCGAGATGGCGGGAAATGACAAGTTTCTGAATTTCAGACGTCCCTTCATATAGCTGGTAGACCCGGACATCTCTGTAAATTTTCTCCACAAGGTGATCTTCCAAGAATCCGGCCCCCCCATGGATTTGTATCGCCTTGGAGGCCACCCATTCGGCCATTTCAGATGCGAAAAGTTTTGCCATCGACGCGGCAGCCGCTGAATCCTGCCCTGCGTCATGTACAGCCGCAGCGTGCAGATACATCTGTCTAGCGGCCTCAACCTTCGTTGCCATCTCGGCAAGGAGGAATGAGATTGTTTGGTGCTCAATGATTGGTTTGCCAAAGGTCTCACGAGTCTTCGCATATTCCTTTGCGAGGCGAAGCGCCTGGCGTGCCCCTCCCACCGCCTGAGCTGCGACTGCAATGCGACCAATCGAAAGATTGCTCAATGCGATTGCTAAACCACGGCCTTCAGGTCCCAAAAGGTCCGACTCGGGTATCCGCATGGCGTCGAACTGAACTTGGCAGAGGTCGTTGGTTCGGTGCCCTAACTTTTGCTCTTTTCCGATGACTTGATAGCCAGGATTACTCGTCGATGTCACAAAGGTACTGATCCCTGACTTCCCAGCTTCAGGATTAGTGACGGCGACGATCATTGCTATGTCAGAAGTTCCGCCACCAGTGATGAACGCTTTGTGTCCATTCAGGATGAATTGATTCCCATCTCTAACGGCCCGTGTCGTGATCGCTGATGCGTCTGAACCTGTGTGGGGTTCAGTCAAATGAAAGGAACCCAACCATTGACCGGAGCAAAGCATCGGCAGGAGCTGCTCTTTCTGTTCCGACGAGCCGTGGGCAGCTATTCCCACCGCGACCGGCGAATTATTTCCCGACATCATGTTGCTGACGCCACCATCCACGGCCGATATTTCCTCCATGGCTAACGCATATGAAATGAAATCAAGTCCCGAACCGCCGTAAGCAGGGTCAATTGTCATTCCCATCAAACCGATGGATCCCATCTCCTCGTATAAGGATTTAGGCGGACCACCTTGTCGCTCCCACTCGCGCACATTTGGAGCAATTCGTGCGTTAGCGAAATCACGGGCGAGTTGCCGGATAGCTTGATGGTCCGTAGTTAAAATCACATCGTGACGTTAGATCGCGGATAGCAACCGATGTCGGCGTTCTGTAGCGTTTGATACATGGCTTCCGGCGATAATCGACCAACAGCGCCTATCGGAGTAGACGGTCAAGGTCTTCGTATAGCGATTGTTAGGGCTGAATGGAACACTTCGATCGTAGATCGACTGGTTGATGGGGCAGTAGCTGGCCTAGATGCTCTCAAAGCGACGCTCGTGGGCCCAATCTCGGTTCCCGGTTGTTTCGAGCTACCTCTGGCTTGTCGAACAGTAGCGAGATCGGGAGATGTTGATGCGATTATCGCCACAGGGGTAGTGATCAGAGGTGAGACCACCCACTACGAAATTGTTTCAGAAGGCGCGGCAGCAGGTATCCAGTCAGTCCAACTTGAAACCGGTATCCCAATAGCGTTTGGAGTACTTACTGTCGAAACCGTTGAACAAGCTTTAGAGCGATCCCAAGGGGAAGGGCAACATAACGTCGGCGAGGAGGCTGCTGCGGTTGCAGTAGAGATGGCTCGTTTGGTCCAGCAGTATGGCTGACTCTGGGGCATAGCCGGCGACTACGAGTTTTGTTGACCTAAACGACGGTTACAGGAAGTCATGTTTCCGGTGCTGCTACGGTTTGCTCAGGACGTTCCAATAATTGGCCGCTGAAAAGGGGAATTTATGCGGTATTACTCATGTGACTCGCACGTCGTCGAAGCAGCCGAAATCTATGATGGTCTAACAGATCGTTTCGGCGACAGAGCACCGTTCATCGAGAAGGACTACCAAGGGAAACCTGGAACCTGGCTCGTCCTTCCAGGCGGGATGCAAACCTTGCCCGTGGGACGTTTAGGTATCGCCGGAGCCCGACTAGATGATCCCGCCACGCACGAACGAATTGCGATGGGCTACGACGGTTTCAACCCAGGGGTCATGGACCCAGTCGCGCGCTTGGATGAGCAAATTACTGACGGCATAGTTGGCGAAGTTATGTACCCAAGCCTCAGCATGTTTACGTTCGCTATTCCAGACGCCGAAGTGCGCGATGCTGCATTCCGCCAACACAACGATTGGGTGCTTGATTATTGCGCGGTGGACCGAAATCGCCTGATTGGAGTCGGATGCCTTCCGCTGCCTGACGTTGATAGGGCAATAGCAGAAATGGATCGATCCGCGGGGCGCGGCGTTAAAGGCTTTGCAATTCCCACCCACGTCGATCCGGCCTTGCCGTACAACGATCCAGCTTTCGACCCGTTTTGGGCGAGAGCACAGGAGTATGGCGTGCCCTTGACGATGCATATCTTCACAGGGCAAACCCTTGACGGGGGACTGCCCGCCCATTGGGGAACCCCCGGTGGCAACTTGAAGGGCTACACCCTCGCCCATACGACAGCAGTTAATACGATGATTGACCTCATCTGTGGTGGTGTGGTCGAACGATTCCCTCAGTTGAAATTCGTGATTAGCGAATACGAAACCGGGTGGGTCGCACACACCCTGCAGCGACTAGACCATGCTGCGTACCGCACACCCTGGGAGCTCGCCGAAGGGTTGACGATGAAGCCATCAGAATACTTTGATCGGAATTTTTGGGTGACCTTTGAAGACGACACAGAAGGCATCGCCACTCGACACGAAATTGGGATCAGCAACTTGCTTTGGGGCAACGACTACCCGCACCACGACTCAATTTGGCCGAATTCTCGGCCCATACTTGATGACATTTTGTCAGGCGTTCCTGACGACGAGCGCGAAGCCATGGTGTGGGGCAATGTTCTGGACTTGTATGAGATAGATCCAGATTCGCTGCCCTCTGCTGCTTGAAGTCATTCCGTCAGGTGAGCCAAAATCTCTTGAGCTACCCGTTCGCCGTCTTCCATAGGACCAAAATGGGTTAAGCCGTCCATAGTCAACAATTTCCCGTTACCTAGGTGGGACGCTATGGGCTCAGCCATCGCGGGTGGTAGTTCGTTGCCGACAGCGACTGCTTGGCCGCGGGCGATCACAACAGGCGTTTTGACTGATTTCAGCGCAGGGAAGTCCGTTGGCGTTCCTGAGCTGAATATTTCTGCTTCGGTGTCACCCGAACAAGTCAAAGTCACTCCATCCTCGGTGGGTTGGCTTCCTAGCTCAGCGTAGGCCCGCACAGCGGCCTCTTCACACTGAGAGTAAGGCGGCTTGCTCATTAGACGCTCAAGGAAGTCATCTACCGAAGGAAACTCTGACCTTCGACGTCGAGCCGCTAAGACGAGAGGGTGTTCCCCATCGGGACGTGGGTGCCCTTCGGGCACCATGACCGGCTCGAACAACCAGAGCTTCCGAAATGTCTCAGGGTTCTCAAGCTCTGTTCGAAGCAACGTCGCTCCTCCTAGTGAGTGACCCACGGCATCAATAGATCCTTCACCAATTGCGGCAACGGCGTTGAGGACCTCGGCGACTAATCGAGACCTATCCACATCAAGTGGGGGATTGACCACCCGAGATGCGCCATGCCCTCGGAAATCCAGACCGAAACATCTTCGTTGGCTGCGCAACAAAGGAACAACTGTGGTCCACATTCCGGCATTAAGACCGTTCCCGTGGGTCAATAAGACGGGAGGGCCCTCCCCGCCGAAGTCATGAACCACGCAATGCTCGCCATCGTCGCCATTAAGGATCCACATCACCGTTGAGACTAGCGACGTGCAACAATGATCAGCATGGCAAGCTTTAAATCTGGTGATGTTGACATTCATTACGACGAATACGGCGAAGGATTCCCTGTTCTACTGATAGCTCCAGGTGGGATGAAATCGGAAGCAACCTTTTGGGACTCGACACCGTGGAACCCGATAACCCAACTAAGCGGCCAGTTTCGCGTAATAGCTATGGACCAACGAAATGCCGGTCGGTCCGCCGCACCAATCACCTCAACTGATAGTTGGGCTACCTACACAAACGATCAGTTAGCGTTGCTTGACCACCTGAGCATTGACCGTTTCCACGTCGTTGGCATGTGCATCGGTGGACCCTACGTGATGGGACTGATCCAACAGGCGCCTGAGCGAGTAGCGGCGGGCGTTTTGTTTCAAACAATTGGACTCAGCCGAAATCGAGAAGCCTTCTTTGACATGTATGACGGATGGGCAACAGAGTTACGTCCAACTCGCCCAGAAGTATCGTCAGAAACCTGGCAGCAATTCAAGATGAACATGTACGGATCGGACAACGTGTTATTCAACGTCGATGAAACCTTCCTTAAGACGGTCACCACACCACTCTTAGTGCTAGAAGGCAACGACCTTTACCATCCGTCGGAATCTTCGTTAATAGTCAGCGACCTCGCCCAAAATGCGACCCTAATTCGTGATTGGAAGAGCGGCGAGGCTATGGAAATGGCCGCTCAACAATTTGCGGAATTTCTGGCAGTTCACCGATCTTGATTAACGTGACCGAGACAACTGACCTTGGAGAATGTGATGACTGACCTTGCTGGCAAGACGGCAGTGGTAACGGGAGCGAGTCGCGGAATTGGGGAAGCAAGCGCCCGAGCTCTCGATGAACTTGGAGCACAAGTGGTTCTGAGCGGTCGAACCATTTCAGATTTAGACCGTGTAGCAGCTGACCTGTCGAACTCACCGATCGTCATCCCAGCGGACCTTTCTGAGACAGGATCCGGTACCAAGCTCGCAGAACAGATCCTCGAGCAAGTGGCAGGTGTGGATGTTTTGGTGAACAACGCCGGCATTCCGATGCGCAGAATGCCTGAGAATTTAACTGAAGAAGAAATCGACCTGGTCTTTGCCATCAACGTACGGTCGTTGCTCACACTGTCCATAGCGCTTGCCCCCTCGATGAAAGCACGAGGCGGAGGATCCATCATTAATGTCAGTTCAGTCGCTGGGATTCGCGGTCCTGGTGCTCGGGTTGCGTATGCGGGCACCAAAGGCGCCGTTGACGCGATGACGCGTGCGCTGGCATCTGATTGGGGGCCAGATGGGATCAGAGTCAATTCGATCGCGCCAGGGCTCATAGCGACAGCGATTTGGGAGGAAAGTCGGAATACCGTCCCTGGCTTGATTGAGGATATGGAGGGCCAGATTGCGTTGAAGCGTTGGGGCTTCGGTGATGACATCGCCGACGTCGTAGCTTTCTTCGCCTCTGACAGCTCTCGGTACGTCACTGGTGAGACCTTGGTAGTCGACGGAGGCCTGGCTCGTGTTACCGCATCAGCGCAGCCTCAAGTGTTACCGGAACTACTCGAGTGACCTCCAACCTTCGCTTCGGGTTGTTCGATCAACTCGAGAACGATGGCAGCACTCCAATTGGAATTCAGTATCGAGAGCACTTGGAGTTAGCTCGCATGGCTGATGAAGCTGGGTTCAGCCACTGGTTTAAGTCTGAGCATCACCATGTGCCGTTAGACATAGCGCCAAGCATCAACGTCTTTCTCAGCGCGGTGATTCAAGAAACGTCCAATATGCGGATCTCATCGCTGGTACACCTGCTTCCTTTTTACGATCCAATGCGGCTTTACGAGGAGCTCTGCATGCTGGACCATCTCAGCGATGGTCGTTTAGATGTTGGATTCGGCAAAGGCATAAGTCCGCCAGAACAAATTCTGTGGGGCGTCCCTCGCGATGAGGCGGCTGCCCGCACCGAAGAAGCGTTGGACTACATCCTGTCTGCTATGAAGCTCGTCGCTAAAGAAGGACTTGGATGCTTGTTCAGCTACGACGGAAGGTATTGGTCAGCGACAGAACACCCCTTGGAGATTTCGCCGTTTCAACAACCACACCCTCCATTGTGGCGACCAGGCACCTTGGCGACAGCGGCGCAGATGGGGGTAAGTACGATCATCCCTGGACCGATGAATTCGATCCCAGAAAACGTTGAGGCGTACCGTGAACAGCAGAACCCAGAGCCATCAGGTGGCCACACGCCGATTCTTTCAACGTTGCGGAGGATCGTAGTTGCGCCGACAGAAGCCGAGGCAGTAACAATCGCAGAACGTGCGTGGGCTACATTCGATGCGAATCTCACCAAGCTGTTTCGGGAATACGATTTGT
>PYIL01260438.1_pt1 | contig 10543 bp, 10 predicted proteins | sample 3578041 | NCBI WGS metagenome assembly PYIL01 (sample SAMN08408023, study PRJNA431606) | Marine metagenome isolate SA_KN192-05_S13_150m, whole genome shotgun... | biome: marine; feature: oceanic pelagic zone; material: water; isolation source: 150 m water sample, 0.2-0.8 um fraction ... | reverse complement strand
CTGCTTCTTACGGTGCTGCTGATAGCGGTCGACGGACCCACCGGGAAGTCGGCGACCACTGCGCCTCTCGGAGACGCCGGTGGGAACACCCGCCGACTCGGCGAAGCCCTCTTCACCGACTACGTATTCGCAGTGGAGTTGACCGCACTCCTGCTGACCGTGGCTGTGGTTGGCGCAGTGGTCCTCTCCAGACGGGTCACCGGCCCGCTCCAACCGATCCCCGGACCAGACCCGAGGTCCAAACAGTCAGGGGACACCCCCGATGTGGCCGACCGGGCCGAGGAGGAGGCGGCCCAGTGACCGTCACCACCACCTGGTACCTGGTGCTGGCCGCCGTCCTGTTCTCGACAGGGTCCGTCGGCCTGCTGGTTCGCCGCAACCCGTTGGTGATGGTTATGTGTGTCGAGTTGATGCTCAATGCCGTCAACCTCACGTTCGTCAGCGTCGGCACCCACCTCGGCGACCTGGGCGGCCAACTCGCCGTGTTCTTCGTACTTGTCGTGGCGGCCGCCGAAGTGGTGGTCGGACTGGCGTTGATCGTGGCCATCATGCGACGCCGCCCCGGGGCGACCGCCGACGACCTCTCACTTCTCGGAGGCTGAAGCGGTGCTCGACCTGATCTGGCTGGTGCCCGCCTTTCCGCTGGCCGGCTTCCTCGTCCTGCTCGCCGTGGGCCGTCGGCTCGGCGAAGGGCGGGCCGGCTGGCTGGCCACCGGGGCCATGGCCGGCTCGTTCCTGACCACTCTGGGGGTCTTTGCCGCACTCCTCGACCGGGATGCGCACGACCGATCCTCGGTCACCACCCTGTTCGAGTGGGTGCCGGCCGGTGACCTCAGCGTCGATGTGGGGTTCCTGGCCGACCCGCTCTCGCTCACCATGTGCTTGTTCATCACCGGCGTCGGAGCACTGATCCACCTCTACTCGATCGGCTACATGCACGGCGACGACGACTTCAGCCGCTTCTTCGCCTACATGAACCTGTTCGCCTTCTCGATGCTGGTACTGGTGCTAGCCGACAACCTTCTCTTTACCTTCCTCGGTTGGGAAGGGGTGGGGGCCTGCTCCTACCTGCTGATCTCCTTCTGGTTCTCCGACCCGGCCAACGCCACGGCGGGCAAGAAAGCCTTCATCACCAACCGCATCGGCGACTGGGGATTCATGGTTGCCATGTTCGCCCTTTTCTTCGCCGTCGGCTCGCTCGAATACCTTGAAGTGTTCGAAACCATCGCCTCGGGTGGGCTGGTCCGCAGCACCGCGACGTTCGTGACCGTGATGCTCTTCGTCGGGGTAGTCGGCAAGTCAGCCCAGTTCCCCCTGTACCTGTGGTTGCCCGACGCCATGGCGGGACCCACGCCAGTCTCGGCGCTCATCCATGCGGCGACCATGGTCACCTCAGGGGTGTACCTGCTGACCCGGATCAACCCGCTGCTGGCCGAGGCCGCCGGGTGGGCTCCAGGGATGATCGCCTGGGTGGGCGCGGCGACCGCCCTGTTCGCGGCGACCATCGCCGTGGCCCAGAACGACATCAAGAAAGTGCTGGCCTACTCGACGGTCAGCCAACTGGGCTTCATGGTCCTAGCGGTCGGCTGCGGCGCCTACACGGCGGCCATCTTCCACATGGTCACCCACGCCTTCTTCAAAGCCCTTCTCTTCCTGGGCGCCGGGTCGGTCATCCATTCCATGGACGGTGACCAGGACCTCCGCCACTACGGCGGCCTCCGGGCGCTCATGCCGGTCACCGGCGCGACCTTCATCATCGGCTGGCTAGCCATCGCCGGCGTCCCCCCGTTCGCCGGGTTCTGGTCCAAGGACGAGATCCTGGCCTTCGCCTGGAACGAACACCCGGCACTCTGGGCGGTGGGCCTGGCCGCTGCTCTGCTTACCGGCTTCTACATGACCCGCCAGGTGGTCCTCACCTTCTTCGGCCGGTCCCGCTACTCCGATGCACGGCCCGGCGAGGACGAGTCCGAAGGGGCCGCTCGGGCCGAACACCAGCCGCACGAGTCGCCGTGGACGATGACCGCCCCGTTGGTTGTCCTGGCCGCCCTCTCGGCGGTCGGCGGTTTCATCCAGTTGCCGTTCTCCTCAGGCACCAAGTGGCTCGAACACTGGTTGGCGCCGGCGATGTTCCACAACGAAGCCCACCTCCACCTGGGTGCCGGCACGCTCTGGCTGCTGGCGCTGGTGGCCATGGCCACCGCGGCTGCCGGCATCGGTGTCGGAATCGCCACCTACCTGAAGGGTCGGATCGACCCGGTGGCTTTCGAGAGGCCGATCCTGGCCGAGGCCTGGCGACTCGACCACATCGTCTCTGACTTGATGGGCGGACCGGGCCGGACCTCCTTCGAAGTCACCACCCGGTTCGACGAGCAGGTGGTAGACGGCGCGGTGGATGGCATCGGCACGGCCGTCCGTTCGGCAGCCGGTGTGTTGCGCCGTTTCCAGAACGGACTGGTGCGTACCTACTCCACCGGCGTGGCCGTAGGAGCGGTGGCCCTCCTCTTCTGGTTCTTGTCCCGGTCGGCGCTGTGAGCACCATGGTCTTCGCCACGGCCTTCCCGGTTCTCCCAGCTCTGCTGGTCCTACCGGCGGTCGGTGCGGCCCTGGTGGCCGTGCTACCCCGTCGCCGGCCCGAGGTGGTCAAACAGGTCGCCATGTTGTTTTCCACGGCTACCGCCGGTATTGCCTTCTGGGTCCTCGGCGCCTTCGAGACCGGACCGGGTGCCGCCGCCTTCCAGTTCACGGCCCACCAGCCGTGGATCGGCGACCTGGGGATCGCCTGGAACTTCGGGGTGGACGGCATCTCACTGTTCCTGGTCGTCCTTACCGCTCTCCTCTTCCCGATTGCCCTGATGGCCGTCGACCCGGGCCACGATGAACCCTCTTACTTCGCGTGGATGCTCCTGCTGGAGGCCGGGGTGATGGGCGTTTTCTGCGTCCTCGACTTGGTGGTCTTCTTCCTCTGCTTTGAAGTGGTGTTGGTGCCCATGTATTTCCTCATCGGACGATGGGGTCACAACAACCGCACTTACGCGGCCACCAAGTTCTTCCTCTTCACGATGGCTGGCTCGGCCCTCATGCTGGTCGGGATTTTGGCCGTAGGGTTCCTCCATGCCGGCGCGACCGGCGACCCGGTCACCTTCGACCTGGTGACCATCGCCGAGTCGCAGAGCCTGGCCACCGGAGAGGCCCGCTGGCTGTTCGCCACCTTCGCCCTGGCCTTCGCGGTGAAGGTCCCGATCGTCCCTCTCCACACCTGGCTGCCCGATGCCCACACCGAAGCACCGACCGCCGGCTCGGTGATCCTGGCCGGGGTCCTTTTGAAGCTAGGCACCTACGGCTTTCTGCGGTTCGGTCTGTACCTGTTCCCCGAGGCCGCCCACTTCTCCGCCCCGTTGTTCATGACCCTTGGGGTGGTGGGGATCCTCTACGGTGCCGTAGTCGCCACCATGCAACGGGATCTCAAGCGACTGGTGGCCTACTCCTCGGTGGCCCATCTGGGGTTCATCATCCTGGGTACCTTCGCCCTCAACACGGAGGGCATCGAAGGCGGCCTGCTCCAGATGGTCAACCACGGCATCTCCACCGGCGCCCTGTTCCTGCTGGTCGGGATGATCTACGAGCGTCGCCATACCCGCCTCATCGACGAACTGGGAGGTCTGCAACGGACCGCCCCGGTCATGGCTGGCGTGTTCACGGTCGTGATGCTGTCCTCCATCGGCCTGCCGGGCCTGAACGGGTTCGTCGGTGAGTTCCTCATCCTCATGGGGGCCTTCATGGCCCACCGATGGTGGGCCGTGGTGGCCGCTGCGGGTGTCGTACTGGCCGCCCTGTACCTGCTTTGGGCCTACCAGCGGGTGTTCCACGGCCCCGCCGAGGGGGACAACACCGACATGGCCGACCTCAACATCCGGGAGGGTCTGGTGCTGGCCCCGCTGTTGGCCCTGATCGTCTTCCTGGGGGTGTACCCCAAGCCGGTCATCGAGCGGATGGAACCCGCGGTGGATGCCCTAGTGGCTCATGTGGAACGCCACGTGCCCGCCTTCGATGAGCCCGTCAATCTTCGGGTTGCCCAAGACCTTCCGGAGGCCGACGACACAGGTGATGGATCGTGACCTTCGCCGTGCTGGCCGTACCCACCCCCGAGGTGGTGTGGTGGGGGCTTATCCCGGTGATCGTGCTGTCGGGATCCGCCCTGCTGATGCTCACCGCGGCCTCGCTGCCATGGCGGATGCCCACCTGGTTGGCATCGACGTGGACGGTGGCCGCCGGGATTGCCGTGGTGGTCGCCGTGTTTCCCATGTGGGCCCGGATCCAGGACGACGGTCCACTGTCCTTCCTGGGCAGCGCGGTGGCCGTCGACGGGTCCACCCTGTTCGTGACGGCCACCCTGGCCGTTGCCGTGGTGGCCACCGCCCTGCTGGGCCGGGCCTACCTGGAGCGGGAAGACCTGCCCGGTGTTGAGTTCTACGTACTGCTGCTGCTGTCAGCGGCCGGCGGGGTTGTCATGGCCTCGGCCAACGATCTGATCGTGCTGTTCCTGGGCCTCGAGGTGCTTTCCATCGCCGTCTACGTCCTGGCGGCCATGCACCTCCGGCGGGTCGAGTCCCAGGAGGCGGCCATCAAGTACTTCGTGCTTGGGGCCTTCTCCTCGGCCTTCTTGCTCTACGGGATCGCCCTGATCTACGGGGCCACCGGTTCCACCAGCCTGGTTCGCATCAACGCCTACCTGGCCTCCACGGTCCTGGTCCAGGACGCCATGCTGCTGGCCGGTTTCGCCCTGGTGCTGGTGGGCTTCGGCTTCAAGGTGGCCGCCGTGCCGTTCCACGCCTGGACCCCCGACGTCTACCAGGGTGCACCCACCCCGGTGGTGGCCTGGATGGCCGCCGGGGTGAAGACGGCCGCCTTCGCCGCCCTGTTAAGGGCTTTCGTGTTGTCGTTTGGCGCCTACTCCGGCGACTGGCAACCCGCGGTTGCCGTCATGGCCGGGGTCACCGTGGTCGGCGGGGCGACCGTCGCCGTGGTCCAGACCGACGTGAAGCGGATGCTGGCCTACTCGTCGATCGCCCACGGCGGGTTCATCCTGATCGGCGTACAAGCCGCCGACGATCGGGGCACCTCGGCCGTCCTTGTCTACCTGGGCGTTTACACCCTGCTGGCCATCGGTAGTTTCGCTGTACTCAGTGCGGTGGGCGGGGTCGGCGACACGGGGCACCGCCTCGACGACTACCGGGGCCTGGCCCGCCGCCAACCGCTGCTGGCCGCCGCCTTCACCGTGCTGCTACTCGGCCAAGCCGGGATCCCGTTCACCGGCGGCTTCGTCGCCAAGCTCGGCGTCATAGCCGCTGCGGTGGACGTCGGGTCCTATGCGGTGGCCGCGGCAGCCATGCTGGGCGCGGCGATCGCCGCCTTCGTGTATCTACGCCTACTGGTGGCCATGTATCTGGACGACGACCAGGCCGCTGATACGCACCCGGTTGTCGTACCGGTCGGGGCCCGTATGGTGATCGGCCTGGCGGCCGCCGGAGTCCTGTTCGTCGGCCTGGTACCCGGCCCGCTCGTCGACCTGAGCCGGGATGCAATCCCGGTCCTGGTGGGTGGTTGAGGTGTCGTCACCTCTCCGGTCCGGGCCCCGTGAGGGTCTCGGGAGTTTGGGCGGGTCCGGTAGCCTGCGACAGGCTTCCCGGAGGGCCGCCGCTCCGTTGTCCTGTTCGACTGAGGATCGTTAGGTTCCCGACCCATGTCCGAGTTCCTCCGCAACTGGTTGACCGTCGCCGTGATCGGCGGCGTCGGGGTGCTGTTGGCGTCGGTGTTCCTCGGGTTAGGAAGCCTGGTCAGACCGTCCCGCGTCACACCCCAAAAGCGGATCAACTACGAGTCGGGAGTCGACCCGCAGGGCGACATGTGGAGCCAGGCCAATATCCGCTACTACGTGTTCGCCCTGATGTTCGTGCTCTTCGACGTCGAGGCCGTGTTCATCTTTCCGTGGGCGGCCCGGCTGGAGTCCTACGGGATGTTCGGCCTGGTAGAGATGGCCATCTTCATCGCCATCCTGGCCCTAGGACTGTTCTACGCCTGGCGCAAGCGCCTGCTGCGGTGGATCTGAGCGGGTAAGAGAGGCACTTCATGGGACTCGTTCAAGACGGCAAGATGCCCGGCCCCCTCACCAAGCTGCTTAACGTGAGCCGCAAGTACTCCCTCTGGGTCTACCAGTGGGGCCTGGCTTGCTGCGCCATCGAGATGGGCGCGGCCTTCGCCTCGCCCCGGTATGACGTGATGCGGTTAGGGGTCATCCCGTTCCCGGCCAGCCCCCGACAGGCCGACCTGGTCGTCATCTCGGGCACGGTGACCGACAAAATGGCCCCCGCGGTACGTCGTCTCTACGAGCAGATGCCCGAACCCAAGTACGTGATCTCCATGGGTTCATGCGCCAACTGCGGCGGGCCCTACTGGGACAGCTACTCGGTCACCAAAGGCGTAGACCAAATCATCCCCGTCGATGTGTACGTGCCCGGTTGCCCACCCCGACCCGAGGCTCTGCTGGAAGGAATCGTCCTGCTCCAGGAGCGCATCGCCAACGAAGATATGACCGACCGCTGGAACAGGGATCCAATTGTCGTCACCTGACACCACCACCGACGAGGTCCATGAGACCGACGACGCGGCAGAGCCGACTGTCGATGACACCCGCGACGCTCTTGTGACGTCCCTGGCTGACGCGCTCGGCGACGCCCTGGTGTCCTCCGAGGTGCAACCAGGCGTCGACGTTTGGGTCCGGGTAGACGCCGGGGCATGGGTCGAGACGGCCCAGACGCTTCGGGACCACTGCGGCATGGTCTACTTCAACTTCCTGTCAGCCATCGACTGGCAGCCGTCGCCCTTCGGGCGCGACATGGACGCCGTTATAGACCGGGAGGATGATGGCGCGCCCGCAGCATCGGCCGACCCTGAATGGGGCATCACCGGCGGCGAGCAGCGGTTCCAACTCCTGGCCCGGGTACACGACCCGATCGCACACCTGGGAATCCACGTGAAGTGCGACCTCGAAGGGGACCCCCCGGAAGCCGACACCTGGACAGTGGTCTACCCGGGGGCTGACTGGCACGAACGGGAAGCCTGGGAGATGTTCGGTATCAACTTCCGGGGCCACCCCAACCTGGCCCACCTGTACCTACCCTCGGAATTCGAAGGCCACCCCCTCCGCAAGGACTACCCACTGCTGGCCCGGCGGGTGAAGCCCTGGCCAGGCATCGTCGACGTTGAACTCATGCCCGGCCAGGACGACGCCGAAGACGGTGAGGACGGGGACGACTCGTGACCGCACCGACCCAGACCCGACAGATGGCCTACATCGCTGGGCAGGCCAGCGACGCCCGGGTGAATGTGGAACTCGAGACCGAAGGCATGACCCTCAACATCGGGCCCCAGCACCCGGCCACCCACGGGACCCTCCGGATAATCGTCCGCCTCGACGGCGAACGGGTGGTTTCCGCAGAGCCGGTCATGGGCTACATGCACCGCGGTTACGAGAAGCTCACCGAGGTCCGCACCTACCCGCAGGTCACCACGCTCATCAACCGGATCGACTGGCTGGGCAGTTTCGCCAACGAAGTGCCGTTCATCCTGGCCGCCGAACGGCTCATGGATATAGAGGCCCCACCCCGGGCCCAGTGGATCCGCACCGCCCTGTTCGAGTTGTCCCGCATCGCCAACGTGGTGCTGTTCCTCGGTGATATGGGCGTCCAGTTGGGGGCCATCACCCCGGTCTTCTACGCCTTCCGCGATCGAGAGTTTGTACTCAACCAGATCGAAGCGGTCACCGGTGGTCGGTTCCACCCCAACTTTGACCGCATCGGAGGCCTCAAGGACGACCTACCCAAAGGCTGGGTTGACGAAACCCGGGGGGTCCTGGGCCGTATCCGATCGTTCTGCGACGAGATGGAGAACCTGGTCTCCGGCAACGAGATCTTCCAGGCCCGCACCCGGGGCATCGGGGTGATCCCGGCGGACATTGGCCTGGCCTACGGGCTCTCGGGGGCCAACATACGGGCCAGCGGCGTCGACTGGGACCTCCGCCGGGACGGCGGTGTGGGCCTGGTCCACCACCAACTGGACTGGAAGGTGTGGACCCACCCGGACGGCGACTCGTTCGCCCGGTACTGGGTGCGCCTCCAGGAGGTTCGGGAGGCCTGCGGAATGGTCGAGCAAATCCTGGACGGAATCCCGTCCGGACCGGTCATGGCCAAGGTGCCCCGCATAATCAAGGTGCCGGCCGGCGAGGCCTACGTAGAGACCGAGAACCCACTGGGGATCATGGGCTACTACGTGGTTTCCAAGGGCGACCTGGTGCCCTACCGGGTCAAGATCCGCTCGGCCTCCTTCAACAACGTCTCCATCACCCCCTGGGTGCTAAGGGGCGTGTACGTCCCCGACGTGATCTCCATCCTGGCCAGCCTCTACTTCATCCTCGGAGACATCGACCGGTGAATACCGTGGTGACCGCCGTGGAGTTGGCCTACTGGCAGCAGACCGCCATCCGGTCGGTGGCAGCGCTGGTCGCCGTGCTCATCCCCGCTGGGACGCTGGTCTACCTGTACCTGTTCAAGATGATGAGTTTCATGCAGAGCCGGCTCGGCCCCATGGAGGCCGGCCCGTACGGTTCACTGCAACTCCTCGCCGAGGTAGGCAAATTCCTCCAGAAGGAGGACCTCATCCCCCGGGCCGCCGATCGGGTGGTGTTCAAAGCCGCACCCTTTGTGGTCCTGGTGTCGACGTTCCTGCTGGTCCTGGTCCTGCCCGCCGGGCCCGACCTCTGGTTCATCAACGTGGATACCGGGGTGTTCCTGGCGCTCGCCGTGTCGTCCATCTCGGTCATCGGGATCCTCATGGCCGGCTGGGGGTCGGCCAGCAAGTACTCGCTGCTCGGAGGCCTACGGGCCGCTGGACAGTTGGTGGCCTACGAACTTCCCCTGGTCCTGGCGGTGATGGGCGTGGTCATCCAAGCCGGCACCCTCAACGTGCAGGAGATCGTCCTGGCCCAGGCCAACGGCGAGATCTTCGGTTGGGGCGCCATCGGCAACCCGTTCGTGATCACCCAGTTCCTGGGCTTCGCCATATTCCTGGTCGCCGTCCAGGCCGAGTTGACCCAGCCCCCGTTCGACATGCCGGTGGCCGAGTCAGAGATCGTCGCCGGCTACCTCACCGAGTACAGCGGCATGCGGTTCCTGCTGTTCTTTATCGGCGAGTTCGCAACCGCGGGGATCTTCGCCGCACTGGCCGCCACCTTCTTCCTCGGCGGGTGGTACGTGCCCGGCCTCGACCCGGCCTCTGACCTGTTCAATCTGATCGGGCCACTGGTTCTGCTGACCAAGATTGTCCTCGTGTCGTTCCTGATCTTCTGGTTCCGGTTCACCTACCCCCGGTTCCGGGAAGACCAACTCCAGGAACTGGCCTGGAAAGTGCTCATCCCTCTAGCCCTGGCCAACATCGTGGTCACCGGCGTCCTGAAGGTGGTGTTCTGATGCCCGCCTTCCCGGGCCTGCCGGGCCTAATCACCGGACTTGGAGTGACCCTGCGCACCCTGGTCCGCACCATCACCAAAGGGGCCCACACCGTCCAGTACCCCCGGGTCAAGGAGGCCCCCACCACTCGAGCCCGAGGCGTGATCGCCCTCCACGAGGAGAACTGCACCGCCTGCATGCTCTGCGCCCGGGAGTGCCCCGACTGGTGCATCTACATCGAGGGACACAAGTACAAGGCCCCACCACGGCGGCCGGGCGGCAAGCCCCGGCAGAAGAACGCCCTCGACCGGTTCGACATCGACTACGCGCTGTGCATGTACTGCGGCATCTGTGTCGATGTGTGCCCATTCGAGGCACTGTTCTGGTCGCCGGAGTTCGAGTTCTCCGAACCCAAGATCGCCGACCTACTCCACGACAAGGCCCGCCTCTCCCAGTGGATGGAAACCGTCCCCGAATTCGAGGACTACGAAGCGGGCAGCGAAGCCAAGAAGCCCGAGGTGCCCCGGTGAGCGTCGTGGTGTTGTGCGCCGCACTGCCCGGCCTGGACCCGCTCACCGGCAGCGAGGTCCTGGTCGCCCAGAACGTCGCCTTCGCGGTGATCGGCCTGACCATGGTGGCCGCGGCGCTCCGCATGGTGACCACCACCAACGTGGTACACGCGGCCCTCTACCTGGTGATCGTGCTGGCCGGGGCCGCTGGGCTGTTCATCCTCCTGGGGGCCGAGTTCGTGGCCGTAACCCAGGTGCTGGTCTACATCGGGGCCATCGTGGTCCTCTTCCTCTTCGGGATCATGCTCACCCGCGGCTCGTACGGCACCGACGAGGACGTGGGTCGGGAACGACACCTGATGGCCGCCCTGGTCGGAGTGTTGGTGCTCGGCGTGACCGCCGGGGCACTGGTCGACACGTTCCGGGACGCCGAACTGGCACGCTCCGCGCCTAGCACGGCCGCTCAGATCGGCGACAGTATCTTCGGCCAGTACATCGTGCCCTTCGAGGCGATCTCGGTGCTGCTGCTCGCTG
>PYIL01036405.1_pt1 | contig 10549 bp, 6 predicted proteins | sample 3578041 | NCBI WGS metagenome assembly PYIL01 (sample SAMN08408023, study PRJNA431606) | Marine metagenome isolate SA_KN192-05_S13_150m, whole genome shotgun... | biome: marine; feature: oceanic pelagic zone; material: water; isolation source: 150 m water sample, 0.2-0.8 um fraction ... | reverse complement strand
GTAACAAATGTGATTGTGACAGCCCAATCCATGGACTATGACCTCATTCGCACCGTACCATCGGCGCTTAGTGGAGCGGCGACCGGTTATGGGTACTCCCAGGATGCGACGGTAGTCTTGTCAACTGCCCAGTACATTAGAAATCTTGGATATCAGGCCGTGGCGAGCATGAATGATACTTCGCTGGCGATTCCGTTCGCGATCAAGGCCGGTCTAGGAGAGTACGGTCGACATGGGTTACTCATCACAAAAGAGTTCGGTCCACGTGTCCGACTGGGGAAGATTTACACTGATTTGCCGTTGGCGCACGACCGACCCACAGACTTCGGTGTGAAAGACTTTTGTGACATCTGTCGTCGGTGCAGTACGGCCTGTCCGGTGCAGGCGATTCCGGATGGAGCCCCTAATACCGTTCGTTATAACCAGTCCAACATCAAAGGGGTCCGGAAGTGGTCGATCGATGGTGAGAAATGCTTTAGTTACTGGGTCGCTCAAAATACCGATTGCTCGATTTGTATCCGAGTTTGTCCGTATAACAAGGATTTTTCGAAGTGGTGGTTGCGAGTTGGCCGTTGGCTTGCTGGCACAATGCTCCGCCGTTTGATGCTTTGGCTTGATGTGTGGCTAGGTTATGGTGAGCGTATGGACCCGAAGCAGTGGTGGTCTGCGAAGGTTTAGAGTCCACGTTTATCCGGTCGCTGGTCGTGTGATTGGGTGCAGCGAATTCCGCAAAATACGGTTACACTCTAACAGTTATGAGCAGTTCTACGGACCTAGAACGGTTAAATACTGCAAGATTGAAAATTGCTATCCGGCTGACTGTTGCCATGATGGCGTTCTATTTCGGCTTCATCTTGCTAGTCGCGTTTCGTAAAAGCTTTCTTACGATGCTTGTGAGTCCCGGGCTCAGTCTTGGGATTCTGCTCGGTGCTCTTGTGATTGTTGCAGCTTGGGTTCTTGTGTGGATCTATGTCCGGTGGGCTAACCGACACTATGATCAGAGTATTGCTGATCTTCGGGAACAGTTGTGACGTCTAGTCTCGGGGATCCCAGTCTGATTGCCATCACAGGCTTTTTCCTCTTTATTGCACTATCGCTTGGCATTACGTATGTCGCAGCACGACGAACTCGCGATGCCGAGCACTTCTATGCAGCTGGTCGTAGTGTCACTGGATTACAGAATGGTTTGGCCCTAGCTGGTGATTACATGAGCGCAGCGAGCTTTCTGGGGATTGCGGGTTTGGTTGCGCTTTCAGGTTTTGACGGTCTGATTTACTCGATCGGTTTTTTGGTTGGCTGGCCGATTGTCATGTTCTTAATTGCTGAGCCACTTAGAAATCTGGGCCGGTTTACGTTTTCTGATGTCGTCGCCTTTCGCCTGCGACAAGCGCCGGTGCGTGTTGCAGCAGCAGCTGGTTCTCTGGCTGTTGTGGCGTTTTATTTGATTGCGCAGATGGTGGGTGCGGGTAATCTCATACGCTTATTGTTTGGATTGCCGTATGAGCTCGCCGTTATCATCGTCGGTGCTGTCATGCTGGCATACGTGCTCTTCGGTGGGATGATTGCCACAACGTGGGTACAAATCGTAAAGGCAGTCTTGTTGTTATTGGGTGCTTTCCTGCTAGCTGCACTCGCACTGGCACGTTTTGATTTCAATCCGCTCACGCTTTTTAAAGCGGCGGGTGATCAGTATGGGCTCGGGGTGCTTGGACCTGGTGGTCTCGTGTCCGATCCAATCGATGCCGTGTCCCTTGGATTGGCACTCATGCTTGGAACGGCTGGCCTCCCGCACATCTTGATGCGCTTCTACACTGTCCGAGACGCACGGACCGCCAGAACCTCAGTGTCCTATGCCACCGCGATCATTGGAGTGTTTTATCTCCTCACCTTCATTTTGGGTTTTGGAGCCATGGTAATTGTGGGTCAGGACACAATCCGCGACGTTGATACAGGTGGCAACATGGCCGCCCTCCTGTTAGCTTCGGCTTTAGGGGGTCCCGGGTTCATGGGGTTCATCTCGGCCGTCGCCTTTGCGACGATCCTTGCTGTGGTGGCAGGTCTGACGCTAGCCGGTGCGGCCGCTCTTTCGCACGACTTATGGGTTAACGTGATACGTGGCGGTACCGCTTCTGACAAAGAGCAATTGCGTGTGGCCCGCGTGTCCTCAGCACTGCTTGGCGTATTAGCGATCGTCTTGGGCATTGTGTTCGAAGGTCAAAATGTCGCCTACATGGTTGGCTTAGCTTTCGCGATCGCAGCCAGTGCTAATTTTCCGGCTCTCCTCCTGTCAATATTCTGGCGGGGATTCACGACTCGCGGCGCACAGGCGAGCATGTTCACAGGCACAGTGGTAAGTTTGGTCTTGATCTATCTCTCACCTGCGATCCAGGTGGATGTACTTGGTCATGCGTCAGCGATCTTTCCGCTGCGGAATCCAGGGATCATTTCAATCCCGCTCGCGTTTCTCGTTGCCTTCGTCGTGTCTGTTGCGTGGCCGGAGCCTGAGGCTGCCAGTGGATTCACGAAACTCGAACGTCGGGTCCACCTAGGGGCTGACGAGTAATGAGTTTTTCTGCAACGCCCTCTCGTCGCGCGTCACTCTTCTTTCGCTAACTGCAGAACGAAATTGGCGATATGGTCGGCACCTTGGTCGTTTGGGTCGACGAGTTTTTCGACAACTGAGCTGTGCGTTCGGTCGGCAATCTCAACAGCGTCAACGTTAGCCTGTCCAGCAGCTTTAAGCTCCCGCACGGCCCGTTCAATTTGGCCGCGCCGCCAATCGGCATCGCCATCTGCGTACACGAACAGTAACGGTGGTTTGCCATCTCCAATGTAGGAAGAGGGTGAGGCTTGACGCCATGTTGATAAATCAGTACCCCAGACCGTCTTGTCTCGATCGGGAGCAACCTCTTCGACGTACAGGAATGGACTGATCGAAATTGATCCATGAATAACCGACGCCGAAAGCCCAGCAGCTTGAATATAGGAGTCATCCAGTGCCAGCAGGGTGGCCATGTAGGCGCCGGCTGAATGGCCGGCAAGGTGCACTTGATTCGGGTCGCCGCCATAATCAGCAATGTGTGCGATGGTCCAGGCGAATGCGGCAGCAGCATCCTGAAGATGTGCCGGATGTTTCACACGAGGTGAGAGGCGATAGTTGGCTGACACCACACCTATCCCTCGTGGCACAAGTGCGTTCGCTAGGTATTCACCTTGTCCCTTATCGCCTTGTAACAAACCCCCTCCATGAAAAAAGACGACGACTGGAGCATCAGATGCGCTGACGGGCATGAAAACGTCAAGCAGGTCTCGGGCATCGGCATATTCGGCGGTCTCGATGTAGTCGATGTCACGATGTACCGTCATCTCAGGCTGTGTTGACTCTTTTGCGACAGCGGTGGTTGGCAGGGCCACAGCTAGGGCCAACCCTGTCGTCGTCAGTACTTTGCTGAGAATGTGCATGCCTTACGCCTCCTCACCCAGAATTTTGGTTATTCATGTGCATATTACGAATACGAGGCAATAGGGTATCAGAATGAATGAGAAACGGATAACATGACTGCGTCATTGCAGACTGGAAGGTGGGATGGAGGTCCTTGGATGCGGAGAAGAACGGTTACCGCAATCTTCATTGTCCTGACCGGTACCGTTGCTTGGTTGACGGTGCCTGGTTCTGAGGTGCGAGCACAACAACCGACAGTTCAGCAAAGGCTCCTAACGTTTAGTCGCGATATTCAGCCAATTCTCTCCCGTCACTGTTGGAGTTGTCATGGCGCTGACCAGCGCTCCGGATTCGATCTACGCACGCGTTTGACGGCGTTGAAGGGTGGTCGCCGAGGTGAAGCAATTGTTCCTGGCGATAGTGCGGCTAGTCGATTGTTCCGTCGCATCTCGGGTTTCGAACAGCCTGCTATGCCGCCTGATGGTTCACTGAGTTCTGATGAAATTTCCGCGGTTCGTGAGTGGATCGATCAAGGGGCTCACTGGAACACTGGACCAGCGACAGTAGTAGCTGAGACTACAAACCTTCCCAATTCTGACGTTGAGGATTCTTCCGCAAATAACCGTGACTATTGGGCCTTTAAACTTCCCGTGCAAGTGGCAGTACCGCTCTCTCCAGAGTTGGAACATCCCGTTGATCGTTTTCTCGAACAGGCTCGGCATGAGCAGGGCCTTACGCCAGCGCCGCGGGCTGACCGTCGGACGTTGTTACGTCGCGCTTCTCTGGACTTGATCGGCTTACCACCCACGCCTGCTGAGACCGCACAGTTTCTAGCGGATACGGAGCGCGGAGCTTGGGAACGTTTAATTGATCGCCTACTTGCTTCTCCTCACTACGGTGAGCGCTGGGGGCGCCATTGGCTAGATGTAGCGCGCTACGCTGATTCCACCGGATATGAACAGGACTTCGATCGTCCGAATGCTTGGCGCTACCGTGATTACGTCATTGCGGCCTTTAACAAGGACAAACCGTACAACCTGTTTGTCAAGGAGCAAATAGCTGGCGACGAACTCGATTACACGACAGATGAGACACGCATAGCTACGGGCTTTCTGCGGGCCGGGCCACGGGTCCAATTCCGCGAGAAAGACAACCCCGAGCGTCGAAATGATTATCTCGATGATGTGCTAGCCACCATTGGTCGTGGGATGTTGGGATTGACGGTGCATTGTGCTCGGTGCCACGACCATAAATTTGATCCAATTCCCCAAGCTGACTATTACAGCCTGCAGGCGTCGATCTTTGGTTATGTTGAAACCGAGCATCCATTGCTTTCTCGGGGAGACGCGGAAGTCTATGCACGGACGAATGCCGAGATTAGCACGCGCCAGCAACCGCTTCGGGACGAGATCACGCAACTTGAGGCACCCTATCGTGAACAGCTTAAGTTGCAGCAATTAAGACAACGCTTTCCAGAAAATGTTCAACGTGCTGCGTTGAAGCCAGCAGCGGAGCGCACACAGGGAGAGCAGCTTTTAGCCACGCAGGTACTGTCGATTAATGTGCCACGTGAGCAACTCGACGAGGCGTTGCGACCGGAAGACAGAGTTCGGCGACAGCAGCTTGTTGATCAAATTGAAGCTATTGAGCAACAACGTCCGGCTCAAGTACCAGTGGCAGAAATTGTTACCGACGGCGACTATCGCTATGCACCTGACGGACCAGGGGACGAAGTCATTGGATGCCCCGAGTGTCGCGTTATGCCTAATACGTCTGGAAATTTTCTCCATGACGGCGTGGGCTCATACGAGACGCCACCGAGCCATTTCTTGGTGCGGGGTGATCCGTTTCGCAAGGGCACTGAGACGGCGCCAGGTTTCGTGACCGTGGCAACATACGGCAATCCGCCGACTGAGATTCCTCGTGCCAACGGACGCACCTCAGGACGGCGGTTGGCATTAGCTGAGTGGTTGGGTTCGCCCCAAAACCCGCTGACCGCTCGCGTCTTAGTCAATCGTTTATGGCATCACCACTTTGGGCGCGGTATTTTCGGCACGCTCGACAACTTAGGCCTCATGGGGATACCACCAACGCATCCCGAACTACTCGATTGGCTGGCCGTGGAGTTTATGCACCGCGGGTGGAGTATCAAAGAAATGCACCGGCTGATTATGACCTCTCAGGCGTATCAGATGACGTCGGTGTTTGAAGATTCAGAAAATGCAGTCAATGATCCCCAAAACCAATTACTCTGGCGGTACCGACTGCAACGATTGGAAGCGGAAATTCTTCGTGATGCAGTCATGATGGTGAGCGGAGGTCTTGACCTCACGATTGGCGGGCCGCCTGTCTTCCCGTACATACCTGAGGAAATTCTTCGATCGTCACCAGCCCCATTTGGCCGATGGGACAATCAACCCGATGGCCCGCATGCTTGGCGCCGCAGTGTGTACGTGTACCGTCGCCGATCTCTCGGATTGCCGTTCTTCGACACTTTCGATCTGCCTGATCAAAACGTGACTGCTGCGGCGCGGAATGTCTCAACGGTAGCAACGCAAGCATTGACGCTAATGAATAACCCGTTCGTTTTGCGACAGGCTGAGCTCTTCGCAGAGAGGTTAAAGCAGGCTGCTCCAAGCGATCCTCGTCGACAGATTGAACTTGCCTATGAAATTGCGTTAACGCGACAACCCACCACGGCCGAAATGGTGTTGGCGCGTAAATTGGTCGATCAGCAATCGCTGGTGGATCTGGCTCACGTGATGTTTAACTTAAACGAGTTTTTGTACATTAGGTAATCGCTATGAGTCCAAAGAAGAGTTTCTGGTCACGGCGAGATTTTCTCTTTCAGTCTGGCGGAGGTATTAGCGGACTCGCCTTAGCCCATCTCCTAGAGCGTGACGGACTCAAGGCGGCACAACAGAGCGCGGTCAACCCGTGTGCGGCCCCGGCGCTTGGGGAAAATCCGTTTACACCAAAACCACCACACTACGCGCCACGCGCCACGGCGGTGATTTCACTTTTTATGAGTGGCGGTGTCAGTCAAGTCGATACCTTCGACCCCAAGCCAGCGTTGTCGCGGTACGCCGGTGAGCCTCTTCATGACAAGGTGGAGGGCAACATCGTTGCGCGTCAAGGTTTTCCCGGTCCACTGATGCCGAGTCCCTTCACATTTCAACAATATGGGCAGAGCGGCATTGAGGTCTCGGAACTGTTTCCACATTTGGCTCGGCATGTCGACGAGTTGGCCTTCCTGCGCTCGGTTTATGGGCGGTCCAATGATCATGTCCAGGCGACCTATGAAATGCAGACCGGTCAAATCCAGGTGGGTTTCCCGAGCGTGGGTTCGTGGGTGACCTATGGCTTGGGTTCTGAGAGCGCCAATCTGCCGGCGTATGTTGTGATGAATGATTACCGAGGTGGCCCGCTTGGTGGTCCGGATGATTGGAGCGCGGGATTTATGCCCGCGAGCTATCAAGGGACCTTGTTCCGCGCCGGCAGCGATCCCATCGTTGACTTGCGTCCTCCGACGGGCATGTCTGTGGAGCAACAGCGGGCCCGGCTTAACACCTTGGCGAAATTGAACGAGGTCGACTTGGAGAAACACCCAGGCAACTCGGAACTCGCTGCACGCATCTCGTCGTACGAGTTGGCGTACCGTATGCAAGGTTGTGCCCCCGACGCGATCGACACCTCTTCTGAATCGGAAGCAACGCAAAAACTCTATGGGATTGATCAGGAAATCACCGCGCCCTTCGGTCGACAGTGCTTAATGGCGCGCCGGTTGGTTGAACGCGGAGTACGTTTCGTACAACTATTTCATGGTGGGATGGGGAACCAAAACACCGACACGTGGGACGCGCACAGTAACTTGGAAGAAAATCACCGACAGCACGCCGCTGAGTCGTACTTACCGATTTCTGGACTACTCACTGACCTGAAAGCGCACGGCCTGTTGGATACGACGCTCGTGCTCTGGCATGGCGAGTTCGGGCGCCTCCCAATTTCTCAACGGGGTGTCGGTCGCGACCATAACCCTGGGACAATGACGGCTTGGATGGCGGGAGCGGGAATTCGAGGCGGCCAAGTCATTGGTTCAAGTGACGAATTTGGGTACAAGGCGTTGGAACAGCCGATTTCAGCGCACGACATGCACGCCACGATTCTGCATCTCTTGGGTATGGACCATACGAAGCTGACGTATCGGTTCAATGGTCGCGACATCCGTCTGACCGATGTGGCTGGCACCCTAATCCCGCAGATTACTTCAGGATAATGAATACTAGGATTCGTTCATGAGTTTGCTTCATTGGTAAAACCAACAGAGGGGAAGAGCATGGGTAAGCTGTGCCGTTCGTTTATTGGATTTTGTGTTTTATTAGGCGTTATTGTTCTTGCCGGAGAGCTCAGTGCTCAATCCATCCCACTTCAGGGTATTCCTGCAAGTGACGCGTTGGGTGCTGAAGATATTTGGGGCAATCCCACCTTCGTGGGTGGCGTGGTCAACGGTGGACCGACTGCCCACAGCGAGTGGTGAAACAGCGTTTCGGCGCTGGATCGCGCCAACAATCGGTTGTTCGTCAGTTCTCATGGTAGTCGTGTCACCGTGTATCAGCTGGACGAAAACGGCAGGCTGGCGAGTCGTACTGCTGATTACGTTATCGGTGAGGCCTCGCTCTACGGTCGACGCAATTCTCCAGAAATCGCGACACGTTCAGAGGGCTCACTGATCTCAGGAATTGCCTACGACAGTGTCAACCATCGTTTATTTGCTCGGGACACTTCAGTCATTGCTTGGGGCCCGAATGGTCGTTTGTTGGTGTTTGACGTTCACCCCGACCGCATGGTCAACGGACCCCAAGCCTTGGCGGTGTTCGGCCAGCCAGATTTCACGACTCGGAGACTAGGTGGTGTGGGACCACAGAAACTTGCCTCCATTAATGGAACCGTGCTGGACGAAAAGCATCAGCGACTGTTTGTGAGTGATGGCGACAACAACCGCATCCTCATCTGGGATGTGGACCCTGCACGCTTGACGGAGACTCCGAACGCCATGGAGGTGATTGGACAACCGGACTTTTACCAGAACGAATCTCACGCTGGAGCGTCAGGGCTCAATGACCCAGGCAGTATTCATTATGACGCTGCAACCGACCGCTTGTTTGTGGTCGATGGTGGTAACCACCGCATTCTTGCTTTCGACGTGACTCCCGAGAGTCTTGAGACCGGAATGTCTGCACAGACGGTGATTGGGCAACCTGACTTTGATTCGAATCAACCAGGTGTGGGTGCTGCACGGTTGGATCGTCCAAGTCGACTTTCCTTTGATCACTTAACCGAGCGTCTGTTTGTGGCCGATGGTGGGAATCAGCGAGTGCTCGTTTTCGATGTACGACCAGCTGCTCTTGATTTGGGTTCGACTGCCACGCATGTCTTGGGTCAGGACACCTTTGGCACGTCCGAGCGTCGAGTGGACCTTCGGAAGCTGGCACCGGGTCAGATGATTCTTAATCGACGTCAGCAGCAGCTCATGGTAAATGAAGGAACTGTCGCCAATCGAACACTTGTCTTCGACGTGCATCCCGACCGAATCGAAAACAACCCCGATGCCACGGCTGTCCTCTTTCAGACGGATTTCGAAAAATCAGAGCGACGAACCAGTCAGATTTATGAAAACTCCCCACGCCCGTTCTTGGATGAGGACACGAACACACTGTATGTGGCGTCAGGCTACCCAGGCGGGAATCGAGTCCTGCTCATGGACATGTCGCCTGGGCAGGTGACGACCGGGATGCCGGCTTTTGATTTGATCGGACACTACGATGATGAAGGAAAGCCCAATTTCGACGCGCGCGCGGCCTACGGACGCATCAACGACCGGTTCATTTATCCCCGAGGCGTAGCACTGGACCCGGTCGATCACCGACTCTTTGTTAATGACCAATACAACAACAGGGTGTTGATGTTCGAGTTGGACACGGAGAATCGCATCGCCGACCGGGTGGTGGACGTCGTCTTGGGGCAACCGGATGCTTACACAGGGCAGTTGCGAGAGATCTCGGCGCGAACACTCCAGATTCCTCTGGCACTCGCCTATGACATCAACAGTAAACAGCTCTTCGTGGGCGACGGGTGGAACAATCGCGTCATGGTGTTTGACGCGCACCCAGACCGCCTCAGCACCTTTGATGAGGCGGTGGCCACCTTGGGTCAACGTGATTTCGAATCAGACGAGCCCAGCGTAGGACCAGACCGACTCAACTTTGGTGTCTCTTGGGGCCGAGGTATTCAGTCCGCAGCCCCAACTCCACTTGCCCTTGAGGTTGACACTAATCACCATCGATTGTTTGTCTCTGATGGCATCAATCACCGGGTACTAGCCTTCGACATTCGTCCGGGCATGGTCAAAACGGGGGCCTCTGCGATCGGGGTACTAGGGCAGAATGATTTTGAACAAAACGACCCTACGCCAAAGGAGAGTACTCGTGTCACCGATAGTCTCGGAGTATTGGGCGCACGGGTTGTTAGTGGGCGAGCACCTGTTAACAATCGTGGCTTTGATACTCCCAGCGGACTGGTCTATGACGTCAACCATGACCGGCTGTTCGTCGTGGATGGTAACAACTCACGCGTGATGGCGTTTGATGCAGCGCCTAGCAGATGGCAGGACGGCCAAGAGTCCATTGCCATCTTGGGACAGATGAACGACACGGAAGGAGACGAAGTGCGCCTGGACCGGCTGGACGTCGGTGAAGACAAGGGTCGGCGCCGCATGCGGATGCCCAGCGGTCTCACCTACGATACGGCTAACGACAGACTCTTGGTGAACGACAAGGGGAACGACCGCATTCTATTTTTTGAGGCACATCCGAACCTACTGGAGACCGGCATGGCGGCTACCGGTGTCATTGGGCAAAAGGATTACGTGAGCCGAATTGCCGGCAACGGTGAACAGGAGCAGTTACTCGATCCCCGTGAAATTACCTTCGACCCAGAGCATCAGCGCTTGTACGTTACTGATTCCTTCTGGGCTCGGCTGATGGTTTTTGACCTGCCGCGCGCTGAGCGGTCGGTAGCCATTCCAGCCAACACCACGATGAGCTATAG
>PYIL01089639.1_pt1 | contig 10562 bp, 8 predicted proteins | sample 3578041 | NCBI WGS metagenome assembly PYIL01 (sample SAMN08408023, study PRJNA431606) | Marine metagenome isolate SA_KN192-05_S13_150m, whole genome shotgun... | biome: marine; feature: oceanic pelagic zone; material: water; isolation source: 150 m water sample, 0.2-0.8 um fraction ... | reverse complement strand
CCGGTAGATCGGCCGCTTGAGGTCCAGGTCGCGAATGATGGCCGCCGGCCGGAGGTCAAAGACCTCCTGCACACAGGCTGCAATGCGGGTTGGGTCCACGGTCTCGGTCCCGAACGTCTCGACCTGGACGGACACCGGGCGGGCCATCCCGATGGCGTAGGCCACCTGGAGTTCGCAGCGGCTGGCCGCGCCGGCCGCTACCAGGTTTTTGGCCACCCAGCGGGTGGCGTAGGCCGCCGAACGGTCGACCTTCGACGGGTCCTTGCCCGAGAAGGCGCCGCCACCGTGTCGGGCCATTCCACCGTATGTGTCCACGATGATCTTGCGGCCGGTCAGGCCGGTGTCGCCTACTGGGCCGCCGATCACGAAGCGGCCCGTCGGATTGACGTGGACCTCAAAGTCGTCGTTGGAGAAGGCCTCCGGGATGGTTGGTCGGATGACCTGCTCCAAGAGGTCGGGGCGGATCATGGAGTCCCGGTCGATCCCGTCGTTGTGCTGGGTGCTCACCAGCACGGTGCGTAGGCGAACCGGCCGGTTGCCCTCGTAGTCGAAAGTGACCTGGGTTTTGGCGTCGGGACGCAGGTAGGGAATGGTTCCGGCCTTTCGGACCTCGGCGTGCCGCTCGGCCATGCGATTGGCCAGCTGGATGGGCAGCGGCATCAGGACGTCAGTCTCGTCGCAGGCGTATCCGAACATCATCCCCTGGTCACCTGCGCCCTGGCGGTCCAGGTCGTCGTCGTCCGAGGAGCCGGTCCGGGCCTCCTCCGAGTCATCCACCCCCCGGGCAATGTCGGTGGACTGGGCGTCCAGAGCGACCATCACGCCGCAGGTCCGGCCGTCGAACCCGAAGTCCTCCCGGTCGTAGCCGATCTCGCAGACGGTGTCCCGCACGGTCTCAGGAATGTCCACATAGTCCGTCGTGGTGACCTCACCGGCCACCACGACCGTGCCGGTGGTGATCAGGGTTTCGCAGGCCACCCGGCTGTTCGGGTCTCTGGCCAGCATGGCGTCCAGCACCGCATCGGAGATCTGGTCGGCCATCTTGTCCGGATGGCCCTCGGTGACCGATTCCGAGGTGAAGGTCCAGTTGTCACTCACCTGGCGTCTCCGTTTCCAGTCCGGTTCGTCCTATGTGCGGCCAGGGCGGCGTCCAGCACGACACCGGCCACCTCCCGTTTGTCCGCCAACGGCACCTCCCGGGCACCGCCACTGGCATCCATGACCAGCACGGCGTTGGTGTCGTGCTCGAACCCCACCTGGGGGGCCGACACGTCGTTGGCCACAATCAGATCAATCCCCTTCGCAGCCAGCTTCGCCGCCGCATTCTGGCGCAGATCTCTGGTCTCTGCCGCGAACCCCACCAGCACTTGTCCGTTGATCCGAGAGCGACCCAACTCGGCGAGGATGTCGACTGTGGGCTCCAGGACGATCTCGACCGGGCCGTCGCCTTTCTTGATCTTCTCGGTGGCCACCTCGACCGGTCGGAAGTCGGCTACGGCGGCCGCCATGAGGACGATGTCGGCGTCGACAGCCTGAGCGATTACCGCGGCGGCCATCTCGGCTGCTGTATCAACTGCCGTGACATCGATACCCGGGCCGGCGGGTGCTGTGCCCGGCTGGGTGGTCACGCAGCGGACCTGGGCCCCGCGGGCGGCCGCCTCGGCCACCAGGGCGTGGCCCTGCTTGCCTGAGGAGCGGTTGCCTAAGAACCGGACCGGGCAAATCGGCTCCCGGGTCCCTCCGGCCGTCACCAGCACGGTCAGGCCGGCCAGGTCGCCACCGGCGTCGCCCCGGGTTGCCCCCAGGACCTCCTCGGCCGCGGTCACCACGGTGGCCGGGTCGGCGAGACGGCCCTCTCCGACGTCGCCGCCGGCCAAGCGCCCGTCCTCGGGTCCGACGACCGTCACGCCCCTTGATGCCAGGACCTCAACGTTTTCCTGAACCGAGGGCTGCTCCCACATCTCGGTGTGCATGGCCGGGCACACGATGACCGGCGCCCGGGTAGCCAGCAGGGTGGCGGTCAGGAGGTCCCCCGAGCGGCCCGTCCGGTAGTCGGACAGCAGACGGGCCGTGGCCGGGCACACCACCACCAGGTCGGCTCCCTGACCCAAGCGAGTGTGCGGGATCGGGTGGGGTTCGTCCCACAGGGACGTCTGGACGGGCTCTGACGCCAAAGCGTCGAAGGTGGCCCGACCTACGAAGTGGAGGGCTCCGCGAGTAAGAACCGGTGCCACGTGGGCACCAGCGTCAACCAAGCGCCGACAGACCTCGACGGCCTTGTAGGCGGCGACGCCCCCGGTGACCCCGAGAACGATCCGGCGTCCGGCGAGTGATCCCATGGTGGCTGCCCCAGGGGGCGGAGAATCAGGCGCCCTCGTCGCCCTCGGCCTCGGCCTCGGGCACCGCGCCCTCGGGGAGGTCCTCGCCCAACTGTTCAGCCAACTCGGCATCGATGGCGTCCAGCAGGGTGTCCACGTCCTCCGGCTCGTCCGGCGGCTCCACAGCCTCGATTTTGCCCGCTGCTAGTTCCTCAAAGGCGATGGACAGCGGTTTGCGCGACGTCGAGGTGACCTGCGGCGGAATCGACGCCCCTAGGCCCTCACCCAACTGGCCGAAGTAGGAGTTGATCTGCCGGGCACGCTTGGAGCTCACCGTGACCAGGCGGAACTTGGAGTCGGCCGTCTCGAGGAGGCCCTCGATCTCCGGGTTGACCATGCTGTCGTGACGCTGCACTTGGTTCCTCTGCGTTCCTCAGGGTGCCGGTCCCTGCGACCGGGACTCTCGACCGGACAACCCCCGGCTCGTGTGCTGGGGCGACCGAACGGCCCCTCACGGTACCAGCGGGACCGTCCGAACCCTCGAACAGCGACCCCGAGCCAAGTGGGTCAAATCTCTGGATGGCGGCCCCGGGACTTTGGTGGTTAGCCGTTCAACCTGCGGTGTTCTCCGATCAGGCTGGTGATCCTTGCCACGGCCTCATCCAGGTCGTCGTTGATGACCCGGAGGTAGCCCAGCTGCTCGGCTTCGCCACGCTCCCGCTTCGCCTCTCGCACCCGGGCCTCTGCCTGTTCGACGCTGTCGCCTCGACCCACGAGGCGGCCCACCAACTCCTCATCGTCCGGGGCGTCCACGAACAGGCAGAGAGAGTTAGGGAGCCGCTCCAGCACCTGCCGGCCTCCTGCTACGTCGATTTCTAGGAGGAGGTCTCGTGGGTCGTCGATATCAGGGGTCGGCGTTCCGTAGAAGCAACCCAGGAACTCGTTCCACTCCAGGAACCCGCCCTCGTCGCGACGCTCCTCGAAGGTGGCCCGGTCCACGAAGACGTAGGCGTCAGCAACGTCGTCAATCCGCCGTTCGCGGCTGGTCCAGGACCGGCTCAGGGCCAGGCGGTCGTCGCCCTCAACCAGGGCCCGAGCGATCGTGCCTTTCCCCGCGCCACCCGGGCCGGAGAGCACCACCACCAGCGGCGTCCGGATATCGGGGTTCTCCCCCACCGGCTCGCCGTCCGTCTGAGAGTCGGTGTCAGCCGAAACGCGCTACCAGCTCGGCTCGCTGCTGGGAACCCAGGCCCCGCAGGCGGCGGCTCTCACTGATCCCAACCTCGTCCATGGTCCGGCGGGCTTTCACCTTGCCCAGCTTGGGCAGCGCCTCTAGGACGGACAGCACCTTCATCTTGGCCAAGATCTTGTCGCTGTCAGACCGATCCAGCAGCTCGGACAGGGACAGCGTCCCCATCTTGAGAAGCTCCTTGATCTCGGCCCGTACCCGTCGGGCCTCGGCCGCCATTGCCAGAGCGGCTCGTCGTTGTTCGTCGGTGAGTTGAGGAAGTCCTGCCATGGTCAGGACCCTAGTAGCAGCGGCGGACCGGTGTGGACGACCCGGTATCGGCCGGCTGCGTCTCACTCAGCCGGCCAGGTGGGCGGCCAAGTCGATGGCTGCCTGGACCGGATCGTCGGCGGCCGTCACGGCCCGGCCCACCACCAGGAGGTCGGCCCCGGCGGCCAGGGCCTCACGGGGTGTGGCTACCCGGGCTTGGTCGTGGGTTGCCCCGCCAGGCATCCGGATCCCCGGCACCACCCTGACCAGCCGGTCCGACCAGGGGTCGGTGGTTGGGAGGTCCGGGGCGGCGCACACGATCCCCTCGCAGCCACTGGTAGCCGCCAGCTCGCACCGGGCGGTGAGGACTTCGGCGCCTGCTACGTCGTCGCTGGTCAGGATGGTTACACCCAACGCTCCGGGGATCGTGCTCCCCACGCTGGCTGCCCCCTCGGTCAGCCCTTCCACGGCGGCCTGCAGCATCGGAGCGCCTCCCGAGGTGTGCACGGTCACCCACCGCGCCCCCGAAGTTCCCAGCACCCGGGCGGCGCTCCGCACCGTGTTAGGGATGTCGTGCAGTTTGAGGTCACAGAACACATCGAAGCCGGACTCCGCGAATGTCGCCACGGCCTCCGGTCCGGCGGCCGAGAACAGCTCCAGGCCCACCTTGACCGTGCCGAACCATGGAGCCAGCAGGTCGGCGGTTCGCCGGGCGGCTACCAAGTCGTCTACGTCCAGGACTAGGCACAGCCGGCGACGGACCTCCTCGGGTACCTCGTGGTCAGCCATGGGCTACTCCGATCAGTTCGTCCAGGGTGGCCACTCCGCGACGGTCACACCACCGTTCAAGGTCTCGCAGGATCCGGGCCGGCGCCCGGGGGTCAGCGAAGGTCGCCGTGCCTACCTGTACGGCCGAGGCGCCAGCCAGGAGGAACTCCACGGCATCCTCGGCGCTGGCCACGCCGCCTACCCCAATGATGGGCACCTCGGGGAGCGCCTCCCGGGTGTCAAAGACGGCCCTGACGGCCACCGGCCGGATGGCCGGCCCGCTGAGGCCTCCTCGACCGGCGCCCAGCAGGGGCCGGCGGGATTCCGTGTCGATGACCATGCCCAGCAGTGTGTTGGCCACGGTGACCGCTTCGGCCCCCGCCGACACGGCGGCTGCCGCCATCTCAGGTAGCTCCGGGGTGTTCGGGCTGAGCTTGGCCCACCGGGGACGCCCGGCGGCCGCTGCGGCGTCGACTACGGCCGCCGTGGCGACAGTCGAGTGTGCAAACAGGGCCCGCCGGTCTTCCAGGTTCGGGCACGAAGCGTTGACCTCTACGGCTACCACTTCGGGCGGGGCGTCGGCTAGTAGCTCGGCGGCCCGGGCGAACTCGTCGACTGTGCGCCCCCAGATGCTGGCCACTACCCGGGCTCCCGTCGCCGCCAGGGCGGGTAGGTCGTGGGTCAGCCAGGCTTCGACCCCGGGGCCCTGAAGGCCCACGCTGTTCAGCATCCCGGCCGGCGTGGCATGTACCCGGGGGGCCGGGTTCCCCTCCCAGGGCTCGGCGTGTAGGGATTTCACGACTACCGCACCCAGGGAGTCCAGGTCTAGGTGGTCGGCCAACTCGTGGCCGTAGCCGGCAGTACCCGAGGCGGTCAGGACGGGATTGGGAAGCTCGACCGACCCGACACGGGTCGTAAGGTCGACGGCCGGCCTACGCCCCCTCACCGGACAACCTCCTCTTCCTCCTCTTCCGGGCGGCGCACACCCCGGTGGTACTCCTGCAGCGTTCGGACGGCCAACGGGAAACGCTGCCAGTCAGCTAGCCCGCGGGCAGCAGCCAGGGCGGCGTTTGCCGTGGTTAGCAGAGGAATCCCGAGGGCGCCTGCAGCGGCACGGATGTGTTCGCCGTCGGCTCGGGGGCCGCGACCGCGAGGACTGTTGACCACCAGCTGGACACCACCGGACCGGATCAGTTCCACGGCGTCGGTGCCCTCTTCGTCAAGCTTGGCCACCACGGTGTCGACCGGCACCCCGTTGGCCCGCAGATGTTCGGCCGTGCCGCTGGTCGCCACCACGTCCAGGCCCAGGTCCCGTAGGCCACGGGCCGCCTCTAGGCCCACCGCCTTGTCCCGGTTGGCTAGCGACAGGAAGACGGTCCCGGACTCCGGTAGGGCGTCGCCGGCCGAGATTTGGGACTTTGTGAATGCCAGCCCGGTAGTCAGGTCGATGCCCATGACCTCTCCGGTGGATCGCATCTCCGGGCCGAGGACCGGGTCGGCTTCCGGGAACCGGTTGAACGGCAGAACGGCCTCCTTGACTGCCACGTGGTCGCTGACCACCCGTTCACACAGCAGGCCCTCGTCTCGTAGCTCGCCCAGGGTGGCTCCCATCATGACCCGGCTGGCCACCTTGGCCAGCGGCACGCCGGTGGCCTTGGCCACGAACGGTACGGTCCGCGATGCCCGGGGGTTGGCCTCGATCACGTACACCTCGTCGTCCTTGACGGCGAACTGGACGTTGATGGGACCCCGGACGTCCAGTGCGCTGGCGATGGCCAGCGTGTGGTCTTCGATGCGGGTTACCACGGATGCCGACAGGTGGGGCGGTGGAATCACGCAGGCACTGTCGCCGCTGTGGACGCCTGCCTCCTCCACGTGTTCCATGACAGCGCCAATCACCGTGTCGCCGAGGTGGTCGCGTACGGCGTCCACGTCGACCTCGGTGGCGTCCTCCAGGAAGCGGTCCACCAGCACCGGGCGTTCGGCTGACAGGCCGCCCTCGATGCCCAGGCTGCCGAAGTCGCTCAGCTCGGCCATGGCCCGGAGCAGTTGGGCGTCGTCGTAGACGATCTCCATGGCTCGACCACCCAGCACATAGGACGGGCGAACCAGTACCGGGTACCCAACCTGGGCGGCGATGGCCAGGGCCCCGTCGGCGTCCACCGCCGTGCCTCCCGGGGGTTGCGGGATGCCCAGGTCTCGACACAGGGCGTTCCACTGTTCGCGGTCCTCGGCCAGGTCGATCGACGCCGGGCTGGTTCCGGCGACCAGTTCGGGGGGCAGAGTGGAGGCCAGCTTCAGCGGGGTCTGGCCTCCCAGCGAGACGATGATGCCTACCGGCTCCTCGGCGTCGATGATGTTGGTTACGTCCTCCAGGGTGAGCGGCTCGAAGTAGAGGCGGTCGCTGGTGTCGTAGTCGGTCGACACGGTCTCCGGGTTGCAGTTGACCATGACGGTCTCGAAGCCGGCCTCCCTCAGGGCAAAGCTGGCGTGCACGCAGCAGTAGTCGAACTCGATGCCCTGGCCGATTCGGTTGGGACCTGACCCCAGGATCATCACCTTGGGCCGGTCGGATGGTCGGACCTCGTCCTCGTCCTCCCAGGTCGAGTAGTGGTAGGGCGTCTCAGCGGCGAATTCTGCCGCGCAGGTGTCGACCGTCTTGTAGGTGGGGCGTATCCCAGCTGCTTCGCGGGCCGACCGCACGTCAGCGACGTCTCGGTCCCACAGGTGGGCCAGTTGGGCGTCCGAGAAGCCCATCTGCTTGGCCCGTCTCCAGTCGCCTCGTCCCATGTGGTCGGGTCCGACGGATTCCAGGTGGAGACGCTCTTCGCTGATGGCCAGGATCTGGTCCAGGAACCAGGGGTCCACCCGGGTGGCCTGGTGCACTATGTCGGGATCCACGCCCCGGCGCAGCAGGGCCTCCAGTTGGGTGACCCGGGCCGGGGTGGGTATCGCGGCGGCGGCCAGCAGGGCGTCGTCGTCCAGGGCGTCCAAGGCGGCCTCGGCCGGATCGCCGTTCAGGCCGAGGCGTCCGTTCTCCAGGGACCGCATGCCCTTCTGTAACGACTCGGAGAACGTCCGACCGATGGCCATGACTTCCCCTACCGACTGCATGGACGTACCCAGCACGCCGGATGTGCCAGGGAACTTCTCGAAGGCCCACCGTGGGATCTTGGTAACCACGTAATCGATGGTCGGCTCGAAAGCGGCCGGTGTCTCCCGGGTGATGTCGTTGGGGATCTCGTCCAGCGTGTATCCGACGGCCAGCTTGGCGGCGATCTTGGCGATAGGGAACCCGGTGGCTTTGGAGGCCAGGGCCGACGAGCGGCTCACCCGGGGATTCATTTCGATGATGACCTGCTGGCCGGTGGCCGGATCCACCGCGAACTGGACGTTGGACCCGCCTGTCTCGACTCCGACCCGGCGGAGGCAGGCAAAGGCGGCGTCCCTCATCTGCTGGTATTCCACGTCAGACAGTGTCTGGGCGGGAGCCACGGTGATGGAGTCGCCGGTGTGGACGCCCATCGGGTCGAGGTTCTCGATGGAGCAGATGACCACACAGTTGTCGTCCCGGTCCCTCATGACCTCTAGTTCGTATTCCTTCCACCCTGCGATCGACTCCTCGATCAGGATCTCGGAGATGGGACTGGCTTCGATGCCGTTCGCGGCCGCCGCCTCGAAGTCCTCCGGGGTGGCAGCGATGCCGGTCCCCCGGCCCCCCAGGATGTAAGCGGGGCGGATGACCACCGGTAGGCCGATTTCGGCCACCACCGTCCGTGCCTCATCCATGGTGTGAGCGATGCCCGACCGGGGTACGGCTAGGCCTATTTCCTGCATGGCTACCTTGAACTGCTCCCGGTCCTCAGCCGTGGCGATGGCCTCAGCGTCGGCCCCGATGAGTTCCACCCCGTACCGGTCCAGGATCCCGGCCTCGGCTAGTTCCATGGCCAGGTTCAGGGCCGTCTGGCCGCCCAAGGTGGGCAGCAGGGCGTCGGGGCGTTCCCGGGCGATGATGGCCTCCAGGACGTCGAGGCGCAGCGGCTCGACGTAGGTGGCGTCGGCGAAGTCCGGGTCGGTCATGATGGTCGCCGGGTTCGAGTTGGCCAGGACGACCCGATAGCCCTCTTCGCGCAGCACGCGGCAGGCCTGAGTACCCGAGTAGTCGAACTCGCAGGCCTGGCCAATGATGATGGGCCCCGAGCCGATGAGCAGGATGCTTCCGATGTCGTCCCGGCGGGGCATCAGGAGCGACCTCCGGTCGGTGCCGGGCCGCGAACTGAGGCCATCAGGTCCTCGAACTCGTCGAACAGGTAGCGGCTGTCGTGGGGGCCGGGGCCGGCCTCCGGGTGGTACTGGACGCTGAAGGCCGGCACGTCGAGGCAGCGGATTCCCTCGACGGTCTGGTCGTTGAGGTTGACGTGGGTCAACTCGACCGTCGGCATCGACCCCTCGGCCACGCAGTAGTTGTGGTTTTGGCTGGTGATCTCCACCGCTCCGGTGGACAGGTTTCGCACGGGGTGGTTCCCGCCGTGGTGGCCGAACGGCAACTTGTAGGTTTCAGCTCCCAGGGTGCCGGCCAACAGTTGGTGGCCCAAACAGATGCCGAAGACGGGGACCGCTCCGAGCAGGGCTCCGATGTTGGAGCGGACGTCGTCTAGCGGACCAGGGTCGCCGGGGCCGTTGGACAGGAAGACTCCGTCGGGATCCCGGTCCAGCACGTCGGTAGCCGGGGTGGCGGCGGGGACGATGGTGACCTCGCCCAGGCCGGAGAGGTGACGCAGGATGGTGGCCTTGATGCCGAAGTCGTAGGCCACGATGCGTCGGGCGCCACCCGTGGAGGCCACCACGGTCGGGGTATCGCAGGTCACTGAGGCCACCAGGTCGATTCCGTCGGTTCCGGGCTCGTTGGCCGCCGCGGCGGCCAGGGTGGCCACATCGGTCGTGCCGAAGGCCCCGGGCATGGCCCCGGCGTCGCGGAGGTGTCGGGTGAGTCTCCGGGTGTCCACCCCGGCGATCCCGGGAACGCCGTGGGTTCGCAGTAGCCCATCCAGGTCTCCGGTGGACCGCCAGTTGCTGCGCCGGCGGGCCAGGTCGCGTACCACGACGCCTCGACAGAAGGGACGGCGGCTTTCATGGTCGTCGTCGTTGACGCCGTAGTTTCCGATGTGGGACGCGGTGAAGGTGATGATCTGTCCGGCGTAGGACGGGTCGGTGATCACCTCCTGATAGCCGGCCAGCACCGTGTTGAACACCACTTCGCCGGTGGCTACGCCACCGTCCGGTTCAGCGCCGATGGCTTCGCCTTCGAAAACTTCGCCGTCGGCCAGGACCAGGGCGGCTTCGGTGACCGTCCGGCGGTTCACCGGCGGGCCTCGCCGTCCACCACGACCGGTTCGCCGGCGCGGAGGGTGTGGCGGACCCGGCCCCGTAGGGAGCGGCCCTCGTACGGGGTGTTGCAACTCCGGCTGGCCATGGCCGCTCCGGAGACCGTCCAGACCTCGTCGGGATCAACCACGCACAGGTTGGCTGGGTTTCCGGGCAGGATCGGCGCGCCATGCCGGTCGGCCACCCCGGCGATAGCTGCTGGCTTCCAGGACAGCAGGGCCAGCACCTCGGGTAGGTCGAGCCCCGACTCGTCGAGGGTCAGGGCGAAGGCCGTTTCCAGGCCGAGCATCCCCGGTGGAGCCTGATCGAACGGCAGTTCCTTGGCGTGCGGGGCGTGCGGGGCGTGGTCGGTGGCGATGGCGTCGATCGTTCCGTCAGCCAGACCGTCTCGTATGGCCTGTACGTCGGCGTCGGTACGTAGTGGGGGGTGGACCTTGAACACCGGGTCGTAGGAAGCACACGCCGCGTCGGTAAGGGTGAGGTGGTGGGTGGTGGCCTCGGCGGTCACCGGAAGCCCGGCGGCCTTGGCTCCCCGCACCATCGCTACCGACGCTGCGGTGGACAGGTGCTGGAAGTGCGTGTGGGCGCCGGTG
>PYIL01223130.1_pt1 | contig 10624 bp, 9 predicted proteins | sample 3578041 | NCBI WGS metagenome assembly PYIL01 (sample SAMN08408023, study PRJNA431606) | Marine metagenome isolate SA_KN192-05_S13_150m, whole genome shotgun... | biome: marine; feature: oceanic pelagic zone; material: water; isolation source: 150 m water sample, 0.2-0.8 um fraction ... | reverse complement strand
TACCAAAAGCAATTAGTATTATTAAATTACCATTTTGGGATTTACATTGGTACTATGTTGTAAAAAAATCAAAAACTCTGTCTAAAACAATTATCTCTGGAGATGGAGGTGATGAACTTTTTGCGGGTTATACATTCAGATATAAAAAATTCTTGGCTTTAACATCTGAAAATTCAAATCCACTTGAAAAAGTTAAAGCCTATTTACAATGCCATGAACGAGATAGAGTATCTGATCAAGAAAATATTTTTAATCAGAAATGTAATTTTTCATGGAATTCTATCTACAGTCATCTTTTACCCTTTTTTGACAATAATTTATCAAGATTGGATCAGGTCTATCTAGCTGATTATAATGGGAAATTATTGTATAATTTCAACCCAATAAATTCTAGAATAGTTAATCATTTTGAAATGAATCAATTAACCCCTATACTAAATGATGAATTAATTACAAACGCACCTCACATTCCATCTAATTACAAATATGATTCAGAGCATGAAATTGGCAAATTATCTTTACGAGCAATATTAGACCAGAATAATTCTATGTCATTAGTTAGCAAGGAAAAATTAGGATTTAACGTTAACACAATTAATCTTTGGAAATCTCATGGACATAATTTGTGCAAAGAATTTTTAGATGATTCAAGAGTAGTGAAGGATTCTTGGATAAACAATGATTGGATTAAGAAACATATTGATAATTCAGATCTTGACGTAAAGTATGTGAATAAATTTCTAGGCTTGTTAGCCTTAGAAATATGGTATAGATTGTTTGTCACAAACGAAATGAGTAGTGAAACTACATTAGATTAATTTAGTATGCAAGGAGGCAAGATAATAATGAAAAAAGATGTTGTTGCTGGTTTGGGTGAAATTGGTTATCCAATTCTAAAAATACTTTCCAAAAAACAAACCACGATTGGATATGATATAGACAAACGTTTAATGAATAAATCAAAATTTAAAACACTGGAAAACACACAAACTTCTTTTTTACACATAGCAATTCCTGTAACTAGAAAATTTGATTCAAACATACTCCAATTGTATAAAAAATTTAAACCAGAATGTATCGTAGTACATAGTACTATTAGTCCTGGAACAACTGAGCGAATACAAAAAAAATTGAATATCCCTGTGATTTATAGTGCAACTCGAGGCATTCATAAAAGAATGTTAAAAGATATCAAAAGATATACAAAATTTTTTGTCATATCTAAAAATGCTCCAAAGAAACAATGGGCAATCAGAACTTTTTCAAGGAAAATGAAAAATTGTGGTATCAGAACTAAACAAATGTCAAAGCCAGAAACACTTGAACTTGGTAAAATCTTATGTGACACTTCATATCTTGGTTGGCTAATTAACTATGCTCAACTTACTAACACGGTTGCAATTCAATACAACATTGATTACGATGAGATGTGGACATTTTCAGATGAAATTCATGAATTTCTAGGAAATAGACCAAAATTGTATCCTGGATTTATTGGTGGTCATTGTGTAATCCCAAACTTGGATCTTTTGCAGAATCAAGCTCTTAATCTTATTAAAAAAATTAATACAAATTATTCAACAAAAGTAAAAAATTCAAAAACTATTCACAAAAAATACACAAAATAATTCATTTTGTTTTTACATATGGCTTGATTATTTCCAGAAAATTTTTTGCCACACGATCCCAATTAAATTGTTTTTTGATAAATTCAACACCTTCCTTACCCATTTCTGTCGCCATTTGTTTATTTTCTAATATGCGCGATAATTTTTTTATAATGTCATTAGCGTTTCCCTCTTTTACCAAAAATCCTGTTTTCTTATCAACCATCATTTCTTTATCTCCTCCTACATCTGTTGCGATTACTGGTTTTTCCATTAATTGTGCTTCTTTTAATGTAAGTGGCGCAAGATCCATTCCAGTGATTAGCGCGTAAACATCAATTGTTTCTAAAAATTTTCTAATGTTATCTGGGTAATCTAACCTGCCTAACCATTTGAAATTATCAAATTTTTCTAATTTATCAGTGATTTTTTTACGATAAGGTCCATCTCCAACCCAATAGAAAAAAACATTTGGCATTTTTTCTAGCACTTGTTCTAAAACTAACAACTCTTTTGTTTTACCCCACCAATTAGCATCTTGTACTAAACCTATGCATGGGTGTTGTAACTTCATTTTTTCTGTATGATACCATAGTGCAGAATTAATTCCTTCTAAAAATACACCAGTATTTTGTTTTGGATATCGTTCTTTTACAACATCCTCTAAATATTTACAAATTGGTAATATTGCAGTAGCTCTTTCAAAAACTTCCTCCGCAATCTTATTTCTAAACCAGATAGCTACTCTATTTTTGAAATTATTACCCAAAGTTTTCATTCCCCAAAAATATTCTTGCCAATAATGCCCACGTAGTAAAATGAATGTTGGCACTTCTGACTTAATTGCATGTAAGGCGAAGTGTGATTGCCTATCTGCAAAGATACCATCAGGCTTAAATTCCCTAATCAATTCTTTGAATTTTTTATCTCCATTAAACCAATCAGAAATTTTTTTACTCGGAAAACCTCTACTAAAGTCCGTATCCTTCACTAATTTCACTTGAACATTTTGTTTTTCTAAAGCATGAGAAAATTCCTCTAAATGAAATAATTTTCCTAAACTACCATACGCGATTAATAATTTCAAATTAACGATTATTCAAAAAATTCGCTAATATTAAACTCCATGGATGAAATATTAAGCAAAACATGCGATTAATAAAATCAATTGAGTATTATGATTAAGATCTATTACTAGTGAAATTGATATAATCCAAAAATTTAGTAAAAAAATATGTCAAGAAACAGAGGTTTTCGAGGATGGTACTACTTTAGAATGGGATGGAGTACATATTTTGCCTTTGTGTTTGCTGCCATCAACACCCTTACTGTAACATTCTACCTTGCAATTGAAAAATACCCTGGATTAGAATTCCTGTTTCCCACTTTTTTTCATTATGTTCTAATTGTTACTGCTATAGGAATTCCAGTTTTGATATCAATAGGTTATATTCATTTCAAGCGTACCGCTGCTAGACGAACGGAAATGGATGTAAATTATGAGACCAATCCATATGTATCTAGAACATTAGTTAACACAGATATGATCTTGGCATTAAATTTGAAACTAACAGAAGTAGTTCTAAAATTATCAACAGATCAAAAATTAACCGAAGAGGGAATTAAAGAAGTTCAAAAATTACAAACCGAATTTAATAATTTTATATCTCAGCGCACGTTTAAAAATAAAATGGATCTAGAATTTTCCAAAAAAATTGATAAAACACTTCGATGAGAGATAGTTCTAGAAATGAACGTAAGCATTATTGGCTTTGGATATTGGGGACCAAACTTAGTAAGAAACTTCCAAAAAATCAAACACTGTAGTGTTACTCATATTGCAGAATCACAAAAGGAAAGACATAAAAAAATTCATGAGTTGTATCCAGATGTAATAATTTCAACGTTTGAGGAAATAATAACAAATCCAAATATTGACGCAGTTGTGATTGCGACTTCCATTTCTTCTCACTATGAGTTAGCCAATGCTGCATTAAAAAACAATAAACATGTTTTAATTGAGAAACCAATGGCAGAATCTGAAAAAAATGCGTTAGAATTAATTAGACTGTCAAAACAACAAAAAAAAATTTTGATGGTAGATCATACTTATCTTTATACTGGGGCTATACAAGAAATTAAAAAAATAATTGATGGCGGTTCATTAGGTGAAATTTTCTACGTTGATTCAATACGCGCCAATTTAGGAAAATTTCAATCTGATTTTAACGTATTATGGGATCTTGCACCACATGACATCTCTATAATGAATTATTTAATTAACGAAAAGCCAATTTCAGTGCAGGCAATTGGAAAAAGCTACACAAAAAATGAGTTAGAAAGTATTGCTTATCTTGTTTTACATTACCAATCAAACAAAATAATGCATCTAAACTGCTCATGGATTTCTCCAATTAAAATACGCACTATGATTATTGGTGGAAGTAAAAAAATGCTAGTATTTGATGACTTAGAACAAAAAAAGATTAGAATTTATGATAAAAATTTTCAAAATAACGTAACATCTAATGATGATACACTTGAACCTAAATTTTCCTCAAAAGAGGGGCTTTTAGTTATGGCTGAAGATTTTATCAATTCAATAACAAATGGCCAGGAACCACTTTCAGATTCAAATTTGGGACTAGAAGTAGTTAAAATTCTTGAGGCATCACAAAAATCAATCAAAAATAATGGAGAGAAAGTTTTTCTTTAAAACATTAAATTAATACTTCATTAATTTTTTCACAAATAACTTTGATAGAATCATCTTCTAATCCAGGGTAAGATGGTAGCGATAATACTTCGTTTGAAAATTTTTCACTAATACGTAGATTATATCCCAGATTTTTGTATAGCGGTTGCATATGAATTGGTATTGGATAATGTATTGCTGTACCAATATTATTTTTTGATAAATGTGAAAATATCTCATCTCTTTTTTTATGTTTTAGAACAATTTGATGATAAACTGACATTCCTTTTTGGTTTTCATTTAATATACAATCTTCGTTGAGAAATTTTTTATATAATGACGCAATTTTTCTCCTTCTTTTATTTTTATGTTCAAGTGTTTCTAGTTGAACTCTCCCAATAGCCGCACTCACAGTATTCAACCTCATTGTAAAACCTAATTTATCATGTTCAGTTCTAGTCTTTCTACCATTGTCTCGTAAAGACTCAATTTCATTTTTTATTTCTTCATTATTTGTTGTAACCATACCACCGTCGCCACAAACTGTCATGTTTTTTGTAGGGTAGAAAGAAAAACATCCGATATCACCTAAACCCCCTACTTTTTTTTGTTCATAAACGGCACCATGTGCTTGGCATGCATCTTCAATTATAGGAACTTTGTGTGTTTCACTTACATTTTTTATTGATTCAAAATCACATGGATTACCATATATGTGGACGGGGATTATTGCATCAGGTTTTTCATTTGTACTTTTAATATCCATATTTCCATCATCATAGTTAATATCACAAAGTATTGGTTTTGAGCCAGTCATTAAAATACAATTTGCTGAAGCAATGAATGAATTTGTACTTGTAATTACTTTTGATTCTTTTCCAATGTTAAGACTAAGCAAGGATAACTGCAAAGCTGAATTTCCTGAGTTAACTGAAATAGCATATTTAGTTCCTATGTATCTAGCAAATTCCTCTTCAAATTTAGCAACACTTTCACCCATAACAAATTTTTCATTTTTTAATGCATCAATAGCAGCATTTTCCATATCTTTTGTGAATTCAGGAACAAAAAAGGGAATCATTTTCAGTGTACTTGGTAATATTAGATGTTAATTTATAATTATACTAAAGAAACTGACGTGAATGTTTTAAATCATTAGAAATTTTGTTGATTCAATATGAGATTAAGGATGTTGGGGATTGTGGTACCAATTATAATAATAGCCTTTTCTTATGGTGTGGCAGTAGGAGTCTATGAATATTTTCCCTATGAAATTTTAGACGCATCAAAGGATGTTTTAGTTGAACAAAAAACTATTCAGAACAACCAGTTCGTCAATCAAGCCGATGTGGGCTCTTTAATTAAAATTAATAACGAAGTGGACATTGATCAAAAAAGAAGTTTGTTAACAGAGTTTTTCTGGAATGTTGGAAGCTTTCATCGTGTAACATACAATACACAACCACCTGAGGTTGAATATGATATTTCTGATTCTAATTATGGCGATTTTCAGAACTTAAAACGGATTGATAGACTAACTGTTGAAATGGACTATGGAATAAATTCAATTTCTTATCTTTTCGTACCAAAACAATCTAATGAAAAATTAATTTTATATCACCAGGGGCACGGAGGAGATTTCATTTTGGGCAAAGATACCATTCAATTTTTCCTTGACAGAAATTTCACAGTGATTGCTATGGCTATGCCATTACTTGGCATGAATAATCAACCAATTGTAGAAATAGATGGTTTGGGTGAAATGACATTAACCTCTCATAAGAAACTTGGATTATTGGAAACAGATAGTTTCAACCCAATGAAATTATTTCTAGATCCAATTCAAATTAATTTAAATTTTTTAGATAAGGAATATGATTTTAAACGATACTCAATGATTGGATTATCAGGTGGTGGTTGGACCACCGTAGTATATTCTGCAATTGATGAGAGAATTTCAGATAGCTTTTCTGTTGGTGGCTCAATACCATTTTACTTAAGAGTAGATAGTAGAGATATGGGTGATTATGAACAAACAAATATCGAATTATATAAAAACGTGAATTATTTGGAATTATATGTTTTGAGTGCGTATGGTGATGGGAGACAACACATTCAAATTTTTAATAAAAATGATCCATGTTGTTTCTCAGGAGACTGGAGTGAGACTTATGAATTTGTTATAAAAGATCGGATATCACAATTAGGAAAAGGTGATTTCCAAATTTTTATTGATGATAGTCATAAAGAACATAAAATTTCAGAAAATGTTTTAGGAATTATTCTAAAATCGATTAATGAATTTTAGCTCCATTAAATCAGAGTTTCCATTAAATCAGCTAATGAATTAGCAGCTTTCTCATTATTGAAATTCTCTAGTGCATAATCCCTTCCTGCATTTGCAATTTTTTCCCATTTTGGATTACCTGGATCACTCAGAAAACTTTCAAATTTTTGTTCATAATTATCTTCATTTATGAAAATACTTGTCTCTCCATCAACATAACCAAGGTAATCCCCTTTGTTTTTTTCTGTAATTTCCATAAAAGTTAAGCAACCTGCTGCAGGAATTTCCCAGTATTTTATAGTAGTTTCAACTGATGTTGCTGCTATAGCTCCAGCATATTTTTGTAATAACAAATTATACTTGTCTCCTACATATTGATGTGATAATGTAGCAGTATAATCTACATATTGAAGATCATTACATTTTGTACGTAAAGTATAGTATGTGTACGAGTTCCATTTTGGATTTCGTATTGAATTTATTATTCTTGATAAAAATTTAGTGTTTCCTACTGCACCGGAATTTAAAATTTTATTTTTTATTCTATCTCTAAATGGAGACATATTTTGATATAATGATGGTTCTAAACCAAAAATTATACTCGTATATTTGAAATCCTTGGGAAATAAGTCATGAAATAATGATTCTGGATAATAATGAAAGTAGTGATCAATTTTCCATTTTTTATGGAATTTTATTGCATTTTTTGCATCTTGAGGATCACAAACATCTGCAATAACCGGAATATCTAATTCTTGTATGCCAATTAGTTCTTTTGGCATACCAAATTCAGTATTTTGCCATAATAGAATTATATCAAACTTGTCTTTCAGAACAGATGTATCAAAAATTTCATTTGTAGGAAAATAAGTTATTTCTAATCTAGTATTGCGTTTCAATGCATTCATGAAAAAATGATAATACGTATTATCAAAGTGATTTCCTGACAAAAATACATTTGATGATTTAAAAATAAATGCTACCCTGATTTTCTTCAATATTTCATGTAACCTAATTTTAACAAATCAAAATAGTAATATAAGTAATCAAACTGATTGAATAATATTGTTTATTAGACATATCAATACGACGGAAAGAACGTGTTTGAAATCTATTTTTTAATTGCTGGAATTATTTTTCTAATTTTAGAGATCAGTATATACAAATTGGTTTTGAGTGTAAACAAGAAATTTCAATGGCTTATATTAGAAAAAGATGAAAACCCAAAAATTTCAAAATATGTATTAGAGAAATTTTTGTCGCATGGATATGATGCAGAATTAGGTTGGGTAAGAAAACCAAATACGGAACATTCTGAAAATGGTAGAGATGGAAAAGTTAAATGGACAACAAATAATTCTGGAGCAAGAACAAATCCAAAATTTGAAGAAATGAAATCAGATATTTCTTGTTATGGAGATTCATTTTCATTCTGTAGACAGGTGAATGATGATGAGACATGGGAACATTACTTATCAGAATTACTAAAAACGAATGTTCAAAATTTCGGAGTTGGAAATTATGGATTAGATCAAGCATACTTGAGATTAAAAAGAGAATATTCAAAGAATCCAACAAAAATTGTAATGATAGGAGTTGTTCCAGATACAATTAGTAGAATTATCAGCATGTGGAAACACTATTACGAATATGGGAATACGCTTGGATTCAAACCTAGATTTAAGATTCATAAAAAGAACTTGGAGTTATTAAAAAATCCAATTGATATAGAAACAAAGTTTTCACAGTATACTGAATATCTAGATTACATACAAAAAAATGACTTTTTTTATAAGGCTAAATTCAGAAAAGAGAAGATTACATTCCCATACTGCATTACCATACTTCGTAATTTGAAAAGAAATTTCGGAATTATCAAATGGATTAAAAAAATTGAAGATTTCGAATCGAAGAACAAAGATACAAAAGAAATTTCATGGGAACCAATGAATATAATTATGAAAAGGAATCTAGAGTGGCGAATAAAATTATTCAAAGACAAAAACACTTTGGAATTATTTAAGAAAATTCTTGAAGAATACGTAGATTTTTCAAAACTGAAAAGTTTCTTACCCATCTTTATGTTTTTGCCACAAAAAGATGATATTTTATTTATAAAACAAAATTATAATTTTTATCAAGAGTTAATTAATGAAATTTCAGAAATTAATAATTTAATTTTTGTAGATATCACAAATGGATTGATACAAGAAGAATGTTTGGACGAGTTATATTCTGATAATAATGAATATGGAGGACATTATTCTATGGTTGGTAATCAAAAAATTGCAAAATTAGTTTTTGAGGAATTAAAAATAAAAAAAATACTCTAATCAATTAAGACCAAATCAATATTGTTTTCTTTCAGAAATTTAAGCAATAATTTCTTCAGGTTTTGTACATTTAGAGATGAAATATCATACAAATTATTTTCCTCTCGAGGATCCAATTCGAGATCATAATATTCCCAAGTTTGGGGTTTTTCATTATAAATGAGCTTTTTCCCATTCGATTTAACACAAAAAACATTATGTTTTTCTGGAGATGGCCATGGACCATATAGTCCACCTGTTTCAACAAAAACATCTCTATCTTTTTCTTCATTATTTTCAAGAAATGGAATTAGACTTTTTCCTTGGAAATTAGACACAGAATCTTTTGGAATACCCGCAAGATCCAGAATTGTTGGAAATATATCAATTGTCCTACATTGATTAGCAAAAGTTTGTTTCTTGGAATGTGGTATCTTTAACATACAAAATACGTTAATGGTATAATCATAAACAAAAACACCATAAAATTTTTCACCCTTTTTTTCACCCAAACTTGTCCCATGATCTGAAAAGAGTATCAAAATTGTGTTTTCATGAATTTTTTGCTGTTCTAATGTTTCAAGTATAGTTTTGATGTATTCATCACAATAAGGCAAATACGAATTAAAGCGTTCATTATTTTCTTTTTGTTTATTAAAAAATTCATCATCGTTAGATTCTTGTTTATATTTTTGAATTACAGCATCTACTAATCGCTTATGTATTTCTGTATAGTGTAAAAAAAGAAAAAATTTTTTCTTTGATGATAATTCTTTGATAATATTAGCATGTCTTTCTTTAAAATTAACAGTTTTTTCATCAAATACATTTTTTTCAGAGAATCCTTGAGCAGGGATAACTGAATCGTCAATAATGTCATAACAGGTGTAATAACCATATTTCTGTAAAAGTTCAGGGAACGTTCTAATTTCATTTTTCTTAAATTTAAAAATATTATAATATCCATTAACTCCGTTTTTTGATGGATACATTCCAGAGAATATAGCATGTAATGAAGCAAATGTATAAGGTGCAGATGTGTACATTTCAGAAAAATAATTTGAATTTTCTTTTAAAAATTTTAGTGATGGACATAGATCAATTTTGTCTTTTCGAAATCCATCTATGTTGATGAGGATAATGTTACAGTTTTTATTTTCCATATATGTTGTTAAAAAAATATTATTAAAAGAATGTTATTAAATCATCTGAGAGTATCAATTAGATATATTGAAAAATTTTGAGAGTGTATTTTTTTCATGCATATTTTTGTATACAACAAAATCATTGTAAGAATCTAATTCAAGCCAAGAATTAGATATTGGAATTGCTTTAATTTTTACTCCGTCATTTATCATCCCTTGAAGCAGATCAGTCATGAAGGATTTTTCAAAACTGAGACTAGAATTGAGTGGATTCTTGCCATTTTGTGCAGATAATTTGGATTTGTCATAAAAAGATTTTAAAATTTCGAGTCCCTCACCCTGAAATTTCATCAATCCAATATACTGTGCTTGAATATCAATTATTTCTGTAGTTTTTTGACCTATGTTAGTAATGTCGCCATTTTTATTAATAGTTAGACTTTCAGCATCATCTATGGGATTTTTAAAACGAGTCTTCCAGTAATTAAGCCAATTTTTATCAACAATTAATGAGATACTCGCGGAACTAGAAAATAATTTTTCAAATACATGTCTTTCAAATATTATATCCCCATAAG
>PYIL01178039.1_pt1 | contig 10655 bp, 6 predicted proteins | sample 3578041 | NCBI WGS metagenome assembly PYIL01 (sample SAMN08408023, study PRJNA431606) | Marine metagenome isolate SA_KN192-05_S13_150m, whole genome shotgun... | biome: marine; feature: oceanic pelagic zone; material: water; isolation source: 150 m water sample, 0.2-0.8 um fraction ... | reverse complement strand
GATGTGAGGACTCTTTTATGAGTGAAATCAGAGCGACCAGTCGCATTGATGGGACCGCCATTCCTGTTCGTGGTAACAATGTCGATACGGACCGTATCATTCCAGCCCGTTTTCTTAAATCGATTACATTCGATGGTCTTGGCGACCATGTATTTGAAGACGATCGCCAATCAATGCCGAATCACCCTTTTTCTAATCCATCGTATGCGGGTGCATCAATCTTGTTAGCGAACGAGAATTTCGGTTCCGGTTCGTCTCGTGAACATGCTCCGCAGGCGCTAAAACGCTGGGGTATCGATGCTTGCATTGGAGAGTCGTTTTCTGAGATCTTTCTTGGGAACGCAACAACGATCGGGTTGCCGTGTGCCACGGCATCTGCGGCAGACATCAAGATGCTCATGGACGCGGTCGAGCGGACACCGACTACGCGACTCTCATTGCGGATTGATGCGTTGTTAGTTGAAACGGCGCAACTGTCTCAGCCGGTGGTTATTCCAGCGGCCATTCAAGAATCTTTTCTAACAGGACAGTGGGACGCAACCGGGTTGCTTCTCGATCAATTTGATCAGGTGCGTCAGGTTGCTGCGGCATTGCCATACGTCAAGGGGTATTAGAGGGCCGCTGTTGTGCTGATTTGAGGAAGGCCTCAGCCGCGTGTGACATCTCTCCTTCTCGACGGTAGACCAACTGTACTTGGCGTGCGAGTCGGAGTGGAGGCACCTTAATAGCGACCAGTTGACCCCGAGCGATCTCTGTCAGCGCACAGCGTTTGGGCAGAAGCGCTACGCCGAGGTTCATTTCGACAGCACGTTTAATTCCATCGATGCTTGGTAGGTCAATTTGTATATTGATGGAGGTATGGCTCTGTTCGTAGAGTCGTAAGACTCGTTCGCGTGCCGGTGACGCCTCGTTGTGGGCAATGACCGTTTGCTGTCCGAATTCCTCCATGGAAATTTTGGGCCGTTTCGATAGTGGATGCTTTGGGTGAGTAAGCATGACGAGTTCATCCTCGCCCAAGGGCACTGTAAGCAGGCCCCGTTCGCGTGGCTGAAATGTTAGTACGCCAAAGTCGATTGATCGGCTCAGTATTAACTGCGGTATCTGACGGGCAGATACGCGACGCACTTCGACCTGCGCATGTGGGTAGTCTTTTCGAAAGCGTTCTATCGCAGGCAGTAGGGTATGGACGGCTCCTTCGTTTGCGCCGATTGACACACGACCACGGCGTAGTTGTTGCAACTCTCGTACGGCCCCTTCTGCCTCTTCTTTCAGTTGTGTCAACCGTTGCGCATAGTCAAGGAGAAGTTCTCCGGCTTCGGTTAACCGTCCACCTTTTGCCGACCGGTCAAACAGGCGTTCATCGAGTTTTTCTTCGAGTTTTTTAATCGATTGGCTAACGGCGGGTTGTGTGCGGTGAAGACGTTCGGCCGCACGGGAAAAACTCCGTTCTGTTGCGACCGTCGTGAAGACGTGCAATTCTGCAAGATCCATCATCTACTCCTTCATGATAATAAGAGGCAATTATGACAGGTGTTGTTATATAAGTTTTGTTTACCTAATAATCTTCAGTGAGGCAGTGTGACTATTAGCCAGGTTGCTCTGATCACGTATTAAATATTTGAATTATGGTTCCTCAGATTTGTTTCAAAATTACGTAAACGGGGTTGCTTACGCAGTAAAGACACTACAGTGCCGATCACACTAGCTATTACATGCAACACCTTTGCTGCGACGTAGTTAACAGTTGGTTAAATGCTGGTTAGGGCTAATTTATGGTTTGTTATCGTAACTAGGCTGGGGGCGAGGGCTCGATTGTTCGAGAGGCACAGATATAAGTAAATATAATTATTATGTAATAAATATAACTTTGACTTTTGTTTCTGTGTTCGCCTTAATAAGTGACGGTTGTTTTGATTGGTGGCCGTGCTTAAGCGCACGCGTAGGAGATTTCGATGGCGAGCGACCGACTCTATATTTTTGATACGACGTTGCGCGATGGCGAGCAGTCGCCTGGGTTCTCAATGAACACGGATGAGAAAATCTGCCTTGCACATCAAATCGAAGCCCTCGGCGTTGACATTATCGAAGCCGGATTTCCGATTGCATCGGATGATGATGCGCACGCGGTGAAACTCGTTGCGACAGAGATTCGAAACCCTGTGATTGCTGCACTTGCGCGCTGTAACCCCGCTGACATCGAGCGAGCCGGGGAATCCCTAAAGCCTGCGGTCCGTTCGCGGATCCATACGTTCATTGCGACATCTGACCTGCATTTAGAGCGAAAACTTCGCATCAGTCGTGATGATTGTATTGAGGCAGTTGTGGCGGCGGTCAAGCAGGCCCGTCAGTACACTAACGATGTTGAATTTTCTGCGGAGGACGCCACACGCAGCGACATAGATTTTTTATGCAAGGTCGTAGAGACCGCGATTGCGATGGGGGCAACGACAATTAATTTACCGGATACCGTCGGCTGCTGTACGCCTGAAGAGATAGAAGAATTTTTCACAGAGATTCGGGGAAAGGTTGCGAATATTGACGACGTTATCTTGAGTACACACTGCCACGATGATCTGGGCCTTGCTGTTGCGAATTCACTCGCGGCGGTTCGAGCAGGTGTACGCCAAGTGGAATGCACAATTAATGGCATCGGCGAGCGCGCTGGGAATGCTGCACTTGAAGAAATTGTCATGGCGACTCGCGTCAAACCAGATCGATTGCCTTATGAAACGGAAGTTGTCACAGAGGAACTTTTTCGCACTAGCCAGATGTTGACCGAGTTGACGCATGAGTCAGTGCAGGCAAACAAGGCGATTGTTGGTCGGAATGCCTTTGCACACGAAGCTGGGATTCATCAGGATGGTGTCATTAAAGACCGTCGCACGTACGAGATTATGAAGCCCGAGGATGTAGGGGTTGAGTCGACGTTAGTGCTTGGAAAACATTCTGGGCGTCACGCTGTTAAGAAGCAGTGCGAAGACCAGGGCTATGAGTTGAGTCGATTTGAGCTTGATCGAGTCTATCGTGAAGTCATTGCGCTAGCAGACCGCCAGAAATCAGTTAGTGACACCGATTTGTCGAGTATCGTTAAAAACATTCAAATTCCAACGGTTACTGATAAAGGCGCGGCATAGTCGCCCACGACCGTCACGCTACAACCAACGATATTTTGTATGCGCGCAAAGATTGCACTATTACCCGGGGATGGTATCGGCCCGGAGGTTATTGATGGCGCCGCAAAGGTGTTGGAAGCGGTTGCCCAACGCTACGGCCATACCTTGTCGATGACTCGTTCATTAGTGGGGGCCGCTGCGTTACGCGCCGGAGAACCGCCACTACCGTCCGCGACGCTCGACGAATGTCTTACGGCTGACGCGGTCCTACTCGGGGCCGTCGGTGACCCGGAATTTAACAGTGGATCCCGCGAGCAGCGTCCGGAGACCGCACTGCTTGATCTTCGTCAGGCACTCGGCGTGTACGCCAATCTTCGTCCGGCAAAGGTTTGGCCTGGTCTTGAGGATGGTGGCTCGCTCAAACCAGAACGATTACGAGGGCTTGATGTGCTGATTGTTCGAGAGTTGACCGGCGGTATTTACTATGGTGAACCAAGAGGACGAACGGATGATCGCACGGTCGCGTTTGACACCATGCGTTACAGCCGACCGGAGATAGAGCGCATCGCGACGGTGGCATTTGAGAGTGCGAGAGGACGGAACCGATTAGTGACATCGGTTGATAAGGCGAATGTGCTGGAAAGTTCACGGCTATGGCGTGAAGTGGTGACTGAAGTCGGCGCACGTCACCCGGATGTCCGTCTTGAACACCAGTTGGTGGATTCGTGTGCGATGCTCCTTGTTTCGAATCCCGATAAGTTTGATGTCATATTGGCCGGCAACTTGTTTGGGGACATCCTCTCCGACGAAGCTGGTGCTGTTGTGGGGTCATTGGGATTGTTGCCGTCAGCGAGCGTTGGCGGTTCGGGTGGATTATTCGAACCCGTGCATGGGTCAGCTCCCGATATTGCTGGTCAAGACAAGGCGAATCCTGTTGTGGCAATTGCGTCGGCGGCAATGTTGTTACGTCATGCGCTCGATGCTGACACGGAAGCAACCACGATCGAAACCGCCATTGGATCGGTGCTGGATGATGGTCTCCGGACGGCAGATCTTGCGCTCGACGGACAACAAGCACTCGGCTGTCAGGCGATGATACAGGCCATTGTCGATCGGTTAGAGTAAACGTGAAGAGGCACTTCACCGTCTTCCCTAAAGTAAATCGCTACGAATAGCGTTTCTATTCGCAGGGTATGATCAAAGGTCAGCGTCTGCTGCAACTATTCAGCTTACAAAGGACCAGAGGGCCGTTTGCGTATTTTTCATTGCTCCACCTCGTGTGTTGTCCGTAAATTGTTTCGGATTGGTGCGCATGGGTGTTTCGTTGCGGCACTGGCTGCAAGCACGGCTGTAGCGCCTGTGGTAGTTACAGCACAGGAAACGACGTCCGGAGATGCTCGTGGACTGGCGGCCGAGAAACGGAGTATTGCCGTCGGGCCGTTCGTGAACATTTCGGGTCGCCCATCTGATGACTGGATTGGCTACGGCATTGCTGAGACGTTGTCAGCCGATTTACAGCAACTGACGACATTATCTGTAATTAGCCGCGACGCACTCGATGAAGAGTTCTCTCTGCTACCAGGTAGACCTGATGATCTCGAACAAGTTGCACGCGAGATTAGCCAAGAGTTGGGAGTTCGGTGGCTAATTGTTGGCGGGTATCAGCGTATTAATGATCAAGTGCGTATTACTGCGCGCGTTGTAGAGACAGAAACTGGCCGTATTGAAACTGTCACCAGGGTAGATGGAAGTATCGCAGAGCTTTTCGACCTACAGGATCAGATTGTTGCAGAACTTGGAGAAGGATTTCGTGCCCTAACAAATGCCCCTATGGTGACAGACGGTGCCATGTCGCCCAACCAAACACCAAGTCGATCTGCTGTGCCGACGCCGAACGATGTTGCGGGTGGCCTGTCTTTGGGTATGCCAGGAACTGCAGGGTTTGGCGTTGCCGAAGGAGCCGGCATCCTCACGGGTCGACCGACGCTCCGGCCAGGTCGAAGCGATACCCGTCCTGAAATAGACGGACGTCTTAATGACGTCATTTGGCAAGATGCGCTTCACATCACTGAGTTTGTCCAGCAAAATCCAGTTGAAGGAGCGCCGGCGACCGAGGATACCGATGTTTGGATCGCCTATGACAGCCAGAATCTGTACATTGCCGTGCACGCGCATTACAGCGACCCAAGCATCATGCGTGCCAATCGTGTTGACCGAGACCAGTCGCTCGAAGATGACAACGTCTCGTTTTATTTTGATACCTTTCTCGATCAACAACGGGCCTACCTCTTTTCAGTGAATGGCTATGGTGTTCAAGGTGACGCGATTGTGAATGCTCGTGGTGGTGGTCGGAGGGGTAATCGACGACGATCGACCGGAAGTTCCAGTTTCAACCGAGGCGGTATTCCTACTGGTGATAACTCGTGGGATGCATTATTCAGTAGTAGCGGACAAACGGTTGATGATGGCTACACCGCCGAGGTGGCCATTCCATTCAAGAGCTTACGCTACCCACAACGCGAACAGGGTTTACCCCATCGGTGGGGGTTTCAGATTGTCCGAGAAGTACGTGGCAAAGATGAATTTCAAGTGTGGGCACCGATTACGCGGAACGTATCCGGGTTTTTGACACAGTCTGGGTTACTGGAGGGGATGACGAACCTGTCACTCAGCCGTAACTTGGAGATCATGCCCACGTTTACGGGTGTGCAGTACGGTTCTCTTAGTCGACAGGGAAAATTTGTTGATGGAGACCCGTCGCCTGAAGGTGGTGTCAATTTAAAATATGGCATTACGTCGAATTTGATAGCCGATTTTGCGTACAACCCTGATTTTTCTCAGATTGAGTCAGACCTGCCACAGATTGAAGTTAACCAACGGTTCGCCTTGTTTTATCCTGAGTTGCGACCGTTCTTTCTTGAAGGGGCAGAGATTTTTTCGCCGGCGCGTGGCATGGTCACCTTTGTCAATACCCGGACTATCGTCGACCCAGAGTTTGGCGGGAAAGTTACAGGCAAGGTTGGTAACACGACTGTTGGCTTCATGGTAGCTAATGATGAAGCACCTGGGCGAACGGATAGTTCGACGGATATTGCATTTGGAGAAAAAGCAAACAATATCATTGGGCGAGCACGGTACGATTTATATGCCGAATCGTATATTGGTGCCCTAGTGACGCACCGAGAATTTTTGGATAGCCATAGTACTTTGGGTTTGCTCGACGGCAATTTTCGACTCGGCCAGACGCAGTCGATGTCGTTTCAAGCGGTTCAAACTGATCATCGTGATCTCGAGCACGTGAATCGCGAGGGGCAGATGTTCAATCTCTCGTGGCGTTTCACTAACCGACACTGGACCAGTTTTGCTTCGCTTTATACGTTGTCGCCCAACTTCCGCACGGATGTGGGGTTTGTGCGTCGGGTCGACCAAAAGCAGGGGTTTACCTCACTTGGGTACACGTTCAGACCAGAAAGCTGGATTGTCAGTTGGGGGCCGAGTGTTCGCTATAACTGGAACCACGACTTCGATAACGTCCTTCAGGATCTCGATAAACGCGTGGCGTTCGATGTGACGTTTGCTCGCAACATCAGCGTGAGTAGCCAGTTTCAAGATGAAATGGAGCGATTCGGCGGCATTAACTTCCAGAAACAATCAGGTCGTGTTGGTGGGCAGGTCAGTACAAGCCGCCGCGTAGCGGTCGGTGGTTACGTTGAGTACGGTGATCTAGTGCGCTACGTTGACAATCCCTACCTCGGGCGGGGCAGCACTGGTAGTTTTTTTGCGTCTCTGCGACCGCTATCGCGGTTTCAGTCTGAGATTAATTTGCGGACTAGTGATTTCATCGATCCACGCACGGGCGATGAATTGGTTTTTGACGTCAAAATCTTACGCGCGCTCAATACGTATCAGTTCACCGATCGGTTTTTGCTGCGAAACATTTCTGAGTACAACACGTTCGACAAAACCGTTGATTTGAATCTGTTATTTACCTATCGATTGAATGCGGGCACAGCCTTCTACATTGGGTACGACGATCACTATCGACAAGCTGATCAGATCTATGGTGATGACATGGACGGTGACGGGATAGACGATCAGCTCTTTCCGATGGCGACCGTGTATCAACAAACAAATCGAGCGGTGTTTACGAAATTTCAGTATCTCTTCCGGTTTTAGGTGTTGCAGTCATACTTTCGAGGTTCCTTATGAACATTCGACGATTCCTGATGGCCTGTTTGCTGAGCATGTCTGTTCTACCTGTTAGTGCTCAAGATGAATTGCGTTTGCCCCAGCTCGACAAACTTATGCTCCCGCCTGGGTTTTCGATAGAGGTGTACGCCGCTGATGTTCCGAATGCCCGGCAGATGGCGTTAAGCCCGAACGGCACCGTTTTTGTGAGCACGCGTCAGGCTGGGGACATTTATGCCGTACGGGATGACGACGGAGACCAGTCCGCTGACCAGGTATTTGTGCTGGACAGTGATCTCAATATGCCGAATGGCGTGGCATTTCATGACGGAGACCTATACGTCGCAGAGATTAATCGGGTCTTACGGTATGACGATATCGAATCACATCTCGACGCGCCGCCCGAGCCAGTTGTTCTGAACGATTCTTTGCCAATGGAGCGGGCCCACGGGTGGAAGTTCATCGCCTTTGGTCCTGATGGTCGGTTGTATGTGCCTGTAGGAGCACCGTGCAATATTTGTTTCCATGAAGATGAAGAACCGCGGTTCGCGACAATTCTCAGCATGAAACCTGATGGTAGCGATGTACAGATATACGCACGAGGGATTCGAAACTCAGTTGGGTTCGATTGGCATCCGACCAGTGGTGAGTTGTGGTTTACGAACAATGGTCGTGACCGACTGGGAGATACGCAACCGGCAGATACATTGCACCATGCTCCGGAAGCGGGTCTTCATTTCGGGTTTCCGTTCTGTCACCAGGGGAATATTCAAGACCCAGAATTTAATACCCGTCCCTGTAGTGAGTTTCGACCGCCTGCCCAAAGACTAGGACCGCATGTGGCCTCGTTGGGAATGGAGTTTTATACAGGAGACATGTTTCCGGCGTCGTATCGGGATCACATTTTTATTGCGGAGCACGGGTCGTGGAATCGTTCTCCGGAAGCCGGGCACACAGGCTATCGGTTGATGGTGGCACGCCTGGATGGTGACCGTGTGACCGGCTATGACATTTTTGCCGAAGGATGGCTCGAAGCCACGAACGAAGCATGGGGGCGACCCGTTGATGTTGAGGTAATGCCTGACGGCGCCCTCCTTGTGAGTGATGATAGCGTTGGAGCCATTTATCGTATTACCTACTCAAACTAGAACTCGTTTGCTGGAGACGTGACGTTCGCGGTTCACGCTGATGATAGTTCGCGCAGTCGTCTGTATCGTTCTTTTCGTTTCACTCTCAACGCTGTCTGTTGCGGGGATACAAATCACACCCGAGTTGATTCGTACACGTACCGAGCGCGAATGGATCGTTAAGGCAGAGAAGATGCGGCAGCACTTGCTGCCGCTTATGCGGGCGCATGAGATCGATCTCTGGATCATTCTGAGTCGCGAGAACGCACCAGATCCTGCCCTTGAACTGTTTGGTGGATACGGTATTACCGGGTGGTATGGCCATCGGAACGCGTACCTTTTTTATGACGCGGGTGTCGAGGGTCTTGAGACCATGGCGCTGGGTACTCACCTCAGTAATCACCTCGACCGGTTTTATGACACCAAGATTCTTTACGGAGAAGAAGGCTTATCGCCACACCTTCGGGAATATGTCGATGATCGAAGCCCAACGCGGATCGCTATTAACCAATCGCGTACGATCAGCATGGCTGATGGTCTGACTGCAGAGTTGAAGGATTACTTGCTGCAGACCATCGGCGAAACGTATCGGTCAGCTCTTGTGTCATCAGAACCGCTGCTCGTTGAGTATGTCTCGACCAAGACGGACGCCGAACAGGTAATCCAGCGAGAGGCCAGTCAGGCAACGTTTCGTATTTTGCGTCGCGCATTCTCAAACGAGATCATCCAGCCAGGGCAAACATCGTTACTTGACGTCCATTATTGGATCACCGCGGAATGGAAGCGGCAGGGGTTTGAATTTAATTTTCCAGCCTCGTTAGATCTTCAGCGCCGAGGATCGGAAATGCTGGATGACAGTGATGACCCGGTTATTCAACCGGGAGACCTGCTGCATGTCGATTTTGGTGTTCGGACTTCCGGTGTCGTGGCTGACCAGCAGAAGATGGCGTACGTATTGCGCGCTGGCGAGACAGAACCACCGGCGGGATTACGTGCCGCGTTTGCTCGATCGGCCCGTATGGCGAGCATTCTTGTCGATGAGTTTCGTGTCGGTCGTACGGGTATTGCCATCAAGACCGCGGCGGAAGCGCAAGCATTGGATGAAGGCATTGACAGTTTGGTCTATTCACACGCCCAGGGGAATTGGGTGCACGACGCGGGTGTGTGGATGATTCACGATTGGCCAGATCGATACGGGGACCATCCCCGCTTTCGGTTGCGGGCAGGGGAATGGATTTCATTGGAGTTCTCGGTCAGTGAAGCCGTGCCAGAATGGAATGACCAAGCTGTGACGATCATGCGAGAGGAAGACACCATCGTACATAGCGATGGAAACGTAGAGTACTTGTCTGGCCCACAACGTGAACTCTGGGTCATCCAATAGCAGTAACCTCTCCGCGGTCTTTTCAGAGCGTCCGGTTCCTAGTCATGGTCTTCTTTCTGTCAAGCAGAACACCCGTGATGTAACAACAGGAGCGGAACCACGCTTGCCGTGTTACGACCTAATGACGTTAAAAAGCGAGACTGTCGTTATATTCTGGTATCTAGTTCGATCGACGGAGGTGGATTTTGAGCACGCTTCAGGCAAATCAACTGCGAATGTTTTTATGGTGCTGCGTTATCGCAGTTGCTCTCGTTGGGTGTACTGCATCAGATGACTTGAATGAACCGGTTGCTGTGGTCCAAGACACTATTGGGGAGGATGTAGCCCCACTACCGTTACTGCCACCGGTAACGGCACTTCCACAAAATTATCGATCGGTCGGTGAGTTGGCGGGCCGAGGCATGTTCTATGCCGCGAGCGACGAACCCGCTTTTCGTATTGACGACGGAAACCACTACAACGGCTATGATGGTCCTCTCGTATGGGCCAAGAATCCAGAGGGAATACGAACACAGGGTGTACTTTACGGTGTGGAGAATGACTCTGTCGTTTCCGTCGGATATCTGATTCGCCAAGGCGATTTTGTTGCGGGTAAGAATTTTCACGGATTAACAATTCGTGAGGTGGATTTTCCTGCTGCTCACTCCTTGACCGTTGACCTAGTTGAAGGCGAAACCGAAGAATTTAATCAGTATCTACTGCTTTTGCACTTCCGGCCATCTGAGGATGAGGTGTATCCGATGTTACAGACTGGTCAATTTCCGTTGGTCACGAGTCTTCCAGACGAGTTCGAGGTGTTCGCATGTGACCACCATCCCGAGACCCGTTTCTGTCCGGGCATGG
>PYIL01257835.1_pt1 | contig 10666 bp, 7 predicted proteins | sample 3578041 | NCBI WGS metagenome assembly PYIL01 (sample SAMN08408023, study PRJNA431606) | Marine metagenome isolate SA_KN192-05_S13_150m, whole genome shotgun... | biome: marine; feature: oceanic pelagic zone; material: water; isolation source: 150 m water sample, 0.2-0.8 um fraction ... | reverse complement strand
TCCGTATTGGCCGCGTGTGGTGAAGCTGACCTGGAACAGGGATCGAGCCTGGCCGCAGCGGATTTCGCTACCCACGCCACGGTCGTCGAACAATACTGCGTCGCCTGCCACAACGAGCTAAATCGGACCGCCAATCTTTCTCTCGAAAATATCGACCTGACGCTGGTCAGTCAGGATGCCGAACTCTGGGAGAAAGTAATCCGCAAGCTGCGGGCCGGAATGATGCCTCCTCCGGGCATGCCCCGGCCTTCCTTGGCTGACTACAACGGCCTCAGGGACTGGCTTGAAAACGAAATCGATCGCACGGCGGAGCCTAATCCGGGAACGAAGATCCTGCATCGGCTGAATCGAAACGAATACGCTAACGCGATACACGATTTGCTGGATCTGGAGATCGATCCAGCGATGTTCCTTCCCGCAGACGATTCGAGCCGCGGCTTCGACAACATTGCCGGTTCGTTGACAATATCGCCGACATTACTCGAAACTTATGTGACTGCGGCGACCAAGATCGCACGGATGGCAGTGGGATTCTGGAACACACCAACCGAAAGCCTCTACACCAAACGGACCGACAGTTCGCAGAACATGAAGATGGAAGGAATGCCTTTTGGCACCCGTGGCGGAATGGCCGTCAACCACGTATTCCCAGCTGATGGTGAGTACACTTTTACGGTCCGCAATCTGGGTGTGGGTACCTACATCCCTAACGAGCAATTCGAGTTGAGCATTGACGGGGAGAGGGTTCATTCCTGGGTCTACGCCGGGATGGGGGCGGATGCCGGAATGACTTCGGACGGTGACGGCCAACTCGAGGTCACGCTTCCGGTCAAAGCCGGATCCCGGCTGGTAGGGGCCACATTCGTTGCGACCAACTACCGGCCTAGCCTCGATGTGGCCCAGCACTTTGAACGCAAGTCGCTGGAGAACGGACGCGTTCGCGAACTTAGCAATTATCCCATCATCGGCGCTTTGCGGGTGGAAGGGCCGTTCAACCCTGTACGACCCACCGATTCGCCGAGTATGAGTAAGATTTTTTCGTGCCGGCCATCTAATGCCTCAGAAGAAGAGTCGTGCGCCGAGGAAATCCTGACAACGCTGGCTCAACGCGCGTATCGACGACCCGTCACAATCGACGATCTGGAAACCTTGATGTTGTTCTATGGTGAAGGGCGCAAGGTCGGCACGTTTGATGACGGTATCGAGATGGCGCTCCGACGACTTCTGGCAAGTCCGCAGTTCCTCGTCCGTGTGGAAAGGGAACCGGTCGAATGGAGACCGGGAGAGACGTACCGCATTAGCGATCTGGAACTTGCTTCACGTTTGTCGTTCTTTCTGTGGAGCAGCATCCCGGACGATGAGCTGATCAACCTGGCCGAACAGGACAGGCTCAGCGATCCTGTCCTGCTCGAGCAGCAGGTCGAGCGCATGCTCGCTGATCCAAGGTCGGAGAGTCTGGTTAAGAATTTCGCGCAGCAATGGCTTTATCTGCGGAACCTGTCGACGACCGCTCCGGCACAGGCTGAGTTTCCAGATTGGGACGACGAGCTGCGGCAAGGATTCGCGCGCGAGACGGAAATGCTCTTCGAAACGATTATGCGCGATGACCTCAACATCCTGGAGATGCTGACGGCGGATTTTACGTTTCTGAACGAGAGGTTGGCCCGACACTACGACATCCCTAACATCTACGGTCCTCGTTTTCGACGTGTCGATCTTGGGCCGGAACTGGACTACCGTCGCGGTTTGCTGGGTCATGGAAGCTTCCTGTCGACGACATGGGTGCAGAACAACCGCACCTCGCCGGTCAAACGGGGTGTGTGGGTCCTGGAAAACATTCTAGGAACGCCGCCGCCCGAACCTCCGCCGAACGTGCCGGCGCTAGAGGAGACTGATGCCGAAGGCCTAGGACGATCCCTCACACTGCGGGAGCAGATGACTCGACACAGGATCGAGGAGCCGTGTGCGAGTTGCCATAGGATCATGGACCCTATAGGGTTTGCCTTGGAAAACTTTACCGCTGATGCGAAGTGGCGGACACATGATGGAGGCGACGAAGGGAACTTGATCGATTCAGCTGTAGAATTGTTCGACGGCAGTCAGGTCAGTGGTCCATCAGAATTGAGGGAAGCCCTGCTCAAGTACTCCCCGCAGTTTGTGCGCATGGTTACAGAGAAGCTGATGACTTACGGCTTAGGGCGGGGCGTCGAGTACTTTGACATGCCTGTCGTTCGCTCGATCGTGCGCGACGCCGAACAGAATGATTACCGGTTCTCTTCGATCTTGATGGGTATCGTGAACAGCGACCCCTTCCAAATGCGAACAAAATCCGGAGAGACGGGTGTTGAATAAAAACAGGATCTATAGATCAGGTCTGGATAAAGGAGACCGATAATGTTTATAACAAAGAAGCATATCTCCCGCCGCACTTTTTTGAGCGGCACAGGTGTGACCCTGGCCCTGCCATTTCTCGAGGCAATGGTACCAGCGTTGACGGCTCAGGCTCAGACAGCAGCTGCACCAGTGAAACGCTTTGTGGGCATCTGGCATCCCCATGGCGCGGCGCCAGGGTATTGGAGCCCCGTTGATGAAGGTTCCAATTTCGAGTTCTCCTTCATTACCAAGCCGCTCGAGCCGTTCCGTGATCGCACTGTTCTGATCAGCGGTCTCGATTCCACGGCTGCCTATTCCACGACTGAAGAGCCCGGAGGAAACCATGCCCGCGGCGCGGTTTTTCTGTCGGGTGCGCGTCCAAAACGAGATGCTGTAAGCCCGTATCTGGGGGTCACAGTCGATCAGCTGATTGCGCAGAAATATGGCCAGGACACTCTCTTGTCCTCGATTCAGCTCGGCATTGAGGATGCCAGCCATAACAGTGGCAATTGCAACTGGGGGTACAGTTGTGCCTACACGAATTCGATTTCCTGGGCCAACCCGACGACGCCCCTGCCCACGGAAGTTAATCCGAGGATTGCATTCGAGCGCATGTTTGGCGACGGATCGAGTCCAGAGGAGCGACGAGCGGGACGACTGCAGAGCGCCAGCATCCTGGACTCAGTGACGCGCGAAATCCCGCGTTTCAAGAAAGATCTCGGGCCGGGCGATCGGGCCCGACTCGATGACTATCTGGACAACGTCCGCGAGATCGAGCGTCGTATTCGAAACGCGACTAACAATCCGGCCGCCGAAGTTACTGCGGAAGTGCCGTTCGGAATACCCGAGAGCAAAGATGTTCATTTCAAGATCATGTACGACCTGATGGTTCTAGCGTTCCAGGCTGACATCACCCGCGCGCAGACGTTGATGTTAGGACGTGATCTATCAGGCACCACGTTCCCAGAAGCTGGTTATATCGGTGGCTGGCACGGGATCTCGCATCACGGAGACATTCCAGCGAACAAAGCTGGCTACGCACTGGTCAACCGCTATCACGTTGAGAACTTGGCGTACTTTGCCGAGAAGTTGCGGAACACTCCCGACGGCGACGGCAACTTGCTGGATCACGTACTAATCTACAAGAGCAGCAATATGGGTAACTCACACCGGCATGCGCACGAGAAGGTGCCGACCATCCTTCTCGGCGGGATCGACGGAACGTTTCCGGGGAATCGCCACCTAGTGTTCCCAGACAACACCCAGCGGTGCGCCAACCTGCTCTTGAGCATACTGCATATGTATGGCATTGAGCGGGATGGCATCGGCGAGAGCATGGGAACGGTGCCCCTGGTGTGAGGCGAGGAACATCGATGGGATTTCAACTCAGGCAAGCGATGTTGTGTCTGGCCCTTCTGGCCGTCATCTGCTTGGCTGTGGTACCTGCTGCAGCGCAATTTACTAGTAACTCGCGAATGGCGCGACCCGACGTAACTCTGCCTTTGGGTCCGGCACGCGGCGTGATCTTAAGCAGTTGCACCGCGTGTCATGGGATCGATGAATATGGTTATTATGCGTTGGACCGCCAGGGATGGGACGAAATCATCGAGAGAATGAAGACAACGTCGAGCGGCTTGGCCCAAGGCGCGGTGATTGCCGACGCCGACAAAGCAATCCTTCTTGACTGGCTCGTTGAACAGTTCGGTCCCGAGTCTACTCCTTTCCCACGGGAGTACGTACCGAGGGTCCTTACGGAAGCGGACTACCTTGTAGACGAAGGTGCTGAGGCCATCCTGGCCGGAACATGCGAAGCATGCCACTCCCTGGATCGAGTGCAGGAGGCCCGAGCCAACGAGGAACAGTGGCGCGCGCTCGTGCTCGCCATGATTGGGCGGGGAGCGGCATTACCACTCAGCGACGTCGAACCGCTCGTAGAGTGGTTGGCACGCACGCGCGGCACGAACCCGGCAAACTAAAAGTCTGCAAATCCTCTATAGCCGACCTAAGCAGTCTACTGGGTTTCGTTAGACATCATTGGAGATAGTCATGAAAAACCTCACCAACACAACCCTCCTCTTTCTTCTGGTTATTGGATTTTCTGGGGGTTCGAGTGGCCAAGCTCCACAGCTACAAACGGACATTACCTTCGTCGTCGTCGGTAAAACTGGAAACTTCAGACAATCCGCTGTCGGCACGGTCTCAGCCCTTAACTACCATTTTTTTGCTGAAATATTTATCCAAGAAAACGGGAGGATTAAACAAGCAGCTCTGTTAACTCCTGACAACCCTTTTGAAGGTATCGCATTTTCAGACAGTGGCTATGCCCTTGAGATGCACGGGGGAAGATATCCGAATGAAATTGAACTTGAACACCACTATCCGGATGGTAATTATATTTTTCGCTATGACACGCCTTCAACCGGTCTGTTGGAACAGCCTATCGCGCTGGCTAATTCTGCATCAGACAGTTCACGCCTGCCCGATGCACCACATATAATTTTGTCTCAGAACGGTAAGCTTATTTCACCCCACCTGATACAAGCGGATCTGCCGCTTACGGTGACCTGGAGCACTTTTGAGCAGGGCAATCAAGATCCTCTGGGGATCGTTAATGATCTGGTGTTTGTCATTATGGGCGACTGTCACGGCAATCGGATTTCACATAGTGGTCGGCCTTTTGAAAACGCCCCTTATCTAGATTACGCAGCAACAGAATTCATCATTCCTGCCGAGCACCTGCTGGCTGAAAATGCTTATCAGCTGTCTGTGGAACATGCCATTGTAGATACAACTATCACCAAAGGTGTACCAGGAATTGCTACTTTTGCCACTACAACCTTCCTCGATATTATGACCTTAGGAAGGGCAAGCGGTGAGGCTGCCTGCCCCGAAATACTCAAAAACTTTGATGCGGGCCAGACCGATCTAAGACAACCTCTTTTGTGAAGAGCCTAATGATAGCTGTCGATGTTTGGACCTCTTATCAATTAAATCAAACCGATAGCCTTAAGTTGGCGAAGTTAGGGACATGTTATGAGCCCGAAACAGGTAAACAAACTAGATGCCAACGACAAGTTGTCAGGCAAACGCGAATTGTTCAGCGTGCCCGAAGGCGTCATTTATCTGAACGGTAACTCCCTTGGTCCATTACCGAGCAATGTACAGCACCGCCTAAATTCAGTGATAAGTGAGGAATGGGGTAAGGATCTAATCGGCAGTTGGAACAAGCACGGTTGGATTGACTTGCCACTGAGGGTTGGAGAAAAGATCGCGCCGATCCTAGGCGCCGCGAGTGGCCAAGTGCTGTGCTGTGATTCTGTCTCGCTTAACCTCTTCAAGTTGCTAGCGTCCTGTCTGCAACTTCGCCCGGACCGTACGCGGGTTTTATCACAAAAAGATAATTTCCCTACGGACTTGTATGTTGCGCAGGGCCTGCAGCAATTGCTGGGACCATCGAGCTGTCAGCTGGATATAGTGGCGGCTGAGCAGCTTGCTGACGCCCTGAGTGAAGAGATAGCCGTATTGATGCTCAGTCACGTCAACTTCCGTGATGGAGCAGTGCACGATATAGCCGCGCTCACTCAGATGGCGCATGAGCGAGATATCCTAGTCATTTGGGACCTGGCTCACAGCGCCGGCATACTCCCGTTGAGTCTGGATGATTGGAATGTGGATTTTGCTGTGGGTTGTGGTTACAAGTTTCTCAACGGCGGGCCTGGAGCGCCTTCTTTCGTTTATGTAAATAAAAAACATCATGATCAATTCACCCAGCCTCTGCAAGGCTGGATGGGACATAAGGCACCTTTTGAATTCGATCCGAGCTTCACTCCCGCTGAAGGCGTTGGTCAATTTATGACTGGAACTCCACCAATTCTTTCCCTAGCGGCTCTGGATGCTGCACTTGACGTGTTCGCCGATGTGGATGTTAAGCAGCTTAATGAGAAATCTATGGCTCTGGCTGAATACTTTTTGAAGTTGGTAGCGCAACAACCCGCGCTTGGAGATTTGCAGTTGAGCTCACCCAAAGAGCCTGTCCAGCGGGGTGGCCACCTTTCATTTGCTCACCCTGAGGCTTACGCCATCTGTCAGGCTTGGGGAGACGTCGGGATAATAGCCGATTTTCGAAGCCCGGATCTGCTACGTGTTAGTTTCTCTCCATTGATCTTATGCTTTGAAGAAATTGAACGGTCTGTGCAGGCATTGTTTGAGGTGATGCATCACAAGACATTCAGCGAAGCAAAGTTTCATCAGCGCCGCAAGGTTACTTGAGGCATCCTTAAATATTTTTCTAAAACATTTTGAAAAAAATCAAATATCAGGTCGATAGTTAGTATCTATTGGAAATCGTTATGCAAAAGTTTCTCATACCCGTTACGCTTTTCTTTGTCATAAGCTGTGCGCCAGAACAGTCAGCAGACCCAAATATTGAGCTAGTGAGGGAAGAGTATGAATCATACTTTAATGATTTTGTTGCAAGGGACTTCGATGCGATCGCATCTCACTTTCAAGTTCCCACGATGAATCGTACGGCTTCTCCTGCTGCAGTTTTATCTACGCAGAATGAAGTAAGTGCTTTTTTTGAGTCGATGCCCATTCAAGACGGCTATAGCTATAGTTTAATGGACCGAATTGGTATTTATAGATTGGCTGACAGTGTTTACTACGTGGATCTAGACTTCACTCGTTATAACACTTCCGACGAAATTCTATTTGAAGGGCGCACTCTCTATTTTTTTGGCAACGAAACTGGTTCTTGGAAGATGTTTACTGCCGCTCCAGTACAGAGAGACAACTAATCTGGCTCTAACCCTATTACATAACCGGTTAGCTCAATCGTGCCGTCTTCCCTAATTGTTAGAGTAGCCACTCGCATACTTAAAAGTGAATTTTTAAAAAATCTGCAAAAAATCGAATAGCAGTGTTTGATAGTCGACTCATTAAATATCAGTTGAAGCAAACCTTCATGAATAAATTAACTGATGCAAATAAAGCTAATTACTCCAGATAATAATCAGTTCTTCTTGCCTTCCATCTATATAGTAAATTTTTTCACCATCAAAGAAAGCATCCTCTTCCAACTTAAAACGCACATCCTGTCCGCCCCACTCGGGAATACTTACCGTCGAATTTAACTCTATAGAATGGGCTGTGTTTTCGTAAAGCGGATAATCTCCCCTTCCCACAGTATCCCCCTGGTTATCCCACATGCCAATAGTTGGACCTGCTCCATGTCCATGGTACCCAATAGGATGAGTATAAATAGAGGGCCGAATATCTTCTTCGATTCCTTGTGCTCTTGCGCTTCTTAAAATTTCATTACCAGTGCGGCCTAGAACGAAATTTTCTGTAAGGATGTCTTGTAATCGGTTACTGGTTGCTAGTCCTGTCCTAAGTCCGGCTGGAGCTTCTAACTCGCCTTGTTTTAAAACATAGGCATGTTGTTGCGTGTCTGTGTTAAGCCGCAAATAAGTAATCCCAAAGTCAACATGCAATAAATCACCAGGCAGAATCACTCCTTGTAGTTCGGTATTTTGCTGCTCTCTCTGAATACTTACTGAGGGGTGAAACCAGGCTAAAAGGCGCAGTTCGCGAATACGATCACGGTACCACCATCTAACTTCTTCCGTCGTTGTCTCTCCTGGCGTAATGACATTATTAGAAAACCCCTCGGCAATAATGTTATGAGCAATCTCAACGATAGAAGGATAGAGTTCCATTTCTTCTTCGGTTCGAGTTTCAAGCCAAGCAATTGCTAGTTTTTCTGCAGAGACAATTCTCGATTCTTGCTCGTCCGACAGCGCACCGAACAACCCCTCATATTCGCCATGAGTAAGACCATCAGCTAATGCAAAATCAGAAGAAACGTTAATTCCAATCGTGGTCGGATTTTTTTCCGTAATAAGGTCAGCTAATGCCTGCCATTGATCGGTTTGTTCGTCAGGGTCCCATCTGGCCTGAAAATAGTCACCTACTGCGTAGCGAGATACAGCGTAACCGTTCACCCCACCGGTTCCTTCGTCCGCAAATACCAAGATGGTGCGTCGTCGAGCTGAATGGGCATCTCCAGGCAGCATCGTCATAACTACAGGATCTTCATTGTACTCCCGTGCAACAAGTACCCACATGTCTATGCCTTCCCTGCGCATAAGTTTCGCAGGCAAAGTTTCTAACCTAACTGCTAACAATCGATCAATGGTCTCTGCTCGCTCTTTCATAGAAAGTATGGAAGAATCAGTAGCAGCGAACGCGGGTGTCGCTCTGAATGCAACCGAAACGCAGAGAAGGACGAAGGCTATTAAATATTTCAACAACAAATTACTCGGGTATACATTCAGAACATTTTGGCCACATCTACATACCATCTCCATGGCCACGGTGGCGATGACGATGGCTGGTAGACTAATAGCTAATCAGGACGTTCCATACCTGGCAAAGCAAAGTTATCTTCATAGATACAATTGGCTTCACGTACATCTATGCGAAGCACTCTGTCTCGGAACTTGACATGTTTCCACTCGCCAACCCAGTATTCAGGATCTGTAAAGGTATACTCACTGACCATTGTATTACCCTCATTAATCAGTGAAATGCGCTCGACGATTTTAAGCTGCTCACCAGTCGGGACACCTGCCTGAATAAGATGATTTTCTCCAATGAAACCAGTAGTTTCGACTACCAGAGCATCTCCATCCCAGTAGCCCAAGGACTCTCCTTGCCAGTTACGGTCGATTGCATATCCGCTCGAGGGTTCACGTCCATCAAGAAAGATTACTCGATAATCATTATTCAGCCGAGAGACCATAAAGATGGCTGTGGGATACTGCAACATCATAAGAGCACCATATCTGGTCATGAATCTTGGCATTCCAGGGGGATAGCATAGGGCGGTGGGATCACCAAAACGCTCTCCCTCTAGAGAGGCTTCCATATAAGCATCATGATACCTTTTACCTTTAGCTGTGAGTTCTGGCTTTGGCTTGAACTCAAAGGAGCCATAATTAGCGCGATATTCATTCTCTCCACGAAACTGCCATTGCCCCGTCAGATCGAAAGGTGCTGGTGGTCTATCCTTCGCTAGATTTTCCGGATCAAGAGCACCTGGCATATTACCTCCACCACTTTCTCCGGGAGCTATTCCTTGTGAAATGACTGGTAACTGAGCGGGTCTCGTCTTTTCCTCTCGCATTTGCCATGTCTCCCCAGCCGGTGGAGGTTCATAAGGCATTAAAGCAGGGTAAACTTGACGAACCTCCTCCTGTTCTGGTTCCATGTTGTAGGCACGCCCATCCCCGCCAATAAGACCTAGTACTAATCCTCCAGGCGCACCAGATCTTAATGGGTTCATTCGAACAGTTATCTCATCACCAACATTAATGGATCCACGACCAAAGCCCATTGCTTGCATAGCACTTATACCCTGGCCCTCCAATCGCCAAAGTTCAACTTCACCTTCTTCATTAGTGACTTCCATGTTAAGGATGAGGTGAGGATTCCTAAGAGTAAATAGCGTTGTTGTTCCTGTTATCTCGATATTTTTCGAGACATCAAAGACAACGGCAGAATGATGTGCACTTACGAAACTGGCAAAGAATACTGACAATACCAGCAGCACTTTGAATACACTTTTGGTCATTAGTACTCCCCTTGGCTGCATATAAATGTTTTCTTGAAAAAGTAGAATAAGATCTAGTAAACGCAAATAATAATACGCCGAAATATTACAGGATAAAAGTAAAGCTCTTAGAAATGTTTGGTCTATAAGTGTCTTCTTTTGCACGGTATAGCCATGTCTCTCTACACACAGATTCCTCAGAGCTTAAAGGTAGAGAAGGATAAAAAAATAGCACCGCGCTACCTAGCTCTACATTTAAAGTATTTATCATCTAAATTCATATCGTAATTCACTCTCACTACTCTTCAACACTGTAGCCAGCTTCGATAAACAATTTAGCTGATTCTATAGTGCACGGAGCACGAATGACTTCCCGATCAACAGTTTTTATCCACCGATGAGTCCATGTTTTAGGCTCACTTAGATAAACCGGATCAGTTACCGTGATTTCAATTTCTATTCCAAGTCCATTATCTACCAGATGAAAACGCTCGCGGATATGCTTCTGCTCACTGGAATCTATGCCGGTATGTGTACCCCAGAGATCTGGCGTAAAGTCGCTTGTTTCGATAATCAGGTCTCCATTCTCGAACCAGCCAATGGAGTGACCAACTTCGAAGGAGGCCCCGGCTGTGAATTTTGATCAAGATGAATAACACGGCTTCCTTCCATCATATCTCG
>PYIL01220694.1_pt1 | contig 10698 bp, 9 predicted proteins | sample 3578041 | NCBI WGS metagenome assembly PYIL01 (sample SAMN08408023, study PRJNA431606) | Marine metagenome isolate SA_KN192-05_S13_150m, whole genome shotgun... | biome: marine; feature: oceanic pelagic zone; material: water; isolation source: 150 m water sample, 0.2-0.8 um fraction ... | reverse complement strand
GGTCGTCGACGTTAATAACAACCCGAACAATCCAGTCATTAATACGCGCTCGTTCGGTGAGGATCCTATAGCAGTGGGTCGGCTGGCTGCCGCCTATGTACGAGGTCTTCATGCCGGAGGGATGCTTGCGACTCTCAAACATTTCCCAGGTCACGGCGATACCGACGTGGATTCCCACGTCGGACTACCGGTCATCCGTCATCCACGTGAGCGACTTGAGCGTGTTGAGTGGCCGCCGTTCCGGGACGGTGTTGCGGCGGGAGCTGACGCCATCATGACGGGCCACATTGAATTTCCAGCATTGGACCCGACCGTTGGCGTGCCAGCCTCGTTGAGTCGGGAAGTTGTGATGAAAGGGATCCGCGAGGGACTTGGGTTCGACGGCCTGATTTACACCGATGGAATGCAGATGGGTGCTGTTACGGCACTTATGTCATCTGGTGACGCCGCTGTTCGGGCCATTCAGGCGGGGAATGACGTGCTCGTGCACTCAGCAGATCCAGCTGAAGCCTTTAACGCCATTCGGATGGCCGTGGAACGTGGCGAAATCGACCCAGCGCAGGTGCGAGCCTCCGCCGCCCGCGTCCTTCGCGCGAAGACTGCTGTGAACTTACATCGAACTCGAATGGTCGACCTTGCTGCACTCCCTGCTGCGCTTGGTGGTCGGGTTCACGCTGAAGTAGCGAACCGTGCCAGCGAAGAGGCTGTCACGCTCATCGCGGACGCAAGAAACCAAATTCCGTTGCAGATCGCTCCGAATGCACGCGTCTTGTATTTGTCAGTTCTTGATCGACCGTCTGGGTGGTTAATCGCGGCACCGAGTCGCACGTTTGTCGCCGAACTTAAGGCTCGCTGGGCCAATGTGACAGCCATCGAGGTCTCAAATCAGACTTTGCCGGCGACTCTGGATTTGGTGCGACGGACAGCTGGTCGCTACGATGCAATCATTGCGTCGATTTTTGTTCGCACCACTCCTCGCCCAGGCGGCATGATGCTCGCACCACCGCTCGTGTCGTTGCTGCAGGATCTAGTAACCACATCAGCACGATACGATCAGCCATATGCTGCAACATTATTTGGAAGTCCCTATACCGCGATGGCGCTACCAGATTTGCCAGCTGTACTTCTTACCTACGATTTCTATGATCGGGCAGAACGTACAGCTGTGAGGGCTCTTGCTGGAGACGTTCCGATTACTGGTCGACTCCCCATTGAGTTGCCCGGCCTGCTACCAGTTGGACATGGACTGATGCGTCCGTAGTCTTGCATCAGCGCCAGTGGGTCAATCCCTCACCAGATGTATCAATAACCGCATGTTATACTTAGCGATTTGAGAGTGGACTCTGTCCTGTGTGACACGGTCTTCTTAAGATTCGCGCCCTTAGCTCAGCTGGATAGAGCGTCTGGCTACGAACCAGGAGGTCGCAGGTTCGAATCCTGCAGGGCGCGCCACATGATCGTCATGCATGAAGCCTATATGCAGGCCGCGCTGGACGAAGCACACCGAGCGTCCGCACAACACGAAGTGCCAATTGGTGCCGTCGTAGTTGTCGATGGCAAGGTGGTAGGCACGGGCTTCAATCAGCCGATTTCGACGTCCGATCCGACTGCTCATGCGGAGGTAGTTGCCTTGCGAGCAAGTGCCCGCACGATCGGAAATTACCGGATCACCGGTGGCACACTCTATGTCACGGTGGAGCCCTGCTTGATGTGTGTGGGTGCCATCATTCATGCACGGCTTGGAACGGTGGTGTATGGTGCCGCTGAGCCAAAGACCGGCGCGGTCCAGTCAACGATGCACGCTTTCGACCAGAAGGCCTTAAATCATCGCGTGACTGTGGTGAGTGGAGTACTTGAACAGGAGTGTGCGGAACTACTCCAGAAATTTTTTTGCGAACGGCGCAACAAGCATGTGGCAACTGGTTAGGTGCCTATTTACCAGCTGTCGCGGATTGAAATGTTTTCGGAGAGGTACCGAAGTGGTCGTAACGGGGGCGCCTCGAAAGCGTCTTGTCGGGTAACCGGCACGTGGGTTCGAATCCCACCCTCTCCGCCATTCCTTCGTCCACGGGAATCCCATAAGATGTTCCCATGAATCCTGAGCCGATTGACCTGTTATTTCGACCCGAAGCCCCCTCCTCGTTTCTAGTTGATGAAAATGACCATAACCCCAGCATCGAATCTGAGGATATTACTGAATGGGGGGAGGTCGTCGCTTCCGTCACGACTGGCGTTAATCTCCACGGAGGTAACCCGTTTACTACGGTTGTTGAGCAGAGCGTCTGGGGACTGCGTGTAGGGTCGGACGTTCACTACCAAGTTATGTCCGACATAGGTCCCCAAGATCTACACGAACCCACCTACCGAAAGTCCGCAGCGCCGCTGACCCTCGGTGAACTGTATGACTTCCTGATGAATGCAGCACGCCTGTTTGAAGGCGAGGACAATATGTTTGAAGCATATAAAAATGACCCGCCGGAAGATGTGATAGACGGCGAGGTCGACGCCGTCGAATGGTTTCTGCAATTCTTCGAGGTCAGCTCAGGCGATTACCCCGACCTTGACAGATTGGTGCGCCAGCGCTTCATCGAGCGTTGGGGATAACCAGCCCTGTCTATTCTCTTACCGAGTCTTGTCGCGGCTTCAGTCGGCCTGACGAGTCTTAGAACGCGCGGATAAATCCGCCATTCGAACCGGCAAACCGTGAATTGACGACGTTGTTGTAAATTGATCCGAAGGTATAGGTAAAGCCAACCCGGAGGCCGTATTCATAGTCGGTGGCCAATTGGCGCTGTTTTAAGAGGATTTCGGCATCGGTGATGCCGCTTCTCGCAAGAAAAATTTGATCACGGATGAGGGAGGCGTCACCTCGAACGTTGAACGAGAATCCCCGAAACACCCGGACGTCAAACCGTCCGAACAGCACAACCCGATACTTGCTAGGGTCATTCAGAAATTGCCGATACTCCATGGTCACGCCGCTTTCACCCCAAGGTTGATTCAGGTCGAGCGAGACCATTGCGCCGTGACTGGGACGTTGTTCCGTTGTTTTGTCAAAAAGGGTAATTTTGTCGTAGTCGAAGTAGGTGTATCCCAGCGAATAGTTGAGGGTGAACTGCTTGCGTGTGGATTCCGAGTACGGGAAGAAATTGTACTCAATGGCTGGTGCGAGATGCACCGTGATGTCTTGATTATTATACGTTGATGAAATAGCCGATCCTCCGAAGCCGAGACCAACGTGCTCTCCGAAACTCTTAATAAATCTTGCGGTTATAGCGTTGTTCCGGCGGATGTTGAGTAAATTGGTCTTATTGCTCAACTCGTACGAGTCTTCGTCATAATCGATCCAAATGCCAAGATTCACTTTCCAATCTTCCGTGATGTGATTCGCTGAGAGGGACCCGCCAAACTCTTTGGACGTTTCAGATTCTTCTAAGTCCAGTCGGGTATTGAACCGGGCGCGGAAGACCCAAAAATTCCACGGGTCGTCCTCCGGCTGCGCACTTATCGCAGGACGTGCTGAGGTGTTGTCTTGCTCAACGGTGAGTTGTTCGGCCAAGGGCGTTTCGGCTGCATAGCGCATGAGACCCAGCCGGAGCATCTGCACTGATCGCATCTGGATTTCGTAATCCGTCTCATGCATGGCCTCGAAATACGTGAGTTGATCGTCAAGACCCTCGAAGGTTCCCAGTCCAATAAAATCCATCGTATAGGCGCGACCCCCCCCACCTGTGTCCTCACGGGTCACGAGCACATGGACTTGAGCGTCCTGACGGTCACGCATGTAGTTCACGAAGGTGATTTCCTGGCGGAAGTAATCGTCATCGCAGATTCTCCGATCGCAGTCGAGAAAAATACGGAGCGCCTGATTGTTCTCTTCGGTAGTCGGAGCTGGCGGTTCTTGCCCGAATACGGTTGTGGAAAGTGCCAGGAAAAGCAGTGTTAGAGCGAATCGGTGAATACGTGTTCTTATCATCGTGTAATGGCAATCGGTGCGAGTGTACTAAGACCCGATTATGGCGGAGAGAGTGGGATTCGAACCCACGGTAGAGTTTCCCCTACACACGCTTTCCAAGCGTGCTCCTTCAACCACTCGGACATCTCTCCATTCTATGCGAGACCGTATGCCCAGAAAGGCACAAAACGCGAATGAGCTTACCACAGTGATAGACCTCCTGTGGTCAACTTGATCGAGTTGCATGCTGCACGCTACACTGATGGCCGTTCGTCCACATACAAGTAGACCATACTGTTACACATGTCCTATCAAGCACTTGCCAGAAGATGGCGTCCTCAACGCTTTGAAGACGTGGTTGGGCAGCCGGGGGTGACCCAGACCCTGCGGAATGCGATTGTCAGCGAGCGCATTGCCCACGCATTCGTCTTTGCGGGTCCACGAGGTGTTGGTAAAACAACGACCGCCAGGATTTTGGCATGCGCCTTGAATTGCGAAAAAGGGCCAACGCCGGACCCGTGCGGCGCATGTGCCGCCTGCAAGGAAATCGAGAAAGGTCGGGATATCGATGTCCTCGAACTTGATGCCGCGACGCACACAGGTATCGATACGGTCCGGGAAGTGATTATTGATGGCCTGGCGATCATGCCAGTTCGCGATCGCTACAAAATCTTTGTGATCGATGAGTGCCATCAATTATCCAAGAATTCATTTAACGCATTACTGAAATCCCTCGAAGAGCCGCCGTCGCATGTGGTCTTTATGATGGCAACGACTGAGCTCGACAAGATTCCAGACACCATTCTGTCCCGTTCGCAAGTGTTCGAATTTCGCACCATCGGTGCCAAGGTGATTAGTGAACAGCTCCGCAAGATTGCGTCGAAGGAGAAAATTCAAATCGACGAGGCCGCCATTGCGCTATTAGCGCGTGTAGCGGATGGCAGTATGCGGGATGCACAAAGTTCGTTTGATCAGGTCATCGCGTTCGCCAATGAAAAGATTACAACCGAAGAAGTGTCCACAGTGCTTGGGTTGGTCGGTCGAGATTTGCTGTTCGAGGTGTTTACGGCAGTGGCTGACGAACGCGCATCAGCGCTATTCGAGTTGGCGGGGTCTTTCGTGGAATCCGGGTACGACCTAAGGTTGGTATGTCGAGAACTAGCTCGGTTATGTCGCGATCTGCTGGTCTTGGGTATTGATTCGAAGCGCATCGATGACCCAGAGATCGCTCCGGAACACGAACGTGATCGACTGCAGGCGCTGCAGGCACAATTTTCTCGTGAGGATCTCATGCGCGGCTTTGAAGTTCTCGCCCGTGCGGAGTTTGAAATTCGCAGCGCTCCTCAACCTCGTTACCATCTGGAAATGGCCTTATTGCGCTGGGTGCACCTGCGCAAGTTAGTGCCACTCACGGAACTCATGAAAGGGCTACAGGAGGGCAGGTCGGTAAGTAGCTCCGTCAACCCTGTTTCGCACCCGTCTCAGTCAGGACCATCTTCGCCCTCTATAAATAAGAAGAAACCGTCAAGCCGACCGGCAGCATCGGCCTCAAAGCGAATACCCACAAAAAGTACAGCGAAACAAGATGAGGTGGTAGCGCCAAGAGACACTGCGCCTGTCGAAGGTGGCGGGGAATCGACTGATATTAAGAATGCGCTTCTTGCTGCGATCAAGAGCGCGAAGAAATTCTTTTATGGAACGGTGGTAGCACAGGCTAAACAGATCGAGGTGAGTGGCGATCGAATCACTTTCGTTTTCTCGCCTACTCATCGGACACTCCAGGAGCAATTTGATCAACAACGGAGTTGGCTTGAGTCCAAAGCGACTGAAATCATGGGTCGTAAGATTGTCGTCGTCGCGAAGCAGGCAGAGGTCGACCCTGACGAGAGCGTGGGTGAGCCAAAAGGGGACTCGCCGCGACAGGACACGGCTGCACAGGGCTCAGAAACGCTGGACACAAGCCTTGAGCAAGAAGCTATGGCCGAGGCCGCTGTACAAGAGATGCTAGATGTGTTGCCAGCGCAGATTCGTGATGTAAAAAAAATCTGAGGTATAAATAAGGTCATGAACATTCAAGAACTCATGAAGCAGGCTCAGCAAATGCAAGAACGTATGCAAAAGCAACTCGCTGAGACTCAGGTTGAGGCCACCGCTGGCGGCGGTATGGTGACGGTTGTGATGAACGGAGCGAAGCAAATAATGAAGTTAACTATCGATCCTGAAGTCGTCTCGAAGGAAGAGGTCGACATGCTCCAAGATCTCATCGTTGCGGCCGTGAATGATGCACAAAGAAAAGTTGACGAGACCGTCACCAATCAGATGGGTGGGCTCATGGGTGGCCTAAAGATGCCTGGACTGATGGGATGATTGAACTCGCTCCCCTCGCGGTGTTGATTGAACAGCTTCAACGGTTGCCAGGCATCGGCGTGAAAGGTGCGCAACGGTTGGCGTTTCACATTCTCAAACATCCACGTGATGACGTTGAGCAGTTGTGTGAGGCTCTTCGTCAGGTGAAGGATCAAATAACGTACTGTTCCATTTGCAGTAATATCACCGACGTTGAGCCGTGTCGATTTTGCACCGATTCGGATCGCGACACGCGTCTCATTTGCGTGGTGGAAGAGCCCCATAATGTGTCGACTGTTGAGAAAACAAGAGATTTTAATGGTACATACCATGTACTGATGGGTGCGTTATCACCACTTCAGGGCGTAGGGCCTGATGACTTGAAAGTGAAGGAACTCTTAGCGCGGGTTAGTGACCATCAGGTCGATGAAGTGATCCTAGCTACCAATCCGAATGTTGAAGGAGAAGCAACTGCTATCTACCTCGCCAAGTTGCTTAAATCACTCGATGTCCGCGTGACCAGGATTGCGATGGGTGTCCCCGTTGGTAGCGATCTGGAGTATGCGGACGAAGTGACAATGCACAAGGCGCTTGAGGGAAGACGCGATTTTTGACAGACATCCTGGGATAGCAGGTAGTGTTCTGCTGTAACTGCGGAAATCAAGAATTAAGACGTTGACTTCGCCAATCCAAAGAGGCGATTCAGGATTGCTGTGGTGGCTGGCGCTTGCACGGTGTTCATGGGGTCCGCGAGATCCTTGCGCAACCGCCGTAAGGATATGTCGTCATCTATGTCATACCAAGCCGTCAGAGTGTGTACACGTAACCCGTATCGTGTCGCTGCGGCTATAGTGTCGTCCATCGTCCATGGTGTGCTCCAGCGAATGTTTGTGAATAAATCCGGAAGTGCTTGGGTAGAGGCAGGGACGGTGAGTCCCAGCAGATAATAACCGCCGTCTTCTGCGGGACCGATCACCATTGTGTTCGACTCTTTTAACTGGTCAAACGCTTCAGTTAGATGACTTGACGGTAGTGTTGGCAGATCGGATCCGATAATCACGACGTGTTGAAATCCCTGCTCGAATAAAGTGTGAAACACATTGCGTTCTCGCTCGCCAAGTGTCCTGCCTCGTTGCTCTAGGAACTGATCAACATGGATGTCAAGTTGATCGAAGCCTGTGGAACCACCTTCTGGTGTGTAGGCAATGCAGGTGGACACGCCGGTCAGTTTGCGACAGGCCCGCACGCTGTCCATGAGAAAGGCCGTGTAGAGATCCAGTCGATCGCGAAGGTTCGGGACCATACCAGAAAGTCTCGTCTTGACCTTATGAATATCAGCTTGGGGCGAGCGAGCCATAATCGCGATCACTGCATCTGCGGAAGATTGTTTTGGTTGCAAAGGTGGCTCGTTCTTAATCGTGTCGATAAAAGTACGCATTGATAAACCGTAACGGGTTAGACAGGCAATGCCGATTGCGAACCAAAACACGAGCCGGGCTTTCCTGACGATTGCTAGGGTGACACCAACGGTTGCACCGAAGGCGAGTAGGCCAGCGAAGGCTCCCGTGCCAGCCTCGTCGATACCGATTCTGAGAGGCACAAATTTAAATAAAATAGTGATAAAGCGATTCGCCGTTTCTAATAGTAGGGCGTCAAGCCAGGTTGGGGTTTCGCCCGTGATAAGTGCTAGGGCGACTGCGACTTCAGCGACCGCAGCGATGTGGAATAGCGCATATAACAACGTTAGAGTAATAACTCCGGTCCAACTTCTCGGATACAGATCATGTATTCGTACTTCAAATGCTTTTAGGCGTGAAAGCCACAAATCGAGCCATTTTTTTTGTGGCAGATATCGCGCTGACCAGTTTAGGGCGGGTTCAGCGATTAGGACCCGCTTCCAGAGGATGCTGTGGGTCGCGGTTAAGATGAAGAGTAAGAGAATGAGTGTTGCGCCGCCCATAATCCATAAGGTTGGTGGCGCCTCAAATTGAATCAAAGCCGCTCCAAATCCAAGTGCGAACATTACTCCCACTGACAGAGAGTAAAGGAAATTTTCCACCGCGAGTGCTGCGGTTGCTGTTCCTAGCATATTTCTATCAGCCGCGAGGAAAACCTTGGTGGGTTCACTTGCCAACAGGCCGAGTGGTGTAATATTTCCGACCGCATCACCGGCGAGAATTGCAGGAAATGCCTGTGTAAAGGATAACTGGCGTGGCCCATTAAAACAGTGCATCCAGGATAATGTGCGTAGCGTGTATCTGAGTCCGGCGAGTGCAAGGATGACCGCGAATCCCCACCCGACATTGGCGATGCCGGAGTAAATATCAGCAGTGCCTGCTTGGCGCACTATGAAAATAAAGAGGCCGAGCCCTAGTAGAACGACGAGCGTCCGAAACGGCAATGTTCGTCTTAAATATGCCAAAATATTCGAGGGAGTCATCTCAGGATGGCTGCGTTTAGTTCATCATGTAAGACGACGGAATATTTATAATCACCCAGTTTCGCTCTGCAAGACATCTGCTTGCGACTGGGTGCATTACCCTTACATAATCTATGGCAATGTTTCCTGATACTTTCCAGATGCCCGTGGCCATCATACTACTCGGCGGTGGGTTTTTGGCCTGCTTCCTTGGGTACCGGTTGTTCCGTTTTATACTCCTGGGCTACGGTTTAGTTGCAGGTGCCGTCTTTGTTAATCAGATGTCCTTTCCAGAAACTTGGATGGCAATTACCGCTGCCATCATCGGTGGCCTCATTGGTGCTGCACTATTCCTTGCTGTCTACTTTGTAGGAGTGGCCGTTGCAGGCGCCGGCCTTGGAGTGCTGGCTGTCCATTTAGTTTGGACTCAACGATCAGACGATCCTCACCTTCTGGTCATTATATTGATGGCCATCGTCGGTGTCTTCACGGCACTGGTGTTTCAACGGGTTGTAATTATTATCGGTACATCCTTTACGGGGGCTTTGCTCAGCCTTGTTGCGGTGCTTGCACTTTTGGGACATGTCAATCTTACGGAGGCTCTTGGCAGTTTTGAGGCATGGACGTTATATCCACCCGAAGGTATTTCGGCGGAACGGGAAGTCTTGTTCGCCTGGCTCGGTTTGAGCCTCCTTGGAGTTTTTGTGCAGTTGAGGAAGACAAGTACTGGTAAGCATAAGAAACAGAAGAAGTGAGTATCGTTTGACGGTACCTTGCGGGTTCCGTTACCATGCACACTTTAGTGCCACACACGCTTTATAATGTGTGAAGACTAAGAATTACGATCCTCAGTAGCTCAATGGTAGAGCATCCGGCTGTTAACCGGAGGGTTGCTGGTTCGAGTCCAGCCTGAGGAGCCAAATAGGTGTACATCCCATGCATGTTTTACTTGTGACAGCTAGTGAAAAATGGATTCGTTGAAAAAGGCGAGTGTTGTTCAGTCGTGTAACAAGGGGAGAATGAAGAAATGGCAGCCTATACTTGCGAAAAATGTGGCATGAGCGTTGGAACCATGACCTGTGGGACCTGTGGGAAGGAACTTGCTCACGACACAGTGACATTGGATGATGGATCGTCCGTGCATGTGTCCAAGTGTCCTGATGGGCATGGAATGGTCAAGTCACCCCAGTGCTGTGGCCAAGACATGGTCTGTCCAGCTTAACTTTTATCGTTCGCAACAAATCGCGTAGCAATGAATTTTTATTAAGTTTTAACGGTAAGTGTTGTAAGGTCCTTCATCAATACTGCATCGGCCGGCTTGGAAGAGCCATAGCGGTAGCAATATCTGGAAGTGTAGTTAACGGCTCAATGACACGGGAATATTCAACACGTCAGTTGTTGCCCAGCCTCATCCTGCTGCTGGGTTGCATGTTATTTACAGGGTGTTCCAAGGCCGGGGCAAGCCCGGACCAGCCCATTGCATTTTCTCATCGGATACACGTTGAAAATCAAATCGATTGTTCCTATTGTCATGATTATTACGAGGATTATGACGTAGCTGGGATTCCTCCTGTTGCAACGTGTGTCGACTGTCATGCACTAATGTTCGAGGAAGAGCCCACTGCCGACCTTGAAAAAATATTCGAGTTCGCCGATGCCGGAACAGAAATTCCCTGGGTTCGGCTTTACGAGCTTCCCAAGTACACCCATTTCAGCCACAAATGGCACGTGCGTGCGGAGATTGAATGTCAAACTTGCCACGGTGACATTGGCACCAGTGATCGAGCCGTGCAGCATATGGTCTATAACATGGATTGGTGTATGACTTGCCACGAGGAACAAGCGGCCTCAGTGGATTGCGTGACGTGTCATAAATGAAACGACGAGATTTTATAAAGAATACGGTGGTAACTGGGACGGCCGGGGTGCTCTTTGATGCGTGTGCACCACCGGGTTCTGATCAGATTATTCCAATCCT
>PYIL01088613.1_pt1 | contig 10717 bp, 8 predicted proteins | sample 3578041 | NCBI WGS metagenome assembly PYIL01 (sample SAMN08408023, study PRJNA431606) | Marine metagenome isolate SA_KN192-05_S13_150m, whole genome shotgun... | biome: marine; feature: oceanic pelagic zone; material: water; isolation source: 150 m water sample, 0.2-0.8 um fraction ... | reverse complement strand
TTCGAAGCCTTCGAGAATGTGGATTCGTCGCTTCAGTACACTGAGTTCATGTTTGAGTCGTCGTGTAACTACATCCAGCCGGAAACGAATGAAGTGATACAAGATCGTCTTAAGATCAAGCCGCTCGGGTCTCAGGGCAGGTTCTGAAGGGTCAGATGGCACAAGACACGTTAAATTGACGGTTATACTCGTCTGAAGTGGTGTGTGCTTGAACAGATAGGCCAACACCATTTTTTCGTCAGCATCCTTCTTGAGTTCAAGTGCGACCCGGACTTCGTCAGTTGAAAGATCCTTGACGTCGAGCAGCGGCGGTAATTTTCGGCTTAACACGACATCGGCAATTCGCTCAATCAGCTGAGCCTTATTCACCATATAGGGCACACTCGTGATATAGACAAGTTTGCCACCCCGCGTGCTCGGACCTGTTTCCCATTGCGCACGCAGCCGAATGACCCCGGAGCCCTCGTTGTAAATTCCTTTTAGTTCTTTTGCTGAATTTAGTATCTGGCCACCGGTCGGGAAGTCGGGACCTTTAATCCATTTACAGAGACGAATTGAACTAAGCTCAGGTTCGTCGAGGAGTTTGAGTAGCGCCGTACACACTTCACCAATGTTGTGCGGTGGAATGTTTGTTGCCATGCCAACAGCGATCCCGGTTGCACCGTTAACCAATAAATTTGGTAGTCGCGACGGTAAAACGATCGGTTCTTGGCGGGTGCCGTCGTAATTGGCCCTGAAGTCTACGGTGCCCTGATCAATTTCACTAAGAATCTCGCTGGCTGTCCTGGCGAGGCGGCATTCCGTGTAGCGCATTGCTGCCGCCCTGTCACCGTCGAGCGATCCAAAATTACCTGAGCCTTCAATGAGTGGATATCTAAACGAAAACGGCTGTGCCATGCGAACCAAGGCGTCGTAAAGTGCCTGATCCCCATGGGGATGGTAGCTTCCCATGACATCACCGACGACCTTTGCACACTTGCGATGTTTAGCGTCGATCGTCAGATGCTGTCGCCACATCGTGTACAAGATTCGACGCTGTACGGGTTTTAAGCCGTCACGGACATCGGGCAACGCGCGAGAGGTGATGACGGATAAGGCGTAGTTTAGATAACGAGTTTGCGCGGCTTCGTGCAGTGCAACGGCGGCTTCGTTATTGGACCCGGAATTTTGCCTCGCCGAGGTTCCGTTTCCGTCACTTCCACTGAGATCAAGTAGCGACTGTTTTTTTGACTTAGTGCGGCGACGAGCCAAATTCTGAGGACCTCCTCTTATGTCATGTCGGTTCGAAACCCCGTTTGCTATAGCCCTCAGCTTGGAGAGTAATGTTCGTATCTTGGCTGAAGAATGAGGACCTTAAAGAAGTAAATTCACAACTATGATTTTTAGTCTATTTCCAAGGATTTAATTCGTAACCCAGTGTAAATAGCAATTCCGAAAGAATCATTGCCGTTGCACCCCACACTTGGGCGCCGTCAAGATCGAAATAAGGTACGTCAATATTGATGCCGTCACGTTCTTGCCATCGTCGACAGAGGTTTTTCTGGTCTGTAAGGGTAGTTAGTGGAACTTCGATGACGCGGTCGACTTCCCCGCGAGCGAGCCGGAACGTGGGGCGTCGGTATATCGCGCCAACGACCGGGTGAAGGAGAAAACCGCTTACTGGTATCTGGAGGGGAGTAAGCGACCCAAGTATGTGCACGTCAGTTGTAGGCACGCCGACTTCTTCCTGAGTTTCACGCAGTGCCGCCTGTGCGAATGTTTCATTCTCTTCGATAGCACCACCAGGAAGAGACACCTGACCACTGTGCTGCGATAGTGAACCTGCTCGGACTGTCAATAGTGTGTGGGCAATATTTTCGATAGGGTACAGAAGTAGCAAACCTGCCGCTTGGCGTAGCCGGTCTTTCGCTGGAAGTAGAGGTCGTCTCGGGCGAGGTGCCAAGGCGGAATGGCCGCGCAGTCCTGGCAATTCGACGTTAAGATTGATATGGAGCCGCTCTACAACATGGAGAAGGTCTGACTGTTCAAGTGTCATGTGAGGAAGCGAGTGCTAAGAGAAGGGTTATTCATGATTGCTTGACAGAGTTGGTGCAGGTTCACATACTTGCTTAATTATCTTCACAGTGGCATGGCGTCCACGAGTGAATAACACTAGTAACAATAAGAAAGGAACTAAGTATGCGTGCCACGAGATTGCTATTTATTAGCACGATGCTTGTAGTCATCGCAAACAATGTGACGATCATGCCTATTCAAGCGAACCAATCTAATGAACTTTCAGCAGTAATCAAGACGTCCAAAGGTGATATCCATCTAACACTCTATCCTGAAGAGGCGCCAATAACTGTGGCGAATTTTGTAAATTTGGCTGGCCGCGGTTATTACGACGGCTTGATGTTTCATCGCGTGATTGACAATTTCATGATTCAAGGTGGCGATCCAACAGGCACTGGTTCGGGAGGCCCTGGTTACCGATTTGGCGATGAATTCAGTCCGAACCGCAGGCACAATTCTTCGGGAATCCTGTCAATGGCTAATGCCGGTCCAGGCACTAATGGTAGTCAGTTCTTTATCACTCACCGAGCGACACCGCATCTGGATGACATGCACTCGGTATTTGGTAAGGTCTCTTCGGGTCAGGATGTCGTGAACGCGATTGCACAAGGTGATGTTATGACGACTATCGTGATCGAAGGTGATGCGTCTACGCTACTTGCCTCGCATCAGCAGCAAATAGATGAATGGAATAGCATCCTTGGTTCACGATGACAATGCTTAGCGAGATGCTGCTCGACGAGCATTTAATTGGTTTTGAATTGAATTGATTTTATGATGACCGGTGTTGACGGTACATCGCGATATGGTCCAGCCGTAGTTGTGCGTGTGTCTTCGATTTCTGCGACAACATCCATACCGTCGATAACTTTACCAAACACTGCGTAACCATATTCAGCTTGGGTTTCACTTTCGTGGTTTAAGGCTCGGTTATTAGCCACGTTAATGAAGAATTGTGCGGTTGCGCTATCAACCGCAGCAGTTCGTGCCATAGCGAGGGTGCCTCGTTCGTTCCGAAGACCGTTAGTTGCCTCGTTCTTGATCGGAGGGTTAGTTTCTTTTCGGACCATATCCTCAGTCATACCGCCACCCTGTACCATGAAGCCTTTTATAACTCGATGAAAGATCGTTCCGGTATAAAAATCATCGCGAACATATGTCAAAAAATTTTCTACGCTAATAGGCGCTTCGTCCTGATAGAGCTCCACTGTGATATTACCCAGACTGGTTTCAATCACGACGACGGGATTGGATTGAGCCGAAGCCGATGGTGTAACCAGGAAGATGGTTAAACTAATGACACAACATGCAATACTACGTAAAATCATGAAAAACACTCCTTAGAATGGTGTATTAATTCTAGTGGCGTTAGTGATTCTCGACAAGGCCACTGAGTGGTCATGCCTTATGCTGGTTTTGTAAACTAGTAGAAGTCGAATGCTTATGGATGAGGTAACCCAGGTTGAGACCCGTGATCGTCAGACCACACTAGCTCGGTTGGTGCAGCAGTGTGAGCAGCTGAATACTTTAGTTGCATCTGATGATCTTACGTTGAAGCAGATCGAGCGTGGAGTTCGCACCGTTCGTGAATTGTTGAAAGACTGCGAACCGTTACCGACGAAGCGCGATCGAGAAAAAATTACAAAACAACTCAAGAAAATTCAGGAATCGTTGTATCCCAGATTGCACGAGTTGCGGGAACTCGACGCATGGCAGCGCTGGGCGAATGTGGGCATTCAGGAAGAACTCTGTAGTCGCGTCGAAGCGCTTAGTCAGGTGCAGGACCCTGCCAAAGTTATGCGTCAACTGCGGGAATGCGTTGCGGCTTGGAAGGAGGCAGCGACTGTGCCTGATGAACGTGCCGGTGCGTTGTGGCAACGTTTCAAGGCGGCCCACGATCAGGCTTACGCGCGATGTTCAACGTTTTTCGTTCAACAAGCTAAGGAGCGCTTAAACAATCTAAAAAGCAAGGAAGATCTTTGTGAACGCGCCGAAGCTTTGGCTCAATCGACTGATTGGATAAAAACAGCCTCGCAGTTTGTTGCACTGCAAAAGCAATGGAAGGCTGTTGGTCCCGTTCCCCGTAAACATGCGAAAGTCATCTGGAAGCGATTTCGTGGTGCTTGCGATCAATTTTTTAAGCGTCGAAAGGCCGATCTATCAAAACGCAAGGAAGTTTGGGCAGAAAACTTACAGCGGAAGGAGAAACTGTGTGCCCAGGCCGAAACTCTAGCGGATTCTAAAGATACAGATGCCTCGAAATCTGAGTTCGACCGATTGAAGATTGAATGGAAAAAGATTGGTCCAGTGAAAAAGGTGCATTCCGAACCGCTGTGGCAACGCTTTAAAACAGCCGGCGATAGTCTAGTTGCACAAGAACTCGAGAAGAAGGAGGCAGAGCTCTCAAAGACGATTGCGAAACAGGAGGCACTTTGTACCGAGTTAGAGAGCATGCTACCCTCTCAAGAAAATGCCAACCCTAGTGTGCCTGACAACTTAGCTGAAAGTGTTCAAAATGTACGCGCCAGATGGCAAGACATTGGTCCGTTAAGACATCCTCAAGCTAAGACCAATACTTTACGGTATCACGAAGCGATTAAGCGTCTATTGGTAGCCTTCCCGACCGCTTTCCAGGGAACTGCATTAGATTCAGATGAAACTCGTCGGCGCATGGAGCAGTTATGTGTGCGTATCGAAGGTTTATTAATAGATGACGAGCAGGCTGCACGCGCGAAGCTGACACCGACAGAGCTGTTGACTGAACGCTGGCGCGACGCCATGGCAAATAACACAATGGGTGTAAGCGAGAACACCGAGATGCGCAGACGTGCGGCTCGCGAAAAAGTAAAACAAGCTCAAGATGAGTGGGACCGACTTCTCACGACCTTTGTTGAAGGGGCGCCTGAGTTCTCTCAACGCTTTAAAAACACCTGCAAGAAAGTTCTTAAGGAGTCAAACGTTCGAATATCCTCAGGTAAGTCTCAATCCAAACGCAAAAGATCGGCTTCCTAAATTTTGGATTTGCTGGTTGATCAGTATTGATTAAACACGATAGAATTAAAATAGTGAGATTGAGTCTCATTATTTTCATTTATGGATGAGTTGTCGATATGTTGCAAGCATTTGTAATCACGTTACGAGAAGGCTTGGAGGCGTTTCTAATCATTGCCATTAGCTTGGCGTATTTGCGGAAGCGTGGACTGACCGAATTGATTCCCGCGGTGCACTGGGGCATTGTTGGCGCTATTGTCCTCAGTATCGGTGCGAGTCTATTGTTTGCGCGTGCAGCGAACCAGGCGCTGTGGGAGGGCATCCTAGCCCTTGCTGCAGCAATCTTGGTTATGTCGCTAATTGTCCATATGTGGCGTTTTGGTAAACAGTTAAAAAGCGAGATCGAGGGAAGGCTCTACGAAAAAAGTCTCCAACCAGGCAAGAAAGCCATGTTGGGAATTTTCGGGTTTACTCTATTGATGATTACCCGTGAAGGGATGGAAACGGCTTTACTGTTGAATGCCTTGTTCTTTCAGATGCAGTCGTACTTATTATTTGGTGGGGCAGTCGCCGGAGTGGTCTGTGCAGGAGGCGTGGCGTGGTTGTGGTCGCGCTATGGTCATCGAGTGAATTTAGTCCGCTTCTTCCAAGTGACGTCGATTTTCTTGGTAGTGTTCGTGATACAACTTTTGATTTATGGTTTCCACGAACTGACCGAAGCCAATATATTTCCCTATAGTGAGCCGTTACACTGGGCTACCGAGCCCTACGGTCCAGATGGTCGTTATGGGCAGTACTTGACCTATATGCTTATCGTGTTGCCGATTAGTTGGCTTGGCTATGTAATGATCCGAGACCGAAGGACTACTGACACCTAGCTGTTCGCCAGAAGCATGGTTGGCTAGGATTCCAAACGAGTGTTGCAGTCAAAAGGTAAACTAGAAAGTGGGAACTACTAGTTCTCGCCTTTTTCCTTTTCAGCTGATTCTTCCTCCAGAAATTCTGCTTGCCAGGTTGGCAAGGGTTGAGGTCCTGGCGTTATGTCAGCAATGTCAGGATCGATACTATCTGTTCGATCAGGTGCGCTTGCGCGACGCAGTTTGGCGTCTTCTCGCCTAGCAACCCGATCTTTTTGTTTGTCTTGCCTAGCTCGTTCCTTTTGACGTTTTTGTAGAGTCGGCCGTCCTCGATTAGCCATAGGCCCCCTTTTCGACTATCTACATATGAGACAATCCAGCAATTTAATCAGATAATTCTTCGCATCGCCCTTTTCCATTCAAGATCTTTGTGGCAGACATTCAACCATTGACTGAAGAATCAGTTTCAGCCAATAAGTCTTGCAATATCTTTCTGCGAAATCGCTCCGATCGCGATCCTGCAGCCGAGTCGAACTTGATGAAATGTAACGTGGGCGACTAACTACTACGATGCACTCTTAGGTTACCAAATCGATTAAAACGTTTCAATAACAGGAGGTTGCAAGGAGCCTATGTTGATCTTCTGTTGCGATGCTAAGCCTGTTGCTTGTGGCGTGTTACTGTTTAGCTTCTTCTGCGAACCTTTCATAAATCTTTCGTGCTTCATCAAATTGTGAAAATACGTGATCGCGTTCTTGCTGCGACCGCCACCCAGGCCATTCTTCGGCCATTTGATGTAACTTGTCGATCCAGCGTATTCCATAATTGGCGGCAGGTCTTGAACGCACTGGTTGGTCGTCGACGATTACCCAAACTGGATTTGTGAAGGCCTGCGCAAAACCAGTGTCGAGCGGGTAGCGATCACGAGGATTGCCGGCTACTCTCACATGAAACCATCCACTCTTAGTCACTGGTACCGAGCGTGTAAATGAAAAATTAGAGCGACTTTCATCCAGAGGGACTTCTTCAATGATGTCGCCATTCCACACAAGCCGTAATGTTTCGAGCGGATTGATCGACTGAACGCGAACGCGAATTTCAACTGTGTCACCACCTGCGGGGAGTTGAACTTCGTCACCGGGCATTACTCCATTAACTGTTACATCGAGTAATGGCCCTGTCGAGACGAACGCGCGGCCTGCCCTCAGACCATTAAACCAGGCATCCATGGTAAGTCCGCGGTCGCCAGTGTAAATGTAAGTCCTTGCAGACCCCACGAGCTTGCTTGCATGCAAGTTGCTAATAGAGTCCTCACCACCCACCGCAGTTACCCGGAGACCATTATTCCAGGCGGCGTAGACCGGGTAGAAGCCGGCTTGCCCAGCCCCAGACCATTCGACTGCATCCGTTGTTCCAAGAGCCGCATCGACCATAAAACCCTTCGCTCCACCGAGCGCACCTTCGAGTGGGTCAGTGCTACCGAAAAATGCGTGCACATAACCAACGGTTGCTCCTTGTGCGCGAGCTTTACGAAACATATCGGTGTTGCTCGGATAAAGACTTTCGATACCCGTTCCCTCATATCCAGTAAAAAAAGGAGAAATGAGGTGGTCTTCGAGCCCGAACATAAACACATGTCCATAAAATGGTGGTCGGTATTCCTGTCCGATGACCATCACCATGTCGGGGGTAGATATCGGGTGTGGCCCTCCCCCTTTCTGGAACACTTGATAATCCAGGATACGATTGTCTTTATTGGCGATTTGCTCATTGACGATATCTTGATCCTCAGCGGCTGACATCATCATGAGGTTCTCAAGCGAATTATGCAGGTTACCAGCGTAGTTCATATGCACGTGGGTGGAACCGCTGTACCAGCCTTTGACTGCCATGTCGGTCAGCCGTTCAAGATTAGCGGTGACTGACGTAACTTCACCGGCTTCGATCGTGGTTTCCAACTGTAGTGGTTGGTATTCGAACCCTTTCACAACCGTTAGGTTGACCTGACCTACTGGAAGCGTGACAGTGAATTGGCCACGCGAGTGAAAGATGTGGTCGCCTGCACCTGAAATTCGAGCATACGCATCGTGGGGTGCGTAAAATTTGCCGTCCGATGCTGTGAGATGAACGCGTGACCCGGTTACAACGTTTTGAAGACCATCTCGTGTTTGCACTGACAAGAAACCCATGGGCTGTTTCCAATGTCGTTCAGTTATGGCAACTGTCCGTTGGGCGCCGCCATAGGTCTCCAGTAAGGCGAGCTGCGGCAAACCGTCGGCATTCGAGATATAGGCGATCCACTCTCCATCCGGTGACCATGTCGGATTAAATGCATCATGAGCGAAGAAGGTCATCTTGTAAGGCTCTCCGCCAGCGGTGGGTTGCACGTAAAGATTCGAAAATTGGTCTGCGGAACCACGAGTGGATGAATAGATAAATCGTTTACCGTCAAGTGAGACATCAGGGTGAGATCTGTAAAGTGTTTGTTCAGCTAGTACTGTCTGGGCTTCCATAATGCCAGTTGCCATAGCTGGAACTCTTAGAATGTTGCCAGAACCAAGCGGCACGTTACGGTTTGATACTAAGAGCAGCTCCTTTCCATCTGGCATCCAGGTTGGCATCAGATGCATGTCCCATTCACCGAAGTACAATCGGCTACGACCAAAAGAATGATCACCGGTAACTGCCACATCTTCCCCTGACCACTCTCCATTGAGAATAGGTCGAGTATAGACATTGAAATAACCGTTCGGTTTGGTCGAGACGTAAGCAATTTGTGTGCCGTCCGGGGAGAACGTTGGGTCAGTGTAGATAAACGCATCATCAGTTAACGCACGACTTTCACCTGTTGTGACGTTAAGAATCTCAAGTTGAATAGTGGTGCCGCCATCGTCTGCCGTATAGATGATCCATGCACCGTCAGGCGACCAGTCAGGAGAGGAGTGATACTTCTTGCCGTGGGTCAGTTCATTTGCGATACCAGTTACTGGGTCTACGGTCCAGATCGAACCGCTCATGCCCACCGCGATCGCATGCCCATCCGGTGACCAACTTGGTGCCCACGGGGTGGAACTGGGCGCCGGCGGTAAATAGAAATTATGCATGTAGTTGCCGCCATGCTTAGCTGCTTGATACGGTCGAGGCGAAGGTTGTGCCCAGGTAAGTGGTGGACCGGCCAAGCACGTGATACTGGCCAGAAGCAAACCTATTCCGCAAGTTCTGACTTGACCGCTAAGGCCTCTGAAAGGGTTCAGTAAATTTTGAGTAGCCTGCCGAGAAGGAGTGCAAAAGGAGGGCATTCGTCAAAATCCTTAAGTTAAATGCACAAAAATTTATTGGATCGTGTCTAATAAACCGTTATTATACAACTCTTTAGGCTATATTCTCAAGCTGGCAGCCCCATTTGAAAGCTAGCGGGTTAGGGACTCTCAGGTCACATTTGAAGGAGCTGGGCGGACCATGATTAACGTTGACGCTATCCGGATGCAGCAGTTTGGAGTGCAGTTCTATCAGGCCTCACTGACTGCCAGTGACATCGATAAGCTGGTACGATTCGAAGTGTTAAGTTACAGTAAGCAGCGCCAATCACCGCTCCGCGGCGTGAAACGTCGAAGTGGATCTAAGGTTAATTGGGATTTACTCGAACGGAGGATCGCTTCAAACGAGAAAGCCTATCAGCGTCAAATTATTAAACGAAAGATTGATGAGCTGGTTGGTTATTACGTTCAGTGTCGCGAAGCTCGGGACCTTCCGTCGATTCCTGGTGCAGTGATTATCTCCTCTGACGAAATTCTCAGGTTTGAACCGATCGAACAATCATCAAGTATGGGTACCCTGAAAGTACCAGAGCGTGAAGGCGCGCTGCGTGCTATCGATGGCCAGCATCGTCTGTTGGCTATGCATGCCGACATTGGTCAATTTGGCGATGAAAAATTTACCGTACCTGCTGTGATTTTCGATCGGTTGCCTGAAGATCATATTGTGCAGATGTTCGTTACGATTAATGCCAAGCATACTCGACTTAACCCTTCCCACTTAGTGTCGTTATCAGGTCGGCAGCTTTATCGAGATGAGAATTTAGCAGTAGCCCACGACATTGTTCGCACTTTGAGTGACCAAGCGGATTCACCATTATGCGGTGATATTAAGTTGCTTGGTGTTGGTAAGGGGCGAGTTGCGCAGGCGCCGTTGGCGAAGGAGATTAAAAGACTTTTAGCAGAAGATTCTTTTGGAGGACCACGCAAGTCAGCGGCCTTCCGTAACGATGCAAGGCGTTTCTTTCTTAATTACTTTAGGCGGGTTGCTCAAGTTTTCGGCGCGGCTTGGAATGGCCGGAAGTATAGCATCAAGTCCGTTACTGCTCTTCGTGGTTTCATTCGTGTTGTGCCCTCCGTTATTAGCCGGCTAGACCAGGAGCATGCTGATAGAACTGACTTTCGAGCGATTGGGCGCGTTATTGCTCCTTGGGGACTAAGGATCGGTGATGTGCGATTTGAGACCGACGGCCCCTGGAAGCATTCCCATACGACAGTAGAATCATTGGCAACCGAGTTGCGTTTAGCACTGCAGTATCCGGAAGGTACCGACATGTAAAATGTCTTAACGGGGCGAACGAAGTGCCCCGATCACATTTCGACGAACCCCATCAAATTACGATACGGCAGAATCAGTTCAAGAATAGAGCTAGCTGATTACGTTAGGCCATACCACCAAAAAACTCGGTAAAGCTATTGATGGCGCGTTCCGTTACGGCTGGATTCGGCTCGAGTGACCATTCGCCTACTTCACGACTGCCTCCCAATACAATGCCATCT
>PYIL01124909.1_pt1 | contig 10734 bp, 10 predicted proteins | sample 3578041 | NCBI WGS metagenome assembly PYIL01 (sample SAMN08408023, study PRJNA431606) | Marine metagenome isolate SA_KN192-05_S13_150m, whole genome shotgun... | biome: marine; feature: oceanic pelagic zone; material: water; isolation source: 150 m water sample, 0.2-0.8 um fraction ... | reverse complement strand
TGCTTTTACTGCCTCAAAAGTTTTTCCGGGTGGAATTCTTATTGATTGAGTAGCTAATTTCGACAACCCTGTTTTTGTTGGAGTTAGTTCAATTAATTTGCATCGATCTTGAACTATTGCATGCCTTAACCTTAAATAAAGAGTCCCTAATTCTTCTTTTGGATCAGCGCCTAAAAGAATTATTACTCCACCTGGTTTGCAAGTTTCATCTATGGTCGAGGGGTTTAAGCTGAGAAGCACCTCTGGTGAAAGTCCATCATCTAGTTGAGCGTCAACGTTGTCAGTTCCGATAATTCCTTTTGTGATTTTACTCCATACGTACTGAGCTTCATTAGTTAACCGAGCTCCACCAATAACAGCTATTCGTTCTGGTGTGGTTTCAGTTAGTGCAGTTAAACATTTTTCGTAGGATTCAGACCATGAAGTTGTCGAAAAGTGATTTTTCTCATCGTCGGCAAACTCATCGATTATTAGCGGTTCAACAAGTCGATTTTCATTTGAGTATGACTCAAAAATAAACCTTTCTTTATCTGTCAACCAACCCCAATTAACAGAGTCAGAATCAACACCTGTGAAACGTAAAACTTTGTCTCTTGATTCCTGAACAGAAATTCTGTTTCCGACACTGTCGAAAGTGCTTGTAGATTCAACTTCTGTTAAATCCCATGGTCTGGCTTTGAACCTAAAAGGAGCCGCTGTCAAAGCGCCTACTGGGCATATTTGGACAGTATTCCCGCTGAAATAAGAGCTGAAAGGTTGGTCTGGATAGGTGTTAACTTGAGTCTTATTACCTCGGTCGATGAAATGTATTAAAGAATCTCCGGCAACTTGATCAGCGAAACGTGTACATCTATCGCAGAGAACACATCTTTCGCGATCTAAAAAAACATTCTCATTAACTGGAATCGGTTTTCTGTATGTACGTTTCTCTTCGATGAACCGACTCTCTCCCGCACCAAAAGTCATCGTCTGATCTTGTAAAGGGCACTCTCCCCCTTTATCGCAAATAGGGCAATCAAGAGGATGATTTATTAACAGGAATTCAAGTACTCCTTCTTGTGCTTTTTGGGTTTTTTCAGATTGAGTGTCAACAACCATCTCATTACTGCACTCAATCATGCAGGAAGGTTGAAGGGCCGGTCCTCGACCTGTATCGATTTCTACCAAACACATTCGGCACATACCAACAGGTTGCATACGCGAATGATGACAAAATCTAGGAATATAAGTTCCATTTCTTTCGCAAGCATCTATTAGTAATTCGCCAGGTTTTGCTATTACTTTTTTTCCATCAACCGTTATAGAAACTGCAGTTTCAGCAGATGTTATATCTGTCATGTAACTACCTCTTCAACTTTTAACGACAAAGGAATGGGATCACGTCTTGTAATAAGAGCTTCGAATTCATTACGGAATCTTCGTATGGCAGAAACGATCGGGGCCACAGATGAAGGTCCTAATGGACAAATAGTTGTCTGACTTGGAGGAAACGGAACCGCATCAAGACCTTCGTCCGAGAATGCAGCAGCTGGATAAGGCCCAGGGCTTATATTGTCACCTATGTCTAAAAGCAAATCTATATCTGAAGGTCTTCCATCGCCATCTAAAATCCTTTGAAGAATCTTCTCTTCCCATGTAGTTCCTTCTCTACAAGGAGAACATTTCCCACAAGATTCACGTGCAAAAAATCTAACAACGCTTAAACAAGCCTTAACTGCATCAGTTGTCTCGTCCATCACAACCATTGCTCCAGAACCAAGCATTGAACCTGCTGCTCCTACCGCACTCGCTTCGAGCGGTAAATCTAGTTGTTCTTGAAAAAACCACGGGGCTGACCCTCCGCCGGGTATAAACATTTTTAACTCATTGTCATCTCTTATACCTCTGCAAAAATTGTCATCATAAAAAAGTTCTCTAAAGGTAGTAACTCCATGTTCAACCTCATAAACACCCGGGCGTTTTACGTGACCTGATATTGCAAACATTCGGGTCCCAGGTGATGATTCTGAACCAAATCCTTTGTAAGCAGAGGCTCCGTTATTGAGAATCCAAGGAAGATTAGAAAGTGTTTCAACATTATTTACAATCGTCGGCTTACCGTATAAACCTATTGCAGCTGGGAAATAAGGAGGTTTTAAACGTGGCATTCCACGTTTGCCTTCAAGACTCTCTATTAACGCTGTTTCTTCTCCAACTATGTATGCCCCTGCACCCCAATGCATCACTATGTCAACAGAAAACTTAGTACCTAAAATGTTTTTCCCGATATAACCAGCTTTATATGCTTCATCAAGTGCAAGAGCTATCCGTTCTTGCGCCAAAGCCATTTCACCTCGGACATATAAAAAAGCTTGAGATAAACCAAGTGCATAGCAAGCAATCAAAACTCCTTCTATTAACTGATGAGGATCCCTTTCCATTAACAGCCGATCTTTATACGTCCCTATTTCACTTTCGTCTCCATTAACCACTAAATACCGCGGCCAAACCCCTTCGGGGGGAAATCCCCATTTGATTCCTGCAGGAAAACCAGCACCTCCGCGGCCAAGAAGACTGGCTTCTCTAACTTCATCATGAACTTGGTTAGGTAATCGATTAAGTGATGACCTCAAACCCTCATAACCACCTGTTGACAAATACTTATCGAGTGTAAAAGAATCTGTATGTTTGAAACGGCTTGTAATAAGCTTCGGACCCTCATTTTCGACGAAACCAGGTGCATGTTTTACATAACCGGTCTGTAAAGGTGACTCAACCATCAAACAACCTCTTCGATCCAGCTTGGAGGACCTTTTATTTCCTCTGGGTGTTTAATCCCAGCAGAACGCGTCTTAGGTATTTGTTGACGAACCCGACTTAAAGTTCCATGTTCAGGCATCACTCCTTGATCATCAGCACAACCTTTAGACAAAGGACTTTCACCTGCTTTTAGATCTACGACTACCTCATCAAAAAGTTCCGGCGATGCTCGATGAAAATAACGATAATTTACAGTGAAACAAGGAGCCTCCGTACAAGCAGCAACGCATTCAGCTTCTTCGAAAGTAAAAAGGCCATCATCTGTCGTGCCACCTTCTTCTATATCCAAGACTGTTTTAACATGTTCAAATAGCTCATCTGCTCCCAGTAATTGGCAAGAAATATTTGTGCAAACTTTTATTAAATACTTTCCAACTGGATGAAACTTAAACATTTCATAAAAAGTTCCCGTGCCTAAAACTTCTACTGATGTTGTATCAGTAAGTTCTGCAATCTGTTCCATTGCAGGTTTTGTAATCCAGCCTTCTTGTTCTTGGGCTAAATGAAGTAACGGTATGAGTGCAGACCTAGCGACTGGATATCGGCTAACAATCTCTTTGGCGATTTCTTCATTCTCTTCGTTAAAAAACCCCATTATCGATCAACTTCTCCCATAATCGGGTCGATAGAAGAAATAACAGCTACTGCATCCGCAATCAGGCCACCTCTCATCAGATGGGGCAAAGTTTGTAAATTTACAAAACTTGGGCCTCTGATATGCATCCGGTAAGGATTCGGACTTCCATCAGAAACTAGATAACAACCCAATTCTCCTCTAGGTGATTCGACTGCGGCATAAACTTCTCCGGGGGGAACATGAAAACCTTCGGTGAATATTTTGAAATGATGGATTAACGCTTCCATTGACTCATCAATACGAGCACGTGGAGGTGGTGTTATTTTTTTATCTTGAATTCGATAATCGCCTGATGGTATTAGATCCAATATCTGTTCAACTATTCGTAAAGATTCACGAACTTCATTTAATCGAATAGCAAAACGGTCAAAAGAATCACCGTGGGTTCCTACAATTACATCAAAATCAACTTGATCATAAGCTAAATAAGGTTCATCTTTTCTTAAATCCCAGTCATAACCAGTTGATCGTAGTATCGGTCCTGTTGCTGATAAGGCCAGTGCTTCAGAGGTATTTAGTGAACCTATACCTTGAAGTCTTTTCTGAAATAATGGTTGACCGGTTAGTAAATCATCATATTCATCAAGCCTCGGTGGAATTATTTCTAAAAGATTTCTTAAATCGGCCTGCCATCCATCATGTAGATCTACTGCTACCCCGCCTGGGCGGATGTAGTTATGGTTCATTCTTAAACCAGTGACTTTCTCAAAAAATCTAAGTACTTCTTCTCTTTCACGCCATCCGTAAATCATCATCGAGACTGCGCCAAGATCCATACCGTTTGTAGCTTGAAACAGTAAATGTGAACTAATTCTGTTCAACTCACACATGAGCATTCGAATCCATGTTGCCCTGGGAGGTACTTCAATCTCTAAAAGTTTTTCTACTGCTAAAGAAAATGCTAGTTCTGTAAAAAGTGGAGAGGCGTAATCCATTCTTGTCACATTGGTTGAACCTTGTGTATATGAAAGTGTCTCAGCAGTTTTTTCCATTCCTGTATGCAGGTATCCAATTACAGGTTTTGAACGTTCAACAGTCTCACCCTCTAACTCCAATATGAGCCTGAGAACCCCATGTGTTGAAGGATGGGACGGTCCCATATTAAGAATCATTCGAGTTTCTTCTGACGGATCTAAAGTTTCGGTGATCTCATTTCCAGCTTTAGAAGTGGCATCAGACTCACTTATTCTCAATACTGCACTACCTTCGCGGAGACGAACTCTTTCATCGTTACTTAAAACAGGTGAAGATTGATTGTCGGTCTCTACGACTTCGGATGTCATCGTTTTGCCTTACTAGCTTTGAACTGAACTGGTATTTGTCCGACAGAAAAATCTTTTCTTAAAGGATGCCCTATCCAATCTTCTGGCATGAGAATTCTGGTCAGATCAGGATGATCAGAAAAGTTAATACCGAACATGTCAAAAACTTCTCGTTCCATTGATTCAGTTCCTGGATACAAGTCGAATAAAGATGGAGCTACGGGGTTTTCTTCTTCGATTTGAACTCTAAGACGTAAACGTTCCCGAGTTTGATGATTAATCATTGATATTACAACTTCAAAACGTTCCGGTTTCACATCTTCTGGTAGATCTGTACGGGTTGGAAAAGATAAGTAATCAACCGCGGTCAAATCAACAACCATATTAAAGCCTTCTTGTTTTAGCTCTGTGGCTAAGTCAATAAGCTCTTCAACTTTTGGGTGTAAAACCTGTTGACCAAACGTCTCGACAGTTGGAACATTCACCGAGACTCCAATTCAACGGGAGAAATTTTTTCCCTTGGAGATTCAGAAATCTCTATAGCCGCCCCACCAGAATTTTCTTCACGTCTGCGAGTTAATTCACCACTCTCTATTTTTTCGTGCAAAGTCAAAATCGCGTGCATGAGAGTTTCTGGACCAGGTGGGCAGCCAGGTGCATAAACATCAACCGGTACTACTTGATCAACTCCTTGGACAATTGCATAATTGTTAAACATCCCTCCAGATGATGCACACACCCCCATAGATATGACCCATTTAGGTTCCATCATCTGGTCATAAATTTGACGAAGTATTGGAGCCATTTTCTGAGAAACGCGCCCTGCGACAATCATCAAATCTGCTTGTCTAGGAGAAGCTCGAAAAACTTCCATTCCGTATCTGGCTAAATCATAATGTGCAGCTCCGGTGGCCATCATTTCAATAGCGCAACATGCCAAACCAAAAGTCGCTGGCCAACAACTCCGAGCTCGAGACCATTTAACAAGGTTTTCAATTCGTGCTGTAATAAAGTTATGCTCAAGGCCTTCCAAGCCTTCTCCATTAACTTTCGCAAGGTCTCCAATCAGAGGTACTCGTACCATTAATTACTCACCTCTTGGTTTTCAAAACTTTCCTCAATAAGGTCACGACCTTCTTGACCTACCTTGCGAACCCCAACACGACGTATTGTGTTTGAAGTGTTTCTTGTCAAAGAAACAAGTTCATCTTTTGGTTTTAGTTGTTTATTTGGCCCCCATTCAAGTGCTCCTTTTCCTATCAAATAAATGAATGATTCAAATACTGCTAGAGCGAAAATGAAAACTGCAACTAAACCAAAAAGTCCCAAAGATCTATGAGATAAAGCCCAAGGGTAGAAAAATATTATCTCTATATCAAAAACTATAAAAATCATTGCCACTAAGTAGAAACGAACTGGAAAGCGTTCATTTGGATTTTCTTCTGCAGGGATAATGCCACATTCATAAGGTGCTTGTTTCCGGTCATTTGGTCTACGTGGTGCTAACAACCGAGAAGCTACAAAGCTAATAGCAGCGAACAAAACTGCAAGAACAAACAAAGCTATGACTGGAAGATATTGACTAGTCAAATCAACACCTCCGATACTTTGAGAAGACAGGCTGGGTTATCTTCATCGTTCTACTCGATCGAGGATGCGAATTCTTGTCTTTTCGCCATTAACTCTTTGTCTCTTACGTGTAGCCAGTAGCAAAGAGCTAGAAAAATAATAAAAGATCCAATAGTAACTAAAGCCGGTCGGAGTCGTCTTGTGCCAAGATCGCGAACCATTATTGTAGAAACAACAGGTTCCTCTTTATCAATAACTGGTCTTGGTGGTGCCATGCCTGGAATCGAAGGTTGATCTATCACTCTTTGAAATTGCACAACGGCATATCTGATTGGATGTGTTATTCGCGCAGTATTAGTCGCCCAGAGACTTATCCTGTCCCATCTATTCGGATTGTCCTTAAGTTCTGGCTTCCCACCAAAAGTGTAGGAATCAAGAACTTTGAAATCAGAAGTACTTCCAAACCCAAGATCTGATTGAGCTAAAACATCTGCAATAGCTTGTGCTTGCGCATCGCCTGATTCTGCTGTTGATAAGAGACGCCACCCATTCAAATCATCAAGTCCGTAGCTCTTAGTTAAATTAGGGGATACAGCGGCTAATTCAGAATGAGTTATTGTTTCATTTCTTAATTGTTTGTCTGCTTGTATTTCAGCTAAATCTTCCAAACTTAGTTCTGGATAATCTGACTCCGTTGGCAGTTTATTAAATTCCAGATTTGCAGTCTCGTCTTGAGATTGCACAACCATTTCATACGCAGATGAAAGATCCTCTGGGTTAGGCAAATCTCTTGCTTCTATCAAAGCACTGGATTTTAGATCGCCTACATTGATATCAATCGTTCGCCAACTCGGATCTGCTCCCTTCCATCCAGAACCATAGAGCCACCAACTGATTCCAAGGATTGTCATAAATCCCATTAACCCTGCAAAGGTAACTAAAGTACTAAGTCGCGCCCCTGAATTAGTTGCAATTATCAACCAAACAGAACCAATCAATACGACCGTACCTACTGCTACAACAAGAATTCCTCTTACTTCAAGGTCCCAAGAAATGCCGCCTAATGTTGTAAGGAGATCAACCACTACATGCTCCTTTCGTAAGCAACGACCGCATCAATTTGTTCAGGAGTTAACACTCTGCTTCGTGTAACAGTTCCAATGACATCTAGATCATCGGTTCTTCCACCAAAACCTGGCATTCCTCCTGATCCCATTCTTGCGTTTCCATAGCCAGCACCGAGTTCGGATCCTGAGTGGATAAAATTAGCCTGTCGTTCGGGTTTTGAAAAATGAGTTTCTACTCCGCTCAAGCTAGGTCCCACATGACCTGCTCCTGGCCGATAACTATTTAAAATTCCAGATTCGACTAGTTTCGGCCATTCTGTAATCAAAGCGTCTACATTCTCAGAACTGGTGGCCCCATAAGAGAACCCTGGTGTATGGCAGCGAGCGCATCCATGCGCACCCTGGCCTGCTTGATTATTAAAGATCAATTCTCCATAATTCAAATAATTATTACTTGAAGGTAATGAAGCATCCTCCAACCATTCATCTATGGCTGCTTCAATTTCTTCAGCTTCTACAAGATTTGGATTACTATCGATAATAATTCGTCTAGCTCCATCTCTGATACCACTTTCAACCTGTTCTTTCGTTTCTTCTGAATCAAGCTGTATTGATCTTAAGTAAACAACCAACTGATGTATCTGCTGTTCGGTCATTGGACCCCCACCAGGCAAACCCCAAGCAGGCATAGGAGATCCTGGTCGCCCATAATTTAAAATATGAGTAACTTCAGATTCATCAAATCTGGATAAGACGCTCGTTAACGCTGGTGCTTTCCATTGCACTTGAGCAACAAACTGGCCGTCAGCATCAGACAAAGTGAATGAGGCAACACCTCCAACACCGTTTGGCCCGTGACATCCTGAGCAGGCTTCTTCGTAACTATTAGCTCCGCGGCTTTCAAAACGTCCAACCCAACCTCTTGCAGCATTTTCTTGACGTGCAGGTTCCATAAGCCAATAAAGCGGCAGAATTAAAGCGGTTGCTGCAATCAAAACAAAAGACCATCCGAGTGCCTTATCTAGAATACGGGTTTCAAGTTCATCGTCGTCAGCGTAAGGAACTCGGTTAGCAGCTAAGTCAATTTCAGATCCGACTTCTTTTTTACCTATTCGGAAATTGAAAAGCAAATAAATCAACATGCCGACTGTTACGACAATAGCGAGAACCAAACCAATTGTTCTTTGAGTATTAGCGATGATAATTATTGGATTCACAAACTTCTCATCTCACTAATGATCACTTTGCCCGATGCAGTTCGGACCTTCAGCTTCTTGACCTGTAGTGTTTGTACCGATTGGTGGACCTTGAATAATTGCACCGGTATTAACTGTAAGAACACCATCATTTACTGTTACAGCGAAGCGGTCCATACCACGGGGCGCAGGTCCTCCACGTTTTTCGCCTACTTGGTTGTACTGGGAACCATGACAGGGGCACTCAAACCATTGGGATGAAACACAACTTGGAACCCTGCAACCTAAATGAGGACATTTTTGATAAAGAGCAACTACGCCTGCTTCAAAACCTTGGTTCACTCCAGCAGCCATTCCAGATAATTCACTTGAGGAGTATGAACTTCTTGCTTTTTCAACTGCACCGTTTGGATAAGCAGTCAGCCACATTCGTCCTTCAGGTTTATATAAAAATCCATTATTAGCTTTTATTTCTGTAATAATTTCAGGAAGATTTCCAACTTTAATTTTTGAACCAAAACCACTTACTCCTTGCGGCCATAAGAAAGCTAGAGAAGCTCCTCCGAAACCTGCTATTGAAAGACCCATCATCCCGACTATTCCACGATTAAAGAACTGTCGACGTGAAACACCAACAGCCATAGGGTCCGGTGCAACGAATGGTTCGGGAGCAACTGTCTCTACAATTTCTACTTCTTCGTCCTTCTGAGTTTCCAAAGCTGCTTGTTCAAATTCACGACCTGTTAATCCCTCGTCGTCTGAAACCAAGGAGGGATTAGGCTTATCGCGAAGGCGTGCTTCTCTCGACAAGCCAACAGCACGGTGATCTCTTCTACGTGAGGCACCCAGAAGTACTAATGCTGCTAAAACAACAAGAATTACGGCAGCAATGATCGTAGCCATATCAAGCACCGTAACCTTTTTTAAAAAATGATTTAATAAGTAACATTTGCATCACAACTCGAAAAACAATCCGCCTTCCCAAGGGAAGACAAAGTTGAAACCAGGACCACGGAAAAAAGAACCGATCATTACTAAGACAGCCCAAAACATTAGATGAACTGTCATCAAAGAAATTGCAAACTTACGATGTTCAGGCTTATTAGACGGATTCTTATCAATAAAAGGAGCCATGATTAATAAGAAAATCCCCATCCCAGGAATCGTTACTCCAGCAACCATGGGATGGAACATAGTTAACAACTCTTGAAGCCCCAGAAAGTACCAAGGAGCTTTAGACGGGTTTGGCGTTCTATTAAAATCAGCTAACTCTAAAAGTGGTGCATTAACGACAATAGAGAAAAGGGTCGTAAAAAGAGTAATTGCCAAAGCTGCTAGAAACTCTGCAATCAAAAGATGCGGCCAGACATGGACCTTGTCAGTAGGAGTGGTTTTTACATCCTGGATTGAACCGGCTTTGACAACCGTTAAGAGTCTCTGATTGTGTCCATCGGGACCTTCACCAGCTTGCGGGCCTGTTTGGCTTGGCGAAATAATTGACGGATCTTTGGTTGGGGGTTGTTTAGAAGCCGGTACCCCTCGGTCAAGCAGGTGCGCAGGAATTTTTTCGTCACCAGAGTTTGGGTTTTCTGATGGAGCGTCTGTAACAGCTTCAGTTGCTTCCACCACATCCGCTGTGGAACCACCTTTAGCTGCTTCTGCTTTAGCTCGAGCTTCTTCAGCTCGTTTTCTTAAATGCTCTGGGATCTCAACCATTTCTTATCCTCGACTTAAAGGGGTCCAGAAATTCCGCCATCTTTTCGGACACGCCAAAAATGAATAGCAAGAAATATGACTAAAACAAAGGGCAGCATCAATACATGAAGCGTGTACCAACGCAGAAGGGTATCAGTACCGATCTCCACGCCTCCTAGAAGAACAAATCTTACCTGTTCTCCAAAAACGGGTGTATAGCCCATCATGTTTGTTCCTACTGTCACTGCCCAAAGAGCCAATTGGTCCCATGGCAACAAGTACCCGGTAAATGACAACAGTAAAGTCAACGTCAACAAAATTACACCAATGACCCAGTTAAATTCCCGAGGGGGTTTGTATGCCCCATGATAGAAAACACGGGCCATATGTAAGAAAACCGTCAGAACCATTAAATGAGCTCCCCAACGGTGCATGTTCCTAACCAAAAGTCCGAAACCAACTGCTGTTTGTAACGTCTGAATATCATCCCAAGCCTGAGCAGCAGTCGG
>PYIL01123680.1_pt1 | contig 10741 bp, 10 predicted proteins | sample 3578041 | NCBI WGS metagenome assembly PYIL01 (sample SAMN08408023, study PRJNA431606) | Marine metagenome isolate SA_KN192-05_S13_150m, whole genome shotgun... | biome: marine; feature: oceanic pelagic zone; material: water; isolation source: 150 m water sample, 0.2-0.8 um fraction ... | reverse complement strand
ATGAACAGGAATACGAATAGTGCGTGCTTGATCAGCAATTGACCTGGTAATTGCTTGTCGTATCCACCAAGTGGCATATGTTGAGAATTTGTAACCACGTCGATATTCAAATTTATCCACGGCTTTCATTAAACCTATATTGCCTTCTTGAATAAGATCCAGAAATTGCAATCCACGATTTGTGTATTTTTTCGCTATGGAAATTACTAATCGCAAGTTTGCCTCAACCATTTCTTTCTTTGCCCGTCTGGCTTTTGCCTCACCTAAAGTCATACGACGATTGATTTCCTTTATTTCAGGAATAAACAAGGCGGTTTTTTCTTCAATAGAAATTAACTTTCTTTGTGCACGTAAAATATCATTTTTTAATTTCGACAATGTTGAAGAATGTTTGCGTTTTGCTCGGATATGTTTCTCAATCCATTCAAGGTCGGTCTGACTCTTCTCAAAACTAGAGATAAAATCTTTTCTTGGCATGCCAGCTTTTACAACTGCCATGTGCAAAACACTTCTTTCTTGAGCCCTAATGGTTTTTATGTCTCTTTTTAGTTCAGTTACCATGAGATCAGTTAGTTTTGGAGATAATTTAAGCTCCATAATTTTCTCTGAAATCGCTTGTACTGACTGAAGGCTTTTCGGATCTAGGCTGCCTTTCTTTTGGAGTAGCTTGTTGTACTTCTTGTATAATCGTGTAATAACTTTCATTCGGGCTTTTACTTCATTTGGATCTGGCCCTTTATCTACCTCTTCTTCTTCTTCTTCCTTAGATTCTGCACTTTTAATGTCGTCGGGTTTATTCATTGGCGATTGAATTTCATCGGGAGCATTAGGGTCTATGAAATCTACAATAAAGTCTTGCATCCTTGTCTCACCCTCAGCAACGAATTTGTATACTTGGATAAGCTTGGTTAAAGTTGGCGGGTATTTTATCGCTTCTCTTTTTACCTGATTGAGGCCTTCTTCAATACGTTTTGCAATTTCTATTTCACCTTGACGTGTCAGGAGTTCGACTGTTCCCATTTCACGCATGTACATTCTTACTGGGTCAGTAGTTCTTCCGAATTCTGCATCAACACTAGCAAGCGCTTCTTCTGCTTCTTCTGCTGCATCTTCGTCACTAGAAACAACCTCGTCATTGAGCATCAGGGTTTCACTATCAGGAGCTTTCTCAAAGACTGAAATTCCCATGTCATTAATCATGTTAACGATATCTTCAATTTGTTCAGGATCTACAATATCGTTCGGTAAATGGTCATTTACTTCTCCATATGTAAGAAAACCTTGCTCTTTCCCTTTAGCTATAAGGTCCTTTAGTTGTTGCGCTTGTTTGCTTACAACAGGAGGAGTTTTATCTTGTGTTGATTTATCTTTTTCTGATTTGCCAGCCAAGTTATTCTGCCTTGCGTGGTAGTTTTTGGGTAACTGCCAATTTTATCATAAAATTTACCTCTAATGACAGAGCTAATCTTTCATTTTACTTTTATGGATTAATTTCCCAAGCTCGTTTTTCTCTTTAGTGCTTAACTCATTTTTACTTTGTTTATCGATTAAAATATTGATTCTTTCTTTGTAATAAATTTTTTCTAGTAGAAGAAAACAGTTTTTTAGCTCTGTCAGCGCATCAAATTCAGTATTTTCAGGTAGTTCTGTGATTGCGAGTTGACCTAAATATTTTCCTTCCTTGTCATCTCGCCATCTTTCAATTAAACCAGCGGTATTAATTTTTGACTCCTCCTTTATGGTATCAATTAATTTCTTAAGTATTTCTGTGCCAGGTTTATTTTGGTCATTAGTAGAAAAATCATCGATATTTTTTACGATTTCAGGGTAATTAAGGACTAAAGTAATGGCTTTTTTAATGATTGAAGGACTTTCTTTGTTCTTTTTCTGTGCAGTTTTATTATATGTAACTTTGTTATTCCTGAATTTAATAGAATTTCTTTTTGCATTTTGAGTAATTAAGATTTTCAGTTTTTTTGGTGATAGCCCAATAAATTCAGAAAGTTTCTCGATTATTAATTCCTTGAAAATGCCTTTGGGTATTTGACTGATTAAAGGTTTGGCTTTTTCAGCTAATCTTGCTTTCCCATCTATTGATTTTATATCAATATTCTGTGCTATTTTATCAATTAAAAAATCCGACAAGTCTGCTCCTGCCTTTAACTGCTTTTCAAAGTCTGCAGCACTATTATTTCTAATATATGAATCGGGATCCTCTCCATTTGGGAGAAATACAAATTTTATTTGTCGACCTTCTCTAATATGTGGCAAAGCATTTTCTAGTGCTCGCCAGGCTGCATCTAATCCTGCTTGATCTCCATCAAAGCAGAAACAAATGAAATCGGTTAGTCTGAATAAACGAGTGAAATGATCTGCAGTAGTTGCTGTACCCATTGAAGCAACAGCATAGTTGACACCATGCTGAGCTAAACCAATGACGTCCATATATCCTTCTACGACGACAATCTTCTTTATGTTTCTTATTGCTTGTTGGCACTCATAAAGACCATAGAGTTCTTTGCCTTTATGGAAGAGAGGGGTTTCAGGTGAATTTAAGTATTTTGGTTGATCTTGATTTAGAATTCGACCACCAAAACCAATAAAGCGACCTCGGTTATCACGAATAGGAAAAATAATTCTGTTGCGGAATCGGTCGTAATGTTCATTATTATCTTTTTTGATTATTAATCCCAAAGATAACAATTGTTTGATTTCAGAATTTGATTGACCAAAATGATCAAGAATATTTTGCCAACCATGAGGGGCGTATCCGATATTGAAGCGTTTAGCCGTCTTACCATTGATGCCTCTTTTTTTTAAATAATCGATTGCTTTCTTATTATTTTTTAGGTTGTTTTGGTAATGTTCTTGGATTTTATCCATAAAAACGAATAAATCGTTATTTCTTTTGGGCGGCTTACTATTTTTTTCGTACGGAATATCTATTCCTAGATCAGAAGAGAGGCTTTCAATAGCCTCAACAAATCCCAAATGCTCATAATCCATTAGAAAACCTAATGCTGTTCCGTGAGCCCCACAACTGAAACAATGGTAAAAACCTTTTGCTGAGCTTATTGTTAACGATGGATTGCTATCATCATGAAAAGGACAAATTGCTTTAAATTCTTTGCCTGCTTTTTTTATCTCTATACGCTTTCCTATAACTTCAACAATATCAATTCTAGCGATGAGATCATTAATAAAATGTTGTGGTATAAGTCCGCTCATTTTTTGATAAATTAAATGGTTTTGATGGTTTCACATTATATCATGTGAAACAGAACGCAAGTTTAGATGCGTCTTGATTACTGATCAGAAAATAAAGAGGGTTATGTTGTTTTAGATAGGCGTGCTTTTACTTTTTGACTAATTATACCCATATCAGCTCTTCCGCTGACCTTTTCCTTTAATATGGACATTACAGCACCCATTTTGGTTATGTCTTCTGCAGAACTCTCTGTTATAGATTGATCAATCAGTTCATCGATTTCATTTTCACTGAGTTGCTCTGGTAGGTATTTCTCTAATACAGTAATTTCAGTAAGCTCAATTTCTACCAGGTCTTTTCTATTGCCTTGTTCGAATTGTGTTATTGAGTCTCTTCTTTGTTTTACCATTTTGTTCAAGATTGTCAGTATTTCACTGTCTTCTTCGATAGTTTTACGGGTATCAATCTCAATTTGTTTAACAGCAGAAAGAATTAAGCGGATAACTTTGAGTTGATCGCTATCGCCTGAGCGCATTGCATCTTTCATGTCTTCTTGGATGCGATCTTTCAATTTCATGGTAGAGATTTTATTTGATGTTCAGAGGCAGTATCTAATTTAATACAAGCGTTTTCTTTTAGTGATATCCCTAGAATTTCTTTTCAGGTGTCTTTTTACAGCAGCAGCTTTCTTTCGTTTACGTTCCATTGTTGGTTTTTCGTAGAATTCACGTTTTCTTAACTCAGTTAATATGCCTGCTTTTTCGCATGCACGTTTGAAACGACGCATTGCTGAATCAAAATATTCATTTTCTTTTAGTTGTACACCTGGCATCTTCTGCTCGCAATATCCTAAAAATTAACAAGGCGTGAATAATATAGGTTGCATGGCTTTTTTGCAAAAATAAAATAGTAAATTTTCTTATATTTATAGCATTCTCATCCTTTGAGATATTGTATCATCGTAGCAATATGTTAATTCTTGGAATTGAAACTAGTTGCGATGAAACTGCAGTAGCCTTATATGATGATGATAAAGGCCTTATTGGTCATGTATTGAATACTCAGATCTCTTTGCATGCACCATACGGTGGAGTTGTTCCTGAAATTGCTGCCAGAGATCACATTCGATGTTTATTGCCATTAATTAAAAGAGTTATGAATGAGGCGGATGCAGTCAAGCCAGATATTATCGCTTATACTGCTGGGCCAGGTTTAATCGGTGCGTTAATGGTTGGAAGTGCATTGGCGAATAGTCTTGCGTTAGCTTGGCAATGTAAAGTGATACCAATTCATCATATGGAAGGTCACCTATTGGCACCGATGCTCGAGGAAAAAAAACCTGAATACCCATTTTTGGCTTTATTGGTTTCAGGCGGTCATTCGTTACTTGTGGATGTAAAAGGGATAGGTAAATATAAATTATTGGGCTCAACCCTAGATGATGCAATTGGCGAAGCCTTTGATAAAGTTGCAATGTTACTCGGGTTACCTTATCCAGGCGGACCTGAAATACAGAAGTTGTCCGAACAAGGCAATCAAGAGGCTTTTTCATTTCCTAGGCCCATGCTGAAGAAACCTGGATACGATTTTAGTTTTAGTGGCCTTAAAACTGCGGTAATGCTTGCTGTTAAAGAATTAGAAGAAAACGGGATGATTGCTCATAAGAAAGCGGATATTGCGGCATCGTTTCAAAAGGCGGCTATTGATGCTTTAATTGGCCGTACATTAAAGGCTGCCAGAGAAAATAATTTTGACAGTATTGTGATATCAGGTGGTGTTGGTGCCAACATAATGCTAAGGAAAAATCTTAAGGAAAGTTTTGAGGGAAAAGTTTTTTATCCTCGTTTTGAATTTTGTACAGACAATGCAGCAATGATTGCAGTTGCAGGCGCCTATCGTGCCTCTCAAGCAGTGAGTGCGGGTAAGATTGAAGCACGAGCGAGATGGCCTTTGGAAGATATTAATTATCAATAAGGATAATACTAATGGATAAAATTTTTCTTAATGACATGAAAGTGGAAACTATTGTTGGGATATGGGATTGGGAAAGAAAAGTAAAACAAATTGTATCTATTGATATTGAGATGGCTGCTGATATAAAAAAAGCAGCTTTGACGGATAATATCCAAGACACTCTGGATTATAAGGCAGTAGCTAAACATGTTCGACGGTTTGTTGAAGACGCGAGCTTTCATTTGGTTGAAACCATGGCTGAGAAGATTGCTGAGATAATTATAACTGAGCATAATGTTTCGTGGGTTAGAGTAAAAATTAACAAGCCAGGTGCCATAAGAGGGTCAAAAGGAGTTGGGGTCATTATAGAGCGAAACCAAAAAGGCTAAATAGTATGGCTCAAGTATTTTTTGGTGTGGGAAGTAATCTGAATCCAGAAAAGAATATACCAATTGCGATAGCAGAGTTTAGGCGATTCTTTGGAAAGATTAGAGTATCTCCCGTATATCAAAATAAAGCTTTTGGCTTTAAAGGAAAAGATTTTCTAAATTTGATCGTAGCTTGTGACACAGAGAAGAAAATTTCAAAATTACAGAATTTTATTGAGGACGTTCATGCTTTGTCAGGAAGGAAGAGAGGGTCACATAAATTTCTCTCTAGAACGCTTGATGTTGACTTATTAATATACGATAACTTAATTCTTGATGAAAAAAGGATCAAAATTCCCCGTGATGATATTTTACGTTATAGCTTTGTTCTGAAACCATTGGCAGATATTGCTCCAGATCTGATACACCCAATCACAAATCGTCCGGTTATTGATCATTGGCGATCTATGGATAAGACTCTGCACCCGCTGACTTTAATAAATATGGATTTAAGTTAATTCAAATACTTCGCCCACCATCGATAGTAATGATTTGGCCGGTTATATAATTGGAATGGTACAAAAGAAATAAAACGCAATCTGAGATATCTTGAGGGGTCCCTTCTCGTTGTAGAGGGATTTGAGAAAGTATGACCTCTTTTTTCTGGTCGTTTATATTTTCCTCTGGCCATAATATTGCACCCGGAGATATCCCGTTGACTCTTATCTCAGGAGCAAGATCTTTTGCTAGAGATTGGGTTAACATCTTTAGACCTGCTTTTGCTGAGACGTACAATGAATGATTTCGTAAAGGATCTTTTGTGTGTATATCAATCAGATTAATAATAGACCCTTGATTTTCTCTAAGATTTGTTGCCGCTTCTTGACACAAAAATAGAGGACCCTTTAGGTTTGTTCCGAATAAGTCATTCCAATCCTCATCAGTGATTTTCCCTATTGGAGTGGGGTAGAAGCTAGAAGCATTATTGATAAGTACATCAATTTTTCCACCCCAATGAATAAATTCTTTTATAAGTTTTCTCGCTTCAAGAGATTGAGTTATATCCGCTTGGAATATGGATGCAGAATCAGGCCTGTTTGCATTCAACTCTTTGCATAATGAGATCGCATCAGATTTGGAGGAATGGAAGTGGATACCTATATTTAAACCGGAAGCATGAAGGGTTCTTGCAATTGAAGCACCTATCCTTTTTGCTGAGCCTGTTATAAGGGCATGCATTTTATTTTTTGTGTTATTTGATCGCATATATTAATGATAACTTCTATTATTGAAGTTGAATAACTGATAATACTAAACAATGAAAAGTACAATACATATAATTTTTTATCAAAAGTAAGTTATGAGCCTAAAAGTTTCAAATCCAGTAGGTCTGCCCCAGCCAGATAAAAAAAGTTTAAATCAAAGCAAACTGGTTTCTGATTTCATTAGAAGCAAAATAAAGGAATCTCACGGTATGATTTCTTTTAAAGAATTCATGCACTACGCCATGTATGCGCAAGATATAGGTTATTATTCCGGTGATTCTCTTAACTTTGGGAAGTGCGGTGATTTTATTACTGCGCCAGAGGAGAGCGTGATCTTTGGCCACTCAATTGCAAAACATTGTGCAAGCATAATTGAAAGTATCGCGAATGCTTCTATCGTGGAGTTCGGTGCAGGAAGCGGCTCACTTGCGATTTCATTGTTAAAGAAGATGCAAGAGATGAATATTAAACCTAGGAATTATTTTATTATCGATATATCAGAAGATCTCATTAACCGTCAAAAACAAAAAATATCAAAAGATATTCCGGAGTTATCTTCTTTAGTGCATTGGGTTACAAAAATGCCTGAAAATTTTCAAGGGATCGTAATAGCAAATGAGGTTGCGGACGCTTTGCCTTTTGAAAGGTTTATCAGGGCAGATGATGAGGTATTGCAAGTCTGTGTAACGGCAGATGAAAACAGATTTGCATACGATGTAATACCAGCTGACAAAAAATTAAATAACTATGTTATCTCCCTTGAGCAAAAAAATGGCAACAGATTAAAAAATGATTATCTTTCTGAAGTTTCTTTTGAAGCAGAACAATGGGTAAAAAATATTGCACGTAATATAGATAGAGGTATGTTAATGATTTTTGATTATGGTGTTTCTAGGAAAGAATATTATTCTCCAGATAAGGATAGAGGATGGACGCAATGCCATTTCAAGCATTATGCGCACAATGAACCTTTGATTTACCCGGGTATTCAAGATATAACAACTTGGGTTGACTTTTCATTGTTGGCAGAAGCGGCAAATTCTCAAGGAATGAAAATCAATGGGTTTCTAAATCAATCTCAATTTATAATAAATAGCGGAATTATTAATGAATTGGAAAATTTTGATCAAATGGATACGAAGCAACAATTAACATTAACAAGACAAATAAAATTACTTACCCTACCCAACCAAATGGGAGAAAATTTTAAGTGTCTGTCATTAACAAAAGATTTTTCTCCTAGAGATAATGATTTCATAAATGGGGATCGATCATATGTATTGTGAAGACAGCAATATACTAAGAGTTTCTTAATGACTACCATGCAAATAATTATGTTGGCTGTTGTTCAGGGCGTCACTGAATTTTTACCAATATCCAGTTCCGGGCATCTTGTTTTGGTACCGAGGATTATAGGTTTTCAAGATCAAGGCATAATATTCGATGTCGCTGTGCACTTGGGTTCACTCGTTGCGGTCTGTGTTTACTTTAGAGATGATTTGTATTTCTTACTGAAGAGCACTCCAAGTAATTTTAAATTAAATACAATGGGAAAGGGGTCAAGATTATTTTCCTTTTTATTAATTGCTACTCTGCCAGCTGCAATACTAGGATTTTTATTGTCTGATTGGATTGAAGTAAATCTCAGAGACCCAATTGTTATTGCATCGACTCTGGCCTTTTATGGGATATTAATGTGGGCGGCAGATAGTATAGGCAGCAAAAAAATATCATTAGATGATATGAAGTTTTCGGATGCAATAATTATCGGTTTTTCTCAGGCGTTAGCCTTGATACCCGGTACCTCAAGATCGGGTATTACGATGACAGCCGCTTTGATTTTAGGGGTTAAGCGAACAGAAGCCGCTAAATTTTCATTCTTATTATCTATTCCTATTATTGGACTTGCTTCAGGGTATAAGTTGTTAATGATTCTCTTCAATAATATCAGCGTGATCTGGGGTGAATTATTATTAGGAATGATAGTTTCAATGGTGATAGCTTATCTAAGTATTGGGTTTTTTATGGGTATTATCAAAAGAATAGGGTTAATGCCTTTTGCTTTATATCGGATTGCCCTTTCAGGGGTTATTTTTTGGTTATTTGCTTGATATTTGATTGTTTATTACTTTGATTCTGTGCTCCCTTATTTTTGTTTTAATTTTTTCAGCATTAGATTCATTGCCAATTATCTCTCCAAAAGATATTGACGCGCAAGCTTCTAGAATATTCTCTGTAAATGATTCGTTAGTTTCTAAATCTTTAGAAGGGTTAAGTATTTCACAGGCTGTTGTAAAATTTTGAAAGCGAGTCTTTCGACGAAATGCGTCCGTTTTTTCTAAGAGAATCAGTATATCTTCGGGCGGTAAACTCTGGATATTATTTAAGGTATCATGGAATTTTATTAATAGTGTCGCTAACTCAAAAAAATTAGATGGTACTGGGAGTCTTTGTTGAAATTTTTTCAACAGTGCTATATGTTTTTCTTGAGTGTAATTTTTTTTGTACGGCTGAGCGATACTGCATAATAAAATTGAAAAAAGTATAGCAGGGTCATTATTTTGTTCAGACGATGATTTGAGTAATTGAAAATTAACTTTATCATTTGTTAACTTATTTAATTTATTGATTTCAATCAATTCTGGAAAAACCCTTGGAAGAGCATTGCATTTCTCTAGGACATTAAAGTATATATGTGGGTCAGGGCCATTTAATACTTGTTCTGTTTCTTTCCAAACTCGATCCCCGATTAAGTTGTCAATTTCATTATTTGCTGCCATCCCTGTCATTAGTTTCATTGTTTCTGGGGCAATTTCAAATCCATGTTGATGGAATCTTGCCGCAAATTTTGCAGTTCTTAATACTCTTACCGGATCTTCTTTGTAGGCGTCTGATACATGCCTTAAGCTCTTTTTTTGTATATCGTTCAAGCCATTATATGGATCAATAATTTCATTATTTTTATCCAGTGCCATGGCGTTAATGGTCAAGTCTCTTCGCTTAAGATCTTCCTTTAAAGTCACATTCTTTGAGGTTTTGAATGTAAATCCATGATAACCAGGTCCGGTTTTTTTTTCGATTCTGGCTAAAGCGTATTCTTCTTTTGTTTTTGGATGCAAGAAAACCGGAAAGTCCTTGCCCACAGATTTGAATCCAGCTTTAAGTAGTTCTTCAGGAGATGAGCCTACAACACACCAATCTTTTTCTTTTATTGGTAGGCCTAGTTGTTTGTCTCGAACAGCTCCTCCTACCAAAAATATTTCCATTGTTGTATTTATTGAATTCTTAAGATTAATGTTCGATCGTCTCTTTCGAACATAATATATAGGATACTATTTTTTTTGGCTATCCTTTCTAACTGTTGAATGTTCTCTACCTTTAATCTGTTTACCGCAATAATTAGATCACCTTCTTTTAAGCCTCTTTGTGCGGCAGGAGACCCGGGTTCTATTTCGGTAACCTCAATACCAGGCCGATCTTTTCTGGATGAGAATTGAGCACCAACCAAGCCAGGATGAATATCTGATCCTATTTGACTGTTGATTTTTTGCTGGCCAAGCGTTGCATTCGTTAGAAGTATATTTGACTCTCTTATAAATTCGATTATGACATTATCTCCCGAACCTTTAAGTCCAATAGCATTGGCCAGCTCTCTGGCATCTGATATTTTTTCATCATCAACTTTTGTGATTATATCATCTACTTTAAGACCTGCTTCTTCTGCAGCAGATCCAGGTTCTATTGCTGTGATTAATGCTCCGCTATCAGCCTCAACGCCTAAAATCTCAGCACTTTCTTTATCTATCGTGTGTATTGATACACCCAATAAACCTCTTCTTACTTCTCCAAAGTCAAGTATTTGCCTCATAATTGATTGCGCTATTTCAGATGGCTCTGCAAACCCAATTCCAACATTCCCTCCAGAGTGACTGATAATAGCAGAGTTT
>PYIL01254410.1_pt1 | contig 10764 bp, 7 predicted proteins | sample 3578041 | NCBI WGS metagenome assembly PYIL01 (sample SAMN08408023, study PRJNA431606) | Marine metagenome isolate SA_KN192-05_S13_150m, whole genome shotgun... | biome: marine; feature: oceanic pelagic zone; material: water; isolation source: 150 m water sample, 0.2-0.8 um fraction ... | reverse complement strand
TGATTGGCGCGTTAAATACTTTAAAAAATCATTCTTTCGAGGCCAGAATAATTCCTCCGGTTGATGCTGTTTTTTCATCAATGAGCTTGAGTGCCGATGCAGAATGGGAAGAGGCTTATGCCGACATGTCACTAGCAATAAAAGAGCCAGGATTTCTTGAAAAATTACAAAAATATTCCCCCAGTCAACATGCGTTAACAAGAGATACATGCTCAATTACAAGAATTGGCGCTTCCAATAAAATCAATGTCGTGCCACCAGAATCCTGGGCTGAGATTGACTGCAGAATCCTTCCAGATAGAACTTCTGATGAATTTATATTAGATTTTAAATCTGCTCTCAGCGAACACGATGTTCGGGTTGAGGTTATAATGGCCTTTACTTCTGCTGTATCCTCATCGAACAGTCGTCTCTATAAGGCAATTGAGAAAATTACAGGTGAGAGGCACCCCGGATCAAGAGTTATGCCATCAGTAAGCACTGGATTCACAGACAGTCATTTTACTCGAGACCTAGGTATAGCAAGTTATGGTTTCGACCCTATAATTGTTCCAGAAAAAGAGTTTACAAGGATCCATGGAAATGATGAGCGAGTTAGTGTCGAGGGTTTCCGAAGAGGTGTTAGAGATTTATTGGCAATTATCAGTGATGTCGTTTATGACTAGATTCCAATCAATTTAGAAGCATTTTGTGACACCAATTTATGAATTGATATTTCATCATAACCAAGATCAAGGCACATATTTATTACACCTCTGAAACCATCCACTGGTGAAGGATTACCAACTTGACCTAAATCTGATCCTAAAATCGTTTTATCGATACCCGCCGCTTTTATCATATTATCCAGTTCATTGGGTTCATAAAATTTATATTTTGACGTCCGCACAAACATGCACATCGAGTGCTCAACATATGCACCCATATTGACTAATTCAGTGATATCAGAAAGTGATGCACCAATGATATACGTTGGATGGTTGCACAATAATCTATTAACACCTCTTTCCCTTGCCACTTCAAAAAGTGGCCAGATTTCAGATATATGCAGATGACCAGAAGATAAAACTAAATCATTTTCTGCGATCAGATCAATTATGAATTTTACCTCATCGATTAAGTCGCCATTCTTATTAGTTACTCGAAGAGGTGTTGGCGCCAACATCTCTTCTTTAGTAGTAGGAAATTTTTCATCAAAATCTTTATCATCTTTATGGGCGTTAATGTGATTTTCGGCTGAAAATGTGGGCATCCAAACTAATTTAGCACCTAAGTTAATGCCGTGATCCACTGCATACCTATTGATCCCGCCAACAGTATTATTTAATGGTACTCCGGATAGTAATTGAACATTCAGATGCTTAAAATGTGATTTAAGTAATTCGGTTATTGGTGTTGCTGAGTAATAATGATCTTTATACAAAACCGCTTTCATACCAACAGCTGCGGCTTCTTTGGCTACCTCAATATGATCAATTGATCTTGGCATCACCGAAGGACCGCTATGACAATGCAGATCTACCGCCCCAACAAGCAACTTCTCAATTAACTCTTTTCTCTCTTTTGAAGCTTTATGATAATTATCCATATCGTGGAAAATACTATATGTTGTTTCTAATCTGAGATATTGAAGCTTTCAAGTGAGATTGATCGGAACCAATCACGAATAACGAAAATCCTTTCTTCTGCCACCCTTCAATAGCATTTTTATCTGATAAATATATACCTAAACGAATATTTGCTTTTTTAGCGGCAGCGGTTACCAAGTCAATCGCTTGATTAACTTGCTCGTCCTCAATATCGTTACAACCTAACGATAACGCTAAATCCGCTCTCCCGATAAACAAACAATCAATCCCCTCCGTTTTTACTATCTCATTTATATTTTCAACTGCTTCTTTTTCTTCAATCTGACATATAACAGCCGTAGAGTTATTTGATTGTTCAATCATCTCTTGGATTGACAATGAACCATAACCCCCAGATCTGGATGAATTGGAAAAGCCGCGATGGCCTTGTTGGCACTCTGATGAGAGATATCTTGAAGCTTTCGTGGCATATTCTGCATCTTTACCTGTATTAACGTGTGGTATTAAAACACCATTAGCACCCATATCAAGAACGCTGAGAATATTTTCTTCACTTAAACTGGGAATTCTAACAATAACTGGAGTGTCTGATGACTTTGCCGCGAGAATAGAAGTATCCAGTTCTATTTTACCAAAAGGGGCATGCTCAGCATCTAAAACAATAAATGATAAATCACATGATGAAATTATCTCAACTATTTGATAATTAGGTGTTTTTATAAATGTTCCAACCAACCCACCCTCTTCCTTAAGCTGCTTGCGAAAACCAGAAAAAGTCATTAATTTAATCCTTATTTTTCTCGAATTCTTGGTAGTCTACTAAATGCATGTAGTCTTCCCTTATTGGCGCAAAAACATCTAAATTTAATACCGGTTCATCACCAAAAGGTTCAGCATAATGCTCTACATTGGGTGGTATACGTATCAAAGAGCCTGGACCACCTTCAAGAACTTCATCACCAACATGAAAACGAACCTTACCTTGGACAATATATACAGCTTGCTCAAACGGATGAGAATGCGGATTAACCTCCATGCCCGGTTCTAGAGTATTCATGACCATCATAAACTGATCGCCACGAAATCCTTTTCTGGATACGCCCGGCCTTACTTCCTCGCCTTCTATAGTGTCCCAATTATATAATTTCGCCTTTGTTGACATAGTTTTTCCTCTTTATTTACTGCTATGCATAATAACATTTAATTTAAAGCATCATCGGAAACGAATTTTCGCCAATAGTCAGGCCTTATCTTTTGTTCATCATAAGATTCTAGGCGATCGGCTGCATAACCCACTAATTCGCTTGCTGTCATACCCTTTTCGTTTAAATACTCTGATAACTGTTCAATATTTTTCGAGATTACATTGAAACCATCTAAAAAAATAGCTGAGGTTAACTCGACTGCAGTTGCGCCGGATAACATCATTCTAGCTATGTCGTAACCATCTCTTGCTCCATTAGTACCTATTAATGCATACTCCTCACCTGCAATCTTTCGACTTTCACTCAACCATCGACAAGTAATAGGTAAAGCCCAGCGCCCTCCATAAGCACCTTTAGTGCCCAATAAAGGAAGCATTGAGTCTAAATCAGGCATCAATGCCATCATACGTCCTATCATGACAACGGCATCAGCACCTGCCTCTTTTGCCGCAAGACATAAACCGCTTACGTCTTCACTAAAGCCAGCTACCTTAACCCACAAACTACCTTGATATACCTGCCTAACTTTACTTACTATATCCTTTACCCTTTCTTGCTCTAATGTCACTTGGATACCTTCTGTTACCTCGACACCATGCGGGGCACCGATATTTAACTCTAATATACGAATACCTAATTTTTCTGCTAATTCAGCATATCGGCATAAATAATCAAGTTTCTCAGGAATTAAACTGGCGGCCACATATGCATTATCTTCTTTAGCGATTTTGTCAAATTTAGCAATTTGTTTGAGCCAATCCTCAGAATCAGCCCCAATCAAGCCAGAACGACCAAACAAACTCTTACCTTTATTATCACTTTTTTGCCATTCGCAAATTCTTAATTCAGCATCGATTAAAGAATAATCTGTTTTATCTAATTGACGTCTTGCCGCATCGCTTTCATTTGTCGATTTAGCAACCACGACAGCTGCGCCCAATTTAATAGCCTGCATAATTCCAGCTTCTTCAATAAAATGCTCGCCTGAACCGCATATTAATGGATTTTTTAGCTCGATCTTGCCAATACTAACTTTTAGTTTTTTGTCATTCATCATACTGATTGAGACTGTCCAGATTTAATCATCTTATTTGCCATTAGTAGTATAAGCACCCCGGCAATTACCACCAATATTGTATACCCCGAATCACTACCTAACCACAATGTCGAACTCCCAACAAGTAAAGCGCAAAGTAAATAAAACAACCAAAACAATAAATCTTTAACTGAGTTAATAATCTTATCTCGCAAAGCATGCGCCAGAATTAATCCAGATACCAAGCAAGTCAAAAATATCAATAAAATCTCAAACCCACTTCCTTTAAACAATAAGCTGTCATTAAAAACAAACAAAAAAGGCAAGAGATAGGCAGCTATTCCTAACTTGATTGCAGTAAAACTGGTTCGCCATAGAGATGCCTTAGCAATACCTGCCGCGACAAAAGAAGCAACTGCAACTGGTGGTGTAATCATTGAAAGTAAACCAAAGTAAAAGATAAACAGATGTGCCGCTAAAATAGGCACTCCCATCTCAATCACAGCTGGCGCCAATACCACCGATAGAACTATATACACTGCAGCAGTTGGCATACCCATACCCAAAATAATGGCAACAAGACCGGTTAATAACAACATAACCAATAACCCGTATTGATTACCAATATCTGTTAACCCCAATGTCAGATTAAACCCAAGGCCAGTAATATTTAAAACACCAACTATAATTCCTGCCGCCCCGCCAATTAATATAATAGGAATCAATGTTTGGGCAACGTTCTGAAGGAAGGTTTTGACAGTAGCTAAATTTATGTTTGAGCTCCTCAGAGCTAAACCAACAAAAAGTGCTGTAAACCCTGATATTAAAGCAGATTTGGCAGGCTGCAAACCAATACCAAACATCAAAATTATAAGCATAACAATGGGTAAGAAATGGAGCCCCCGATTCTTAATTAATGCTCTAAATTTTGGTAATGCAGAACGATCAAGACCTTTAAGATTATTGTCTTTTGCCATAAGATCCACTTGTGCAAACAATATAATGTAATAAATAATTGCCGGCAATGCAGCGGCAGCAACCACCTCAACATAAGGAATATCTAAAAATTCTGCTATCAAGAAAGCTGTTGCGCCCATAACAGGTGGTGCCAATTGACCGCCATTTGATGCAATAGCTTCAACGGCGGCGGCAAAATAACCCGGAAGCCCTGTTTTTTTCATTAGAGGAATAGTGACAACACCTGTAGACATAACATTTCCAACGGTTGAACCACTGATCGAACCAAAAATTGAACTTGCAACAATTGATACTTTTGCTGGTCCGCCTCGATAATGACCCATTAATGACAAAGAAGCATCGGTTAAAAATTGACCTGCACCACTGATTTTCATTAACTCTCCCATTAATAAAAACCCAAATACCACAGAACATACAATTGAAAGGACTAATCCTGGTACACCTCCTGTATCAGCATAAAAATAGAGCACCAAACGTGTCGGATTAACTTGAGTGCCTTCCAGAATTCCAATTAGATTGTGTCCAAAAAACCCATAAATTATGAAAGCTAGCGTCAAAAGAGTAATTGCATAACCACAAAACCTTCGTAAAACTTCCATTAATAACAATAAAGCAATTACGCCTGGCACCCATTTTTCTATACCACGATTTGCAAGATCCGTAAGCCAGCTCACATAATTTATGGAAACCCAACCCCAAGATAAGATAGCCAAGAATCCAAACAAGATATCAAGAAATTTTGATTTATTGCTATCGGAGAATGGTTTTAATAAAAAGCCAGCCGCAATGGATATGGCTAACATCAATGAAATATAGCTTGCTGTAACAACCCCTAAATTAAGTCGGATTGGTACATCAAATACCCAAAATACTCCTAATAAAACCAATGAGCAGAGATAAATACCTTGTAATTTAGCTATCAACCAATCCAATCTCATAATTGCTTTCCATCCAACCTTTGATGCAAATAATTGTAATACGTCTACATGAAAATGTTTATTTATTTGAGAGTAATAATTGATTTCTTTGATCTAACTCGGGATTCCAGCGACCGTCTTTTTTGTAATAATTGATCGCCCCTTGATGGAATGGAATGGTATGGTTCTTGTCAACAAATGAATCTGGACTGCCTCTTTTTAGTGCGGCGAATTGTGTTCTTAGTAACTGCCAATTTTCCTCAATAACCTGAATGATGCGTTCAGCATCTTCTGCTGACATGCCGCTAGAAGCAATAAGATATATATCTACCGACCCAGTTACCAAGCCTGGTTTTGCTCCTGGCAGTTGATCATCTTCAGTAACCGTATAAGCATTAAATCCTTTCTTTTTGTTATCAAAAAAATCCTCAATGCCATCGATATCAGACATATCCAGAAACTTTATTCCGCCAGGAGTGGTTGCATTGGCTTTTCTAACATTGCCCTGACCAAGAGCAATCGGTGCTGCATCAGCGAGACCGTCCGTAACTGCTGTAATACCTTGAGGAAGTCCGCCCACTGTTATGGCATTGTAATCATTCCCTGATAAACCGGCGCTTTCTAGCATCAACTTGTTAGCAATACTTAAAGTTAGGTTGGCGGACTGTTTATCCACAATGTCTTTGCCTATCAAATCACTGATAAAACTTAATCCAGAATCCCCTCTAACCATATACCCGTATGGCATTTCCCAGAAACGCATTAACACCCTTAGATTAGATTGTTTTTGTAGATTCATTTCCCCGTTGTAATAGCTCCCTGACTCAATACTGGTACTAAAGCCAAGAGACATTTCTCCATTATTTATAAGTGGCACATAAACAGCTGATCCAGATGCTGGTTGAGCTGTGGATTTTACACCAAGCTTCTCAGTAAATAATTTAGATAATCCGGTCCCTACAACATAATAAAAAGTCCCTGCAGGATTTGTGCCTATAGTTATTGAATCTGATGTTTGATTCTCTGCACAAGAGATTACAAAAAATAAGCACAATACAATTAATCTTCTAACATTCATTAATTTTCCCTAGACAGAACAATTAAACACTTAGTAAAAATGATAAAATAACAAACTACCAGTAAATATTATACCAAACCTCTACCACACCCACAGATTTAATGGGCTCTTCTGAAATTTTCTATAACATCAAGATTTACTGATAGGACACGGTAATCTGCATTCAAGGCGGTTATTTTACTGGGTAATTGACTTTGGTTGGAGGGTTTAAAAAAAGCCCTCTTTATTGATGGAAAATCATGCACAAGAGTTAAATTGTATTCATTTGCTATGGTTTGAGCATCAATTCCGTTGTCCAGGCTCACCGTAATATTCCCAGTAAGAACCACCGCTTTGTCGCTGGCTGGATTATAGGCCAGTATATAGTCATCTATATTAGATGCCTCTGCTTGTAAGAAAGATCTGCCTGGTATGGATTCAATAATAAAATCAAATGCACCGACTTGACTGGACCAAATAATATTGGAGTCACTAGAATCGATTACCGCAGAATTAAGAACCCTGCCATTTGGAATTATCTTATACGTAGAGCTCTGGGATGTAATTTCCAATCCAGTGGCATGAGAAGCCAAAAAATCTGATTCTTGAGAAAAAGCTGATTGATGCTGATTAAAAAATAATACCCCGCACACTAAAGCCAGAACTGCCGTAACCGATATATAGTTCTTATTTGTGCCGATAAAATTACAATTTTTCATTATCATCATCTCCCCGCTATCTCCAACACCCATTTAACTATACTTCCTGAAGTGCCAGCTTTCCAATCCGTTAATTTTATTTCCCAATCACCAACTGAGCTTTCCCCATAAAACGCATTACTCGAAAGATAGAAACAACTATTAGTATTTTCTAAACCAGTGAAAGGATTCAGTAAAACAGATCTTGTGCCTTGAGGGGAAGTCAGCGCAATACTGATATCGCTTGGACGAGTATGCGATAAACACATCCAAACACGTAGGTTCTCAATAGTAAGATTACCTCCGTAATTTATGGTATTGACCCTTCCATCAGTGTCGTTATCAGGAATTGCTAGATTAAGATCACCGCTTTCTTCCCCGTTTGGTCTTAAATAAGTTCCTAAGCTTCCTGCTGAATAATTTTTTGCCAAATTTAATGCTGATGCGGCATCAATTCCCCCAAATCCATAATAATTGTGGAATTTGTATCCAGCCGCATTCGTTGTCCATGCCGGCGTGATAATTTGACCAGAGATTTCTACAGCCGCAATATTCGCATCTACCTGCACCGCTGAACTAGCCAAGATGTGCTTCACGTCTCGCCAGGTCAATGTTGGATTTGCTTCCAGTAATAATGCCACAACTCCTGATGCAACCGGGGCAGCCGAAGAGGTGCCATTAAAGACTGAGGTATAATTGCACGAAGAATTCAAGCTGTGTGAACCTTTGTTTTCAAACTCATTGCCAACATATCCCATACTGCTCCGAACATAACCCTTATCACAGGTAGACTGATCCGTGGTCATAATTGCCGGAGTAAACCAGTAATCCGTACCTGGGCCAATTACATTAACATCATCTCCATATTCTCCGCCAGGAGCAGAAATCCAGATAGCTGAGCCAGCCGTTGAATATGAAGTTTTTGTAGCGCTAGCATTCAACGCCCCAACTAGCATTTGATAAGGAATAATGTTTTCTGGATCCATACTGGCATTCTGACACGTCACACCTTGAGATCTTGCTGCAGCACAATCGGCATCACCAAAACCTCTAAAACCATTGCCAGCAGATTTAATATAAATGGCTCCCTTGCCGCCCCTTAAATTTGTTATGCCATCGAAATATTGGGCCAGAACACCACTGTTAGCCATACCACTAATTTTACTATCAAGACCATAACTCAAATTAAAGATATCAACATCATTCGAGTAAGTTTGCCCGCCAAGAGAAGAAATGACATTGGCGTTTGAGGATGCTTTAAGCATATTAAAGGCTTTTAAATCCACATCAGGTGCCACACCTCTAACTCCCAAATCATTCCAACCGACCGCAGCGATGATTCCAGCCACACTTGTGCCATGATCTCCTGTGCTTGTATTTGATGTAGGATCTGTAGAGCTGTCTAAGAAATTGAATGAACCGCCACTGATAACATTAGCTGCAAGATCTTCATGATTTATCTCAAGGCCTGAATCCACAACAGCGACCTTAACACCTTTGCCGGTATAACCTTCTGAAATAACCGTATCGACATTGATGTCTTTTGAGGCAATACCTGCCGTCGAACCAAAATTAAGTTGTCCTGTATTATCCAGATGCCATTGATGTTCATACAAAATATCACTTTTTAATGAAATATTTACAACCGTTTCCGCCGAATCAACAAAGCCATCATTCACTTTGTATTTAAAGGTATCGCTTGTCGGACCAGTAACGCCCGATGATGTTTGATAGCTAAAAGCTCCACTAGCATTGTCTGTAATAGTCACCACTCCTTTTGATGCATTTTCTGCAATCGTATAAGTCAAAGCACGACTGTCTTGAGCAGTTCCTGAAAGGGAAGCAGCTCCTGAATTCAAACTCTTAGGTAAAATATCCACTGACCAACTGGTCATAGTTGCGACTGGCGCCGTATGCACATTCTTATCTAGAGGATAAGCGTCACTTGCATCATTAACGCCATCGGCATCATCATCCAGATCAGCGTTATTGCCAATTCCATCACTATCCGTATCTATTGTTTCATTCGGATCTAAAGGAAAAGCATCATAAAGATCTTCAATCGCATCATTATCATCATTTAAATCAATTATATTTGCATAACCATCCCCATCATCATCGACTAATGTTTTGATTACAGTGGTACTGGAGAAAATATTATCTAGAGAAACCCTAGTAATAAATTTACTCTCATCGAGATAACCTCCAACAACACTGATGGTCGAATTCTTAAAAGCACCATGAGAGAGAGTGAGTAATTCATTTATGCCATTACTTGTTGGGCTTGATGATTCTTCAGCTAACAAATTATTAATTTTTGAAAGATTTTCAGCGAGAGAGGAAATTGCATTCGCACTGAACAATGAGTCCGGATCCAACTCATTAATCATATTTGTAAAATAAGAATTTAATGAACTCTTTGTGAGTATCGCTTTGTCTGTTGAATTAATGAGTGCAACCAATTTCTCTGCAGCTTTTGATGAAATTTGTGACGCATTCAAATCATCTGTGAGAAGAAATAAACTCTGTGTTGCACCAAAAATCATGCCTAATTGGTAGTTTATACGCATTAATTTTTTCGCTGAAACATTATTATCTTTTGCTAATTGCCACAAATCTCTTGCAATAACCTCAGACACAGTAGATTCAATACCCAGTGAGCTCAATAATGCTCCATCATCTGTGGAGGCAACAATTAATGTTGAAAGAGGTGACACCGAGAAGAGTTGATTACCAACTAACGGTGAAGAAAATGTTATATTTAAATTCTGTCCAGTCTGGATATCAGAACCACCTTGAGAAACCACTGTATGATCACAAATGCCATTACAAACAATGGAGTCTTTTGGGATATAAAAGAAACCTTGTGAATTGGTTGTGACTCCCATCTCTGATGAGTTCTTAATTGAGTCTGAATTACTGTCAATAAAAACCGTTGCGTTACTTATTGGTCCATCAACAACCCTTCCTTCAAAAGCATCTTTAACTGAAATTGTTACATCCAACGAAGTTACATTCTGTCCAGCTGTTGCTTGAATGGTTATGTTGTAGTTATTGTCTCCACCGACATCAATGGGTGCCTCGAAATCAGGGGCATTGATGAAGCTTAATTGACCATTAACACCAAGTGAAAATTGTTCTTTATCTGCCCCATTAATAATTGAATGACTAACGACCCGATTGTTCGAGTCTGTTGCAGCTATTTTAATGATGCTGGAAGAACCTTCAACCACAGTTAATTGGGAATAATCGGCATTATAAACAGGCGCAAGATAAACGATACT
>PYIL01052801.1_pt1 | contig 10771 bp, 11 predicted proteins | sample 3578041 | NCBI WGS metagenome assembly PYIL01 (sample SAMN08408023, study PRJNA431606) | Marine metagenome isolate SA_KN192-05_S13_150m, whole genome shotgun... | biome: marine; feature: oceanic pelagic zone; material: water; isolation source: 150 m water sample, 0.2-0.8 um fraction ... | reverse complement strand
CGCTGGCCATGAGACCACCACCAAAATGGTGGCCAATGCGGTGGAGATCCTGTCCCGCCACCCTGAGCAGCGTGACGCCCTTGTGGCTGAGCCGCAGCTGGCGCCCGCTGCCGTCGAAGAGGTGATGCGGTTCCACAACTCCACCCAGTACATGCACCGCACCCTGACTCGGGACCTCGAAATCCACGGTCGCACCATGACCGAGGGCGAGTCGGTCCTGCTGCTGATCGGAGCGGCCAACCGCGACGAACGCGAGTTCGGGCCCACCGCCGACCAGTTCGACCTCGCTCGAGGCTCGGAACGACACCTGGCGTTTGGCTATGGGGCCCACTTCTGTCTCGGCGCGGCACTGGCCCGTATGGAAGGTCGGGTGGCCCTCGAGGAAATTCACCGGCGCCTGCCCGACTATGAGGTCGACCACCAGACCAAGGTCCGGTTTCACAGTTCCAACGTGACCGGGTGGACCAACCTGCCCCTCGTGTTCACCCCGGGGCACCCGTCGTGACCACATACGGTTATGTGGGTCTGGGGGAGATGGGCTCGGCGATCGTGGACCGCCTCGTGGATTGCGACGAATCGGTGGTCGTGTACGACCTCGATCAGGAACGGACCGATGCCGCGGTGGGCAAGGGTGCGGTGGGTGCAGCATCGGCGGCAGAGGTGGCCGAACTGGCCGATGTCGTCGGGATCTGCGTGCCGGCCGACCCACACGTTGAAGCAGTGATTTCCGGACCAGGCGGCCTAGCTGAGACCGCGAAGGCCGGACAGGTGGTCCTAGTGCACTCCACGGTTCTCCCATCCACCGTGCGGGATACCCGTGCCACGGTGGAGGAGTGGGGAGGGTTCCTCCACGACGCCTGCGTGGCCGGTGGTGTGGACGCAGCCCGGAGGGGCGAGATGGTCCTCCTCGTCGGAGCCCTGACCGACGTACCGGACGCGGCTGTCCGCTTGCTACACCTCCTCGGCGACCGGCTACTGGACGCCGGCCCGGTCGGAGCGGGAGCCGCCCTCAAGGTGGGGGTAAATGTGATGAGCTACGCCCAGTTCTCGGCGGCGGCCGCCGCTTTTGACCTAGTGGAGCGAAACGGTGCCGAGTCCGACACTCTGCTCGAGGCCTGGCGCCACATCGGACAACTGGGCCGACTCACCGAATCGTACGTCAACTTGCTGTCCCTTCCCGACGACGTGGTGGCCGGATCCATGCGTGCCTATCTGGCCGCCACTGCGGAGATCGCACGAAAGGATCTGGATCTGGCTGCCGAACTTGCCCGCCCCGGAACCGGGCTTCACAGTGTGATCACCGCGCTCGGAGAGGCAGTGCCTGAGGTGTTTAGGGTCGAGGAGTCATAATCCCAGGATGACAGGGGAGGGCAGGGTGGATAGATCCGATTCGACAGAGGGCTCAGCGTTCGAACGCGGAGCGGCGATGATGCGTCGGGTTTACGGAGACGCCATTCCTGTACCCCCAGAGGGAGCCATGGCGTTCACTGATGTCATGGTCCGATCGTTGTTCGCCGAGGTATGGGACCGGGACATACTCTCGATACGCGACCGCCGCCTGCTACTCATGGGGGCCATCGCGGCCTACGGGGCGACCGAGGTGTGGGGCCTCCAGGTTCGGGCAGCCCTCGACAATGGCGAGCTCACCCCAGAGGAATTGCGGGAGACCTTGGTGATACTCGCTCCCTACGCCGGTTACCCGCTGGTCGCTCCGTTGGTCGGAGCCTGCGAAGAAGCAATCAGTGCGTGGAGCGAGGCTTCAGGCGGGTAAGACAGCCTGCAGGAAGGCTGTGTCGGTTCGATCCACACGGCAGGCATCAGTAATCTTCGGACGAGATGCAAGCCTCCGAGCAGATCTCCCAGGTCAAGCTACTTCTGGCCAGGCTTGACTCGGGAACTACCGTCGACGCCGGCGGTATCCGGCACAACCCCACCTCGGTCTATGCCGACCGCGATCTGGCAGGCCGGGAGTGGGAGGCGTTCTTCGTCCACCACCCTCAGCTGATTGGGCTTTCTGGCGACCTGCCCGAACCGGGGTCATTTCTCACTCTCGACGACCTGGGCAGCCCGATCCTGGCTACCCGGGACGCCCAGGGCGCTTTCCGGGCATTTGTGAACTCCTGTCGGCACCGGGGGGCAGTGGTGGTAGACCAACCTCGGGGTAAGGCCAAGCGGTTCCTCTGCCCGTTTCACAACTGGTGCTATGACACCTCCGGCGCCCTAGTGAACGTCCCCAAGCAGGACCACTTTGGCGAGGTAGATCGTTCCTGCCACGGACTAATGGAACTTCCCGCGGTCGAGCGGGACGGACTTCTCTGGGTGCATCCCGACCCCAGCGGGACCATCGACCTGGACGAACAACTAGGCGAGGAGCTCTCATCGGAACTGGCCCACTGGGACCTCGGCGGCCTCGACTACCTGGGGGAAGACTCCTACGACGTGGAATGCAACTGGAAACTCGCCATGGACACCTTCGGCGAGACGTATCACTTCCCAGTACTCCACGCCAACACTTTGAGCCTGGTCTTCCACGGCAACGTCCAGTGCTACAACACCTATGGCAGCAACCACCGGATGATCCTTTGCCGCCGCGAGATCGACCAGATGCGCCACTGGCCTGAGGACGAATGGAGTATCACCAAAGCGGCCCTTCCCGTCTACTGGCTGTTCCCGAACGTGCAATTGCTGCCCTTCGAAGAGGGCCTTCAACTGGTCCGGGCGTACCCGGACCCCGGACATCCGGGGCGCCATACGAGCCGGATCAGCTTCTACCTCCGTAATGGCACGGCAGCTGACGCAGCCCAAAGCGAAGTCTTCCGGATGATGGCCCAGCGTTTCGGGGAGGTCATCCGCGACGAGGACTACGTGATGAGCGCCAGCCAGCAGAGAACGGCCCAAGGAGGAATCGTGCCCCACGTGGTGTTCGGCCGTAACGAACCAGCACTTCACCACTACCACCAGACCTACCGCTCCCGATTAGCTATGGATCCCCTCCCACTGCTGGAGGCCTAACCGCACCGGACGCCCGCGTTTCCCCATCCGAGCCATCCGGGCCACCATCTCCCCATGCGGTGGCGATTCGACGACGACACAACGGTCGACGATCACGGAAGCGGCCGGTTCGGCGCCCAGATCAGCGAGGCCTGGAACATCGACGCCAACCCCAACGGCGGGTACCTAGCGGCCGTAGCCATCGCAGCCATGCAGCAGGTCGGACCTCATACCAATCCCCTCACCGTGACCGTCCACTTTCTACGGCCGGCCACTAGCGGCGCACCGGCCGAGATCATCGCAGAGGTCATCCGCACCGGTCGGCGAGTATCCACGGTGCGAGCGGCGCTGGCCCAAGAAGGGGTGGGACGCCTGGAGGTCATCGGGTCTTTCGGACAACTAGCGGAAACAGCATCACCCACCCTCACCGTGTCGCCGCCCTCCCTCCCACCGCCCGCGGAATGCCTGCCCCGTTCAGCAGAGGAGCAGGGGGTGGTTCTCCGCCTCGAAGACCACGTCGAGACGCGCATGTCCGCCGACGCATCAGACCACCGGGCCGAGACCACCGGCTGGATCCGCTTTCGCGACGGACGCCCACCCGACCTGCTCGCCCTGGCCCTATTCGTCGATGCCTTCCCGCCGTCGATATTCCGACTGTTGGGACGGGTCGGCTGGGTGCCGACCATCGAGTTGACTGTCCATTTCCGAGCCCTGCCGGTCCCGGGATGGGTACGCGGTCGATTCATCACCGATGACCTGACCGACGGAAGGATGATCGAGACTGGCGAACTGTGGGACGCCGACGGCACTCTGGTGGCCCGGAGCCGTCAACTCGCCCTATTGGTTCCTATCGAATGAAGCCCTGATCGGCTCGGGTCCCCTTCGTCGTGGACGGCGTCAGTCCAATGTGACCACCGCGCCAGGTTCGAAAATCACAGCGACCTCGCTCCCGACATCGACCCGCTCGGTGGATGGAACACCGATGACCAAGTTCCCGACCCGTACCCGAACCAGGGTGGTCTCACCGCGGAACACCGATTCGACCACCGTGCCCACCGGGCCTCTGCCCTCCGCCGACGGTCCGATAACCACCCGATCCCCATGAACCAGGACCGTTCCCGCACCCTCATCCAGGCGACCCAGTGCACACCGGCCACCGGAGTCCAACTCAATGAGGTTCTGGTGACCCAGGCACCGGGCTACGTGTACCGTCCCCGGTTCGGCCCACAGTTCCGTGGGGGTTCCGATTCGCTCGATTCGACCCTTGCCTAGCACCGCGATCCGGTCGGCTATCGCGAATGCTTCGTCCCGGTCGTGGGTCACGTGCAACGCAGTCTGGCCGAGCGAGCGCAGTAGGCCGCCCACCTCCCCGACCAATCGGTCGTGCAGCACCCGATCTAGAGACCCGAACGGCTCGTCGAGGAGGAGAAGCCGTGGACCGGGAGCCAGGGCCCGAGCCAGGGCGACCCTTTGTGTTTCCCCTCCCGAAAGGGCGTCCACGGACCGGGCGGCGAAACCGTCGAGCCCCACGAGGCTCAGCATCTCTGACACCTGGCGGGTACGGCTACCGGTCGGGACCCCGGCCACGCGGAGCCCGAACGCCACGTTTTCCTCTACATCGCGGTGGGGAAACAACGCGTTGTCTTGAAACACGAGGCCCACACCACGCCGGTGGACCGCTATGTCGGTGAGATCCTCACCCCCCCAGCGGATACGGCCAGAATCCGGACGCCGGAGCCCGGCCACTACCCGTAGCAAGGTTGTCTTACCGCTGCCGCTCGGGCCGAGAAGGACAACTACCTCGCTCCGTTGGACCACGAGGTCAAGGTTCTCCAGCACGGCCAACTCCCCATAGGACACGCCTACACCTTCGACATGGAGCCCGCTCATAAGCCCCCCCGAATGGGGCCCCTCACACGCTCGATGGCTAGAACCGCACATGCAGTGATACCCATCAGAACGACAGCGAGGGCCATGGCCTGACCGCGCAATGCCTCTCCAGGTGTGCCGAGTAACCGAAAGAGGGCCAAGGGTGCGGTGAGTCGGTCCGGGGACCGGGGGAGAAACGATGTGGCCCCAAACTCACCGATCGAGACGGCAAACGCGAACCCGGCCCCTACGAGTAGTCCACGCCAGGCGATCGGAAGGTCCACCTCCATGCGGACACGGGTCGGTGAAGCTCCAAGGACCGCGGCGGCCTCCCGAAGACGAGCGTCAACGCTGCGCAGTGTGGGCACCAGGATCCGCATCACGAACGGCACTCCCACTAGGGCGTGGGCCACCGGCACAAGCCAGCGAGAAGACCGGACATCCAGGGGCGGCTCGTCTAGAGCTATGAGCATCCCGAAACCAAGGGTCACCGCTGAAGCGCCGAGCGGCAGGGTCATCCCGAGGTCCAGGAGGCGTGACGTCCAGTGCCGGCCATGGACGACCACCACCGAAGTTAGACCGCCCACTAGGACCGCCAAGCCGGTGGCCAGCGTCGCGAAGAGTAGCGAGTTGGATAGCGCGACCAGCGAGCTGACTGGGAGAAGGTCGACCCGGTCGGCCAGTGCCGAATAGTTGCGGAATGAATATCCACCATTGATTGACAGTGAGCGTTCGAGCAGTACGGCCACCGGAAGGCCGATGAGGAGTCCCAGCCCGGCCAGATTGGCGGCCAGCAGACGACGACCTGGTTTGGGAAGCCTTCCGGCTTGTTGTCGACGGGGGACAACAAGCCGGCGCTGTAACCGGTTGGTGACGGCCACGGCGGCAACGACAGCTACGAGTTGCACTACGGCCAGGGCAGTGGCTGATGGGAGATCGCCACGCAAGACGGCGTGGCGCCACACTTCGGTTTCGAGAGTGGCCATGGTGGGGCCCCCGAGGATGAGGATCACCCCGAAGGAGGTCAGGCAGAACAAGAAGACGATGGACGCCGCGGACGCCAAGGCCGGGCCTAGGCGGGGAAGGGTGACCCACCGAAGAGCCTGCCAGGAGGACGCACCGAGCGTACGAGCCTGTTCCTCGGGACCGATACCCATCCCCTCCCAGAAGGACCCGACAGTGCGTATCACCACGGCTACGTTGAAAAAGACATGGGCCAGAAGCACCGCCCAGATCGTGTGGTGAACCCTAAATACGCCGCCGTCGAGGCCGAGTCGGTCGAAAAGGGCGGTAAACGCCCCGCCGACCACGACGGTGGGTAGTACGAACGGGACGGTTGTGGCTGCCCGTAACGCAGACCTTCCTCGGAACCGGTGGAGGGCCAACAGGTGGCAAGCGGGGAGGGCTATCACGACAGTGAGAGCCGTGGATGCGACAGCCTGCCAAATGGTGAACCAGACGATCCGTACGAACGTCGGTTTCCCGAATGACTCGAGGAGAGCTCCGATGTCGGAGGTAGCGCCCCGCCACAAGATCGAGGTGATCGGGTAAACGAAGAACGCAGTCAGAAATGTGACGGGAGCCAGAGCGACCAACAGGAGGCTCCTGTTTGAAAGCCCTCCTAACGGAGAACCAGATCGGTCCATCGCTCGGTCCATATATTGCGGTTTGCTCCGATAGTTGCTGGGTCCAGATGGTGTGGTGCCACGGGTGTGTCGACATGATCGATGAAAATCCGAGGGAGGACCGTCGACGTGACAGCCGGATAGACAAACATGCTCAACGGGAGGTCCTGCTGGAAGGCGGGTGTCAACATGAAGTCGATCAGCGCCTCTGAGGCGGCCCGATGTTGAGTACCGGCGAGGATCCCAGCGAATTCGACCTGACGGAAGCAGGTGTCGGTGACCACCCCGGTCGGCGCCTCATTGACCGGAGGGTCGGCATAGACGATCTCGGCGGGCGGGCTAGAGGCGTAGGAGACCACAATCGGACGGTCACCGCCCCCGGATACGAACGCGCCGTAGTAGGCCTCCTCCCAACCGGCGGTCACCAGAACGTCGTTGTCTCGTAAGGCGCGCCAGTAGTCCTCCCAGCCGTTGCCGTACTCCGAGATGGTGGCCAACAGGAAAGCCAGACCCGGTGAGGAGGTCTCCGGGTTCTGGACAACCAGAAGACCCCGGTAGGCCGGGTCAGCCAGGTCCGCAAGGCTCTGCGGAGGAGGGAGATCTTCGTCAAACCGGTCGATCCAAAAATTGACGCACACGTCTCCGTAGTCGATTGGCGTGACCCGGTGCAGGGAATCCAGACGGAGCCCTTCGGGCACCCCGGACAGCGCTGGCGAGACGTACGGCTCGAAAAGACCTGCATCAAGGGTTCGCTGTAGGAACGTGTTGTCCACCCCGAACATCACATCGCCAAGCGGATTCCCGCCGGTAAGGATCGCCGTCGCAACCATTTGACCGGTGTCCCCAGCCGCTCGCCGTACCACTCCGACCCCAGTCGCTCTAGTGAACGCGTCAAGAACCCCGTCCGAAAGCATGAACGAGTCGTGGGTAACGAGCGTGATGGTTTGTCCGCTTATCGAGTCTGGCGAGCTGGTCAGGTCCGGGCGAGGGTCAGCGCTTTCGACAGTTTCGCCGCACGCAGCAACGATGAATGCTAAGAGCGCTGCCAAAAGTGGCTGCTGGACGGGGCGGTACATCGATCCTCCCTTCGCTGGCATTACCCAGATCAGGTTCTGGTCGGGTCGACAGCACCCCTGCCTTCGGCAGCCGCTGTCCTCTCAGCCCGGCGCATGGCCCGAGCTCCCCGGTGCGTTGTGTGAGCCGAGGGTACTGGACGCGGAAGGAACTTTTCCCAACCCACCGCCGGGGGACAAGAACGGCTATTCGGAACCCGGCTTGCTGAGTACTCGCTCCCGTGTGGGTAGATGTAACCCTACGAACCAGACACCGACCAGGCCCACTGCGGCAACGAGCAGACGGACGACAAGTTGGTTGATCAACAGTCCGGCACTGATCCCACAGGCCACGACGATCATCGAAATGGCCGACACTTTGGCCCGCCGAGGCATTCCGAGCCCCCGTCGGTAGTCGTTCACCATCGGGCCGACGCCAGGCAGGTCAAGGATCCACTTCTCGAAGCGGGGACTCGAGCGGGCGAAGCAGGAAGCACCGATGACCATGAAAACCGTGGTGGGAAGGCCCGGGACAACGACCCCAACACCGCCCACTCCAACTGAGATAAATCCCAGAACAAGCCAGAGGAACCTGACGGGCCCACGGCTTAGAGGCGGTTCAGAGTCGGGTTGTCCTCTGTCCATCTAGGCCCCGTTCTTAACCGGTGAGATCAGCTATATCGAAGCCAACGAGGATTAGAAGTAGAAAGATCACCGCGACGTTGATCGGGACCACTATCCACTTGAGACGGTGGTCGGCTCGCCAGAAGCGAACGATGCTCCAAACGTTGAATCCGATGGCCACTGTGCCGATAGCCAGACCCGCGCCTGGACCGACTCCTCCGGTCACCCCGAGTACCGGAAGCAACCAGGGGAAGACCACGTAGGCCAGCACGCAGCGGATCCCGGAGATGACCATCGAAACGGAAAAGGTTCTGGTGGCCGTTTCGGGCGTTGCCAGCGCAACTTGAGGTTCGCCCATTGGAGACAGCCTGCCACGAGACGAGCCCGTTCCGGTTCGCGGGCTGACATCGCAAGGTCGTAGCGTCTCACCAGCCTTCCGGGGGGTTCGTTGCGTGGAACATCCAGTCAAGATCGGTGGCTCCTACGGATCGCCGTACAGCATGAAAATGCGTGCCGTGCTCCGGTACCGGAGGATCCCGCACCAGTGGATTCCTCGGGACTCCGAATTTGACGACCTACCCGAGCCACCGGTCAGGCTCCAGCCGACCCTGGCCTTTCCCGACGAAGAGGGCAATTACCCGGATTCGATGGTCGACTCAAGCCCTCAGATCACGCTCCTCGAAGGATTAGAGGAGGAGCGGTCGGTGGTGCCGGCCGATCCGGGCCTGGCCTTCCTGGACCATCTCCTTGAGGACTTTGCCGACGAGTGGTGCACAAAGATGATGTACCACTACCGGTGGCACCACCTGTATCCCGAAGCGATCGAGAAGGCCGGCCTCCTCCTACCGCTGGCCCAGAATCTGCAGATGCCGCACGCGATCCACAAGGCAACAACGGCGATGATCAGGGACCGCCAGGTCGGTCGAACAGCCCTGGTCGGCTCTACAGACGGCAACCGAAAGGCCATCGAAGACAGCTACGTCCGCCTCCTTCACCTGTTGGAGGCCCACCTGGCCCAAGAGCCCTTCCTGTTCGGGAGTAGACCCGGATGCTCAGACTTCGGCCTCTACGGCCAGTTAACCCAACTGACCAGATTCGAGGCCCATTCGACACGCCTGGCCGTAAAGCACTCACCGCGCACAGTGGTGTGGGTGGACCATATCGATGACCTCCATTGGTGGCCGGTGGACGGGGCTTCCGGCTGGTTCGACCGCGACCAGTTGCCGGCCAGCACACTGGCCCTCCTCGGGGAAGCCGGACGGACCTACGCCCCGTTCATGCTGGCCAATGAGGCGGCCTTGGCGGCAGGGGAAGACGAGTTGGTCGTGGATATTGACAGTGTTGAGTTCTCCCAAGCGCCGTTCAAGTACCAGGCGAAGTGTCTGGGATGGATTCGCAGCGAGTACGAGAGGTTGGACGATCAGGACCGGTCTTGGGTGGACGACCAGCTAGATGGGACCGGCTGCGAAAAACTCCTGATGTGACTGGCGAACCGAATCACCCCACGGAAGGAAACCGGTATGAGCGGAGATCGAGATGACCAGAGGGTGGAACAGTTCTGGGAAACGCCCAGCCACGATCAGATCGTGGAGATCTCCAGATCACACGTGATGGCCCTGGAGGCCACCGACGCGGGCGACGTCTGGGTGCAGGTCGGCATGCACCACGTCGTGCTCCACACCATCGGCCGACGCTCGGGACGGGAGCACAAGTGCGCGCTTCCGGTATGGCGAGACGATAACGGCGACCGAATCGTGGTTGGTTCCTTCGCCGGTGCCGAAAGGGAACCTGACTGGGTCCTAAACCTGAGAGATCGGGACGCCAATCCCCGGGTACGGGTCCGGAGCCAGTCAAGCTGTTACTGGTCCGACCACCAATTCCTCGAAGGTGACGAACATGCCGTGGTCTGGAGGCAGTTGTGCACCGACCGGGCCTGGTACGCCGAATACCAGGACCTCACCGAACGGCGCATTCCGCTCATCCGGCTTGTTGAGACCGAGTCGATAACCGATATGCCCTGACCCAACCGTGTCGGATTAGGGCAGCCCTGCGTGTTGCGAGTCGACCTCTACGTACCAGACGGCGCCCTGACCGGGGCTCAGACCCCCTTGCGGGTCGCTCGGGGCGGTTATAACGAACAGGGTGGTGCCTTCGTCACCGCCCAGCATGCATGCGAAGGCCCGCTGGGGGACCTCGATGGTGTCAGTGATCTCTCCACCCTCCACGACCCGGATCACCTCGGATCGAATGGCGTCAGCGAACCAGATCCCTCCGGCTGTATCGAGACAGCATCCGTCCGGCATGCGGCCGGGAACCTCCGCCCAGGTCCGCCGATCCGAGAGTGTGCCGTCGACGCCGATAGTGAATGCGGTATACCGACTGCCGAACGTCTCACCGACTACTAGCGTCGTGCCGTCCGGGGTGATTACTGCTCCATTTGGGAACTGCAGGTCCTCGGCGACGGCCAGGGTGCTGCCGTCCGGGCGAACAAGGGCCAGTGCCGCCCCGACCGGTGCCTGGCCAGCGCCGTAGTCGAAACCGAAGTTCCCCACGTAGGCATTGCCCTGGTGGTCCACCACCATGTCATTGCAGTGCGAAGTTGCTATGTGG
>PYIL01216657.1_pt1 | contig 10777 bp, 7 predicted proteins | sample 3578041 | NCBI WGS metagenome assembly PYIL01 (sample SAMN08408023, study PRJNA431606) | Marine metagenome isolate SA_KN192-05_S13_150m, whole genome shotgun... | biome: marine; feature: oceanic pelagic zone; material: water; isolation source: 150 m water sample, 0.2-0.8 um fraction ... | reverse complement strand
CCTGGGGCTGGTGTCGGCTCAGCTATCGGATTCCTCCGTGCTCCGTTCGCCTACGAGGCACTGCGCAGCCACTACGCCGCCATGGACTCGTTCGACCACGCCGCTGCCAACCTGATCCTCGACGAATTGGCCGACGAGGCCTCCTCATTCGTCCGCTCAGCGCTCGGCGGAACCGAAGACTCGATTCCCCTTCTGGAGGTCGAATGCTGTGCATTCATGCGTTATGCCGGCCAGGGTTGGGAGATCCCGGTCCGTTTTGACACCGAGCATTTCGACCACCTCGGCGGCGAACTACTAGCCAACCGGTTCGAGAAGGCCTACGAGGAGTTCTTTGGGCGGGCCATCGAGGGGCTGGGGATTGAGGCCATCGGATGGTCGGTCCGGGTAACCACTCCCCGACCGACCGTGGATCGCATCACCCGAGTAAAGCCACGGCGCGACGTGGTCGGCGACCGAAACCGGGGGATCTACGACACTGTCAGCGGCGCGGTCGTTGACGCCGCGGTCCTGGACCGAGCCACCCTGGCTGTAGGCGACCGGGTCATCGGCCCGGCGGTGATCGTCGAGGACCAGACCACCACATGGCTGACCGGTGCCGACCAGGCGGTCCTGCAGGCTGACGGGTGCCTGTTGATTACTCGGCAGGACTCAGACCCAACGGACGCGGAGTCGAACTGATGAGCGAACTCCGCAATCAGGTGATGTGGAACCGTCTCATCTCGATCGTCGAGGAACAGGCCCTGGCCCTTGTACGCGCGGCGTTCAGTACCAGCGTCCGCGAGGCCGGGGACCTTTCCGCCGGGGTCTATGACGTCGAAGGGCGCATGATCGCTCAGGCGATCACCGGCACCCCGGGCCACGTGAACACCATGGCCGCCGCGGTGGCCAACTTCATCGAGGACATCGGACCCCACCGCATCTACGAAGGTGACGCCTATATCACCAACGACCCGTGGAAGGGCACCGGACACCTCCACGACTTCACCGTCGTCACCCCGGTGTTCCGCCGGGACCGGCTCATCGGATACTTCGGCTGTACCGCCCATGTGGTCGACGTCGGAGGCCGAGGATTCGGCCCCGACGCCACCGAGGTCTACGAAGAGGGGCTCTTCGTCCCAATCATGAAGTTCATTGAACGCGGTGTGGTCAACGAGGACCTAGTCAACATCGTGCGCCACAATGTACGGGAGGCCAACCAGGTCGTCGGCGACCTGTACTCATTGGCCGCCTGCAACGACACCGGCCTCCGCCGCCTTGAAGACATGCTCGACGAGTTCGACCTCGACGACCTGACAGGATTGGCCGACTTCGTGTTCTGCCGAACCGCCGAGGCCACCCGGGAGCGGCTTAAGGCCCTGCCGTCGGGCACCTACACCAACGAGATGCGGGTCGACGGCTACAACGAGGCGGTCACCCTGGCAGTGACACTCACCGTCACTGAGGACGGCGCCCACGCCAACTTCGCTGGTACCTCACCCACCTCCGCCCATGGGGTGAACGTCCCGCTGGTCTACGCCCACGCCTACTTCTCCTACGCCATGCTGGTGGCGCTAGCCCCGGAGATGCCCAGCAACTTCGCCTCGCTCGCCGCATTCACGGTCAGTGCTCCCGAGGGGTGCATCCTCAACGCCCGACACCCCGACCCGGTAGCTGTCCGGCACGTCACAGGTCACTTCGTCACCGACCTATGCCTGGGGGCCATTGCCGAGGCCCTCCCCCACGTCATTCCGGCTGAAGGCGCCGGTGCCCTCTGGAACTTCCACGTCAGCGCTCGGGCCGACGACCCGGCCTCGGGCCTCCCTCCCCGGGAGATCCTTATGTTCAACAGCGGAGGCACCGGGGCCCGCCCAAGCCTCGATGGACTCAACTCCACTGCTTTCCCCGGCGGGGTACGGACCATGTCCAGCGAGGCCACCGAACAGGTCGGTCCGATCGTCATCTGGCGCAAGGAACTCCGGCCCGACTCGGGGGGAGCGGGACAGTTCAGAGGAGGGCTGGGCCAGATCATCGAGCTGGGCCCAGCCGAGGGGTACGAGTTCGGTTTCAGTTGCATGTTCGATCGCGTCGAGAACCCAGCGCGGGGCCGCCAGGGTGGAGAAAGCGGCGCTACGGGACGGGTGTACCTCGATGACGGCACGCCCTTCGACGCCAAGGGTAAGCAGCCGGTCCCGGCCGGACGACGGCTGATCCTGGAGCTCCCCGGGGGCGGTGGGTTCGGAAACCCGGACCTGCGAGATCCGGAAGCCTCCGAGAGGGACCGCACTCAGGGTTACGTGGGGTGAACTCCGACTCCTGGGACACGGTGATCGTCGGCGGGGCGGTCATCGGCAGTTCGGTCGCCTACTGGCTGTCCGAGAACCCCGACTACGACGGCACGGTGCTGGTTGTAGAACCGGACCCGACCTACCAGAGGGCCTCCACCACCCTTTCCGAGGCCAGTATCCGCCACCAGTTCTCCAATCCGATCAACATCGCGCTGTCCCAGTTCGCTACCGAGTTTCTGACGGACTTCCACACCCACGTCGAGGTCGACGACCAGGCACCTGACCTGGGATTCCGGGACACCGGGTACCTGTTCCTGGCCACCGAGTCGGGCATGGAGGCCATGCGTGAGAACCACGAGGTACAGGTGGCCTGTGGGGCCGAGGTGGCACTGCTCAACCCAGCGGAACTCACCGCCCGCTTCCCCTACCTGTTCGTCGACGACCTAGCTGGGGGCAGCCTTGGCCTACGCCACGAGGGATCCTTGGACGCCTACTCCCTGATGCGGGGCTTTCAGGGCCGGGCCCGCCACAACGGCGTCGAGTATGCCACCGACCGGGTCGTTGACCTGGCGTTGAACGACGCCGGCAACCGGGTCGCCGGGGTGGAGTTGGCCTCAGGCAAGATGGTGGCCTGTGGGTCGGTCGTCAACTGCGCCGGCCCTCGAGCCCGGTGGATCGCCGAGATGGCAGGACTGGAACTCCCGGTGGAACCGCGGATCCGGTCGGTCTTCTCCTTCGATTGTCGGGAAAGCCTTGAGGGGAGCCTGCTGCCTTTAACCATCGACCCGTGCGGACTGCACGTCCGTACCGATCCGCCCCACTACCTCACTGGAGTTCCCCCGGACCCCGACCTTGAAGTCGACCCAGACGATTTCCGGGTCCGCCACGACGAGTGGGAGCAGCAAGTCTGGCCAGCTCTCGTCCATCGGATCCCGGCCTTCGAAAGGATCGGGGTGACCCACACCTGGGCCGGCCACTACGCCTACAACACGTTGGACCAAAACGCGGTGGTCGGACCGGCCGGGCCTGTCCCCAACTTCATCTTCGCCAACGGGTTCAGCGGCCACGGCCTCCAGCAGAGCCCCGGAGTGGGCAGGGCGATCAGCGAACTGATCACTTACGGCGAGTACCAGACTCTCGACCTACGCGAATTGGGCTACGACAGGATCCTGCTAGCCGAGCCGTTTGTGGAACGGTCGGTGATCTAGGGGCGCTGCACCCCGGTCAGTCGGCCCGATCGTCTCCGAGGTAAGCGGCGCGCATCTCTGGGTTGGCCAACAGGGCCTCGGCGGTGTCGTCGAGCACCACCGCCCCGCTCTGGAGAACCCATCCCCGATCCGCTATAGACAGGGCCATGTTGGCGTTCTGCTCCACCATGAACACCGTCATGCCGTCGTCATTGATCTGCTGGATAAGTTCGAAGTTCTGCTGGACCAGAGCGGGAGCCAGACCCATGGACGGCTCATCCATCAGCAGAACTGTCGGCCGGGACATCAAGGCCCGACCAATGGCCACCATCTGCTGCTCTCCGCCCGAGAGGGTGCCGGCCTTCTGGCCGATCCGTTCCTTCACCCGGGGGAACAGGCCGAATACACGCTCCATGTCAGCCTCAATGCCATCCCTGTCGTTGCGTAGGTACGCCCCCAACTCAAGGTTTTCCCTCACACTGAGTCGCTTGAACAACCGTCGGTTTTCGGGGACCATCGTCACCCCATTCTCGACCCGGAAGCTGGTGGGTTTGCTGTTGACCACCTCTCCGTTGAGGACCACCTCCCCGGAGGTGGGAACAACCATGCCCAGGAGGGTCTTAAGCGTCGTTGTCTTTCCGCTGGCGTTCCCACCCAGCAGGCAGACCAACTCTCCGGGATAGATGGACAGGTCGACGTCTTTGAGGATGTGGACAGCCCCGTAGTGGGTGTTTACCTTTCGGAACTCGAGCAGAGGGGAGGCTTCGCTGGAGGTCACCGTCGATCCTTCCGGCTTTCCAGCGGACGACCCAGGTAGGCCTCAATGACATCCGGATCGGTGGAGACGGACTCGTAGGAACCCTCAGCGATCGGAACGCCATGGTCGAGGACCACCACCCGGTCCGAGACGTCTCGCACCACCTTCATGTCGTGTTCGATGAACACGATGGTGAACCCCCATTCATCACGCAACCGACCGATGAGTCCGGTCAACTCAGCGGTCTCCATGGGGTTCATACCGGCCACCGGTTCGTCCAGCAGGAGGAGGCGGGGCTGGGTCGCCATGGCCCGAGCAATTTCCAGACGCCGGCGGTTAGCGTAGGAGAGCGCGAATGCCGGCTGGTCCAGGCGATATCCGGTGAGTCGGGTACCGAAGAAGGCCAAGATCTCCTCGGCTCGTTCTCGGATTTCCCGTTCCTCCTTCTTGAAGGCCTTGGTCTGGAAAAGTGCCCCGACAAAGAGCTGCGAGGTCCGGCAGTGCTGGGAGACCATCAGATTTTCCACCACGGTCATGTTGGGGAACAGGCGGACGTTCTGGAACGTCCGGGCAATGCCCATCTCAGTGATCTGGTTGGGATCAAGGCCAAGCACCGACTGCCCGTCGAAAAGGATCTCACCTTCTGTGGGGGGAACCATGCCCGAGATGGCGTTGAAGAACGTGGTCTTCCCGGCACCGTTAGGGCCTATAACACTGACGATCTCTCCATCGTTGACGTGGAAGTCAAGACTGGAAAGAGCATCCAAGCCCCCAAAGGTGACCTGCAGACCTCGGATCTCCAACAGACTCACGACGGGGCTCCCTGATCTCCCTCGGACTCTGCGTCGTCGCCCAGCCAAGCATCCTGGAGGTACTCGTCCTGGTGCAGTTCACGGGTGCGACGAGCACTGGGCACCAGGCCCTCCGGGCGCTTCAACATCATGAACACCAACAAAGCGCCGTAGATGAGCAGCTTGTAGGACTGGAATTCCTGTAGCAGTCCGGGCTGGCGGGGCCCACCGAGGATGCCAATCAGCACTAGGGACCCGACCATTACGCCGGCAATGTTTCCCATCCCGCCGACGATGACCACCACCAGAATGATGATCGACACGAGAATCTCGAAGCTCTTGGGAAACACCGACCCGACCTTGGCGGCCAACACCGCCCCACTGAACGCGGCCATCGTGGCTCCCACCACGAAGGCCGCCAGTTTGGCGTTCACCGTGTTAATGCCCATGGCCTCGGCGACCTGCTCATCCTCCCGGGTGGCCATCCAGGCCCGCCCAAGACGGGAACCCTGGAGCCTCCAGGACACGTAGATGGCTAGAGCGCAGAAGACCAGAACCAGGTAGAAGACCGACCTCGGGTCGCTGCCCTGCACCTTGAACGGTCCCAGATCCACGGGGTTCACCTTGGTGATCCCCTGGGAGCCGCCGAAGTAGGGCTTTAGCCAGTCGGAGAGGAACAACAGCCTGACGATCTCCCCGAAGCCGAGGGTAACGATGGCCAGGTAGTCGCCGCGCATCCGGATTACCGGTGCGCCGATAACCAGCCCGGCGACGGCCGCCATCACCACCACGAAGAGCAAGGCGATTCCGAAGTGCCACTCGGGGGCGAAGAACGGCGAGTTGGAAGAGGTGAGTACCGAGGTGGTGTAGCCACCGACAGCAAAGAAAGCCACGTAGCCGAGGTCGAGGAGACCGGCCAGGCCAACGACGATGTTAAGACCGAGGGCCAGCAGCAGGAACAAGCCGACGTTGGCCAACAACTCGTTGACGATGCCCCCCAAGATCATTGGTAGACCTAGACAGGCCACAGCGATCGCCCCGAAAAGGACAAGGGAGGACCGTTTCCGATCTTCCGCCGCCACATTCCGATAACGGCCCACCGCGGCCTTGACCCGCCCCCGGGTAACCACGGGCAGGGCGGCAAAAACCAAGGCCAGAACTACCGCTGAGGTGACAGTGAGTCCAGCTGTTCCACCCTTCTTGTAGTACATGGCGTCGGTCAGCCATTCGAGGTGGAAACCCTCGGCTAAATCGTCAATTACGGCCTCTAGGATCGCGACGGCCAACACCCCGAACACCACCCACGACATGACCCGGCGAGCCACTACAGGCAGCTGGTGCAGGACGGCACCGACCAAGCCCAGTACCGCGCAGATCCCCAACCACACCGGGATCCCGAATTCCAGGCCCCGCTCGAAGGTCAACAACCTGAACAGTTGCGGGCTCCAGTTGACCAGCGGCTTCCGGAGGTTGACGGTGTCCAAGCCCACCATGAGCAGCGTCAGACCGATGCCGCCCATCAGGCCGGCGATCAGGCCTGCCAGCAGGTCGGCACGTCCGGACTTTCGGGCCTCCACTCCTTCGAGGACCACCACGGTGGTCGCCACGTAGCCGAAAACCAACGGGATCCACAACAGGAAGAGGTAGCCGAGGCTCAGCACCGGCTCGATGAGAATCCGTTTGTTCATGCCCACCGGCAGGCCGATGAGGGACACTGACACGAGGCTCAGGGCGCAGATGCCGCCCCAAAGGAGGACCCGCCTCCAGTCCAGGGCCACCGAGGGCCCAGAAGGGGCCAGGGTCGCTGTCATGCCCGGTCCTCCTGAGAAAGACGCTCGCCGAAGAGGCCAGCAGGCCGGAATAGCAGAACAAGGACGAGCACGGTGAAGGCCACGGCGTCCTTGAGTTGTGACACTCCGGGTATCCCGAGGGGTTCCATGAGGACCATGGGGGCAACCGACTCGGCCGATCCGAGGGCCACCCCACCGGCCATGGCGCCGCCCATGTTCCCAATGCCTCCCACGACCGCCGCGGTGAAGGCCTTGATACCGGGCAGGAACCCGGTCATGTGGTGCACGCTGCGGAACAGCAGCCCCCAGAGGATCCCGCCGATACCGGCCATGGTCCCACCTATAGCGAAGGTGACGACGATGATCCGGTTCACGTTGATGCCCATGAGGGCGGCGATCTCCTTGTCCTCGGCCACCGCGCGCATGGCCCGGCCGGTCTTGGTCCGCTCCACCAGGTACCAGAGGCCGGCCATGGAGACCGCGGCAACGGACACCACCATGATCTTCGTCCCGGCGATCTCGAAGGTGAGGATCGACCGTTGCTTGGTGAGCCACTCGGGGAGCTTGGGGTAGCTCTTGGTGGCTGGCCCGAGGAGACCCATCACCGCGTTCTGGATGAAGAACGACACGCCGATCGAGGTGATCAGCGGAATGAGGCGCGGGGAGTTGCGCAGTGGGCGGTAGGCGATGCGCTCGGTGACCACCGCGGTGAACGTGGAGGTAGCGATGGCGATGAGGGTCACGACGGTCAGCGACAGCAGAAAGTTCGATTCCCACCATCCGGCGGCGTGGAGCTTGTCCGAGGTGATGAATCCGGACATGGCGCCCACCATGAAGACCTCGCCGTGGGCGAAGTTGATGAACCCCAGTACGCCATAGACCATCGAGTAGCCAAGAGCGATCAGCCCGTACATCGACCCCTGGGACAGGCCGGAGATCAGCAGACCTTTGAACTGGTCGCCGGTGAGGCCGCGGGCACCTGGATTTCGCCACCGGGCGAACGGGTTGTTGGGGTCGATCTGCTGAGCGATGAAGGCCAGGATCCCGATGATGATCAGCGAGGCCATGACGACCCGGATGACAGTCAGGAACCGGTCGACACTGGTGACGCGCTTAGCCGACCGGTTTCGCGTGACCCCGGTCATATCTACACCGTCTCCTAGGGCGCTACCTGGCTTGTGACTACTTCGGCGTAGACCTTCCGGCGTGTGAACTCACCGAGAATCGAACGAGATGAGGACAGTAGAACGACTCCGCCAACCAGGGTCAGGAAAACGCCGACGCCGGTCACGATCTTCATGTCGGTAACCGTGGCCAGGCTGAAGATCCAGCTAAGGGCGAGCAGGATGATGCCCATGCCGACGCCAGCGACCACGACACTCCATCGCCATCGGAAGTGCTCGTCCAGTCCGAACACCCCAGCGGCCGGTAGCAGGATCAGCGCCCCGATGATCCCGACCGGGATGGCGAGGCGTCCGAGTCCACCACCCTCTTCGGTCAGCCCGTCGAGGATGACCAGGTTCGACTTGCGGGCCGCGTTGTAGATCTGAGCAATGAGGGAGTTATTGAGGGCGGCCTTGCTTTGGTCGGCCTTGGCCTCCTCCATCAGTACGTCGACCCGCGCCTGTTGGTCGGGGTTCAGGTCCCCTCCGCGCTGGTCGAACGTCCAGCCGGAGATAGCCCCGATCCCAATTATGATCACCACGAACACACCGGCGGCACACCGGCCCCAGGCGACACTTTGTCGCAGCGGCCGATGGGAGACGTAGGGCGCCGTCCAGAGCGCGTATAGCGACCCGATGGTGGCCAGGATGCAGGCGACCAAGGCCACGTAGACGCCCACCCCGTCGCTGTAGTTGACGGTTCCTGTGGCGGGACGCCACATGAGATATGTGATGACGACCACCGTCATGGCGATGGCCGCGACGGCCGATCCTGCAGGGGTGAGCCAACGGGTCTCGGTTTCCGGACGGCGGAGGATGGTTCCCGCGGCGAGCATGAGGAAAATCCCCAGGGCCAGTACAGAAAGACCGATCCAGTTCCCGCCGGAGGACTCGAGACCGCTGAACGACTGGCCGCCCAGGTCTAGGTCGGCGGAACGGCTATGGCCGCTGAGGAGCCCTGCGTCATTGCCCCAGGTCAGGAACACCGAGACGATCGCCACCAGTCCGGCGAGGCCTGACAGGCCAAGTCCGCGTCGCTCCGACACGGTGGCTGGCGCGTTGGACTCCGTCTCGACGGCTGGCTTCTTCGCAGATTCCTCGATGCTGGCAAGTAGCGACTCCGGGTCGCGCCGGTAGGCAAAGGCCCGGTTGATACGGCTGAGAAGGTTCCCAGAATCGGATTCTTCAGGCTGGGAGAGTCGGTCAAGGACTATGGCCACGATAAAGAAGGCAAGCCCAGAGCCTGCGGCTGCGCCGATGTCGAGGTTCTGGATCGCGCTGTAGACGAGTTTTCCCAGGCCGCCAGCGCCCATGATTGCCGCGATTCCGGCCATGGCGATCGACATCATGAGCGTCTGGTTCAGGCCGGTCATGATGGCACGGCGGGCCAATGGCAACTGGACGTCCCTGAGGACGCGCATCTCCGGGGCGCCGTAGGCCCGACTGGCCTCCACGACCTCCTCCGGCACCTGGCGGATTCCCAGGTTGGTGAGACGAACCAGCGGCGGGACGGCGTACACCATGGTCACCATGGTGGCCGGCACCGTGCCGATGCTGAAGAAGAAGATGAACGGGAGCATGTAGACGAACGCGTGGACGGTCTGCATGGCGTCGAGAATCGGTCTAACTATCGCCCACACTCCGTCCGACCGTCCGCTCATGACCCCCACCGGGACGCCGACCAGCGCGCAGAGGAAAACCGAGACGAGGACCATGCCGATGGTCTCGCAGGTTCTTACCCAGTAGGCGACGCCCAGCAGTCCACAGATGACCAGGCCTATGCCGGCGGTGATGCCCACTTTCGGACCCCGGATCAGGGAGCCGATGATGGTGACCCCCAGGACGACATACAGCCAAGACATCCAAGGTGCGATCAAGAAGTCCCCGATGAAGGCGTCGATCAGGAACTCGAACGGCCACTTGACGGCATCGAGGAGCCACTCCAGGTTCATGTCGGTCCAATCGACCATCTGGTCGATCCAGGAGCCGAACGGGATCGACCACTGGTCCAGGATCAGGTTGTCGCGGAAGCCGTCAGCGGCCCCAATGCCCGGCGTACCGGCTCTTGAACCGCCCGCTGCGAGGATGAGGGTCACAGAATCTTCTCCCGTTCGAATCCCTCAACCAGGTCTTCCACCCGACCCATTTCCTCCATGATCTCGCGGGGTTCCAATTCACCGACCAGGCAACCGGCCTCGTCGACCACGGCGATCGGGAGTCCCCGTCCGGCCGCCGCGTAGTTCTCGTTGAGTTTGGCCTCCATCGTCGTCGTCTCGAAATCGGTCTGCAGTACGTCGGCCAGGTCGGTCGTCCCGTGGGCCAGGGCGGAGCCAGCTGCTCCTACATGCAACAGTCCGGTCGGACGGCCGTCAATGTCCACTACGAAGCCGCCCTGTCGATCACCCAGTGAGTCCATGGCAGCCACCAGAGTCGAGTCCGGGTCGATGATTGCCGGGGGATTGACCATAGAGGCCACGTCGATCACCCGACCCTGGTCGACGTCCTGGACGAACTCGGCTACGTAGCCGTCGGCGGGCTGGGTCAGGATCTCCTCAGCGGTGCCGATCTGGACGACGTAGCCGTCGCGCAGGATGCACACCCGGTTGCAGATCCGGAGAGCCTCGTTCAGGTCGTGGGTGATGAACAGGATCGTCTTGTGGAGCTTTTCCTGGATGGCCAAGAGTTCGTCCTGCATCTGACGACGGATCAGAGGGTCCAGGGCGCTGAACGCCTCGTCCATCAGCAGGATGTCAGGGTCGCTGCACAAGGCCCGGGCCAGCCCGACCCTCTGTTGCATGCCGCCGGAGAGTTCCTTCACCGCGTTG
>PYIL01174538.1_pt1 | contig 10808 bp, 14 predicted proteins | sample 3578041 | NCBI WGS metagenome assembly PYIL01 (sample SAMN08408023, study PRJNA431606) | Marine metagenome isolate SA_KN192-05_S13_150m, whole genome shotgun... | biome: marine; feature: oceanic pelagic zone; material: water; isolation source: 150 m water sample, 0.2-0.8 um fraction ... | reverse complement strand
CTTTAATTGTCATAAGGAAATATTATTACCAATACATTTAAGATAGTTATATTCCAAGACAGTTTTTAACTTCTAGTAATGTTTTATCTGCAGTGATTTTTGCTTTTTCTTTTCCTTCGTTGGCTATTTCCAAAATCTTTTCATCTGTAAGACTTAGGTATTTTTCTCGAATGGGAGACATAAAAGTTATTAGACCTTCAGCAACATGCATCTTAAAATCTCCATACTGCATTCCAGATACGTCTTTAACAGTTTCTTTGATGCTACTTCCTGAAATTGATGCTAGGATTTCAAGAAGATTTGATAATCCTGGTTTTTTCTCCTTATTGAATGAAATTATATTCTCAGAATCAGTAACAGAAGTTTTGATTTTTTTTATTATTTCTTTATCATCGTCTGTTATGTAAATTGTACCAGCAAGATCGTCAGAGGATTTAGACATCTTTGACTCAGGATGTCTCAAAGACATCACCCTTGCTCCTGTCTCAGTTGAATTACGAGATGGTACTGGGAATATATCATCATATTTCTGATTAAATCTTGTTGCTATATCTCTTGTAAGTTCAAGGTGTTGGGTTTGATCATCGCCAACTGGAACTTCGTCTGCTTTGTGTATTAATATGTCAGCTGCCATTAGAACTGGATAGGTAAATAGGCCAGCATGAGTACCAAATGATTCAGACTTATCTTTAAATTGGGTCATCCTCTGTAATTCTCCTATTTGGCAGAAATTCGACAATATCCAAGAAAGTTCAGCATGATGATGGAGATCACTTTGAAAGTATATTGTTGATCTATCCGGACTCATCCCAACAGCCATTAAAGATTTAATTGTGTCTATCTTGTCTTTTTGTAATAAATCTTTATCTGGAAATGTTGTTAATGAATGTAAATCAACAATACAATAGTAGCAATTGTATTCATCTTGCATCCTTTTCCAGTTAACTAGTGCACCTAATATATTGCCCAAATGTACTGAACCAGATGGTTGAATCCCAGAAAAAACTGTCTTCATAGGTGATATTCTACTCTTTTATTGACCATAGATGAATCAATCAAGCTTAAGTTGAAATAAATCGAGAGTCATCCGTGCTGTTGCCCCCCAAAGAATATCTTCTTCTATCCTTACTATCCAGTCTGAATCGTACCACCCTCTATATTCCCAGTTGCTCGGATTTTCTAAGTAAGTTAAGTCTACAGAGTAAACCTTCTGAACTTCTGTCTTATCGAAATCCAATAGATTAACTGAATCTAACTTACAAACAACTGGATAAACTGGAAACTCAAATTCTCTTGTATCAAAACCATCTAAAATCCCAATTGGCTCTAAATAGTTGTCGGGAAGAAGAAGCTCCTCCTTAGCTTCTCTTATAGCAGTATCAACAATGTCATTATCTTCTGTTTGTGCTTTTCCACCAGGAAATGCAATCTGGCTCTTATGGGTAGGCATCGTATCCTGCCTTTTTATATAAACTATTTTATCGCTAGGTAAAATACATATTGCAACAGCTGCATAGTGAGAACTAGAATTCTTGTTTTCATTATTTATTTCGTTAAAGTTTAGATATTTCAATGTATCTGACTACCTAGTCGCTACAATTTCAATTTCAATACCTATTGGGTTTAGGACATTCCAAGCATCGAACTTAGAAGGTGGATCAAACCCAAACCATAGTGTTTCTATTTGAGCAACTCCGTAAACATATACTGAATTATTATCCATATAAGCAGAGACTGAGAAGGGAACAATGTAGTCAGTATCTCTTATGTTCAATAACCCCGTTAAAGTTTCATCGACTTTTGAATCAAAATTGTTATTTGGTAATATCAATTCTTCAATAGAATAGGTTGCAATTGGATACAGCTCTGATTCGAGCCACTTTGACTTAATTGCATTATCTCGTATTCCATTACTAGATTTCAATCTCATTAAATCTACAGAAATTGTAAGATTTTCTATTAAAATACATGAATCGGAACTATCACACTCTCCTATACTCAATTCAAAACTACCTGAGACCCCTTTAGTTTCCCCAACAACTATTTCTTCATTGGAATTCAAAAAAACTTTGGGAGCCAAGTATCTTGCAGAACTCTTTTCCTCATCAACTACAAAGAGTACTTTTGAAAAACTGCTTAGTTGCTCTACTTCTATTTCTTCAATAGCAGTTAATGTTGTGGTAACTTCGTCTAGAGAGCTAGAAGAAGATATTTCCTGACTAAAAACTTCTTGAGTTCCTTCATCTTGACTACAGGAAAAAAGTAGGAACACTATGAAAAATGTTTTCTTCATAATATCAATGTTAACTCCATTTAAAGAAAAGAATTGAATTAAACTCCCTATGTGGGCAACATAGCTTTGAAAAGATGGGTTCAATATTTTTTTGGGATGACAATACTTGGAATAGGTATAGGTATATGTGTAAAATGCAAACTTGGGCTTGGGCCATGGGGAGTATTTCATGAAGGACTATCAATAAGGCTGAACATCACATATGGATTGGCCCTTATCCTAACTGGAATGGTTATTTTATCCTTATGGATCCCACTAAAGCAAAAAGTAAATATAGGTACTGTCATAAATATTTTGTGGCTAGGGATGGTTGTAGACCTAACATTGGATAATTTTGAAACTCCAGAGAAGCTTTATTTAAGAATCTTTGGAGTAGCTATTTCCATATTGTTCATCGGAATTGGGACATCAATATATGTAGGGGCTGGGATTAGTACTGGGCCTAGAGATGGGATAATGGTTGGATTAGAAGAAAAAGGTATAAAAATTGGAGTTGCTAGGACAATAATAGAGGTTTTTGCTTTGTCTTCTGGGTGGATAATGGGTGGAACTGTTGGGTTTGCCTCACCATTTATGGCTTTACTAATTGGACCAACAGTACAAATAGTATTACCTTATGTAGATTTTCGAAAAAAATAAGATTATCTATTATCGTTTCTATATGGACAAAAAATTAAGTTTATTTATTATAATCAAAACACTAATTCTGCTTCCTTTATTCTTTGCTTTCGTAGGACTTTGCTGTATTGCTATTTTGTCTTGTACGATACTCCCTTATGGGAAAAAATTAGCTACAAAAGTCTACGAGTTATTTGCTTGGGTTGGAGTGAAGCTTGTAGGATTAAAGATTAATCTAATTGGTGAAAATTTTGTTAATAAAGACCAATCATATGTTATTGTCTCAAACCATCCATCTACTATCGATATATTCACGCACATCCACTGTCTTCCCGTGTCAATTAGATTCCTGACTAAATCAGAATTATTCAAAATTCCAATTTTTGGTTCAACTTTAAGAGTATTGGGGTTGCCCAAAGTAGATAGAAACAACACAGAGAAAAAAGAAATAAACGACTCTATAGAAGAAGTGATAGCCAACAAATATTCAATAATGGTATTTGCTGAAGGAACTAGGTCAAGGTCAGAAAAAGATATTCTTCCATTTAAAAAAGGGGCAGCATGGATAGCAATTAATTATAATCTTCCTTTACTTCCTGTTGTAACACGAAATGCTGGAAAATTAATGCCTAGGAAAAAACTATGGCTAAAGAGTGGAGATGTAAATATAGAAATAATGAAACCTATAGATACCTCTGAGATGTCACTAGATGATGTAGAGAGATTAACAGAAAGAGTTGAGAACTTAATAAAATCTAAAATAAAATAAATTTTTCAAGAAAAATAGATAGTTCTAAGTAGACCTTGCTCGATTCAGTAGCAAGCTGAGAGATGTTTTCCTCAGCATCTTTTAGTAGAAAAGACTCCTCGAAGAAAGTGAAGCCGTACTTTTCCAACTGATGTCCGAGCATATCTCTAGCATCCTGCGAATTCCCTCCTTGACCTAATACAGAACTCATTACTGCAACCTTTTTTCCTTTATATAGTTCGTTATATTCGTAACCCTCGAAGCTTAAAGATAACCAATCTAGCGCATTCTTTAAGCTTGGAGCATAACCTCCATTTAGAATAGGGGTAAAAACTATTACTTTATTTGCATGAATCAAGCTTTCCCTAGCAGCACTAAGTGTTGTGGGCAACTTGTCATCGGCTTCAGATACGAAAGGAACCCCTGTTGTAAGATCGTCAAATATATCGGCATTTAGGTTGTTTTTATTTAATAAGTAAGAGTAGGTAAAATTAGCTAACTTCTTATTTGAAGACTCCTGTCTTACTCCTCCTGATAATAATGTATAGTTCATAATTATTATTCAATTGTAATTGTGAGATAATAAAAAAACAATGGATTCAAGTCTATATACAAAATTTACAGAAATAGACATAAGGGTTGGAAAAATCCTTAAAGTTGAAGAATTTCCTGAAGCTCAAAATGCATCATACAAATTGACTATTGATTTTGGAGAAGAGCTAGGGACAATGAAAAGTAGTGCTCAAATCACAAATTATATGATTGATGAACTAAGTAATCGACTATGTGTAGCAATAGTAAATCTTGGAGAAAAACAAATTGGTCCATTCATAAGCGAGTGCTTAATCTTAGGATCAGTAGACATAAATGGAGAGGTACTCCTACTTGAGCCAGATAGTGGAGCTAATTTAGGAGATAGGATCTCCTAAGATCTCATCTAATTTCTTTCCTATAATTTCTGGTTTTAAGTGGGCTAATCTTTTAGAAACTACTTCTCCTTGTTTATCCACTAAACATATCGTTGGTGTAACTGATAGACTTAGCTTGTTCACTAATTCCTGGTATTTTTTGTCGAGATTCCTAGCCTCTATTTGAAGAATTTGTATATTATCATACTTTCTTGAAATCCTATCTATCGCTCTCCTAACTGGCAAACATCCAGCACAATATATTGATGAAAATTCAATTAATAAATAATCTTTATCTTTTAATGGAAAAAAATTATCAAAATCATAAATTTCATTTCTTCTTTTATTAGAAACAATAAAATATGCAAAATAAAAACTTAATGAAAGATAAATCAAAACGATAAATAAACCTACCCTTGACTTGTCTATAGATAGAAAAAAATATATTAGAATTAGAGAGAGAACAATATATATAAGTATCAAACTATATTTATTAAGTAGCCCTAGAAATCTATATTTTTTAAAAGTACTAACAATTCCCACAAACTTTATCCTAATCTTTCTGATAAGTTTTATACTTTTGAACATGGACCTAATAGTCAAACTTAAAGAGAATGGATATAGAATAACTAAAGCAAGGACTGCTATTTGTAATATTCTTGAAAGTTCTGGGCACTTCCATATGACTGCAGAAGATATATTTAGTATGGTAAAACAAAAATCTAGTATAAAAATAGATAGAGCGACTGTCTATAGAACACTCGACTCATTAGAAGAGCTTGATCTTATTACCCATGCACATAGACCTCACGAATCAGGATATTATTTTATAAATAAAGATAATTTAAATACACATATTGTATGTAAGTCCTGCAATGAAATAATAGATATATCAAAAGAGTCTCAACAAAGAATAATAAGTAGTATTCAGAAAGAAACAGGGTATGGACTAATTGATTCAAACTATATTCTACGAGGATACTGCAAGAAGTGCATATAGTTATTGCAACTCTTTTGCAATAAAAAAAGTTAACTTGTAGAATATAGATTATGCATGTTCCTGATGGATTTATTAATGCACCTGTATCTGCGACTGCAGGGCTATTGAGCATTGGTTCTATTTGGGCATCAACAAAAGCTGCAAATAGATTTCTAGCAGATAAGCTTATTGCTATTGCTGGAATGATGTCAGCATTGATTTTTGCTCTTCAAATGATTAATTTCCCAATAGGAGCAGGAACTAGCGGACACCTATTAGGTGGCGCTTTAGCAGTAATCATTTTGGGCCCATCTCTTGGAATTTTATGCGTCTCTATCGTTGTTATCATTCAAGCTTTGATTTTTGCAGATGGAGGACTTAGCGCACTAGGTATAAATATATTAAATATATCTATTGTTACAGGCCTGATTGGATGGTGTGTTATTGACTTATGGAAAAAATTTTTTGGAGACAGGAGTTTTTCACTTATTATAGGATCATTTATTGCAGGATTGTTTTCAGTAGTTATGTCTTCTGTGGCGTTTGTAGCCGAGTATGCACTTGGAGGAACCGTTTCCGTAGAATTAGGTAGTGTTTTTATCGCAATGGTAACGAGTCACTTCTTAATTGGGGTTGGAGAGGGGTTCATTACAGCTCTTATATTGAGCCTGCTTTTAAAAGTAAGGCCTGATATGGTCTTCATTGCGAAAAATGAAAGAGTAGAAAAGAAGTCTACATCGATAGTTGGGGTACTCTTATTTCTTTCCTGCAGTCTTATCTTTCTAGCCCCCTTGGCCTCCTCATCTCCTGATGGGCTTGAAACTGTTGCCGAAGAGTTTAATTTTGATTATAGCGATAAAACTGTTACGTTCCTTCAGGGCTACTCTATACCTTCAATCTCAAACAGTTTTATTTCAATAGTAATTAGTGGGTTGTTGGGAATTTTAGTTTTAACTATATTCCTTAACCTTTATTTAAATATTGCAAGAAAAGAATCTTAATCTTTATGTCTGGTGATCACATTCAGTCACATCTAAATACTGAAAGTCCCCTTATTGAAATAGAACCTGCCCAAAAAATTATATCAGTATTAATACTGGCCCTCTCCTTGGCCTTTAACGATATCCGCAACCCCCTAAAATTCAATTTGATACTCATTTGTATTATATGTTTTGTTTTTGTATCGATTCCCTCTATTAATTATTTATTAAGAAGAATGTACGTAATAATACCATTCATCTTATTCGCATTTTTACTACCTTTTATAAGTAAAAGTGGAACAACTATTTATTTGTATAAGGATATTGCAATATATCAAAATGGCCTATTTGAAATGTCTAATATACTATTGAAGTCAATTGCAGGCGTATCGATGGCAGTAGCTTTGTCTGCTACAACATCTCAATTCGATATTGTAAAAGGGCTCGAAAAACTAAAATTACCAAAAATATTCGTCGCAATTCTTTCTTTTGCTTTGAGATATATTAGTGTTTATATTTCTGAATTCAAAAGAGTAAAGCTATCAATGAAGTCAAGAGGATTTAATAGCAAAAGCTTAACTGACTCTGTTGCAATAGCTTATGCCGGGTCAGCGATGCTAATTAGAGGCTTTGAAAGAGGAGAAAAAGTGTATTCTTCTATGATTGCTCGAGGTTTTGATGGAAACCTGTTTATCACTTCAAAGAAATGGAACCAATCAAAACTCTTATATTTTCTCTGTATCACGACCTTGCTTGTAAATATCTTGGGTTACTTCTCATGAGAGGAGATATTTCAATAAGTAATCTCTCGTTTTCATACCCGGATGGTACTGATGCTTTAAATGCGCTTACCTTTGATGTATCAGAAAAGGAAAGTGTTGCTATATTAGGTCCAAACGGTGCAGGAAAAACAACACTTGTCATGCATCTCAACGGAATCTACAGCATACAAAAAGGGAGTATATGTATTGGTAATGAAGAAATAAATACCGATAACCTAAAAGAAATACGAAAAAATGTTGGGATAGTCTTCCAAGATCCAGATCAACAACTATTTATGCCCTCTGTTTATGAAGATGTAATTTTCGGACCAAGAAATTTTGGATTCAATGTTTTAGAGACAGAAGAGAATGCAAAGAAAGCCCTACAACAAGTAGGAATGTATGAGCATAAAGATAAGGCTCCACACCATTTAAGCCTAGGTCAGAAAAGAAAAGTTGCTATTGCATCCGTTTTAGCATCAAAGCCTAAGATTGTTATCTTTGATGAGCCTTCTTCTAACCTTGACCCCTCTTCAAGAAGGGAACTTATAGATATAATTAAATCATTAGATGCAACTATTTTACTAGTTAGTCATGACATCCCGCTAGCTTTGGAACTTTGCCCAAGAACAATAGTTTTGAAAGATGGGAATTTACTTTGTGACATGCAAACAAATGAATTCTTGGGAGATGATTTATTAATGAAAGAAGCTAGGGTTGAATTACCTTTTGGTTTTGAACTACATCATAAATTTCATCATATAGCCGAAGAAGGAGAGCAGCCAAAGCATAAGCATTCTGACTAATCAATTTTTTATAAGTTCTAACTCCTTAATGAATCGATTTATTCTTTTCCTTGCTTCTTCCGACTCCCTAGTAGGAAAAAATTGCCATGCATGCCATAAATTATTCCAAGCATCTAGCTTGTATTCTATATCTTGAGACTCTAATTTTTTCACAAACTCAATAGCATCATTAAACAAAATCTCATTTGAAGAAACCTGAATAAATACTGGAGGAAAAGAACTGATATCACCAAATAATGGAGAGATTATAGGATCTGTTGGGTCTTCACCATTTGCATAATAAATACCAACATCCTTCATTCCCTGAAGAGAAAGAAGAATATCTTGATTCTTCAAGTAGTTTCGATCTACCATTTTGTCCGATAAATCTAGCCATGGAGACATCAAAATAAGAGCAGAGGGTTTAATCTCAAAGTTTTCATCAATACATATACCTGCTGCAAGGTTCCCTCCTGCTGACTCCCCTAGCCAAACCTTGCTATCTTTGGGATGAATAGATTCAATATATTCCAAAACCTTTTTAGCATCTTCATGTGCTGCTGGAAAATTATGCTCTGGAGAAAGCCTATAATGAAAAAAATAAATAGTCATTTGAAGATCGTTTGCAAGATTGGACATAAAATTTTTGTGTGATTTAATTCCACAATAAAAGTAGCCTCCTCCATGAAAATAAATTCCTATCTGCCCCTCTAGCTTATTCTTAGGTTCAAATTTAAAAATCTCCATATCTTTTATACCTAGCTCTATAAAATCTACATTTTTGTTATATTCTTGTAAACTACATATCAAATGTTCATTACCCCGAGCATTCTCTGCGTATTCGAGCCGATCGTCATACGACAAATCTCCTCTTGCAAGAATTAGATAGTCTCTTAGTTTTCGAAATAGTAAGAATTTACGGTATAAGGGTGTCCTCATGAAATAAGGAAGTTTTGGAATAAATTTATATATGATGTTCTCTATTAGTGTCACAAGAATATCAAGCATATCTTGTATATTACTATTTATTTAGTTATTAGATAAAAACTATAATGAAAATATGGATAGTCATAATGGAAAACAAATTTTCTCTGGTGCAATAGCAATTCTTGGCTCGGGAGAAACAAGCCCAAACTTGGTTTCTGTTCATAGAGAAATGATTAGTCGCTTAAAAAAAATTACTAATCCATTAATTATCAACTCGCCATTTGGTTTCCAAGAAAATGTAGATGAGCTCTCAGATAAGCTCCAAGATTTTTTTATGAAGAGTCTAGGCATAGAAACTGATATACTTTCATACAGAACACCAGACGATTTAAATACAGTAGATTATTTTAAATGCTTAGATAAAATCAATAAATCAAATTTTATATTTGCAGGTCCAGGAAGCCCTTCATATGCCATAAAAATTTGGAAGGATACTGGATTCCCAAAGTCATTTAAAGAAGTTCTACAAAATAACGGTTCTCTAGTATTTTCTAGTGCTGCTGCTACTACATTGGGAGAATATACTCTACCTGTTTATGAGATATACAAAGTTGGGGAGAAACCATACTGGATTGAAGGCTTAGATATTCTTTCAGCAATAGGAATTGAAGCTACCGTAATACCTCACTTTAACAATAAAGAAGGTGGTAATCATGACACGAGATTCTGCTATATGGGCGAATCAAGGTTTGAAATTTTAAGAAATAAGATTGATTCAAATATTATAGGAATTGATGAACATACTGGTTTAGTTATAGATGGGAAAAGTCTAACAGGCAAGATCTTTGGAATTGGAAAAGTTACTATTCTTTGGGGAGAAAACTATAGAAATTACATTCCAGGAGAGACTATCTATTTTGAAGAATTTGCATCTTTGGAGATGAATAAAGTAGTACCACTAAAAGTAGATAAAGAAAATATTGAGCAAAATAGAAATATTGATAAAGTCTCAGACATAATTAGTAAGAGTGACATAAATCAAGAGTCCATAAACAAAATACTGAGTGAAATAAAAATTAATTTAGAAGACCTCGAAGACAAGACAAGGATTATAGATCCTTTAATTAGTTTAATTATGGAAGTAAGAAAAACTCTTAGAGCTGAAGAAGTATTCGAATTATCAGATTATATAAGAGATGAACTAAAGAAGTTGGGTATAGAAATAAACGATAACGATGTAAGTGCTACTTGGAGATTTAAAGCTTAACTATGGGATAAGTTCCAAGGAATTGTATATCTTCAACCACATCATCTAAATTGACTTTCAGATCTTCAATTCTTGAATCATTTTTTTCAGAACTAAAGTCTATATAAAATTTATACTCCCAAGGTCGACCCAAAATAGGCCTAGATTCTAATTTTGTTAAATTTAAATTGAGAGAAGCGAACTCCTGAAGTCCTTTAAGCAAGGAACCTGGCCTATCTGATGAAATAAGGACTGTAGACGTCTTGTATTCATCAGCAATTATTTCTATACCTTCTGTCCCAATTAGTAGAAACCGAGTATAGTTTTCTTCGTTGTCCGATATTTTTTTCTTTAATATAACAAAATCTTTATCATCTTCAAAATGTTCTCCCGCAATTGCTGCAACCCTTTTGTCATCTAATTCTTTTAAATTATGTACACTCCCTCCCGTATCAATAACTGGGATAGCTCTATATCCCATTTTGTTTATATAAGTTTTGCACTGCTGAAGTGCTTGGGGGTGAGAGTGTACTTCTGAAATATCTCCCATTTCGGTACCTTTT
>PYIL01131414.1_pt1 | contig 10815 bp, 9 predicted proteins | sample 3578041 | NCBI WGS metagenome assembly PYIL01 (sample SAMN08408023, study PRJNA431606) | Marine metagenome isolate SA_KN192-05_S13_150m, whole genome shotgun... | biome: marine; feature: oceanic pelagic zone; material: water; isolation source: 150 m water sample, 0.2-0.8 um fraction ... | reverse complement strand
CTTGCCGTCGATCGTGGTGCCCTCGTAGGCGGAATAGTCCATGCTCATGTGGTGAGTGTCGACCGAGATTTCTGTCCTCGCTGACGGGTCGTAGAGCACGATGTCGGCGTCCGAGCCCGGTGCGATCACGCCCTTCTGCGGATACATGCCGAACATCCGGGCCGGCGTGGTGGAACACGTCTCCACCCACCGCTCCAGACTCAGCTCACCCATGACCACGCCCTGGTAGATGAGGTCCATGCGGTGCTCGACGCCGCCGATCCCGTTGGGGATGGCCCGGAAGTCGTCCTTTCCGAGCTCTTTCTGGTCCTTCATGCAGAAGGGGCAGTGGTCGGTAGCCACGATGGCCAGGTCGTTGGTGCGCAGGCCCCGCCACAGGTCCTTGTGGTGGGTGTGTTCCTTCGTCCGAAGGGGTGGTGAGCAGACGTAGCCCGCGCCGGCGAACCCGGGCAGCCCGAGGTGGTCTTCGAGGTTTAGGTACAAGTACTGGGGACAGGTCTCCGCGAACACGTTGTACCCGGCGTCGCGGGCCTCGGCCACCCGCTCAAGGGCCTCGCTGGCCGACAGGTGCACAAAGTAAACCGGCGCCCCGGCCACCAGGGCCAGTTGGATGGCCCGGTTGGTGGCCTCACCCTCCATCCGGGAGGGGCGGGTGATCCCGTGGTAGACGGGATCGGTCTGGCCTCGGGCTGCGGCCTGTTCGGACAGCACGTCGATAGCGATGCCGTTCTCGGCGTGCATGGTGATCAGGGCGCCGTTGTCGGCCGCCTTCTGCATAGCCCGGAGGATCTGGCCGTCGTCGCTGTAGAAGACGCCCGGGTAGGCCATGAAGAGCTTGAAGCTTGTGATGCCCTCGCCCACCAGGGCGTCCATCTCCTTGAGTGCCGCTTCGTCGACGCCGCCCAGGATCATGTGAAAGGCGTAGTCGACGGCACACTGGCCCTCGGCCTTGGCCTGCCATGTCTCGAGGCTGTCCCGGACGTTCTCTCCGGTTTTCTGCACGGCGAAGTCGACGATGGTGGTCGTGCCTCCCCAGGCGGCGGCCCGGGTGCCGATCTCAAAGGTGTCTGAGGCAAAGGTTCCACCGAACGGCAACTCCATGTGGGTATGGCAGTCGATCCCACCGGGTACCACGTACCTGCCGGTTGCGTCGATGACCCGCTCAGCGCCCGACTCGGCCGATGTGGCCGCCGCCGAGCCCGGCTGGAGCACCGCAGAGATGGTCGTCCCGTCGACCAGAACCTCGGCGGTGTGGCGTCCGGTGGCGCTAACCACCGTCCCGTTCTTAATCAGCGTCGTCATGTGTCCCCCCTTAGGAGCCGCGCCCCGCGGCCCTCTCTCGATCCAGGCACTATCCCAGCCCCTCGATGATTCCGACCAGCCCCGTCCCCGCCTCGTCGATTTCCTCCTCGGTGACTGTCATCGGCGGGGCGATGCGCAACACGTTGCCGTACAACCCGCCCTTGCCGATCAGCAGGCCTGCCGCCCGGGCCTCCTCCATAATGTGGGCGGCGGCGTCCGCATTCGGATCGATGGTCCCTGGCTGGACGGTCTCGATGGCCAGCATCAGGCCCCGGCCCCGCAACTCGGCGACCGCCATGGAGGCATCCACGGCAGGCCGCAGATGGCCAGCCAGGCGCTCGCCCATGCGCAGGGCGTGGCCCTGGATGTCGTGCTCCAACATGTACCGGATTGTGGCCAGGGCCCCGATGCTGCTCATGGGGTTCCCACCGAACGTTGAGAGGGAGTTTCCGGGCAGCGAGTCCATGAGCTCGGCACTGGCCACCACCCCACCGAGGGAGAGGCCGTTGCCAACCCCCTTAGCGAAGGTGAGGACGTCGGGCGTGATCCCGTGGGCTTGGTAGCCCCAGAAGTGCTCGCCGGTACGGCCCCAGCCTGTCTGGACCTCGTCGGAGATGAACAAGACGCCCCGGTTGTCTAGCTCCTTTTTCATGGCGCCGAAGAAACCGTCGGGGGGCGTGGCGAAACCGCCCACGCCCTGGATGGGCTCAGCAATCATGGCAGCCACGTCACCCGACGTCATCATGTCGAACACTTGGGTGAGGTCGTCGACGCAGGCTGCCGTGTAGGCACTGTCGTCGAGGTCGCGGAAGGGGCTACGCAGTCGGTAGCCGCCATGTACGTAGTTGACCGATAGGCCGCTAATGCTGGTCGGTGACCACGCCCGTTGGGCGGTGATGGCGATGGTGGTGAAAGACCGCCCGTGGTAACTGTTCCTCAAGGCCAGGATCTGGTTGGACTTCCGGGCCGTGGTAGCCAGCATCAAGGCGGCGTCGTTGGCCTCGGTGCCCGAGGTGGTGAAGAACACCTTGGCGTCGGGGATGCCGGACAGTCCGGCGATTAGCTCGGCCAGCTCGATCATGCACTCGGACAGGTAGAGGGTGGAGGTGTGGAACGTCCTGGAGGCCTGCTTCTGGACGGCCTTGGTGATCTCCGGGATGTCGTAGCCAAGACTCGTGGTGAGGATCCCACCGAAGAAGTCGAGGTAGCGGTTGCCTTCGACGTCGTAGACGTGGCGTCCCTGGCCCCGGTCGAAGGAGATTGGGGGGTCGTAGTAGAGGGCCAGCCAGTTCGGGAGGACGGCGCGGTGTCGTTCCAACAGCTCGGCGTTGGTGGTCATCGTCGTCTCCCGTGTGGGATCGGTCTCTGGAAGGCAGTCGGCTCTCAGGCCTGGGTTAGCGGGTCGTACATGTCGGGACGACGGTCCCGGTAGAAGGCCCACTGGTTTCGGACTTCGTCAATCAGATCTAGGTCAAGGTCGCGCACGATGAGCTCCTCGTCCTTGTCTGAGCAGACGTCGCCCACGAACTGACCGCGGGGGTCCACGAAGTACGTCGTTCCGTAGAAGTCGTTGTCGCCCAGGTCCTCAGTGCCAATGCGGTTGATGGCGCCCACGTAGTACATGTTGGCCACCGCTGAGGCTGGCTGCTCGAGTTGCCAGAGGTAGGAAGAAAGGCCTCGGCTGGTGGCCGAGGGGTTGAATACCACCTGAGCGCCGTTTAAGCCGAGGGCTCGCCAGCCTTCGGGAAAGTGGCGGTCGTAGCAGATGTAGACACCGATCCGGCCGACCGCAGTGTCAAACACGGGGTACCCGAGGTTCCCGGGCCGGAAGTAGAACTTCTCCCAGAAGCCCTTGACCTGGGGGAGATGAGTTTTGCGGTACTTGCCGAGGTAGGTGCCGTCCGCGTCGATCACCGCTGCGGTGTTGTAGAGCAGACCCTCCTGCTCCTTCTCGTACATCGGCAGCACGAGCACCATGCCGTGCTTCGCCGCCAACTCCTGGAAGCGCCGGGTGGTGGGACCGTCCGGGATGGCCTCGGCATAGTCGTAGAACGCCGTGTCCTGGACTTGACAGAAGTAGGGGCCGTAGAAGAGTTCCTGAAAGCACATAACGCGGGCCCCTGCAGCGGCCGCCTCGGCCAGGTACTTCTCATGGAGCTCGATCATCGAATCCTTGTCACCGGTCCAACTCGTCTGGACCATCGCCGCTCGCACCTCGCTCATGACCGGCACCTCCCAAATCCCTGATTCCCTATTTGTTGCCCGACCAGGCCTCCATAGGGCCCCACACTTGGTGATAGCGACGGACAGATGGACAGTAGGTGTTGCCAGATGGCGACACATAATTGCGTCACCGTCATCACGGGCCAAAAACGAGAAGAGGTGGTGGTGAGGTGGCCGGTAATCCGCCAACGGCCGCCTCGGTCTTCCTACCGGAACGCGTGGGATCCTGACCGGGTGGACACGACCTCGGTGGACAAGACCCTGGACGATGGCGACGGCCTGCTGGTCTGGCCGGCCCTCCAGGCCTGGATCGCCGACCGGGACGTTCCCGGCGAGGGTCCGGTGGTGTCCAGCCGACAGATGGCCGGTGGCACCCAGAACAACCTGTTCCTGCTAACTCGTGCCGACGGAACCACGATGGTGTTGCGACGACCGCCCCGCCACCCGCGACCCAATAGCGACGAGACGATGCTGCGCGAGGCGAGAGTGCTCACCGCCATCGCCGGACGCGGTGTCCCACAGCCCGTCTGCCACGCTGCCTGTGACGACCCGTCGGTCATCGGCACCTGCTTCTTCCTGATGTCAGCCGTAGACGGCTTCGCCCCGGTGGGCCCGCTGCCTGGCCGGTACGCCACAGACCCCGACTGGCGGCACCGCCTTGGCCTGTCGATGGTCGACGCCATCTCCGCCCTGGCCCTGATCCCCCCGGAGGAAGTGGGGCTGGCCGACTTCGGACACCCGGACGGCTGGCTAGAACGGCAGGTCGGACGGTGGCGAAGCCAGCTGGAGTCCTACGCGGCGTTTGACGGATATCACGGCCCGGACCTTCCCGGAGTCGACTGGGTGGGTGCTTGGCTGGACGACCACCGGCCCACCGACTTCCACTGCGGGATCATCCACGGTGACTACCACCTGGCCAACGTGCTCGCTGCCCACGACCGTCCCGAGCTGGCCGCAGTCCTCGACTGGGAACTGACGACCCTCGGCGACCCACGCTTGGACCTTGCCTGGCTCCTGGTCACGTCGGGGGGCGTGGGATCGTTCGAGACTGCAGCCGACGGGTTCCCGACCACCGACGAGCTGGTGGTCCGGTACGGCGAGGGGACCGGCCTCTCCCTTGACGACCTGGCCTGGTGGCAGACCTTGGCGTGCTACAAGCTGGGCATCATCCTGGAGGGTACAAACGCCCGGGCGGCCGCTGGCCGAGCCCCCGTCGAGACGGGACGGGATCTCCACCAGAGGGCTGTCCTTCTCTTCGAGCAGGCGGGACATCTCATCGATGGTGCGGGCCGTTGATGTCATGACCTCTCGGCTCTCTCCGCGGGTGTTTTTGATTCCTTGAGTGATTTTTGATTCCTTGAGTGAAGAGCGGATCTTGGCCGCCCCGCTGGACGCCCTTGGTCGCCTCCGATGGTGAGCAGGCATGCTGGGGGGATGAACACCCAGTCGACCGACCGACCGCTGGAGGGCTGGCGGGTCGGGGTGACAGCCGACCGGCGAGCCGACCAGCAGGTCGAAGCCCTGTGCCGCCGGGGAGCCGACGTGGTGCGCGGTTGCACCATGCGCACCGTCGACCTCTCCGACGATCCACGACTGCTGGAAGTGTCGCGGTCTCTAGTCGACGAGCCCCCAGACGCCGTGGTACTCCAGACCGGGATGGGGCTGAACATGTGGCTGGAGGCCATGGACGGGACCGACGTGGGCGCTGACCTACGTTCCACGCTCCAGACCACCGAGGTTCTGGCCCGGGGGCCCAAGGCGGTGAGCGCTGCCCGACGGGCCGACCTCGAAGTGGCCTGGTCGGCCCCCGACGAGCTGTTCTCCCAGATCGTGGACCACGTGGCAACCACCGGGGGTCGGCGACGGATCGCCCTGCAGGTAGACGGCACCGACGAAGAGTCGCTCGCTGCTCCCCTGGCCACCTCGTGTGGCGAGGTTGTGGTCGTGCCGGTCTACCGCTGGGCTCTTCCCTACGACACGAGACCGGCTGAGGCGTTGGTAGGCCTGATTTGCGACGGTGGGGTCGACGCCGTGACGTTCACTACCCAGCAGGCCGCCGTACACCTCGTGGACGTGGCCGAGGCCCAGGGCCGTCGCCGGGACCTGGTCGAGGCCCTGGACGGGACACGGGTGGTCCCGGTGTCGGTGGGGCCGGTTTGCTCGGAGGCCATGCGCGCGTTGGGAATGACCGGCGTGGTTGAGCCGGAACGGGCACGGCTAGTAGCCATGTTGGACGCCCTGGCCGAAGCAGCAAGGGCCCGGTCGGGACCCTGAGGGATACCGGCCTTACGATCAGGTGCCGGGGTGGTTCAAGTGGCCCAGTGGGCCGGGTCCACGGCGCAAGCGAACCCTTCCAGTGGCCCACCGGCCTGACGCCGAGTCGCGTTGGCCCGAGCTATCTCAATGAGACGCCCGACCGCCTCACCGCCACCGAGGTTCGAGGAGTCGAACCCGGCCTTCTCGTCGATCTGTCGGACTCGGAACGTCTTGGCCACGCCGGGATCCCAGAACGAGACGTTCATCTCGGTGTCGCCCTGGAACGAAGAAAAGATCAGGTTGGTGGACCCGATTGTCCCCCAGGCGTCGTCCACGACGGCCGTCTTGGCGTGGACGTATATCTCCTCGTATCCCCAGTCCCGTCGAACACATGGCGCTGACAGGCAGAACCCTTCGTAACCACCGAGAGTTGCGAGGACTTCATACCCGGCGTTGATTCCCGGGTGGGACCGGGCGGCGGCGAGCTCGGGCATTGGGTTCCCCGGTACCGACGCCACCACCAGCACACCCCGTTCCAGGGCGACCCGAAGTTCCTCCAGCACGACCCGGCTCAGAAAGATCTGGTTCTCGATGTATACGTAGTCACGGGACCCGGCGATAGCCGTCAGGTACTGCTCCCGCACCGAGTTCTCGCCGTCGGGAAGGTCGCCATAGAGGCCGGGCAGAACGCTGCGCTGGATCTGGGCGGTGGTCGGACCCGCCACGGCAGGCACCGCGTCCGGATCCCGCTCCGTGAGGTGACCGGTTCTGCCGTCCGGCCACGATCCGTAGGGCCGTTCGCACTCCGACGCCCCGTTCCACCGCATGGTGAAGTTGTCGTGCACGTCTGCCACGCACGGTCCCCAAAGTCGGCTGTAAACATCGTGGACTACGGCGTACCGGTCTCCCCGCTGATAGCCCAGTGACGGGTCAGCCTCATTATGGCGACGGTCGGACATGGATCCCTTGGTGATGTTGATACCGCCCACGAAGGCCACCTCGTCAGGAGTTCCAGCGTCCACTAACCACGCCTTCTGGTGCTGGCACTGTCGGCCTGCGGCGTCCCAACGGGCCTGCCACTGGGTGGACCGGGTGGCTAGCACTCTGGCGGAGGTCTCATCTCCGGGAAACGTGTCGTCGGCTCCAGCCCCATAACCCTCCGGGTGCCAGAACAACACCCGCACGTCGACCCCCCGGTCGGCCGCCGTGTCCAGGAGGTCCAGGAACGTGCCTCGGCCGCCGGGAAACCGGGCATCCAGTTCGAGGAAGGCCACGCAGACCCAAACCGAGGTCGTGGCCGCCTCGACGGCTCCGGCAATCTGGTCGAAGGCCACCGCTCCGTCGACCAGCGACTCGATCAGGTTTCCCGACCGCAACGGGAAGGTCGCCGAGGTAGGCGGCGGGTAGCGGTCCAGTAGATCTGCCGCAATGAGTTCGGGGGAGTCCGGCACGGGAGCAACCTAGGACAGTGTTAAACGGCGGCCCCCGCCGGGAACCTAGGGTCCGGCTTACACGGTTCGCAAGATGACCGAGGAGCGCCTGATCTTCATCCAGGCCTGACACCGGCCCGTCTCGTCGCTCAGAGGTCGGTCAGGCTGCCTCGACCCGGGCCACCAGAGCGCAGACCGGGTCCAGGAACAGTGGCCAGACGGCCTCTGGCATCTCGTGACCCAGGTCGTCGATCCACACCAGTTCGGCGTCGGGGATCGCGTCGGCTGTCTCCTGCCCGCCCTCGGGCAGGATCAGGGGGTCGGCGGTGCCATGCAGCACCAGCGTCGGTACCCGCACGTTCCGAAGACCGGGTGTCCGGTCGCCATCAGCCAACGCGGCTACGGCTTGGCGGATCCCGCCCTCCGGGTGCCAAGCCCGGTCGATGGCGTCCTCGATCTCCCGGCGGGCATCTTCATCGTCGAACGGCAACAGGGTCCCTGCACAGGTCCGGGCCGCCTCCACGCCTGCGGCGACCAGCGTGTCCCGGTCATCAGAGTCGGCTTCCGGAGGAAGAAGAGTCAGGGCCACCTCGATGGGCATGGGGATGAACCGGGGCATGGACTGGCTGGAGGTGAGCGACCGGACCCGTTGTGGGTGCCGGATGGCCACGTGCTGGGCGACCATCCCCCCGAGTGACCATCCGTAGACGTGGGCGGAATCGATTCCGAGGGCATCAAGCACCCCCACGGCGTCATCGGCCATGTCACCCAGGGAGTACACCGACTCGACCCGACCCCCTTCCAGGACAGTGAACAGGGCGGCAATCAGGTCGCCGGCCGGCTGGTCATCAAACCAGGTGGAAAGGCCGACGTCTCGGTTATCGAAGCGGACCACCCGGTGACCCCGATCGGCTAACCGACGACAGAAGTCATCTCGCCAGACCGTCATCTGGGCCCCGAGGCCGGCGATCAGTAGGACAGGTGGGTTGCCCGGATCGCCGAATTCCTCCACCTCGATACTGATCTCGTTGGCCTGGACCTGGGCCATCCCTACTCCTCATCGTCTGACCGGCGTCCGGCAGGTTGCCACGATGGTCGACTTGCTCTGGCAGCGGACCGGCACTGAGCTCGCCTCAAGGGCGGCCAACGGCAAGGTACCCGGCCGTCAAGCGGTCGACGCCCACCTGAACCGCATCGGTGAGGTGAATGGCTGAACCGGACGTTCAGGCGGGCTTCGTCGCCCTCACCACTTTGGCCGGAACCCCAGCTACCTCTTCATGACGACCGACGGCTTCAAGGCCGAGGCCCCGTAGCACCGCCGAGATGACGTCCACGTCCACTGGTGTCAAATCAGCCTCGTGGCCGGCATGAGCGGCGTGGTCAGGGTGCTCCGGGTCGTCGTAGTCCTCGTCAACCAGCACCAGGCGACCGCCGGGGGACAGCACTCTGGCGAACTCGGCGAACGCCAGCCCGTGGTCCACCCAGTGGTGAATGGCGTTTGCCGCCCACAACACCTCCGTCGATCCGCCAGCCACCGGCAGGTCCTCAGCTACCCCGCACTCCACGGTGATCCGTCGCCGGGCCCACTGAAACAACCGTCGTATCCGGCACACAGCTCGCATCACGGCCGACGGCTCGACGGCCACCACGTGGGCGCCCCGCTTCGCTGCGAGCATGGTGGCAGGACCCATGCCCGCCCCTACGTCCAGGCCGCGCTCCCCGGGCTTTGGGTCAGCCAAGTCCACCAGGGCCCGGTTGAGGTCAGAGGACCAGAATTTCCGGATCTTCCACAGCCAGTGGAGTTCGGCTAGCAAACCTCTGTCGTGATCGTGTCGGTGCTGCTCGTGGGCCACGTCGACGAGCCTGCCACGATCCGACGAGGTCGATCGGGCCCGGCCATGGAAGAATCCGTCGATGACGGAGAACCCGCAGCCTCTGGGGGGTAACGAGGTGCCCCGGTTTGCTGGGATCGCCACGTTCATGCGCCTCCCCGGTACTTCCGATCCGGAAGACCTGGACGTGGCCGTCGTCGGTGTCCCTCTGGACACCGGAACTTCCAACCGTCCGGGGGCACGATTCGGGCCCCGCGGAATTCGCAGCGAGTCGGTGCTGATCCGGCCGTACAACATGGCCACCCGAGCCGCTCCGTTCGACAGCCTCCGAATCGACGACACCGGCGACGTGGCGGCCAGCCCCTACGACCTTCAGGCAGCCGTAGCTGCCATCGAGGCGCACTACGACAACCTGCTAGCCCACGACCTAGTCACAGCGTCGATAGGCGGCGACCACACCGTCGTGCTCCCGATCCTGCGATCCATGGCAAAGAAGCACGGCCCGGTAGGCCTCGTGCACGTTGACGCCCATACCGACATCAACGACACCATGTTCGGCTCCAAGATCGCCCACGGCACTCCGTTTCGACGGGCCGTTGAAGAAGGGCTTCTGGATACCAGCCGGGTGGTTCAGATCGGCGTGCGGGGAACCGGCTACGCCGCCGACGACTTTGACTGGTCTAGGGAGCAGGGCTTTCGCGTGGTGCAGGCGGAGGAGTGCTGGCACCGCAGCTTGGAGCCACTCATGGCCGAGGTCCGTGACCAGGTGGATGGAGGGCCCGTCTACCTCAGCTTCGACATTGACGGTCTTGACCCTGCCTTCGCTCCAGGCACGGGTACCCCTGAGGTCGGCGGACTGACTATGCCTCAAGCCCTCGAGGTGATTAGGGGCTGTCGCGGCCTCGACCTCGTGGGCTGCGACCTCGTCGAGGTGGCTCCCATCTACGACACCAGCGGGATGACAAGCCTGGTCGGCGCCAACCTGGTCTACGAGATGCTCTGCGTCCTGCCCGGTGTCGAGTCCCGCGCCTAAACCACCGGCTGGTGGAAGCGCTGGATCTGGACCGCACCGCGGTCCGAACCTGCTTCCGTACTTCCTGATTCTCTTTGGGTGCTCAGCTGGCCTGGCCTCCATCATTGTTCTGTTGGCCGAACTCCGTGACCAGCTTGGATTCTCAGAAACTGGCATCGGCCTTGCTATCGCCTCGGGCTTTGGCGCGGCGTTTGTAGCCAGCCTCGTCATGGCTCCTCATGCCGACAGAGGACGGGCGCCGCTGATGTTGCGGTCCGGTCTAGTTCTTGCCGTGGTAGCGATGGTTCTTCTCGCAATTGGTGATGACATCTGGCATTACGTGTTGGGTCGGGCGATATTCGGCTTTGCTCTCGGAACCGCGGGGCCAGCAGCACGACGCACAGTGATCGTGGCTGACCCTCTCAACCTGGGTCGAAATCTTGGTCGATTAGGTGCTTGGGACGTCGGAGGCTTTGTGGCAGGACCGGTAATCGCCGCTGGCCTCGCGGCCATCGGCGGGTTTCGCTTCACGTTCTGGGCAATGGCCACTGCATTGGCCCTCCTGCTACCCGTGGCGTTTCGGGCTCAACCAGACGTAGCGACTCAGGATGAGAAGCGTCTCGGCCTGCGGGGGCTACTTCGGATCCGGCGCCTGATCGGCGCCTTCTTCGTGGTGGCGGCCTACTTCGTATTCATCGGAGCCTTTGAAGCCGTTTGGGTACTGGAGTTGGACACGCGAGGTGCCTCACGGACCGTGTTG
>PYIL01228975.1_pt1 | contig 10819 bp, 6 predicted proteins | sample 3578041 | NCBI WGS metagenome assembly PYIL01 (sample SAMN08408023, study PRJNA431606) | Marine metagenome isolate SA_KN192-05_S13_150m, whole genome shotgun... | biome: marine; feature: oceanic pelagic zone; material: water; isolation source: 150 m water sample, 0.2-0.8 um fraction ... | reverse complement strand
TTGCAGATACCACAATTATTGAAGTAATTGCTACTGCCAAGATAATTGCTGCAATTGTACCAAATTCTGGCACAACATGAGTTCCGATAATTTGGATTCTTTCATCCCCACTCTTTATTGGTATGGACAATTTTCGGAATTCATTACTTGCCTCTAATTCGGTAAATTCAGTTGGTATAGGCTCTTCACCTGATCTATGAATAATGATAATAAAATTTTCATCAAATCCATCTTCATTTAGAGAATCAATAGCATCTCTAGGAATTACAAGTTCCAATACACCATCTGCGTTTGAATTAATGTTGATGAATAATGAAAGATCTAATGAATTGAGTTCAAATGAAGTCACTGTACTACCTTTTAGATCATACTGAGCATCAAACGTTCCTGCACCAGGTATTATAACTTCATAATTTTTATATATTTTTTCACCACTTGTCGAAAAGAAATCGATTACTTTTTCAGCTTCAAATTCAGTTCCATATGATGCCTTAATTATTACAACTCCTTCATTTTTCCACAACTTTCCACCAGCCTTCATCATTGTTACAAACTTTCCCTCCCCTGTTACAATCACTTGATCAATTTCCATCAGTTTGTTTGTTTCTTCAAAAAATACTTGGATGATAATTGGTTGATCTGCAACTACTTTTTGCACATTACCCGTAATTGTTATTATATCATTCTCATAGTATATTGACTTGTCAGTCTCCAGCGTAATCATTTGGTCACTAGTGTTTTCCTGGCCAAGAGCTGGAGATATTGTAAACATTATCAAAAAAACAATTGCTAAAACTAGTTTTTTCATTACAAGACAAAAAGGATTATTGTATATTTCTCTTACGTATAACGTAGTACCTAATAAAAAATGAAAAAGAGGGGGTTTAGAGTTTTGGTATAATGCTGAGTTTACTCTTTGCAGATACCACAATTATTGAAGTAATTGCTACTGCCAAGATAATTGCTGCAATTGTACCAAATTCTGGCACAACATGAGTTCCGATAATCTCAATTGTGTATGTACTTGCATCAAATGGTACGGTTACAGTATTACCATCTTGTGATGCATCATCACTCTCTTCGCCGTTTACGAGAACGAAGAAGGTACCATCATTTAATGGTGTGATGACATCGTTTGGTAGTGTGATAGTTAATTCACCATCACCGTCTGCATGAATTGCTATAACTATAGAATTACCATTTGTGTTAGCAGTGACACCTTCTACAGATCCACCACTAATATTGTAATCTACTTCATTTGCCAAGTCAAAAACCTCTTCATGATGTTCTTCATGATCTTCATGACCTGCCATTGAACCAGCTTCAATTCCACCTACCAAATTAACATATACAACATGATTTACATCGTTTGAACCATATGTTGCTTTGATTTTATATTCACCATCATACTTCATCAGTGTGCTTGCAGTATTGATTGTAGTTGACCAACTACCATCGCTTGAAACTGCAATTTGATCAATTTGTGCAATACCCATTGGACCTGATACAACTATTGATATATCAGCACCTTTGCCTGGGTTGCTAACTGTTCCATCAATTGAAATTACAGAATCGTGATCATATGTATCACCGTCTGTTTCAAAATTGATTGGTTCATCAGCTGCAAACGCTTGTGAAGTGATGCCCATACCACCTACTGACACAATTGCCAGAAGCAGTACGATAGATTGAACGTTCATCTAGATTTAGTTTCAAAATTCTATATATTTATGTATATTTACTTTTTAGAGAATAAACTACAGTTTTGGAATAATATTTAGTTTTGACTTGGTAGAAAACACAATTACTGAAATTATTCCAATCATCAAAACTATCATTGCAATTAATCCAAATTCTGGAATAACAAATGTGCCAATTATTTCGATTTCTTCAGATCCATAATAGAATGGAATAATTAAAGTCCAAGAATCAGATGTTGCTTCTGAGATATGATTAGTTTCTTCTCCGTCAATTAAAACAAAGAAGTCACCCTCATCTGTATCAAGAATCTCTCTAGGGATTGTTATTTTTAACTCTCCATCACTTGATGTTTCAATTTGAATGATCAATGATTTTTGTTCTGTATCAGGATCTATCGCAAGTATTTTTGCTCCAGAAATCTCATAAACAATATCATAGTTTTCAAGTTGTAAAACACTTGCACCACTTTCAAATTCTTCCACAGGTGAAATATCGAAACTTCCTGTTTCATCTGCAGACTTGACTTCTGCAGAATATGTTTTTCCAAAATCAAATTGTGTTTCAAATTTAATCTCATTGTATTGAGCTAAAATTAAATAAGTCCCTGTCTGTTCCCAAACTCCACTAATAGAACTTTGAATATCTACACTGAAATTATTTTCAGAGTTAACATCTAATTGATGAATTTCAACAATGTTACCATTTGGTGCAAGTGTTATCAACTGTACAGTCATATCACCATATTTAGTAGCAACTTGACCAATTACTGTAATTGTTTCTCCAGCGGCATAGGATTCTTTGTCTGTTGAAACTACATTAATTGCGGCAGCCTCTGAAAAATTATCCCCTCCCACAAACATCAACAGTAGTAATGATGAAAAAGTAAGAAGCCAGAATCTTCTCAATCGCACAATTTTGAAGAATTAAGATCATATTTAACCAGATTGAATTAAAAAAACTAGTACTTGAGGAAAAAAATTAATTTTTTGGTGAAAATTTCTAAGTAAATATATATTGCTCTCAGAAAAACTTTTTTTCAGTTTGTGTAATTCATTTTTTCAGGCAACTAGTGTTATACACGGGGGTATAGATTTTGGTTACTAGAAAAAATATTATTCTTGTTCCTGATCATGTATATTCACCAAAACATGATATTATGACCAAAAAAGATGCTGAACAAGTTTTACTAAAATACCATTGTAAAGCAACAGAATTACCATTAATCTTTGCAGACGATCCTGCAATAGTTGGACTTGGTGTAAAACCTGGTGATATGATCAAAATAACAAGAAAAAGTGGAACATCTGGTGAAAGTCTGTATTATAGGTACGTGGTGGAAAGATAATGACACAAAAATATAATCAACGTTGGCCAGTTGTTCAGGACATACTAAAAAGAGAAGGTATTGCTAGACAACATCTTAATTCTTTTGATGAATTTCTAGAAAATGGTTTACAGCAAATAATACGTGAAGTTAACCAAATTGATATTGAAAATGCAGAATATCCATACAAAATACAACTGGAAAAAATAAAACTACAGCAACCAAGAATGATGGAACTTGATGGTTCTATCACACATGTAACACCAGCAGAAGCAAGATTACGAAATATTTCTTATGTTGCACCGATAATGATGGAAGTTAGTGTAATAGAAGATAATAAAATGCTTGAGAAAAGGTACATTCACATTGGTGATATGCCTGTCATGGTCAAATCACATGGATGTATATTACGAACTTTCAATGAACAAAAACTAATTGATTATCAAGAAGATCCAAGAGATCCAGGTGGTTATTTTATCATCAATGGTTCAGAAAGAGTAATAGTTGGATTGGAAGATTTATCATACAACAAAATAATAGTTGATAACGAAAAGGTTGGCGGTAAAATAATACATAAAGCAAAAGTTTATCCATCAATTATTGGTTACCGTGCAAAATTAGAATTAATTATGAAAGAAGATGGGATGATTGTTGCAAAAATTCCCGGATCACCAGTTGACATTCCAATTGTAACATTGATGCGTGCACTTGGTTTAGAGTCGGATAAAGATATTGCAGGTGCAGTTTCTCTTGTTGATGAAATTCAAAATCAATTAGAAGGATCTTTTGAAAAAGCAGGTGATGTCTCATCAGCAAAAGATGCAATTGTCTATATTAGTAAAAGAATTGCACCTGGAATGCTAGAGGAATTTCAAATTAAAAGAGCTGAAACCTTATTGGATTGGGGATTACTTCCACATCTTGGAAAACATCCTGAAAACAGAAAAGAAAAAGCTCACTTTTTGGGTGAAGCAGTATGCAAATTAATTGAACTTAAACTTGGTTGGCTTGAACCTGACGACAAAGATCACTATGGAAATAAAGTAATCAAATTTGCAGGTCAAATGCTTGCCGATTTGTTCAGGACAGCATTTCGAAATTTGGTAAGAGATATGAAATACCAATTAGAAAGATCTGGGCAAAAACGTGGAATTAATGCAGTTGCGGCAGCAATTAGACCAGGAATCATTTCTGACAAACTAAACAATGCTATTGCTACTGGTAATTGGGGAAGAGGTCGTGTTGGTGTAACACAATTACTTGACAGAACAAATTACCTTTCAACCATAAGTCATCTTAGACGTGTGCAATCACCATTAAGTAGAACACAACCTAATTTTGAGGCACGAGATCTACATTCCACACATTTTGGAAGAATCTGCCCTAGTGAAACCCCCGAAGGTTCCAATTGTGGATTAGTGAAAAATTTGGCATTATCTGCAATAATTTCTGTAAATGTTCCAAATGAGGAAATTACTGAAAAACTATTTGATCTTGGAGTTTCTGATTTAGTAAACGCAAATAATCTAATGAAAAAAGATGGTACAAGAATCTTCGTTGATGGAAAATTAATTGGATTCCATAAAGATGGAGAGAAACTAGTCCAAGAATTGCGTGATTTGCGAAGAAGCTCAAAAATACATCCTCACATTGGTATATCTATTCATAAACCTGAACAAGATGGCGCAACAGAAAGACTATATGTTAATTGCAACGCTGGCAGAGTTTTACGTCCATTAATTGTAGTAAGCGATGGAAAATCATTGTTGACTGATGAAATTTTAGAAAAAATATCAAAAAAACTAATCTCATGGACAGATTTGATTCGAATGGGTACAATTGAATTAATTGATGCAAATGAAGAAGAAAACTGTAACATTACTTTTGATGATAAGAGTCTAAAAAAATCTACACATTTAGAAATTTTTCCATCTGCAATTTTGGGTGCTGCTGCATCAATTATCCCTTATCCTGAACATAATCAATCACCAAGAAATACTTACGAATCTGCAATGGCTAAACAGAGTTTAGGATTCTCAACACCAATGATGAACACAAGTACATACGTTCGCCAGCATTTTATGCTTTATCCTCAAACTCCAATTGTAACTACAAAGGCATTGAATCTATTAGGCATGGAAGAACGACCTGCAGGACAAAATTGTGTTGTTGCTGTTCTTCCATTTGATGGTTATAATATTGAAGATGCAATTGTTTTAAGTAAATCTTCTGTGGACAGAGGATTAGCAAGAACGTTCTTTTATAGAATCTATGAAGCAGAAGCTAAACAATATCCTGGTGGAATGAGAGATAATTTTGAAATTCCAAATGCTGATGATAATGTTAGAGGATACAAAGGTGAAAAGTCTTATAGAATGTTGGAAGACGACGGAGTTGTTGCAACTGAGTCTAACGTTTTAGGCGGTGATATTCTCATTGGTAAAACAAGTCCTCCAAGATTTATGGAAGAGTATAAAGAATTTGAAACTAGTGGGCCATATAGAAGGGATACCTCTGTTGGTGTAAGACCATCTGAAATTGGTACTGTTGACACTGTTGTAATGACACAATCAAGTGATGGCGGAAAAATGTACAAGATTAGAGTTCGTGACATGAGAGTTCCAGAAATTGGTGATAAGTTTGCATCTCGTCATGGTCAGAAAGGTGTTTTAGGTGTCTTAGCTAAATGTGAAGATTTACCTTACTCTGAAAATGGAATTTCACCTGATGTTTTGATCAATCCACATGCATTCCCATCTAGAATGACTGTTGGAATGATGATGGAATCGGTAACTGGTAAAGCAGCTGCTATGCGTGGAAAGCAGTTTGATGGTTCTGCGTTTGTAGGAGAAAAAATGGATGTTGTAAAAGAAGTTCTTGATAAAGCTGGTTACAAATATTCAGGAAAAGAAAAAATGTATGATGGTAGAACTGGTAAATCATTTGAAGTTGATGTGTTCATAGGTGTAGTATATTATCAGAAGCTTCATCACATGGTATCTGATAAAATACATGCACGAGCACGAGGTCAAGTTCAGATGTTAACTAAACAACCTACTGAGGGTCGTGCTCGTGGTGGAGGTCTAAGGTTTGGAGAGATGGAACGTGATTGTCTAATTGCTTATGGGGCTTCAATGCTTCTAAAAGATAGATTACTAGATGAATCTGATAAGACTGACATTCTGATTTGTGAGAAATGTGGTTTAACTGGATATCATGATGCAAAGAAAAGAAAATTTGTTTGTGCTCAATGTGGTGATACAGCTCCTATTTCAACCGTGTCTGTTGCTTATGCTTTCAAATTACTATTACAAGAAATTCTTAGTCTAAACATAGCACCAAGATTACATCTTAAGGAGAGAGTATAATGTCAATAAGCACAAAAACTATCAATGAGATAACATTTGCAGTATGGTCACCTAGAGAGATAAGAAAATATTCTGTCTGTGAAATTACACAACCTGAAACATACGATGAAGATGGTATGGCAGTACAAGGAGGTTTAATGGATGGAAGGTTAGGAGTCTTAGAACCAGGTCAGAAATGTCTTACAGATGGTAATACAGCCGCACGTAGCCCTGGACATTTTGGTCATATTGAGTTATCCGAACCTGTTTTGCATATAGCATTTGTTGATAATATTTACAAGCTTTTACAGGCAACATGTAGAACTTGTGGAAGAATTAAGATTCCTCCAGAAGATTTGAATCACTTCAAAAAAGTTCGAGAGCGACATTCATCATATACTGTAATTTCCCAAAAGAAAATTCCCGAACAAATCCATGAGAAAGCAAAAAAGCATAAAGACTGTCCATTATGTGGAAAGTCTCAATATGAGCTAATCTTTACTAAACCAACTACATTTATTGAGAAAACTGAGATTGGTGAAAATAGACTTTTACCAATCACAATTAGAGAACGATTGTCAAATATTCAAGATGGTGATTTGGAATTATTAGGCTATGATCCAAAAACTGCTAGACCAGAATGGTTTGTATTACAAGCACTTCCTGTACCTCCAGTTACTGTTAGACCATCAATTATTCTTGAAACGGGAATTAGATCAGAAGATGACCTTACTCACAAACTAGTAGATATTATACGAGTTAATCAGAGATTAAAAGAAAGTAAAGAAGCTGGAACACCTCCTCTCATCGTCCAAGATCTGGTAGATTTACTTCAGTACCATGTTACTACATATTTTGATAATGAAGTTTCTGGCATTCCACAAGCACATCATCGCTCTGGTAGACCACTAAAGACGTTAACACAAAGACTAAAAGGAAAAGAAGGAAGGTTTAGAGGCTCGTTATCTGGTAAGCGTGTTGACTTTTCTAGCAGAACTGTGATTTCTCCTGATCCTAATCTAGATCTTTCAGAAGTAGGAGTTCCTGAAACCGTAGCAATGAAACTCACAATTCCAGAAATTGTTACTGATTGGAATATTGAAAAATTAAAGAAGTTAGTAATTAATGGTCCATTACAATTTCCAGGTGTAAATTACATCACACGTCCAGACGGTGTGAAAATCAGACTAGATTTTGTAGAAGATCGTTCAATAATTGCTGATTCACTAGAGATTGGATTTTTAGTTGAACGACACCTTATGGATGGTGATGTTGTTCTTTTTAATAGACAACCATCACTGCATCAAATGTCCATAATGGCTCATTATGTTCGAGTTCTACCAGGTAAAACATTCAGACTTCATCCATCGGTTTGTCCACCATACAATGCTGACTTCGATGGTGATGAGATGAATCTTCATGTTCCTCAAAGTGAAGAGGCTAGATCAGAAGCAATTCTTTTGATGAGAGTTCAGGACCAATTAATTTCACCTAGATTTGGTGGACCAATTATTGGTGGTCTTCGTGACTTTATCACAGGAGCATATCTTATGACAAAAGATGATACAATTATGACCAGTCAAGAATTTGCAAATCTTGCTATGCTAGGAGATTACACTGGAAAACTTCCAGAACCTGAAAATAAGAAAGACAATTTGTATACTGGCAAGCAATTATTTTCCTTATTTTTACCTGACGATTTTAATTATGTTATGACATCAAAGTGGTCAAAAGGAACATCTGGGAAACAAAAAGACGTTGTTATCAAAAATGGTCAATTGATTAGTGGAGTTATTGATAAATCATCTATTGGTGCAGAAGAACCAGAGAGTGTATTGCATAGAATTGCAAAAGACTATGGTAACGCAAAGGCAAAGGTATTCCTTAATTCTGAATTAATTATGATTAAACAATTCATTACCCATTATGGATTTAGCTATGGCTATGGTGACTTGGAACTTTCAGATAAAGATAGACAAGGAATCCATGATGACATTCAGAAAACATATGACGAGGTATATGATCTCATTGATCAAGAAAAGAAAGGAACATTGAAAGGTACAAGAGGTATGACAACTCAGGAAACACTTGAAGCGTATATTGTAAATAATTTAGGTAAAGCTAGAGATAGAGCAGCAACAACTGCAAATAGCTCTCTAGAAGATAATAATGCTGGTAAAATAATGGCTACAACTGGAGCTAGGGGCTCATCACTTAATGTAGGTCAGATGGCAGGGGCTCTAGGTCAGCAAGCAAGACGTGGAAATCGTCTAAACAAAGGTTACAGTAATCGAGTTCTACCTCACTTTAAAGAACACGATAATGATCCTGACGCTCATGGATTTGTGAAATCAAACTATCGTGATGGTCTTTCTACCTTAGAATTTTTCTTCCACGCAATGGGAGGACGAGAGGGATTAGTAGACACTGCAGTTAGAACACAACAAAGCGGATACATGCAAAGAAGACTGATTAATGCACTTGAGCATATCAGATTAGAATACGATGGAACTGTAAGAGATCCTCATGGGCATATAATTCAATTTTTGTATGGAGAAGATGGCATAGATGTTGCAAAAAGTGATCATGGTGAGGCATTTAACATAAACAGGTTGATTGAAGCACAGAATATTGTAGAATCTGGCAAGTCTGCAACAAAGGACGAAATTTCACCTATTTCCAAAAAATACACTAAAACTTTCAATCCCAGATTAACTGATATTGTTTCTCGCGCATTGAATGAATCGAAACTCAGTAAAGACGGTGTTGAGAAAGTAGCTAAGAAAGGTCTTGAACTATATAATAAGGCAAAAGCAGAGCCAGGACAAGCAGTAGGAATCGTAACCGCTCAATCAATTGGTGAACCAGGTACTCAGATGACACTTAGGACATTTCACTTTGCAGGAATTGCTGAACGGAACGTTACACTTGGTCTTCCAAGATTAATTGAGCTTGTAGATGCACGTAAAAAACCAGTAACACCAACAATGGATATTTATCTTGAAGATGATGCAAAAACTGATCAAGTAAAAGCTGTAGGAGTTGCAAAAAATATACTACAAACAACTATTCGTGATTTGATTCTAGACGCTCCAACTGATTATACTACAAAAATTACTCTTAACTTCAACAGAAAAAAATTAGACGATAGAAGTTGTACAATTGATGATGCCATCAAAGCACTAGAATCAAACAAGAAATTTAAGATTGAGATAATGGGTGATACATTAGTCCTACAATTAGTTGATGAAGAGTCTGATGCACCAACTGTAATTACAATTAGAAACAAGGTTCTCAAAACAACTGTAAAAGGCGTTCCAGATGTTCGACGTGTAACAATTGTCAAAAAAGATAATGAATGGGTAATTCAGACAACTGGATCAAATCTTTCTAAGGTTTTAGAAGTTGAGGGTATTGACAAGAATAACGTTAGAACGAATAATGTTGCAGAAATTGCAGAAACTCTTGGTATTGAGGCTGCACGAAATGCACTGATAAATGAATTAAGTTCTACGCTAGAAGATCAGGGACTTGAAGTTGATCAAAGATATCTCATGTTAGTATCAGATTTGATGTGCCATCGTGGTGAAATGCAACAAATTGGTCGTCATGGAATTGCAGGTAAAAAGGACAGCGTTCTTGCACGCGCGGCATTTGAAATTACAGTTCCAACAATTGCGTCTGCTGCTAGAACAGGAGAAACTGAAAAACTAAAAGGAATTACTGAAAATGTAATAGTTGGAAGGCAAATTCCTATTGGAAGTGGAACCGTTGACCTATACATGCAAGTTGCCAAGAAAAAGAATTCAGATTAATTTTTTCCAAGGTTAGTTTTTGAAGACTTTTAATTAGAATAAAAAAACATGATATAGTTGGCAAAGAAAAAATTTAACGATGAAAAAAAATCTGAAGATCCAAAGAGTTTTTCTGGGTTCCTAAAAAAACGAGCACCAATTTATCTTGGCATTATAGGACTGTTCATGATTTTTGCCTACCCAGCACTCACTGAAAAAAATCTAGAATCACTTTTAGCAGATGATTCGTTTGAGGGTAACGAAAGGATTGCTTTAGAAATGGTGAAATTCTACAAAGGATCAAATGATAAAGGAATGACTGTCTTACAAGTTATTGAGGAAAAGATTAATGATAAATTTCCTGATGAAAAAATCTTTAGTGATGAAGATACGTGGGCAGAGTTTATCGTAGAAAAAATCGATGAAAAAGTTTACGAGGTAGTTTTTGTCTTCAGTGTTGAAAATGATCAATCATTAAGGTATGAATGGCATGCAAATATTGAAAGTGAAAAAATAGATTCCAGAGATACCCCAAGTAGAATCTTACTACAAATTGTTGATCACTATGACTAGTTCTTTAGGTATTAATTATCAAAAAAATTTGAATTAGTATGAAAACTAAACTAGGTGTAGAATTTGAAATTGATTTTGCT
>PYIL01293871.1_pt1 | contig 10831 bp, 9 predicted proteins | sample 3578041 | NCBI WGS metagenome assembly PYIL01 (sample SAMN08408023, study PRJNA431606) | Marine metagenome isolate SA_KN192-05_S13_150m, whole genome shotgun... | biome: marine; feature: oceanic pelagic zone; material: water; isolation source: 150 m water sample, 0.2-0.8 um fraction ... | reverse complement strand
TCTTTTCGAAGAGGGAAATAGGGAGTGCTTACCGATTATGTGTACCTAGGTATCTGATGTTTATGTAAACCAGCGCTGTTATGAATGTTTTGGATATTCCCTTTTCGTAAATTGCAGGGGTAATTCGCAGAGTTTTAGGTCAACCGAGGGATTCTGTTCGGCCAGTCGCAATGTTGATTTGACGAAAAAGCAGTCAATATCGATTGAGCAGGTGAAGTGATCTGGAAAAAACGCAAATTTAGCGCGGTGAGCGAGCCTAGTCCGGAATCAAGGAGCCTAACCGGTGGGCTAATGGTGGAACTTTAGGTTATCGAACCCAACCGCATCGGCGGCGATCAAGAGGTCGGGTCGGTTTCCCCACCGTTTCAGGAACCGGCCAAAGTTCTTGCGGCTCAATTCGTCACGCTGGTTATCGTCCAACTCCGTCCACTGCCGGTGCTCGTGACGGACCAGTGGCAGGCTGGAATCAGCCACCACCCGGAGCCCTTTGTCCTTGAACTGAAAGCAGTAGTCAATATCCAGGTTCCGGTAGAAGCGGAAACATTCTCTCATCAAGCCGACGTTGTTGACCTCTTCCCGTCGGAAGGCCATGCAATAGGCCTGCATGGCATCGGCATCGCCGTCGTCCACTTCTTCATGGAAATGCTGCATGTCTGGGGTGCTCAAGCCCCAAGGGCCAAAGATGCCAACGGTGGGATCACTCAACGTCTTTGAGATGGAGTCCAGGATATTCCCTGTGATCTCCGCCGAACCGTCCATGACAACGATGTTGTGGCCACGGCTCTGCATTAGACCGATATTCTTGCTGGCCGCATCACCGATCACATGGTCGGCATGAACCACTTTCAGTTCCGGATGCTTGGCCTGCATCTCTTCTAGGAGTTCTCCGGTGCCGTCGGTTGAACCATTGTCGATGACGATGACCTCAACAGAGTGTTTCCCTGAATGTTGGAGCATCCCTTTTATGCAACGCTTTACGTCACTGGGATACCCGTATGCGTTCAGGATGAAGGTGAAATCAAGGGCCGCAGGCTTATCTAGATGGGACTCGACTTCCCGGGACGATGACACCGAAGGCCACTTTTCTTGCCGCAATTCCAATCGTGTCTTTGGGCGGGCGTGGGTCCCTTCAGACGTGTCGTGAATCACGTATCCATCTGAGGCTAATTGGCTTCTAAGGGAGTCGGCAGTGGCGTAGTCGGATTGTTCCCTGTGTCCGCCCCGTACGGTGAGCGTCTCTGTCACGTTGGCAGCTACCGTGTTTTCGGCTGGCGCCTTGTCTAAGTCCAGGCCAAACATCTGGTCAAATTCCAACAAGAGCGCAACCTTGGCACTGTTGGGAATCTCTGAACGCATCATCTCCCAGGTCATAGCCAGGGCGCTGGGCAGATCCAGGTCAGATTCCACTAGGTCCCAGAAGCGCTCTCGGTACTCTTCGATCTCAGTTTCGTGGCCGCTTCCTTCAGGTTCCTGACTCCAGAGCCAGATCCTGTGTCTCAGACCGGTCAGGGCCTTTTCCGCGGCCTTGAGCGATGTGAAGGTGAAGTTCATGCGGTGGCGGTACCTTACGGTCATGCACAGGTATCGGAATGACAACGGCGAGAATCCACGCTCGATCAGCTCTTCGATCAGGAAAACGTTACCGGCCGACTTGGCCATCTTGGCGCCGTCGGCTAGGAGGTGTTGGGCGTGGATCCAGTAATTAACGTGTTGCTGCCCAAAAGCGGCTTCGCTCTGGGCGATCTCATCTTCATGGTGGGGGAATACGTTGTCGACGCCGCCGGTGTGGATGTCGAAACTCTCGCCCAGGTATTTGGAGGCCATGGCCGAACATTCGATGTGCCAGCCGGGGAAACCAGCTCCCCAAGGGCTGTCCCATTTCACGTCACGTCCTGGTTCGGCAGCCTTCCAGAGAGTGAAATCTCTGGGGTCGCGTTTCAGAGGGTCAGCTTCGGAGCGCACGCCTTCCAACAGGTCACCACCGACGTTGTTGGAGAGTTTGCCGTAGCCCTCGAAGGATGGAACGTCAAAGTAGAGGTTGCCATTCTTTTCGTAGGCGTGGCCGTTGGCAATCAACTTTTCATTGATTTCCAACATCTCTGGAATGTGGTGGCTGGCCCAAGGGAAGACAGTTGCCTCCATGATGTTGAGGCGGGCTTCGTCACGGAAGAATCGACCGGCATAGACGTCGGCAATCTCTTGGATCGTCTTGCCTTCGGCAAGGGCCGCCATGATCATCTTATCGCCGCCGGCCTCCGCCAGTTCCTGGCGCATATGACCAACGTCGGTGATGTTCTTGATATGGGTTACTTCAAGCCCGCTGTGGATCAATGATCGGCGGACCCAATCGGCCATGATATAGGTGCGCATGTTGCCGATGTGGGCGTCACGATACACGGTGGGGCCGCAGGTGTACATTTCTATAAGCCCTGGCGTGGCTGGTTGAATCTCTTCGACACGTTTTGCCAGGGTGTTGTAGATGCGGAGCAATGGGACCTCTTCTACCTGAGGTTACGCGCTAACGCGTTCAGATGCGGGGCCAGTTTAGCACGTTCCTGTGGTGGCTGCCATAAATTTATCGGATATTCCTAGATTCAGAGCGAACTGTTAAGTGGCGTTTTACGCGGTTTAGGCGTTGGTTACCATCGGCTCGATGTCTGAAAAATAGCTCAGCTTGAACCAAGCAGGAAATGCGTCAACGAGGGCGGTCAGTCCGTCGATTTCGATCAGGCCTTGGTCTATGCATTCGGCAAAGGATGACAGCCCCTACCAGACTTTATGGATGGCGATGGTATCCGCACTTACGAAGATATCTATATTAAGCCCTGGATCTATCATGCAGACAGATGGTTCTGGCTTGTTTAACACCAACCAATATTCTCCTTTGGCGGCTCCGCTGAAGTTCATCTGCACCACCACCCTAGATTGAGGGAGCAGCCCCCACCGCCACCATCGAAAGGGTACGAAGTACGGTAGGTTTATCAGAACTTCGCTGCTCGTAGCCCACCACAGCGCCGGAACAAGCGGCGATGGCCTACCTCACCGCGATCTCTATCTCTTCTCGCGCCGTTAGTGTGAATATGTCTTCCGAATGACGGTCTCGCTACGCTTGGTATTGGACCACGGCCCCGGAAGCTTTCATAGCCTCGATCTGTTCTCCTGTATAGCCGGCTTCGGCGAGTATACTCTCAGTCTCTGCGCCAAGTAGCGGGGTGGGACGGCCAACCCGCATAGGCGTCTCTGAGAGACGGGCCACGCTGCCCAGGTGCTCCGCTTGACCAAAGTCGGGATGGTCTCGTTTGACAATCAATCCAGCCTTGCGGATGTCTTCATCGTCCCGGAAATCTTCGACTAACCGGTTGGCCATGACACTGACGCCGGTGGGATTGAGCAGGTTGCTCCATTCTGCGATGGACTTGCTGGAGATCACGTCGGCTATTGACTGAGTCAATGCAGCGTCGTCCCCGGCGGACAATTCGGAGAAATCAGCGAGTTTGGTCAGGTTGCCCCAGGCAAAGTCGTCGGGGCAATGGAAATACATCCAGCCATCGGCGGCTTCATAGAGCCGGGATTTAGCGTCGAAACCGCGGACACCCAAGCCTTCGGGTTCATCCCGCTTGTAACCTTCATAATCTAGGAAGTAAGGCGATTGCAGTAGCCCGGCAGTGAGGGCCAGTCCACTGTTAACCGTCTGTCCTTGGCCGGTGCGGTTGCGTTCGTGTACGGCCAGGGCTACTGCGTAAGCGCCCATCAAACCGGTGCCGTAGTCGTTCATGGGATAGGGCAACAGTTTAGGCGTTCCATCTCGGCCGCCGCGACGCACCTGTATGCCAGCAGTGGCTTGGGCCAGTTGTTCCCAACCGGGGCGTTCGCTCCAGGGTCCGTCATAGCCGAAGGCGTTTAGCGATGCATGGATGATGTCTGGCTTGCGAGCCTTCATCTGTTCAAAGCTGATTCCCAGGCGAGACAGGCTGCTCTTGCGGTTGTTTTCCACCACGATGTCGGCGGTTTCAAGCAGCTTGTAGAAGACCTCCAAGCCTTCTTTGGTTTTGAGATTGATCTGGATGCTGCGCTTGCCGCGATTGACGTCGGTGTTTCCGTGGATATTGTAAGGGCGTGACGGGTCGTCGATCTTGATGACGTCTGCTCCGAACTCACCCAGCGTACGTCCGCAGGTAGGGCCGGCCAAGACGATGCAGAGATCCAAGACTCTGAGTCCTTCCAGGGCGTGCAGGATGCTTTCGCCTCCGGATTTAGGCGTAGCGGGTGTTGAGGTTTCGGTTTTTAACTCGGACAAGATCTCGTTGGTGTGCTCACCCAATGTTGGCGCTCGGAACTGGATGGCTCCAGGGGTGCCGCGTAACCGCACCTGAACCCCAGGCTGCTTCATTCTGCCGTGCTCAGCATCGTCAATCTCGACGACCATTTTCCCGGCGAGGGCATGCTCATGGGACAGCCATTCTTCCACTGGCTTGCATACGGTGCCAACACCATTGGCGGCGGCGATGTCGTCCTCCCATTGCTTGGCGTCCCGCTCGAGGAACATCTCTTCAAAGCGTCCCTTCCACATCGCAATAACTGCGGGGTCGGTCTCCACGTTGTAGAGAGCTTCCAATTCTTCAACCCATTCAGGGCGTCCGGCGGCAGCCATCAATTGGCCGACAAATACTGCATAACCTCCCTGGGATTGCAGGAACTTGCCGTCTTTGCATTCGTATTGGTGGGCCATGACGTTGCGGGGGAACTCGTCCAGGCTTGGCGGGTCGATATCGAACAACTGAACCAAGTTCCGACCGATTGCCGAGAACATGGCGCTGTGCATGGGCACTTCTATCCGCTGGCCTTTGCCGTTGCGGTCACGGGCCACTACGGCCATGCCCACGGACACTGCAGAGACAATGGCCGCGAAGGTGCTGGCGGTGGGCAGAGGCAGGAACAATGGCTCCTTGGTATCGTCGTAAGGCTGGTAGGTGCCGGTGGAGGCCGAGACGATACCTTCCCAACCGCGTTCGTTGCGGTACTGGCTGTCTTCACCAAATCCAGGAATGGAGCAATACAGTAACTGTGGGTTTACCTTGGAAAGGGCTTCGTAGCCGATGCCCAGGCGATCTGCCACGCCCGGTCGGTAGTTCTCAATAACTATGTCGGCCTGCTTGGCCAGGGCTACTGCATTGGCCTGACCTTCGGGTGTTTTCAGGTCGATGACAATGGAGCGTTTGCCCCGGTTCCAGGTGCTGAAGGCGGGTTCACTACGGGCGGGGTCCCCACCCGGGCGCTCAACCTTGATCACCTCGGCTCCCTGGTCGCTCAGTAGCATGCCCAACAATGGGCCGGGGATGTACTGGCCAAAATCCAAGACCTTTAGACCGACCAATGCACCCTGTGCCTGGTTGTTCTCTGTTGTCGTCATAGTGATGAGCTCTCATTTATTTCGTTATGTTAGGCGTGGGAATCGTAGCAACGGTCCAGCCGACCGTCAACTGTCCGCTTGGGTTTACCTAAACCGCCCTGCGATCGATCTTGACCGCTCGGCCAGTCTTAGCTGACTCGATTACTGCCGAGTTTACTTCAGTGGAACGGAGGCCGTCAGTGCCGGTGGCGGCGGGTTCTCGGTCTTCTTTTAAGGCAGAGTGGAAGTCTGATAACTCGGCGACGAAGTTGGCCAGGTAGTCGTATTCGAAGTCCTGGGTTTGGTTGACCGTCTCGCTGACCACTTCCAAAGAACCCATGCGGGCTTCCCAGACGGTGGCGGTTCCGGTGAAGCGTCCATCTGTGCCGTAGACGGTGAAGTCATTCAGAGTGTCTGGCAGCATCCGTCCGCAACTTACGTTGGCGATGGTGCCGTCTTCCAACCGTAGGGCCATGCTGGCGATGTGTTCTAGGGGTTGGGCATCGGTCTGGCCGTCGGTCATGGCCACAACCTCAGTGATCTCCAGGCTGGTGACAAACCGCATCAGGTCGAACACATGCACCCCCAGACCCATAATCACCGAGCCGCCGCCCATGGCTACCGGGTCTTCCCACCAGCCGCGCAGGCCGGTTCGGGGCAAGTGTTCAGGTTCTCCGCGCTCGCCCCGTCCCCAGTGTCCTTGCAGTAGACGAACACGCCCTAAAGTACCCTGGGCTACCAGATTTTGGGCCAGCAGGTGGGCGGGATGGAACCTCAGTTCAAATCCCAGACCAAGCTTCACTCCGTTGTCCCGACAGGACTGAATCATGGCCGCAGCATCATCCACAGAGGTAGCCATCGGCTTCTCGGACAGGATGTGCTTGCCTGCGTTGGCCGCTTTGTTGGTGTGTTCGAGGTGCATGGCATTTGGCGAAGCCACAAACACCGCGTCGATTCTTGAGTCGGCCAACAGGTCGTCGATATCTGAATACCCGACCTGCGCTCCGTGGTTCTCGGCGAAGGAATCTGCCCTGCCTTGATCACGACTCAACACCGCTATCAATTCGGATTCCGGTGTAATCCCTATTGCCGGCGCCACTTTCTGTTGCGGGTGCATCCCGGCCCCGATTATTGCCCAACCTAATGCCACTATCGGCCTCCTGAGTGATGGTCTGGAGATTGTTTGAACCCCGCACGATGAATAAACGTATTGTGTAAAGCTGAGAGGCCACTATAATACCGCCAACGCCAGGCGGATTACAGCGGGCAGAGACCGACAGTTAGGCGTGGATTTAGGAGGGGTCGGTATGGGTTCGATATTGGAGAAGGCGCAGTTGATAAAAGCTGAGTCTGCCAGGATGGGCGAATTTCTAAAGAGATTATCGTCTGAAGCCTGGTCAACTCAGAGCGCCTGCGACGCCTGGCAAGTGCGGGACGTTATTGCCCATTTGGCCGGCGGCGTAGACCGGTTTGCGCCCAATATCTTACGCGGGGCCAGAGGTGACGGCTCTGCCCCGGAAGGGGCTTCACCTGCGGGCGTGGGCGATATGGACGCCCGATTGAGGGCTAATGCCCAGGTGGCCATCGACTTTCGAGAGAGCTTGGGCGACGACCTGGTGAAAAAATTCAACGAGAACTGTGCCAAGTTGGATGATGCCCTGGGGGAATTGGAAGAGGCCGATAGCGACAAGCCTTGTTACCACCCGGCGGGGACCATCTCCGTTGAGACCTACCTGAATCTGCGCCTAACCGAGCTGATAGTCCACGAGTGGGACTGCCGGTCCAGACTGGAGGCCGCGCCGGTTATGTCGGCGGAAGCCCTGCCCTCGATATTGGAGATATTCCCAGTGTTTGTGGTAGGCCGTTTGTTCGACCCGGGTGTGAATATTACTTCACCCACCCGGTTCAGGTTTGAGTTGACTGGAGTCGCAGCGGAGAGCTACGACATTGTGGCGGGTGGCGGCCAGAAAGCAATCATGGAACTAGCCAGCGATAAACGGCCCGACGCCATAATTGGCTGTGATACCCAGACATTTGTGTTGCTGGTGTACGGTCGCGTAACCCTTGAAGACCAGATTGCTGCCGGTAATGTCTTCGTATCCAGAGATACCACCGGGGTGACCGCACAATTCGGGAAAGAGGTATCTGTTTAGGAGTTATCAATGGGTTCAGTATTGGAAACGGTCCAATTACTCAAAGAAGAGACGGCCCGAGTGGCTGATTATCTCAAGGAATTGTCACCCGAAGCCTGGGCCACCCAGAGCGCCTGTGACGCCTGGCAAGTTGCCGATGTCGTAGCCCACGTTGCGGGGGCCATAGATCGCTACGGGCCAAACATTGTAAGGGGGGCCAATGGAGATTATTCTGCGCCTGAGGGAATCACCCAGTCTGCGACCCCTGCAGAAAGAGATGCCCGATTGAGGGCAAATGCCCAGTCGGTGATCGATTACCGCGTTAGCCTGGGTGACGGGTTGCTGGCAGCATTCAACGATAGCCGGATTAAATTCGATGAGATATTTGCCATGCTAGGAGAGGCAGACCGCAACAAGCTCTGCTTCCATAATTCTGGGATTATCTCCATACAAACCTATCTGAACCTTCGTATAACAGAGTTGATAGTGCACGAGTGGGATATCCGCTCGAGGTTAGAACCAGGGGCGGTATTATCTGCTGAGAGTATCCCCGCGATTATTGAGAATTTCCCAGTTTTTGCAGTGGGACTAGTATTTGATCCCGGGGTGAATATGCCCACCTCCTACCGCTTCAGGTTTGAGCTAACTGGAGTCGCAGCGGAGAGCTATGACATTGTGGCGGGTGGCGGCCAGAAAGCAATCATGGAACTAGCTAGCGATAAACGGCCCGACGCCATAATCGGCTGTGATACCCAGACATTTGTGTTGCTGGTGTACGGCCGAGTAACCCTTGAAGACCAGATCGCTGCTCGGAGTATCTTCGTATCCAGAGATACCACCGGAGTCACGGAACAGTTCGGGAAATAGCCAGCTAGGTTGCTTCGATAAGAACGGAGCTTCCGGAAGAAACGCTTTTCAAAACAGTTGAGTCGCCCTTTATCTTTCCGACGACCGTGACTTCACTGGCTGGTCTGATCTCATCACCCTGACTGGCGGGAGTCGGCCCGAAGAACAGGCAGAACGCGCCTCCCGGAGGCCAATATCCCAAGTCTCCAAGCTCCACCACTTCCTGCGAGTCTTCCAACTCGCCTTCAGCCTGGATTCGGAAATAGATCTCGCCGCCCCAGGTGCTCCCACGCTCCTCTATGGGTAGAGCGTCCCAAACTGCAGAAGCAGTCTTCGAATCATTCAACTCGGCTTCAACCACCACACTACCGGCCGTTATGCGTATATCTCTAGCCATCTAGTCCTTCTAAAACCTGCTGTCTAGTCCAGTTGGGTGGCGAACCGCTCGGGTGAATATCCTTGAACCGAGAGAGTGGTCTCGCCAGTGGTCATTAGGTCAGCTACCGATTTCCCGATGCCGGGGGCCAACAGGATTCCCTTTTTGCCTGCGCCGGTTGCCAGATAGACGTTCTCCCAGCCAGGAGCTTGACCCAACACCGGCAGCCAGTCCGGGGTGACCGGTCGGAGGCAGGCGGTGTGCAGGGCCAACTCAGCGGTTTCCAGTTCAGGGAACACACGCCCAACCCGCTTCCGTATCAGCTTTGCAATATCTTCAGACAGGTTCAGGTCAAAACCCTTCCAGTCTTCCGTAGTGCCGCACCAGTTCAGACCAGTCAACTTGGGGTAGATGGCGGCGCCAGCTCCTGAGATGTCGTACTCGATGGGCGGGCCGTCCAGTTTCAACCGCAGAATCTCACCCTTAAGCGGGTCCACTGGGATGTAGGTGCCGAGCCAAGATTCAGCCCTGCGCGACCATGGCCCCAAGGCCATTACCACCTGACCGCAGGATATCTCGCCGTCTTCCAGGATTACGCGGTCAATCTTTCCCCCGCTGCCCTCTAGGCTACGCACGTTGCCTTCACGGACGGTGGAACCGGCTTTATTGCCCGCGGCGGCAGCAAAGGCATTGGTCAGCTTGTGGCTGTCGGCGGCAGTGTTTCCGTAGTCGTAGAGACCACCCAAGATGTCCCGAGATATCCTCGGTTCAAGCTTGGCCACTTCATCCGGTTCCAGCCATCTGGCGTTAAACCCTTCTGCAGCGTCGATCCGAGTTGCCGACTCTTTAAGGCCAGCGACCTCTGATTCTTCCAAGGCCAAGTCTATCTTGGCCACCGTACGGTGTTGGTAGTCGATGCCTGTGTCCTGGATCAGGCCTTCGTGAAGTCCACCATGGAGTTCATAGCACTCCCAGGAAAAGCTGCCCAATGGGCCAGGGATGCCGATGCCGGTTAGTGGGTTAAGCCCGCCAGCAGCGTTTCCTGAGGCCTGGTTGCCCAGTCCGGCACGCTCCACGATGGTCGATTTCACCCCCGATTGGGCCAGGTAATAGGACACGGCACAACCGGCTGCCCCGCCACCGATGATTACTACGTCTGCTGTTTTAGCCATGATCACTCCGAAATGATTGATTCTAGTTCTACGTGGCGAACGGTTGCCACTGGGTCTAAAATGGGTTCAAGTTTAGGAGGTCTCCATGCCCATCTACGAGTACTACTGCGCCGGTTGCGTCTTGGATTTTGAAGTGATGCGTCCGGTCACCAAATCCGATGATCCCGCCGATTGTAAGCAATGCGGCAAACCGGCCGAACGGCAGCTGTCTAACTTTGCCTTCAAATCTAATACTTTCACGGCCCCCAAGTTCAAGGCCTCTCTGGAAAAACCCCTACGGTCTCGGGATCAGAACCCCGTGGAGGATTCCAAATAGACTGACTTTCTATTTGGTCGTCTAGGCGTATCCGCCTGGAATCTCTCCGGTGTCTTCGGTTGGATTGCCGTTCGAGTTGTTGGCTATGGCCCTGGCTTCCCCGCAGATGATGCAGGGGCAGGCGGCGCGTAACACCTTATAGGTGTAGATGCCAGTGTAATGGGCATCAGTCCAGAGGAATTGGACCCCGTATTTTCCGGCAGGCATTTGGTCTACTGCTTTAACGTCCTGGGGCACCGTGTCGGGGTCCAAGGTGCGTTTGCCGCTCATCTCGTCCACGCAGTTGGCGCAGGGACACCTGAGCCTTAGATACCGATGGGGAAACGGACTCCGATGGGCGTCCTCCCACAGAATCACCACGGCGTCGTCTTCCAGGTTTATGGCGTCGGGTAGGATTATTTGTTCCATTGTCTATCTCTATAACCCCGTATTTTGATACGATTCGCTTGATCAAAATCCGGCGCAGGTCTGTTATTGGGTTGGGCCCTGCACCTCGTTCAGGCGGGCTGGTCGGGGCATCTCATCCGGGTCTGTTGGAATCTCGATGATGCTGGGCTTGCCGCAGTTGAGCGCCTCGATCATGACGTTACCGATGTCCTC
>PYIL01130255.1_pt1 | contig 10832 bp, 9 predicted proteins | sample 3578041 | NCBI WGS metagenome assembly PYIL01 (sample SAMN08408023, study PRJNA431606) | Marine metagenome isolate SA_KN192-05_S13_150m, whole genome shotgun... | biome: marine; feature: oceanic pelagic zone; material: water; isolation source: 150 m water sample, 0.2-0.8 um fraction ... | reverse complement strand
GACCATTGGTGCCGACCTCACCGGACAGTCCTACAACATCAACGCCGATACAGCAGCAGCCGCTCTGGCCGCCGCCCTGGGTGCCGAGCGGATCCTCTATCTGACCGACGTGGAGGGCCTCCTGGCTGACATTGGGGATCCGGATAGCCTGATCTCCTCGCTTGACTCGGCCGCCCTTGAGGACCTGATCGCCGACGGCACGGTCTCTGGGGGGATGATCCCTAAAGCCCAAGCCTGCATCGATGCAGTGGCCGGCGGCGTGGCCTCAGCTCACATGGTCGATGGTCGGGTACCCCACGTGGTGCTTCTTGAATTGTTCACCGACGCTGGGGTCGGAACCATGGTGTGGCCGGCCGACCCGACGGCTGCTGCTGGGCTCCCCATCGTGGAGGACGGGCCATGAGCTGGTCTGAAGTCCTCATGGGGAACTACGCCGTGCCCCCTGTGACCTTCGTTCAGGGGTCGGGTACTGAACTTTTCGACACGGAGGGACGGCGGTATCTGGATTTTCTCTGTGGCTTGGCTGTCACCAGTCTTGGGCACAGCCATCCCCGGGTGGCCGCTGCATTGGCCGAACAGTCCCGGACCCTGCTGCACACCTCAAACCTTTTCGCTACCGAGCCTCAGCTGGAAGTGGCCCATCGGCTCGATGCTCTGGTGCGGTCCGGGGTTGGCCAACCCGGTCGGGTTCTCTTCCAGAACTCGGGCGCCGAAACCGTTGAGGCGGCCTTGAAACTGGCTCGAAAGCACCACGGTCCGGGACGCCACGGCGTGGTTTCCGCCTGGCGGTCGTTTCACGGACGGACTCTGGGTGCCCTAGCCGCCACCGGGCAGCCCGAGAAGCACGAGCCGTTCCAGCCGCTGCCCGAAGGTTTCCGGCTGGCTGCCTGGAACGACCTCGATGCTTTTGCCGCCGCGGTGGATCCCACGGTCGGCGCCATCCTCGTCGAACCCTTGCAGGGGGAGGGCGGTGTGAACCCGGCCGACCCAGGGTTTCTGGAGGGTCTCCGGGACCTGTGCGATGAACGTTCGCTTCTGCTCATCGTCGACGAGGTACAGACTGGCCTGGGAAGGACCGGTGAGTGGTTCGGACACCACCACGCCGGGATCCGGGCCGACATTGTCACCGTGGCCAAGGCCCTCGGCAACGGGGTGCCCATCGGTGCGGTGTGGGCTAGTGCCGAGGTGGCCGCCGCTTTTAAGCCGGGGGACCACGGGTCGACATTTGCCGGCCAGCCGTTGGCTGCGGCGGCGGCCAGGGAGGTGCTTCGGATACTCACCGAGATCGACGCCCCCTCCCTCGCTGCCCAACGAGGTGCTGAACTGGTCATCGCGCTGCAGGGGCTCGAGGGCGTGGAGTCGGTCCGGGGCCTGGGCCTGCTGATAGGTGTGGAATTGACCACTGCTTGTCTTCAGGACCGGACGGCCGCCGATGTTGCCCGGCTCTGCTTAGACGCCGGGCTGATCGTCAATGGGGTGACCTCTACCGCACTCCGGCTGGCCCCCCCGCTGACCATCACCCCGGCCGAGATCATCGAAGGGGTGGCCATCCTGGCCTCCGTCCTCGACAGGGGAGGGGAGGCAACCTGATGAGGCACTTCTTGGAAGTCGACGACCTCGACGCCGCCGAGTTGCGGCGGATTCTTGAGTTGGCCACCGACAACGATCCGCCGGCTGTACTGGCTGGTCGGGGTGCCGCTCTGGTCTTCGAGAAGCCATCGAACCGGACCCGCAATTCTATGGAGATGGCTGTCTTCGCTCTGGGTGGCCATCCGGTCTACATACGGGCTGAGGAGCTCGGTTTCGATACCCGCGAGTCGGTCGAGGACGCCACCCACACCTTGGCTGCCTACCACGCCTGTGTGGCCGCCCGGGTGTTCGACCACACGGTCTTAGAGAGGATGGCCACCCTGGACCTGGTGCCAGTGGTCAACCTCCTCTCCGATGTCGGCCACCCAATGCAGGCTCTGGCCGACGTCTTGACACTCACCGACGAGTTCGGTGACCTGGCTGGGCGCACAGTGGCCTTCGTGGGCGACGGCAACAACGTCTTCCGGTCCCTGGCTCTGGCTGCCGGTCTACTGGGTGCCGAGCTCCGTTTTGCTGGGCCGGCCGATTACCGGCTCTCCGATCTCGATCGCGACCGATTGGCCGCTGCCGGAACGCTGGTTAGTGAACACGACCGGGCCCTCGACGCCGTCGATGGGGCGGACGCTGTTTACACCGACGTATGGACGTCAATGGGTCAGGAGGCTGAGGCCGACCGGCGCCACATCGCCTTCGAGGCCTTCCGGGTCGACAAGGACCTCATGGATGCCGCGGCACCACACGCGGTCTTCCTCCACTGCCTGCCGGCCCATCGCGGACAGGAGGTCGCCGGTGATGTCATTGACGGACCCACCAGCCGAGTGTGGCCCCAGGCCGCCAACCGGATGCATGCAGCGAGAGGCCTACTGACCTGGTTGCTTGGTGAGGGAGCAGAATCGTGACTAAGTCTCAGCGGCAGCACGTCCTTGCACGTCTCCTTGGCCAACAGGCCGTCTCCAGCCAGACCCAGCTAGTAGACCTCCTGGCGGCTGAGGGGATTGTCGCCACCCAAGCCACCGTCTCCCGGGACCTCGAGGACGTCGGGGCGGTAAAGGTACGGGACTCCTCTGGAGACAGCGTGTACGCCATCCCCGAGTATCCGATCGAGCGGGTCGCCCCACCCGACCACCTGCGGCGGGTACTTGGCGAATGGGTGGTAGAGGTCACCGCATCACACAACCTGGTCGTCCTCCGGACCCCACCAGGGTCGGCCCACGTGGTCGGCTCAGCCGTCGACCGCGCCAGCCTGGACGGGGTGATCGGTACGGTGGCTGGCGACGACACCCTGTTCGTGGTGGCTGCTGCCACCACCACCGGAGACGAAGTCGCCGCTACCCTTCGGGCGCTCGCCGGGCTCTGAGCGACACTGATAGGAGCGGAGGAGCGAGGCTCGACATGAACAACATCGGAAAGGTCGTACTGGCCTACTCGGGGGGCCTAGACACCTCAGTCATCCTACGGTGGCTCCAGGAGACCTACGGCTGCGAGGTCGTGACCTTCACCGCGGACCTAGGGCAGGGCGAAGAGCTCGAGCCGGCTCGGGCCAAGGCCGAGGCTATGGGGATATCCGAGGTATTTATCGAGGACCTTCGGGAGGAGTTCGTCACCGACTACGTATACCCCATGTTCCGGGCCAACGCCCTCTACGAAGGGGAGTACCTACTCGGCACGTCCATCGCCCGCCCGCTGATCGCCAAGCGGCTCGTGGAGATAGCTGCCGAGACCGGCGCCGATGCCATCAGCCACGGAGCCACCGGGAAGGGCAACGACCAGGTGCGCTTCGAATTAGGCGCCTACGCGCTGAACCCCGACATCACCATCATCTCCCCGTGGCGGGAATGGGACCTGGGGTCTCGGCAGAGCCTGCTGGATTACGCCGCCGCCCGCGACATACCTATTGAAATGAAACGGGGTGCCGGTTCGCCCTACTCGATGGACGCCAACCTGCTCCACATCTCCTACGAGGGCGGTCCATTGGAGAACCCCTGGAAGGAGCCGGCCACCGAGATGTGGCGGTGGACTACTAGCCCGGAGGAGGCCCCCGATGAGGCCACCTACCTGGACCTGGACTTCGCCCACGGCGACGTGGTAGCCCTCGACGGGGAGCGGACCTCCCCAGCCGGGGTACTGGCCGCTCTGAACCGGGTCGGCGGGGCCAACGGTATTGGTCGCACCGACATCGTCGAGAACCGATACGTGGGTATGAAATCCCGAGGGGCCTACGAGACCCCAGGGGGGACCATCCTGCTGAAGGCCCACCGGGCTATCGAATCGATCACCCTCGACCGGGGCGTCGCCCACCTCAAGGACGAGTTGATGCCCCGCTACGCAGAACTGATCTACAACGGCTACTGGTTCAGCCCGGAGCGAGAGATGCTCCAGACAGCCATCGACCACTCGCAGCAATGGGTCAACGGGCGGGTACGACTACGGCTCTACAAAGGCAACGTTGAGGTGGTGGGCCGGTCCTCCGATGACACCCTGTTCGACGAGGCCGTCGCCACCTTCGAGGAGGACGAGGGCGCCTACGACCAGGCCGACGCCAAGGGCTTCATCAGGCTCAACGCGCTCCGGTTGCGGACCGGTGCCCGGCGGGCTGCCCGACAGCCAAACGACCGGGGCAACCGGTAATGGGAACCCTGTGGCAGGGACGCTTCGCCGTCGAGGCCGCCGAGGCACTACGGGCTCTTAACGACAGCCTGCCCGTCGACCGGCGGCTCTACGCCGACGACATCGCCGGGTCGCGAGCCCACGCGCGGATGCTGGTCGACGTCGGGCTGCTGGAGGAGGCCGACGGCGAGTCGGTGCTCGACGCCCTGGATACCGTCGAGGCTGAGATGGTCGACGGCTCGTTCGCCTTCGACGTCGCTGACGAGGACATCCACACCGCGGTAGAGCGTCGGGTCACCGAATTAGCCGGAGAGGCCGGAGCCCGTCTCCATACCGGCCGGAGCCGTAACGACCAGGTGGCTACTGACCTACGGCTCTGGGTGATGCGGGAACTGTGTGAGATTGCCGGTTTGGTCACCAACCTTCAGGAAACACTTGCCGACCGAGCCGACGAGGCTGGCGAGGCCTACCTGCCCGGTTACACCCACCTCCAGCAGGCACAGCCGGTGCTGCTGGCCCACCACTTGCTGGCTCATGGTTGGGCCCTATCCCGGGACGTAGAGCGGCTTTGCGACGCCCGCGGCAGGGCCGACGTGTCACCGCTCGGCGCGGGTGCCCTAGCCGGATCGTCGCTGCCTCTGGACCCGGATGCCACAGCGGCCGCTATGGGTTTCGGCGCCCGGTTCGAGAATTCCCTCGACGCAGTATCGGATAGAGATTTCGTCGCTGAGGCGCTCTTCGCGCTAGCGCTCCTCGGAGTGCACCTGTCCCGCCTGGGGGAGGAATTGGTCCTGTGGTCCACCGACGAATTCGGATTCGTCGAACTCGACGACACCTTCGCCACCGGGTCGTCGATGCTGCCCCAGAAGAAGAACCCCGACGTCGCCGAGTTGGCTCGGGGCAAGGCTGGGCGCCTGATCGGACACGTGTCCGGCCTTCTGGCCACCCTGAAGGGCCTTCCCCTGTCCTACAACAAGGACCTCCAGGAGGACAAGGAACCGCTCTTTGACGCCTGCGACACAGTTCGGGCCACTCTGGTAGCGGTCGAAGGCATGGTGGCCTCACTAACCTTCCGGACTGATCGGATGGCCGCAGCGGCCGCCACGCCCTACGCAGCGGCCATCGATCTCGCTGAGTACCTGGTGGCCGGCGGCATGCCTTTCCGAGAGGCTCACCAGGTGGTTGGTGCCCTGGTGAGCTCGGCTCTTGGCGGCGATGGTTCGCTGGCCGACCTGGTGACCGCCCACGACCGCCTCGGCCCAGAGGCCGCAGCCCTACTCGAACCGGGGATCGCCGTGACCCGGCGGACCACCCCCGGTGGTACCGGCGCCGAGGCGGTGACTGCCCAGCGCTCCCGGTTCGGCGACCAACTGGCCGCTCAATGGGACCGACTGGACCGGTGATCGGTTCCGAATGGCCGACTGTCCGGTGGTGCCGATGAGAGGCCTCCTCGACACTGCCGGTTTGGCCGACCGGACTGGAGTTCGGCCGGCTGACGCGGTGCTATCAGGGCCGCCCGGGCCGACCCGCGACCGGATCCTCGACCTGCTCGACGGCCACCCCGAGGCCCTAGACCGCACCTGTCGACCCGGACATCTCACCGGTTCGGCACTAGTGACAGATCCGGCGGACCACCGGATCCTGCTCATGTTCCATAGCAAGCTAGAACGCTGGCTCCAGCCCGGTGGCCATGCTGACGGGGACGGCGACCTGGCCCGTGTGGCCCTACGGGAGGCCACCGAGGAGACCGGTATCGTCGGTCTGCGGATCTCGGAGCCACCGGTTGATCTCGACGTCCACCTGGTCGAACCGCCCGCCGAGGACCCCCACGAACACCACGACGTCCGATACTTAGTGGTGGCCCCGCCGGGCGCCGAGGCGGTTGGCAACCACGAGTCACGGGAGATCCGCTGGGTCGACGCTGCAGAACTTCCCGGCATGGGGGTCGACCGGGGATTGGTCCGCCTGGCCGAGCGGGCACTGATCCGCCTGGCCGCTCTGGAGTGTGACGGCTAGAAGTCGCCGGGGTCCAGGCAGGATTCCATGTCGTTGACCCGGGCGAAGCCGTTCATCCGCTCAAGCATGCTCGAGCCGTCCGAAAGTGCACTAAGGAGCGGCCGGACGTCACCCTCGGAACGGAGCCGCTTCACGTGTGCTTGGCGGTCGGAAAGGTAGGACTCCCAGTCCTCCAACCAACGGGCAGCCAAGTCACGGTCACTGGCCGATCCTCCGGGTAGGGAACCGAGGTCGGACACCATGTTCTTCAGGATCTCCGTGCCCTTCTCGAGGTAGTCCGACCGCTCAAAGGGAGAGCCCGATTGGTAAGCCGGCGGAAGGGCGTCGATCGCGTCACGGGCCTCAGCGCACCGGCGTTCGGCTGAGGTAGGCCAGGTCCGGTCCTCCATCCGGTCCGGGTTACCAGACGGAGCGAGGAGGAAGGCGTAGAACCACATACCGATCAACCCGGCGACTACCGCAACCAGGATGAGGCGGCCGGGCCGTGCCCGGTGACCCTCCGGCCGGTGACTGACCGGAGGGTCACCGTCGATCACGGTGTGACTCGCAGGGTGACGACCACCCCTGGATCGGCCAGTGAACCGGCTGGTGGATCCTGAGACCACACAACCTGCGAGGTCCGATCCGGGTAGTCGGGGTCGGGTACCACGGTGGTCTCGTATCCGAGACCTTCGGCGATGATGAGGGGTGAGGCTACGACCAGGGTTGATCCGACCACGTCAGGCACCCGGACCTGCTCCACCAGCACCGGTTCGACGGCCACCTCGACGAGCATCGACCCACCGGGCAGCAGAGAGGTGCCCATTGCGGGCGACTGGGCGAGGATCAGCCCTGGTTCGGTCCCCGAGGCCTCGACCTCAACGACGGTCCGTATTCGGATTCCATCCCCGGCTTCTTCAAGGACGATCTGAGCGTTCTCTAGGGTGAGGCCGACCAACTTTGGGGTCGGCAACGCTTGGGCCGGCGGACGGGTTGTGGTGGTCGTCGAGGAGGGTGGTGGCGCCGCGAAGCTAAGCAACGGGAGGGAGGCGTGCGCGGCACTCATGACGTCCTTCCAAATCAACGCAGGGTAGGTACCGCCGTAGACCTTGCGGTCAGTCGTCGGGGGAACCATCGGGATCTGACCCTCAGGAAACCCCACCCATACGGCGGCCGTCCGCTGAGGGGTGTAACCCACGAACAGGGCATCGGCGTAGTTCTGCGTTGTCCCGGTTTTACCGGCCGCCGGACGGTCGAGCCGGGCCCGGTGTCCGGTACCTTCGGTAATGACTCCCTCCAGGATCCAGGTGAGTTGGTCCGTCGTGCGGGTGTCCAGGGCTCGCTCTTGTTCCCGCTCCCAGGACCAGAGGGTGGTCCCGTCGGTGCGGGAAACCCGGGTCACCAGGGCCGGTGGGATTCTGACCCCCCGGTTGGCGAAGGTGGAATAGGCGGCGGCCATGTCAATGAGCGTCACGTCCGAAGTACCCAGCACGTTGGAGTTGACCGGTTGGACCGGGGAACGCATCCCCAGCCGCCGGGCCATGCTTACTACTCGCTGGGCCCCCATCTGCATGCTCAGTTGGGCGAAAACCGAGTTGTAAGAGCGACGGGTGGCCCGGATCAGGTCGACGGTTGGCGGTTCGGGAGCCGGCACCAGTATCTGGCCCTCGGGTGGTTCCCAGGACCAGCCTGGGACGTCCTCCAGCATGGCTACCCGGTAGTCGAATAACTCACCCCGGCCGTATTCCCACCGGCGGTTGTTGCTCCATTCGGCGAGGCGTACCCCGATGTACTCGGGATCGTCCTCGGGATCGTCACGGTAGGCGATCACCTCGACGTGGTCAGCCGGTGCGTCGAGATGCCCTTCCCGGACCATGAATTGGAAAAGGGCGGTGAGGCCTTTCTCGAAGCGGGGCTCGAGGGCGTCGTGACCGCTGACGCCACCGCTAACTCTCCACACCCGGTTATCCACGTCGGCACCGGGGATGAAGAATTCGATCATGGTGGGTGCCGGGTAGAAGGCGGTTGGTTCCCATCCGGACTCCAGCGCGGCGGCCAGGCCGATGGGTTTGAACGAGGAACCGGCCTGTCGGCCGTTACCAACGGCCAGGTTGACCTTGGCGTCCTCGTCGTCGGCAAAGAAGTCCCGGCCGCCCACCATGACTAGCACGTGGCCGTTTTGGGGGTCCATAACCACCACGGCGGCGTCAGGGTGGCCCTGGTTGGCCGGAAGATGGTTTTCGACGGCCTGCTCAGCGGCCATCTGGAGGTTCAGATCGATGGTGGTCTCGATGCGTAGCCCTCCCTCATAAAGCAGCATTTCCCGGATCGAACGGCTGGCTCCGAAGGCGGGATTGTCGAGGAACCACAGCCGCACCTCCTCGACGAAGTGGCCCGCTGGGTACTCGGTCTCCAGGCGGGGCTCGTACTCTTCGAGTTGCGGCGGGGAGGCCATGGCCTCGGCATGCTCCTCAGCGGTCAAGAAATCGTTGGCCAGCATCCGGTCGAGCACCAGGTGACTGCGCCGCAGCCCGGCCGCGTAATCTCGGAAGGGGTCGTAACGGCTGGGGGCCTTGAGCAATCCGGCCAGCATGGCTGCCTCCGCCACACCCAACTGGGAGACGTCCTTGTTGAAGTAGCTGAGGGCTGCGGCCTTGATGCCGTATGCGCCGTGGCCGAAGTACACGGTGTTCAGGTACTGGAGGAGGATGAAGTCCTTCCCGTACTCGTCCTCCAGGCGGGTGGCATACCAGAGCTCCTCGAGTTTCCGGCTGGCTGTCTGCTCGACGTTCTCGATGATGGCTAGCTTCACGTACTGCTGGGTGATGGTGGATCCACCCTGGCTGATCCCCCCGGTCTCGAGGTTGGAGCGCGCTGCTCGGATGATCGCCTTTATGTCGAAGCCGTCGTGCTCGTAGAAGCGTTCATCCTCTATGGCCAGAACCGCGTTACGTACCACCTTGGGTATCTCATCGAGTCGCCGAGCGCTGGTGCGGTTCTCTGGAGCGACCAGGGTGGTGATGAGGGAGCCGTTTCGGGAGACCACGATCGACGATTCGGCCTGCTCGGGTATTGCGATGTCGAACTGCCGGGTCTCATACCGGTAGCAGCCGGTGGCGATTATCGACAGGACCAGCAGAACGGCTAGGAGCCGTCGAGGGCTCAGTGAGGGGGAGGACACCGGTCCATTCTCGCCCGATGGCCGACCCGAGGGGTGTCAGGCGTGGGTCGGTGCCCGGTTACCTCCGGCGGGAATGATCGGCCGCCGAAGTCACCGCATGTCCCATACTGGTGCCTGTGAGTTTCGCAGCCGGGGGATCGATCCTCGACGACCTGCTGGCCCGGGGCCTGGTGCAGGACAGTACCGACCGTGAGGCGCTACGGGAGCGCCTCGATGCTGGTCCGGTGACCCTTTATTGCGGGTTCGACCCCACGGCCGACAGCCTGCACGTGGGCCACCTTGTGCCCCTCCTGACCCTCCGGCGCTTTCAGGACGCCGGTCATCGTCCGGTGGCTCTGGCCGGTGGGGCGACAGGCATGATTGGCGATCCCAGCGGGCGTTCTGAGGAACGGAACTTGCTGGCTGGGGAAGAACTGAGTACCAACGTAGCGGCCGTGGCCGCGCAGTTGCGGGCCTTCCTTCGTTTTGATGACCTCGGTACTGGCGACCAGGCAGCGCTGCTGCTCGACAACCGTGAGTGGACAGTGGGGGTAGAAGTTTTGGAGTTTCTGCGCCGGGTTGGAAAACACGTGACCGTGGGGACGATGTTGGCCAAGGAGTCGGTGAAGGCCCGATTGTCCGGGGAGCAGGGACTCTCATTTACTGAGTTCAGTTACATGCTCCTCCAAGCTAATGACTTCTACGAGTTGCACCAGCGCCACGGGTGTGAGTTACAGATTGGTGGGTCCGACCAGTGGGGCAACATCACCGCCGGGATCGACCTGGTCCGACGCCGGACCGGCTCCACTGTCTTTGGCCTGACCGTCCCTCTGGTGACCCGCTCCGACGGTGCCAAGTTTGGAAAGACAGCTGATGGGACGGTGTGGCTGGACCCGGCCCGAACCCTTCCCTACGAGCTGCACCAGTATTTCCTTCAGGTCGACGACCGGGACGTGGAGCAGCTACTCCTGCAGTTGACCCTGGTGCCGGTGACCGAGATCGCCGAGGTAATAGCCGGGCACGCCGTCGCTCCTGAGAGGCGGGCCGCCCAGCGACGATTAGCGGATGAGGTATGCACGTTGGTCCATGGTGGGGAGGAGACGGTCCGGGCCGACCTAGCCGCCCGAGGCCTGTTCGGGACCACTCCGCCGACAGTGGAGGTTCTGGAGGCCCTGCGGGGCATCGTTCCTGAGACGATCGTTAAATTGGCGGCCCTGGGGGGCCAGGAGTCCCTGGTAGATGCCCTGGTGGCCAGCGGCCTCTGCGACTCCCGAGGTGACGCCCGGCGGACTATTGCAGGGGGTGGTGTTTCGGTCAACGGTGAGCGACAGTCTGGCGAGGTATCAGCATTACCGGCCGGTGCCCTGGTCGACGGACGTTTCGTGCTGCTCCAGAGGGGCAAACGAATCCGGCACCTGCTCGTAGTGGAATGAGCTCCCGGGTTCGATCCGGATTCGTTTGAGCGGTTGGGGCGTGGGTG
>PYIL01053558.1_pt1 | contig 10859 bp, 9 predicted proteins | sample 3578041 | NCBI WGS metagenome assembly PYIL01 (sample SAMN08408023, study PRJNA431606) | Marine metagenome isolate SA_KN192-05_S13_150m, whole genome shotgun... | biome: marine; feature: oceanic pelagic zone; material: water; isolation source: 150 m water sample, 0.2-0.8 um fraction ... | reverse complement strand
TTTGTAGTAAAACAAAAGTATATCTCAATAAGAACAATATATTAATTGATTCTATATAAAAAATAGAGCAATTCTCACTTCTATATAATTCTAAATCTGTTTTCTGTAAAGGATGTAATTTCCAGTAGGTAAATCCGAATAAAAAAATTCATTTATGGCGGAAAAATATAAAGATATAGACCCCCAAGAGACTAAAGAGTGGATTGAGTCGATTGAAGATGCTCTTGAAGAACATGGGTATGAGCGTACTCGCTATTTATTAGAAACACTTATTGAATATGCTCAATCAAATGGAGCGCGGCTACCATTCAACACCAATACACCATTTGTAAATACAATACTCCCTGGTCAACAACCACAATATCCAGGTGATAGAGATCTTGAGCGTAATATTAAATCAATAATTAGATGGAATGCTATGGCCATGGTTACAAAAGCCAATAAGGAAACACCAGGCATTGGTGGGCATATTTCAACATTTGCTTCAGCTGCCACACTTTATGAAGTAGCATTTAATCATATTTTTAAAGGCCCGGATCACCCAGAAGGTTCTGATTTAATATTTTTTCAAGGGCATGCTTCTCCAGGTATTTATTCAAGAGCATATCTTGAAGGCAGGCTTGATGCAAAACACTTACATAATTTTAGAAGAGAGCTTTCTGAAGATGGGGGTCTTTCATCGTATCCACATACATATCTTATGCCAGATTTTTGGCAATTTGCTACTGTATCAATGGGGCTTGGGCCCATAATGGCAATTTATCAAGCACGCTTTATGCGATACTTATCTGGTCGTGGAATAAATAAAGCTTCTAAAAGGAAAGTTTTTGCATTTCTTGGTGATGGAGAAATGGATGAACCAGAGGCTCTTGGTGCATTAACACTTGCTTCAAGAGAAAAGTTAAATAATCTAATTTTTGTTGTTAATTGTAATCTTCAAAGACTTGATGGCCCGGTTAGAGGAAATTCAAAAGTTATTCAGGAGCTTGAGGGTGCTTTTCGTGGTGCAGGTTGGAATGTCATAAAAGTGATCTGGGGTAGTGACTGGGATGAATTAATTGAAAATCATTCTAATGAATTAATATTAAATCGCTTAGAAGAAATAGTTGATGGTGATTTACTAAAATATATTGTTGAAGATGGTGCATATATACGCAAACATTTTTTTGGCACATCTCCTGAATTATTAAAAACTGTAGAACATCTTTCCGATAAACAACTCGAACGCATGAGACTTGGTGGGCACGACCCTGAAAAAATGTATGCGGCATACAATGAAGCAATAAATCATAATGACGCTCCCACCGTTATTTTAGCAAGAACAATCAAAGGTTATGGACTTGGTGAAGCTGGTGAAGGAAGAAATATAACACATAATCAGAAAAAACTTAATGAAAATGAGTTACTATACTTCAGAGATAGATTTAATTTAAAATTCACTGATGATGAAGCCATGAAGGCTCCTTTTTATCGATTCAAAAAAAATTCTAAAGAATATAAATATTTAAAAAAACAAAGAGATGATCTTGGGGGGAGTTTACCTACGCGAACTGATAAGTCGAAGAATTTGAAAGTGCCAGATTTATCTATATTTAAAGAATTAATTGATGGTAGTGGTGATAGAAAAATATCCACCACTATGGCATATGTAAGACTCATTACGTTATTAACAAAAGATAAAAATATTGGTCAACATATTGTTCCAATAATTCCTGATGAAGCGCGAACATTTGGAATGGATCCATTATTTCGACAACTTGGAATTTATTCTAGTGCTGGGCAACTATATGATCCAGTCGATTCTGATCAATTTTTATATTATAGGGAAGCTAAAAATGGACAGATTCTTGAAGAAGGGATTAATGAAGCTGGCGCTGTTTCTTCATTTATAGCAGCAGGTACAAGCTACAGTAATCATGGAATCAAAATGATCCCATTTTATATTTATTATTCAATGTTTGGCTTTCAACGTACATGGGATCTTATTTGGGCTGCAGGAGATATGAGAGCAAGGGGGTTTTTACTAGGAGGGACAGCTGGTAGAACAACACTAAATGGAGAAGGCCTTCAACATCAAGATGGACATAGTCATTTAGCTGCTGCTGCAACACCAAACATAAAAGCATATGATTTAGCCTATGGCTATGAGATTGCAACAATTATTCATCATGGGATGATTGAAATGTGTGAGAAAAATAAGGATGTTATTTATTACTTAACTTTAGAGAATGAAAATTATGAACACCCGCCAATGCCAGAAAAAGTTCAAAATGATATAATTAAGGGACTTTATAAAATAAAATCGACCGATAAACCAACCGTGCGATTACTTGGGAGCGGGCCCTTAATGGGAGAAGTATTAGAAGCAGCTAAATTATTAAAAGAAGATTGGGATATAGAAGCTGGGATTTGGAATGTAACAAGTTTTAGCGAATTAAGAAGGGATGCTGAAGAAACCGAACGCTGGAATCTTTTACATTCTGGAGGAAAACCACATAGATCACATTTAGAAAAATGTTTAAGTACACACAACGTCCCCACTATAGCTGTTTCTGATTATGTCAAAATGGTTTCAGAACAAATAGGACCGTATGTCCCTGGTAAATACTATGCGCTAGGAACAGATGGCTTTGGACGTAGTGATACCCGTGAAAATCTTAGAAAGTTTTTTGAGGTTGATAGATATTATATTGTCTTTACTACTTTAAGAGCATTAGCTATAGAAAATGAGCTTGATATTAATATAGTAAAACAGGCGATGAAAAAATATGATTTGGATCCAGAGAAACCTAGCCCAATAACAGTTTAGGAGATCAATTGAATAAAGAAATAAAACTTCCTGATTTAGGAGAAGGTATTGAGGGTGCAGAAGTTAGTGAGGTAAAAGTGTCTATTGGTGACAAATTAAAGCCTGAAGATACAATACTTGTTTTGGAATCAGATAAGGCCTCAATGGAAATCCCCGCTGAAGTTATTGGGGTAGCAACTAAAGTTGCAGTTAAAGTTGGAGATCACGTCAAATCTGGTCAGTTATTGGTAAGTGTGGATGTAGATAATAAAATTGAACAATCAGAAGAAAAAAAAGAAACCAAACCTTATAATAAAAAAGATATTTCAGAAGAAGCTCAAACAGATGATACGCCAGAACTAAGTCCTATAAATAATACTCAAAAAAAAGATAATGTTTTTGCATCGCCAGGTGTAAGAAGACTTGCAAGAGAACTAAATATAAATCTTGCTCTTATAAAAGGCAATGGCCCAAAAGGTCGGATAACAAAAGATGACCTTCACCATTATATTAAAATTCAAATGGCAATGTCTTCTGGTGCAATGCCCCCCTCAAAACCAGAAATTGATTTTTCACAGTGGGGAGAGGTTGAGGTTAAAAAATTAACAAAAATAAATATAATAACAGGTCAAAGGCTTCAACAGGCCTGGCAATCAATTCCTCATGTAACACAGTTTGATGAAGCAGATATTAGTGAATTAAATAAATATAGAAATAAAATGAATAAAAAATCTGCTAAACCAAAAACAAAATTAACGTTTCTTCCCTTCTTTATGAAAGCAGCTACTACGGTCCTAAAAGAAATGCCAAAATTCAATAGCTCTTTAGATCATAATGAGGAAAACCTTATAATAAAAAATTATTATAATCTTGGCATAGCAGTTGATACACCATATGGATTAATTGTCCCCGTGATAAGAGATGTTGATAAAAAGTCTTTGATTGAGCTTTCTGAAGAATTAATTGATTTAAGTCAAAGAGCTAGAGACAAAAAATTAAAACCTAATGAGCTAACATCAGGAACTTTTACCATATCAAGTCTCGGCGGCATTGGTGGCAAATTTTTTACTCCAATTATTAACCCGCCGGAAGTTGCAATTTTAGGTATATCTCAAAGTTGGTGGAATAACATTTACAATGAAAAAACAAAATCTCAGTCACCAGGATATATAATGCCTTTTTCATTATCGTATGATCATAGGGTAGTAGATGGAGCTTCTGGAGCAGCATTTACATCAAGATTTGCTGAAGTACTTTCTGGTCAACCTAGTTTATTGGATAAGTAAATGGGAAAAGCTAAACAGGTTGAACTGGCTGTAATTGGAGCAGGCCCTGGTGGATATTCGGCCGCATTTCGCGCTTCTGATTTAGGTAAAAAAGTGGTTCTAATTGATCGTGACCCAACTCTTGGTGGTGTTTGTTTAAACAGGGGATGCATACCATCAAAAGCTTTACTTCATATTTCTAAAGTTATGGAAGATGCAACGAGTCTTGCAAAAATGGGCGTATCCTTTAATAAGCCTGAAATTGATTTAGATAAAATAAGATCACATAAAAATAAAATTGTGTCCCAGCTTAGCCAAGGCATTAATAGAATGGCTAAAGCAAGAGGCGTAGAGACAATTCAAGGGCTGGCAAGCTTCAAAAGCAATAACGAAATATTATTAAAAACAAAATCGGGTGAAGAAAATATTGAATTTGAAAAATGTATTATTGCAAGTGGCTCTAGCTCAGGTATGATACCTGGGGTAGACAGTAAACATAAATCTATTCTAACTTCAAAAACTGCACTTGATTTATCTGATATACCCAAAAAGTTAATTATTATAGGAGGAGGGGCAATAGGATTAGAACTTGGTCAAGTGTATGCTTCTTTAGGTTCAGAAATAACAGTGGTGGAGTTTATGCCTAATTTGATCCCAGGTGCCGATGCTGACATTGTTAAACCATTACACAGAAAGTTAACTAAACAATTTTTTTCAATCTTGTTATCAACTAAAGTTAAAACAGTAAAACCAAATAAAGATGATTCAGTAAAGGTAACAATTGAAAATGACAATGGGGTCTCATCAAAAAATTATGATAAAATTTTGATAGCCGTTGGTAGGAAGCCTAATATAGAGTTGTTAAAAATTGATAATACGGATATACAATTAAATAATGATGGTTATATTGATGCCAATATATATCAACAAACATCTGTTAATAATATTTTTGCTATAGGTGATGTTGTTGGTAACCCAATGTTAGCACATAAAGCAACTCATGAAGGAAAGGTTGCTGCAGAAGTTTGTTGTGGACAGCCAGCGGCAATGGATTATCAGGCAATTCCTTCTGTTGTTTATACTGATCCTGAGGTTGCATGGGCTGGGCTAACCGAAATAGAGGCCAAAGAAAATGATATAAATTATGTTAAAGGTGAATTCCCCTGGGCCGCGAGTGGAAGAGCAATCTCTATGGGCGCTAATCAAGGTAAAACTAAAATATTATTTGATTCAGAAACTAAAAAAGTACTTGGTGTTGGAATAGTTGGTCCGGGAGCTGGCGATATGATATCAGAGGCGATGCTATCTATCGAAATGGGCGCAGATGCGGAAGATATAGGTCTAACTATTCACCCACACCCAACAGTTGGAGAAACCTTTGCAATGGCTGCCGAAGTATTCCAAGGAACAATTACTGATCTATATGTCCCAAAAAAATAAATATAAAAATTTCGAGTTCATCAAAACATCGGAAGGAATTGATGAATTCATACTATCAAAAAATGGACTAAAAGTGCTTGTACTAGAAGATCACGCAGCACCTGTTGCAACGGTAATGGTCACATACCATGTGGGCTCTAGAAATGAAGCAATTGGCTATACTGGATCTACACATTTATTAGAACATTTAATGTTTAAAGGCTCAAAGGATTATAATAAAGAAAACGGTACAGCCATATGGACCGAACTTCAAAGTATTGGAGCTCAAATAAATGCGACAACCTGGAATGATAGAACAAATTATTTTGAAGTTGTTCCAAGTGAGCACTTAGAAAAGGCGATAGCAATTGAAGCCGATAGAATGAGAAATGCTTTTCTTCGAGATGAAGATCGGCAACCCGAAATGACAGTAGTAAGAAATGAATTTGAACGCGGTGAAAATAGTCCATTCGACGTTTTAGATAAAAATATATGGGCTACAGCTTATCAAGCTCATCCATATCATCACTCCACAATAGGATGGAGATCAGATATTGAAAATGTAAGCACCGAAAGGTTAAAAGAATTTTATAACACCTATTATTGGCCTAATAATGCTACTGTAACAATTATTGGAGACATTCAAAAAGGTTCGACGCTAAAACTTATTAATAAATATTTTGGGCAACACACAAAGAGTGATCATAATATACCAAGCATGTATACTGAAGAACCCGATCAAGAGGGTCCAAGACGTGTAACAGTAAATAGAACCGGGCAAACCGATATTGTTGCCGTTGGACATAAGTCTCCACCTGGATTAAATGAAGATACCTATGTATTGCACTTGCTAAGTAAAATATTAGCAGATGGAAAATCTAGTAGACTTCACAAGGCCCTGATTGATCCAGGGTTAGCAACTTCACTTTTTATGTATGATTTCCCCTTTAAAGACAATGGATTATTTATAACCTACGCGTTCCTGACACCTGGTGTAAAACATAAAAATATTGAAAAAATAATCTTATCAGAATATGATAAAATTTTAAATAAAGGTGTAAATAAAAAAGAGCTTGATCGCGCAAAAGCCCAAGTTCGCGCGACTGTAGCCTTTAGCCGAGATGGTTCATATGCTGTAGCTAGCGCAATCAACGAAGCTATTGCGATTGGAGACTGGACTTTTTATACTACTTTTATCAATAAAATAGAATCTGTTAATGAAAAAAATATCCAGTCAGTAGCAAAAAAATATCTTTTAGAACAAACCAGCACAACTGGGTGGTTTATTTCAAACCAAGTTAAGGAAAATTAATTTGGGATTTTTTAAAGATCAGGTCATAGAAACCAAACACTTTAACGGAATAAATTCCTATGTATTGCCAACAAATGTAAAAGATGTGGTGACCATTTCTGGAAGCATCCTTGGCGGTACACTTTACAGTCCATCTAAAAATCCACAAATTTCAACATTTACTACGGCTATGCTAGATAAGGGCACATCCAATAAAGATAAATATGAAATCAGTGATGCTTTAGATTCTGTAGGTGCTGAATTAAAATTTGGCTGTACTAAGCATCATATATATTTTACAGGCCACTGTCTAAATAGTGATGTTAACATGGTAATTGAGATATTAGCTGATCAATTAAAAACCCCCGCTTTTGGAAACGATGAAATAGATAAACTAAAAACGCGAATGATTGGACAATTAGAACAATCATTAGAAGATACAAAAAAACAGGCTCTGATTTCATTTTTAAGAATATTATATCCAAAAAACCATCCTAATTACAGATATAAAACTGAAGAAAGTCTTGATTTTATCAAGGCTATTAATCAAAAAGATTTAAAAACATTTCATGATTCAGCATATGGTATTAATACAATGAATATTGCTGTTGCTGGTGATGTCAACCCAAAAAAATTTAATGAGATGATTATTAATCATTTTTCTGATTGGAAGAAACAATCCATAAATAAAATTGATAAAAAATTTGAAATTAAACCAGTATCCAAAAATGTTGAAACAATAAATATCAAAGATAAAACTAGCGCAGATATGTATTTAGGACAATATATAGGAATTGATCGTGAACACACTGATTATTATCCTCTTATGTTGGGGATTTACATTCTTGGTGGAAATTTTTCAGCACGCTTAATGCAAACTGTTCGCGATGAACAGGGATTAACATATGGAATTGGTTCATCGATAGGTGGTTCTAATTTTAACACTGATGGCTACTGGAGCACATGGGGGACTTTTGCACCAGACTTAATTGAAAAAGGCCAAAAGGCAACAATAGATCAAATAAATAAATGGTACAAAAAAGGTGTCTTTGAAAAAGAACTTATTTCAAAAAAATCTACAATTACAGGGTCATATAAAGTGGCCTTAGACACAACTAGCGGGCTTGTATCACAGATTTTGTCAAATGCGGAAAGAATAAAACCAATATCATATTTAGATGATTATGTAGGTATAATAAATAATATATCTCTAGAAGAAATAAATAACGCAATATCAAAATATATAGACCCCAGTAAACTAACATTAGTTACTGCGGGATCGTTCAATAAGACATAGTGGATGTAATCTTAATTGCCGCCATTACACAAGATGGCTTTATAGCGCATAATTCCAATGAAGTTATCACCTGGTCAAAGGATCTCGCATTATTTAAAACTCAAACAATGGGGCATCCTGTTATTATGGGATCAAACACTTATGGTGTCATTGAAAATGAATTAAAAGGAAGAGATATAATTATATTTCATAGAGACAAAAAACCAATCAATATTTTAAACAGCCTGTCTTCAGATAAATGTTTTATTGCTGGGGGAGGAAAGACTAATGCTTATTTTGCACCTTATTTAAGTCACATGTTTTTAACTCCACACCCCATTATTTTTGGAAAGGGCATTAAGTTATTTGATGGTAAAATAAAGGAAAAAAATTTATTCTTAGAAAATACTGTTACAGTTAATGCTAAAGAAAATATTGTACAATTTCAATATAAAATAATCAATTGAAGATAGCTATGACGATGCTCGCTTCCTTTTAACAATTGCAGCTTTTATTTTACCTCTCAGCACTTTGTTTTCTAACGCATTAATTTCATCCATATTACCATTGGCTCCTTCTGTAACTAGCCTTTCAATTAGTTCTGCTTCTGGTTCAGATTTATCTTCACTGGTACCTTCGCCTTCAGTAGTAGCTTCTGGTTTAGGTGTCTCTTTATTTTGAGTTGATTGAGGTGGGGTTTCTGATAATTCTGGCATTGCTGGTCGTTCTATAGCTCCACGTTTAATTTTTACCAATAATGCTTTAGCTTTTCCTCTTGTTGGTTTCTCGTTGATTGCATTAATGGGTTCATCATCTCCATCCAAAGCTTTATTTACGACAAATGAAATAAGATCATCTTGATTGGAAAAACTAGGTAAACCATCGGGTGTAGGTCCGTCTTTTTTCTTGGCGACATCAGCTTTTGGTGTATTTACATTATCAGAGGGTTCTTCAGATAAAGCTTTCACTAAATGATCGGGCATTACATTTCCTTTGCGCTTCGATTGCACTAGCATGGCTTTTGCCATACCACGAGTAGGCTTATCTGGGATAGAATTTACCACGTCCATATTACCATCCAATCCAGCCTGTACTGCTCGCGCTATAGTAGCTTCGCGACTATATTGTGGACCTGCATCCGCTATGGAATCTGTCTGATCTGAGGAGTCTTCTTCATCTTCAGGAATTAAATAACCTAAATTATCTAATATTTTGGATTTATTATTTGAAAATCCCCATATGCTCATCCAAGAGAATAGGCCTGTGCTTGTTCGTCGACATGTTACTGATGTCCCTTCAGGTATTGGTTCCAAATCGAAAACAATTTGCTCTTTGTGAACTGGGTTAAACCGCACCTCGAATGATAATTTTTTATTTTTTTCTACAGAAGTTATCCGACCTTGATATAATGGTGATAATGTATTTGGTCTTAATCGAATTAAGGCTCCTGGAGCAAGTTCAAATTTATCAAATGAATACTTATGAACATATCGATCTGAACTTACAACAGGCAATATTCTTAAAACTCCTGGGAACCAAAAATTGTAATCTGATAGATTAGTAATTTCTCCCCAAACCATATCTGGCTTGGATAAATAATTATGTTTAACAATGGTTTCCGCAGAAAACGGTTGAAGGTAACTTGAAAATTCACTTGTTATTGTCTGCTCGCTATTCATATCTATAATGAATAGAGCAGTCACAGTGAAAAAGGCCAGTATTGCAATTATTAATACCATATTTAAATCAAAATTAAGTGCAATTATACAAATGTTATAACAAACAAATAAGTAGTTTGGTATAATAAACCTGTTCTATTTCCAAATAATTAATTTATCGTGTTTTAATATCAATAGCTCCACCCATACCAGCACCCGTTCCATATAAAATAGCAGACTCAGATGGGGAAAGCCACTTTAGTTCTTTTATAGATAGACTGGGAATATTATCAAGCTGTTCTATATCGCCCATCTGAACACCATTTAAATAAACAGATATAGTTAAACCCTTACCCCGAAGCCATCCTGGGCGTGCTATAGAAATAATATCTGCGGCGGTTAGAGCTGATGGAATTTCCTTTAATTCTTCTTGTGAAATAAAATTCCTAGGGCGACTGGGTCGTCGCTCGCCACCATTAGATGCACAGCTAATGATAAATATGAAACTTATTAGTATTATTTTATAGTTTATCATATTATTATTTTATACTTAGTGGTCAGAATGTAAGATTGTTTATTTAAGATCGGGAGATTATAATTAAATGAAAAGTATTGATGTTTTAGGTTTGAAAAAAATAATGGATGAAAAACAAAAGTATATCTTATTAGATGTGCGTGAACAAAATGAAGTAAATCATGCAAGTATTAATCCACACACACATATCCCGCTAGGAGATATTGTAAATAGACATGTGGAATTAAACAAGAAACAACCAATAATTGTTATGTGCCATACTGGTGTAAGATCGGCTCAGGCATGTGAAGTGTTAACTAAATTAGACTTTAATGTGTATAATTTGGATGGTGGAATTGATATGTGGTCTAAAAGCGTTGACCCCTCTGTTCCTATTTATTAGTGCTTGAAACATCTTGCTCCTGTAAATAGCATTGAAATACCATGCTCATTACATGCGGCGATAACCTCTTGGTCTCTAATTGAACCTCCGGGTTGAATTACTGAAGATATACCTGAATCTTTTATGGCATCTATGCTATCTCTAAATGGGAAAAAAGCATCTGAAGCCAAGACACCTCCGGCAACTTCGTTTCCTCCTTTTTGAAGCGCCATTGAAACAGCATCAACTCTACTTACTTGACCTGC
>PYIL01029913.1_pt1 | contig 10863 bp, 16 predicted proteins | sample 3578041 | NCBI WGS metagenome assembly PYIL01 (sample SAMN08408023, study PRJNA431606) | Marine metagenome isolate SA_KN192-05_S13_150m, whole genome shotgun... | biome: marine; feature: oceanic pelagic zone; material: water; isolation source: 150 m water sample, 0.2-0.8 um fraction ... | reverse complement strand
TGCATTACCTAACTCTAAACCTTTTACGAAATATTCTAATGACGAACCAAAAGAACCACCACCCTCCCAAACATCTTCGACAAAGACAATTTCTTTTTTATTAATTCCAAATTGCTCTGTAAGTAAATTAAAATCAAGATTAACACATTCATCTTTCCAATAACCATTTTCATCTGGTATACTATGTTGACCAATCATACAGAATGATGAAAAGTGTCTACCAGTGACACCAACATTTTCCAAGTCTTTGAATCTAAGACATGTTTGTGGTACTACTAGTGGGTTTGCAGGAAATTCAAACACTACTTTACTACCCATCACTCTTTGAAAATCAACAATTGACGCAATTGTGAAATACAGATCATCACGCCATCTAGACACAACTGGATATCTACTCACTGATTTGTGATTATGTTTTACAAAGAATGATTCTACCTGCTTCCAAGCCTCAGTATAATCAAATCTATTTTTTGTTGGAGGATCTCCAATAAACGAATAAGTGTCATTAGAATGATCTGGGCAGTTAATTCTATTTTCATCTAATGCCCAAAAGAATCTTTTACATGTTGTACATGATTTACGCTCAAAACCCTGGGTTTCAAATAATTTCACTTGATAGTATCTTTTAGGGTCAGCAGAAAATTTTGTAAGAATATCTTTTTTGTTCATCGTATTTTTCATCCAGTGCCGATATTAAGAATCTTCGATTACAACTATTAAATATGCAAAAATCTAAAAAAGTACATGTTTGGAAGTAAAAAGGGAACTCTAAAGGAGGGGAGTTTTGTTTTTACAGCAAAACCTGATGGTGATTACTGTAATTTCGTTATTGGAACTGTCACTGGTGTTGACGGCAACAAAGTAGGTGTAAATGGATTTATCGTTAATCCAATAGGGCTAAAAAACAAAGTTTCACAGGGAAAAGCAGGTACAAGATCCGAAGAGATGCTCAAAGAACCAACATCTGAAAATTGTATTTTTGCCCTAATTTACAGAATAGAGCAGGAAAATTTTACTGATGTTTTAGACTTGGAAAAAGAAAAAGTTGAAATCCTTTCAAAAAAGGTATACACAATTCTAGATGGTTGGATTAGGGAATCACTTTCAGAATTGATCAACAATGTTCTGTCTTTACCAGATGGATCTGATCAGGATCATGCAAAAAGGATTCTCAAACAGAGAATGGAGAACCTTTATGATAGAGATCTCAAACAAAATCTTTATTCTGTTTGCAGAAGTCTAAAGATCTTAATTTAAAGACAGTTTTTGGACAGCTTTTATATTATGCTTTGAGAGGTTTTTTTTAAATGGAATATGTTTACGCAGCATTAATGTTACACAAATTACAAAAAGAAGTGACTGAGGAAAACGTCACTAGTGTAGTAAAAGCAACTGGTGCTGAAGTTAATGAGGCTCAGGTCAAGGCATTAGTCGCATCCTTAGCAGATGTTAACATTGAAGAGGCAATCAAAGCTGCCCCAGTAGCAGTTGCAGCAGCTCCAACCGCAGCAGCAGACGCACCTGCAGGTGAAGATAAAAAGAAAGAAGCAAAAGCTGAACCACCAAGTGAAAAACAAGAAGAGCAAGCTATGGAAGGCTTGGCATCTCTATTCGGCTAAATTTACCCGATCTTCTAACTTCAACATTATTTACTACAAGTTTATACTAGAATTGATTTGGTAGACACTTCACAAATTGATTTTTTTATTTATGTTCTAGATCTTTTTGGCACAATGGCTTTCGCGGTCACAGGTGCATTTAAGGCAATAGAACACAGGGCTGATATTGTCGGCATAATAATTCTAGCAACAATTACTGGTCTTGCAGGAGGAACAATTCGTGATGTTTTATTTGGAAAGACTCTACCAAATTCTCTAATTGATCCAACATATGTAATAATCACAGTAATTTCTGCCATAGTTTTGTTCTTACTATATTCTAAAATGAAGAAGCATTGGAATATTTTCTTAAAGTTTGATGCAGTTGGTCTTGGGGTTTTTACTGTAATTGGTGCAACTTTTGCTTACAATCTATTTGGAATGAATTTCTTGATAATCGTCTTATCTGGGATGTTGACTGGTATTGGAGGTGGAATTCTGAGAGATGTATTCGTAAATCAAACACCTATAGTATTTGTTAAAGAGTTATACGCATCAGCTAGTTTCATTGGTGCGATTGTATTTTATTTTACACTGCTAATTACAAATGAAGTATATGCTGCAACAATTCTTGGAATCATATTGACTACAGGCTTACGATTAGTTGCAATGAAGTATAATTGGAATTTACCCAGAGTGAGAAGTAGTTGATTATGCAGGAGTATAGTCTTTTGCTTTTGACGCAACGCCTTTAGCATGTGCATCTGCCTTTTGTAGAATCTGTTCTTTGGTTTCATCAGTTACATATCCTATTTCTACTGATACTGAACTAGCTGATTGTGATGCTTTCGCAAGAATTTGTTTTATGTTATCTTTTGTGATATATGCAGCCTCAATTGATAATGAAATTGCTTCTTGGTAGGCTTGATTCAGATCTTTTCTGAACTTTTCAACATCTATGATCATTTCTTCTTCTGCATATACTATACCATCTTCTAGTGCAGAATTTAGAACAATTCTAGCTTCAATAGGTTTGATATCTAATTTACCCAGAAGTGTTGCAAGCTTTTCAGAAATCACTTCTCCCTTTTTAACCGGAATTGTTTCTTTCATTATCCAGATTGTACCCTGATCAATTTTTGTTGGGACACCATTTTCTTTAAAATCTGTAAGCATAGGACCTGGTGCGATACCAGTATTTTTTGGTGGTATAACAACATCTATACTCGCTAAATCTCCACCTCTTGCATTTAGCAATACTTTATTCTTTGACAACAAAACATTGAGTTTGAATGGTGACATGTTTGTAAACATGAAAAGACATTGCCCATTCAACTTACTAACTAATTTTTCAGTTCCTTTGATACCAGTTTTTTTCAAGGCAATTTTAGCAAGTTTATCTTTAACACTAATTATCTCAACTTCTCCTAGAAGTTTTTTTCTAAGTGGAAGTAATTGTGATGCTCTTACTTTTTCCATTCTTACTAATGCAAGAACCTTATATTTTTTAGGTAATTCTTGTAATTGCTGATACATCTGTGTTTTTCTTTTAGGATACACAGTTCTATTTTCATGCATCTATTTTCGTACCTTCTGTTCTATTTTTATTGGCTTACCCATAGTAGTTTTAATCATAAATTTTTTAAAATTTTTATCACCATTTGGTAATTTTTTTTCAATTGCATGAATTATGGTCATTGCATTACTTGCAAGATCATTTTCATTCATGGTCTCATCCCCAATTTTACATGATAATGAAAGTGAATTTTTTACTCTAACTCTGATTGAATGTCTAAATCTTTCAAGGAATGATTCTATTGGCGCATTAAAGGGAACAGGAGTTGGCATTTTTCCTCTAGGACCCAATAATTGTCCTAGCGATTTTCCTACAATTGGCATAAGTTTTGTATCAGCCAGAAAGAAATCATATTTGTTTATTAGTTTTCTTGTTTCTCGTTTATTTTTAGCTAGATTATCAATCTCTGCGTTATCAAGAACCTTATCTGCTTTTGCATCTTTTGCTTTGAGACCCATATCCCCTGTAGCCATAACACAAACTTCAGCAGGTTTTGTCATTTGATTTGGAAGTTGTATAACTTCATTCAACGCGAATCCTTTTTTGACGTCTATATCTTTGAATACAATGTATAATTCTAAGGCTTGTTTGAATTTTCTATCTTTCTCTGATTTTTTAGATTCTTGAATTAGACTCAAGATATCTGATTCGTTAACCATAGCGAAATCGTTTTTAAGCTACTTAAAATCGTTTAGTGTAATTCTATCAAGATTCAATATTTTTTTAAAAAAACTGATTCTTTTTAGAAAATTTCATTATATTTAGATGATTCAAACCAAAACTTACATTTATTACCTTTAACTAGTAATTTTGAAATGCAATATGTTGATGATTTAGATCTAAAATTATTGTCAGAATTAAAAAAAGATGGTAATATCTCGGTACCAGTATTATCAAAAAAGTTAGAGACTAACTCGTCCGTACTTTATAGTAGAATTAAGCGATTATTAAGAAAAAAATTGATCAAGAAATTTACAATTGATATTGATGAATCACAATTAGGTTTTCAAGTAAGGGCGTCAGTTGGAATTAATCGTGATCCAAAATTCAAAGATACTATCCATTCTGAATTAATGAAGGCCTCTGAAGTTGATCATATTTGTGAGGTCACAGGCAGATTTGATATTATCATAGGTGTGTTAGCAAAGGACCTTGAACAATTGCATTCTGTCATTATTGAAAAAATTGGAAGAATTGAAGGAATTCAGAATACTGAGACATTTGTAGAATTGGAAAAAACTGATAAAGATCCGGTTTATTTATCTAAGAACTAAGCACTAATTTCTCATCCCATTTGCCAGCATTAATCTCTGATGTCATTTCTTTAGGCGTCTTACCCTCAATCTTTATTCCAAGGCATTGACATGTTCCAATTACTTGTTTTGCAACAGATTTTAGTTCTGACGCATATGATGACTCTAGTTTGACATTTGAAACCTTTACAACTGCATCAATATCAATATCAGCAACCCATTCAGTTCCTGATGTTCCTGAACCCTTTTGGATATTTGCTTCTTTTAAAATTAAAGCAGATGCAGATGGAATCCCAATTTCAATTTCCCATTTTTTAGTGTCAGAATCAATAGTGACAGTCACAGGAACTTTCATTCCTTTGAAATCATTTGTTTTCTCATTAATGGCACTAATGACTTCCATGATGTTAACACCCATTGGACCTAAAGCCGGACCAAGTGGAGGACCAGCAGATGCTTCGCCTCCTGTTACTAATGATGATATAGTTTGTGTGTTAGCCATATTTTTTCGCCATTCTCAGATGATTTATTCTTTCCTATAATGATGGTTTAAGGTAATTTGCATCTACAGTTACAGGTAGTTGATATGGTGCATCTAGAAGTATTACAGTGGCCTCTTCTTTTTCATGATCTACACGTGTTATAGTTGCCTTCATACCCTTGAATGGTCCACCAATGATTTCAACTATACCATCAACTGCAAGTTCTGAAACAGTAGATTTCTTTACAAGATAAGGTTCAATTTCACTAAACTCCATCTCTCCTCTTAATTGACCTTTCACACGTCTAAGTCCTTGTGTTGCATTAAACATTTGTTGAGCATCTTCTGCCTCAATCACTATGTAGCCCTTAAGTTTGTCAACAAGTAATATTGATTGAACGTTAAACTGAGGTTCTAAATTTTTTAATTTATTTCTTAATTCTTCTACTTTTTCCTCTTCTTCTGGTGAAATTTCTCTGTCTTCAAAACCCTTTAGATCTTCCCTATATTTTTTGATTGTTCTCATTCTTGTTTCAAGTAGTTTGATAACTACCTTCTCTTGACCACCAGTTGTTTTAACTGCAAAAAAATGGGAAGTGGTAGTCTCAGACATTTTTATCTTGTAAAGGGGACAGTTGAGAAAATAAATTGTATACCAAAGCCTAGTAAACCAACAGTAGCAATTCCAAACAAAACTAGTCTTAGATGTTGTTTATAGACATCTATATCGGATTTTTTGGTTAATTTTATCGTATTATATGCATTTTTGAATGTTAATTTTGGGTTAAACCTCATTAATTTGAAATTAATAAAGTGTCAATATATCTTTTATTCATGGATTTACTAGTTGCATACAAAAATGATCCTGCGGGAAATAACATGGCTGAATTCCTCAGCCAAGATTTAGAAAAAAAGAATGGTGTGTTTAGAGGAGAAAAATTTGATGTATTGATAATTCCATCACCTACAATTTCTGCAGATTGGTTAGAAGAAAAATTTGATTATGATAGATATGTATTCCTTTCAAAACACGCTGCTGAATCTGGAAAATTAGCACTAACATGTCATAGCACAGGAAATTTTGATGTTGCTAAATTTGGAGGTAATTCTAAACAGGTTGCAATTCCATTTCCTTCATTACAGAAAACATATCTACAAAATCTTTGGAAAGAGCGTAAAAATTTTCCTGACTTTCAGATAACTATAGAGGCAACACATCATGGTCCTACTAATCTTAACAAACCATGTATTTTTATAGAAATTGGCACAACTCCAGAACAATGGAATAATACAGATCTGTGTAACTCTATAGCAGATATTGTAAAAAGAACTTTTAATGAACCACTAACACAATTTCCATTTGCATTATGTTTTGGGGGAACACATTATTCGGAAAAATTTACAAATGAAATAATCAATGGAAAATTTGCATTAGGAACTGTTGTACCTAAACATGCCATGGAATTCTTAGACGAGTCACTTTTCTCGCATATTATTGAACGTAATACTGGTGTTGAGGTAGTATTATTGGATTGGAATAGTTTAGGAAAAAATAAGCAAAAAATCATTGAATTATTATCTACTACCGAATTAGAAGTGATTAAAATTTGAATATGGACAAGAAAATTTACAAAAAACTTCTTCAGGTACCACCTGGAAAAATTACAACGTATGGTGAACTATCTAGAGCGACAGGTTTCGTAAATGGTCAACGTGTAATTGGTCAAATAATGAAAAAAAATCCTTTTCCAGTGATTATTCCATGTCATAGAGTAGTGAGATCAGATGGGAAAATAGGTGGTTATGCATTTGGTATGGATATAAAGAAAAGTATGTTATCTAAAGAAGGCGTTTGTATTAAAAAGAATAAAATTGAAAATTTCGAAAACTTTTTTTTTAGGTTTTAAGATTTCTGTGCTTCACTGATAATAGTTCGTAGATGTGCTTTATTTCGTATTGTATTTCCACCTATTTTTCTATATATTGATTTAAAGATGTCATTATCAATCTCTTTTCTATCTTTTGCAATCTTGAGTATGTATCTAAGCGCACGTACTTTATTCACATAAATTGTCTTTTTACCTTCTCTTGCTCCCTTTCTACCTTTTTTAGAACCTTGTGTTGCTCCACGTTTTGATTTTTGAATCTTCTTAGTTTTAGCTCTCCCTCGTGATGTACCTTTGAAAGATTTTATTGTGATTGTATTAGCTGTAATCAGACTTCTTATATCATCTCTTGTAATTGCATCAGCTACATCATCAAGATGATCATTATCAAATCTAACCCTGTTAATGCCAACTCCAACAATTCTTGAAACAAGTCGTTTCTTTGATTTTAGATTAACTGGCATTCTTATTCACTCTTGCATTAAAGACTTTGAATTTTTTTTCAATAGCAATTATCATTAACTCTTTTCTTTTTTTTGTACCTACACTATGACCAAATCGTATTCCGTCTTCTTTTGGATTTAATTTTTCTAAATCATTTGAATTATTTACTAAATTATCAGTATATCCTGATGGATGTAATCCTTTTGCAATTTTTGGTGTGCCATATCCAATTTTAACTAAACCAGGTCGACCACGACTTTTCTGCTTTCTCTGATGATTGTCAATACCTTTTGGTTTTCTCCAGTTAGTTTCTAGTCTTTTGTACCTCCAACTTTCAGGTCTGATAAATTTTGGTCTAGTAGATGAAACTTGTTCTCTTTCCTGTAGTTTTTCCTTATTGATCGGCATGAAGTAGAGATTCGAATTTTTACATAAATACGTATCTAAGTTGTATTTTTTCAATTTTTCAGAAAGAGATAATAATGTTTTATTTTTCGTTACAATTCTTAAGAAAAGACATGAATAATGTAAATCTTGGAGTTGATATGTAAATGTCAGAATCAGCATCATCTCAAAAATTCCTAACACAATTAGAAGATTTTGGAATTCACGCAAAATCTATTCATAGGAATCTCCCAGTAGAAAATTTACTTGATATATCAACTCAAAAAAATGAGGGTGTTCTAACTGCCTTAGGTTCATTATCTGTAAAGACTGGCAAATATACAGGTCGTTCTCCACAGGATCGTTATATTATCTATGATGAGGAAACACATGAGACAATAGATTGGGGTAATGTAAATAGACGATTTCCCTCCGAAAAATTTAATCAAATTTTTGAAAAAATGAAGAAACATGCAATGGGGCAAGAACTTTATGTTTTTGATGGTTTTATTGGTACATCTAAAGAAAGTAGATTACCAATTCGTGTGATAAATGATCATGCATGGCAAAATCTTTTTTGTAGACAGTTATTTGTTAGACCATCATCAGTAGAACTTGAATCACATGAACCAGAATTTACAATTCTTTGTCTGAATGATTTTGATGCAATTCCAGAAATTGATGGAACAAGAACAAATGCATTCATTATGATTAATTTATCAAAAAGGATTGTTTTGATTGGCGCTACAAACTATGCTGGTGAGATGAAAAAATCCATGTTCTCTGTTATGAATTATTTAATGCCGTCCAGAGGAGTTTTTCCAATGCATTGTTCTGCAAATATTGGAAAAGATGGTGATACCGTATTATTTTTTGGTCTTTCAGGTACAGGAAAAACCAGTCTTTCTGCAGATCCAAGTAGAATGTTAATTGGTGATGATGAACATGGTTGGTCAGATAAAGAGATTTTCAATTTTGAAGGTGGATGTTATGCAAAGTGCATAAACCTTAACGAAAAAGCAGAGCCACAAATTTGGAATGCAATTAAATCTGGAACTGTACTTGAAAATGTTGTAGTAGATAAAGAAACACTAAAACCAAACTTTGATGACGGAAGTCTTACAGAAAACACTCGTGCTGCATACCCTCTTGAATATATTCCCGGAGCGATAATTCCAAGTGTTGGTGGGCATCCTAAAGTGATAATTTTTCTTACGGCTGACGCACTAGGAGTCTTACCACCAGTATCAAAATTAACTAAAGAGGGTGCAATGTATCATTTTCTATCTGGTTATACAAGTAAGTTAGCAGGGACTGAAAGAGGAATTAAAGAACCAAAGGCAACTTTTTCAGAATGTTTTGGTTCACCATTTATGCCTAGACCCGCTTCAGTTTATGCAAAAATGTTAGGCGAAAAAATTTCGAAGCATAATACAATTGTGTATCTTATCAATACTGGTTGGTCGGGAGGCGCTTATGGTGTAGGTAAGCGGATAAGTATCAAATATAGTCGTGCAATGGTCACGGCAGCCTTAACAGGTGCATTTGATATTGTAAAGTTTAGACATGACAATGTGTTTAATCTTGATGTTCCATTGGAATGTCCAGAAGTACCTTCAGATATCTTAGATCCAAAGAATACATGGTTTGATAAAGATTCATACGAATTATCAGCAAAAAAACTTGCACAGATGTTTGCTGATAACTTTACTAAATTTGATGATATATCAGATGACATACATAAGGCAGGACCACAATTAACTAATCCATAGTTGAATTGTAAATAATTTAATATTTGGAAAATACTTTTGAAGCAAGTTTAACATCTTCTGATTTAACAGTTTTACGCCTTGCATGTTTTGTCATATCAACAGCACCCTTAGATATCTCCATTGCTATTTCTTCTATAATCCTTCGTAGTTCATCCACTGATTCATCACTAACTCGTTCAGCACCAGCCTTTTTTAGAATTCTATACATGGGTGATAGTCCTAATTCAGACGATTTCATATGATTACATAAAAAATACTAATAAAATACTTTGAGGAATAAAAAAATCTTACACATTTACAGATTTATGCAGACTAATTTAGTAGTATAAATTCAAGATAAGACATGACCTGGCTTTATGATTCACATATTCATCTATCAGAACCAGAATATGCATCTGATATAGAGCAGATCATTCACACACTCGAATTACTCAAATTGAAAGCATGTTGCGTTTCGATGGATTATAAGACATCAGTAGACACATTAAGCCTTGCTAAAAAGTCCCATAATGTTTTCCCATTCATTGGAATTCATCCTGAAATGGCACAAAAAGATGTAGCATTAGTTTATGATATGATTGAAAAAAAGAATGATGAAATTATTGGTATAGGTGAAATTGGACTAGATAGAACGTATATTACAACAGAAGATGAATGGATAAGACAAAAAAAAGTTTTTTCAGAGCAGTTAACATTGGCTGAGAAATTTAATAAACCAGTTTCAATTCATTCAAGAAAAACATTAGATGAAATATTTGAAATTATATCATCATTTAATCTAAAGGGCGTATTATTACATTGGTTTGATGGAAATAAGAATCAATTAAAACATGCAATGGATCTAGGTCTGTATGTTTCATATGGACCTATTTTGGTTTATGCTAATGATAAACAATCCCTATTGACTAAATCACATACTGAACAAATTTTAGTCGAAACAGACGGTCCTGTAAAATTTTCTCACTGCTTCGGTCATAAAATTACCCAGATTCAATTTTTACCTAGTGTGGCACACCATGCATCAAAAATTCTTAAAACTTCATATGATGATTTATTATGTCAATTAGAAAAAAATTCTGAGAGATTTCTGAATATTTAAAAATTTTTGAATGGTACATATATAAAAAAGCTATAAGAGGTTGGTTCAGTGAATAGAATAAAGCGACTTTCGACAGAGATACTAAAAGACTATCAAGATAAATTTGGGACTGACTTTTCTAGTAATAAACAGTTTTTGAACGAAGTCACTATCATACGTTCTAAAGGTCTAAAGAATGAAATTGCCGGATACATCACAAAAATTCTTCGACGTAAACAAAAATTTGAAGATAGAAAACAACAAATTATTGAAAATGAAAACGAGTTGACCAATAATGAATCAACACCAGAATCAACACCAGAATCAACACCAGAATCAACACCAGAATCAACACCAGAATCAACACCAGAATCAACACCAGAATCAACAC